>Ga0326511_10004183_pt1 | contig 11554 bp, 3 predicted proteins | sample 0_2496_0518_D_FD_203701 | JGI IMG/M metagenome (GOLD analysis project Ga0326511, IMG submission 203701) | Bovine rumen microbial communities from UC Davis, California, United States - 0_2496_0518 | ecosystem: Host-associated > Mammals > Digestive system > Stomach > Rumen | place: USA: California...
AGATGGCGTTTTGAATGGAGTAACCGTAAATGCATCTGATACATCGACGTAGTTTCCACGGCTGTCATAGACTCTTATGCCTACCGTAGCATTGGCGGCGATTGGATCGCTAATCGAGAAATCAACATAACTGTTTGGATTCGTCAGGTCATATTCATACGTTTTTGTAGTATCGTTCTGCCGAACGGTATAAACCCATTTTGTTAAATACGCTCCATACATTGTTGTCCAGGTTCCGCCAGTCCATGTTCCGGTTTCACGGTCATAGGTTCCCTGAACAGCCGTCCTGTCAAATGTTGCTTTTATGCGGCTGTGATTCTGAATCACAAGATCAAGGTTTTCAGCCCAGCCAACTTTGTCCGCATCTGTGTTATAAATTGAAAAATCACAGGCGGCAGGAATTCCGACAGGCTTTAGAGAATCAGGAAATGAAATTGTAAACTCTTTTGTGGCAGATCCGGCAAATACATTATCAGGGACTTCAATTCCAGTTGTATATCCGCCATAATAAACGTCAACCTGTATAATCAGTTTGGTGGTATGTTTATCTGTAATCAATGGCCCGTATTCTGAAATTGAAAAAGTATGTTCTATTTCTTCTGCAGAATTCTTATAAACATTAGAATTATATGTTCTATCTTGTTTATACTGCGGGTCATAGGTTTTATAATACCCATAATTGATTTCTTGTAATACGGTTTCTCTGTATGTTCCGTTGGTTAATGGTATTTTTGCCGTTACCCTGTAGTTAGCGCCCTGGATATATGAATCATAAAAACTAATGGTTAAAGGATCTCCAAAATAAAGAGCATCATTATCAGAAGAAACGTTAATGACTGGTCTTGCCGTCAGGATTGAATCTGTGGTATTGGTTCTGGCTTTCCCTGTAGGCGTAATGACCATTGACGTATTTAAGTTTAAATAGTTTATTATGTATTCGCCGTTATACCGAAGTCCAGCAATCGCTTCAGGTTCGCACCACGTCCATAGGCAGTATTTTGTAGACGGCATTAATGTTATGCTTTGTGTGTCAGTAAACGATTTAGGATTTGCTGTATTCAGTACAACAACGCCGTCTTCTCCTACTGTACGGTCTGTTCCGAATTCTTTAAACCATACTGCGCCCCTTCTTGGCGGGAACTCGTCAACCCATCCGCGATCACCGTGAGTGAGGCTTTCGAAAATATGGAATACCGTTCCCATCAACTGTCTGTCGCCTGGTGTAATCGCCCAATAGATTTTCCCGATGAATGTCTCAAGGTTTGATCCATTGATGGTTATTTTTAATCCGGAACATCCATAAGCATCGGTTTCTATCAGCGTTTTCTTTCCTGCGCCCCACGGAATACCTCCGTAACCTCTCCCTCTACCGACTGCAAATTTATCAGTTTTATCATATGCTACAATAGTTGTAGATGTATCATTTGTCGTTTGAGCTCCGAAACCGAATGCATCAATATATGGCCTCATATTTGGAAGAGTACCGGTAGCAAATTTTATAGTTGTGTTACTTCCATTTTTAATGATAGCGCCCATATGTATTTCACCTCCTTATGACGTTCTTTCGATGTATCTTAATCCATATCCGTTTTCGAATAGATTTCCCATCATATCTCTCTTTTTTGTGGTCATAACCCAGTTTGACATGGTAAAAGTAGTAATGATCTCCACATCACCGACATAAAGCTTGTTGGTGTTTGCATCAAACCATCCGATTCTTGTAGCTCCGTTCCAGAAGCTCCATCCTCCTGCGGTATATAAGCCATAGCTTACTCCTGTATTGGTATCGATTTCGTAATACCACTGCCCATCATCCGGATTTAATTTTGAATGAACATATCCGAAAATACAGTCTGCAATATCGGCATAATATGTTACGCCGTTAATTTCAAACGCTACAGCCGTTGTTGTGAAGTTCGTGCTGTCATACGGCGCTGTCGTTGTTCCGACAAGAGTTGTAAGCTCTGCGTCACTGTAATAGCTTACGCCGTCCGGAACGGTATACTGAGGATCACCACGATCATCAATTGTTGCGCGTTCCTGGCTGATTACAATTCCGAAGTATCTCGTGCCGTTCAAATCAACAAATCCTCTTCGAATTTCTCCGTTGATTTCTCCGATTGCTTCATTAACCTGCCTGAAACTTTCTACAATCTGATTCGCATTTGCAACGACTGACGAATAGAACTCATTGATCGTTGTATCATTGGTAAAAGGATTCGGCTTTTCAGTCGCCTCCATATTCAGATTGACGTTGCCGTTTAAGACAATGTTTCCGTTGCTGTCAATCGTCATGAGCGGTTCATAGGTGATATTGCCTTCACCGTCATCTACAGCCTTTCTGATGGTAAAAACAGTTTCATTGTCTTCGCTCTGAGTTGTAAGGACAAACCCGCTTTCACCCAGGGAAACACTTCCGTCTTCATTATAGACTCCGATATTTTTACCAAGAACCAGATTACCGACAAGAGCATCCGCTATCACACCGTATTTTGTTTCATACTGCTGCGTTACAGGATTCCAGAATGTGAATTCACCGATAGCAGTATTTGACGTTGCCCAGCTGTCATTGGTTGTATAGAATCCTCTGTTGATAATCCTGATTTGTCTGTCATCAAAGCTGGCCGTATCTGCAAGATACTCTCTTCCGAGAATACCGTGTTCATCAATCTGAATATCCTGATTCTCTGTATTCAGGATTCTCTTATTCGTGAGATACAGTCCGTTGTCTACGAAATCTGAAATCGCGCTCATAGACATCTCACCTTTGGATGCCTGCCGCGCAACCATTCCATATGAAGTGGTCATATTTGCCGCTCTCTGAATCAGACTGTCAAAATCATTAAGTCCGCTTGAGCCGACTTTGACATCAGAGAATGATACGCTCATCTTTTCTGCATTGTTGTAATCAATCTCATACTCAACAAGACGAAGCCGATATATGTTGTCATCCACCTTCAGGCGAATCCAGTTTCCGAGATTAAACATACCAAGAACATGGCTAAACTCCTTCATCGTAAGAATATTCTTCAGCGTGGCCGTGATGGAATGCTGCGCAGTTGCAGAATCTACGATGTCTTTTCTCGCGGTTTCCACAAATTGTTTTGCCATCTCAAACAGTTTTGCATTGTCCAGTCCGTCTGAAATATAGTTCGCATTCTGGTAGCTGTCTTCTCTGCGATACATGGCAAACTCTGTCCACAGTTCAGTACCGATGAAATCCTGGAAGTTCAGCTGAGAGTTGATCGTGTTTGTGTCCTCCGTAATCTCATTCTGAACCGCTTCCACAGTGGCAATCTGTTCTTCTCTTCTGGCATATTCGCTCTCAATTGCACGATACTTTGTATAGTATGGCAGGTAAATGGAGGAATACATATTGTCACTGCCGCTCTGGCTTGAAGGATCTGCGATTCCTTGCTGAATTAAAACATCCAATGCGCCCTGGCATGCATTCATAATTGCTTCCAGTCCGGCCAGACTGTATTCCGTAAGCATGGTTTCGATATCTTCGTTCTCGATTGCCAGAATGCTTCTCATGGCGTATTTATCCGTTGTCTTTGACCCAAGAATCCGATCAATTTTCTGTTTGACGTACTGCTCATAATCTCCTGTTACGGTAAGCGTCGGAGTGCCTGTCGCTTCCGTATAGGTAATGCTGTCGGTATCTGTATCATCGCCGATATTGACCAGAGTTATAATTCCCGACCACTTGTGTGTCGTTTCATCATAGTATGGGACATCGGTTTCAACACCGCCGATTTCTTCCTTAATGTGTTCCGTTGTGACTTTATACTTGGAACCGACAATTGCTTTTACTTCGCTGACAACTGCGCTTGTAACTGTCGTTTCCGTTGCGCTTGCAAGATCAGCCACGGCAATATTTGTAAAGTTTTCAGCAAGATATGCAACCCAGTCGCTTGCGTTATAAACGACAGGGGAGACCAGAGGCATCAGTTCATGCTCAAGGAACATTTTCATATCGATGGTATTGTAGAGTTCTTCCATCAGTGTTTCATGCCCCGTCACAGATTCCGGAAGTTCCGTCATACCTTCTTTATAATCATGGTACTCCGTATAAATCTCGTTATAAGCAGAACGATTATTGGTATCAAATGTGTGAATATACTCATTCTGATAATAGTCATACTGCGCATCGTATTCATCAAGACGTTGAACAAGCTCATCCGACATATCTTCTCTCTGATCTTCGGATACATACCATATGTAATTTGTGCCGTTCAGATTGCATGCCGCTATCGTTGCGGTCATCAGATCATCTCCGGCTTCCAGCCTGAAGCAGTTCTTCACGCTGTCAACATCGACAGAATAATTAATGCTGTCCGCCAGGTTTTCAACGCATACAAAAATCGTTGTGTCATCGCCATAACCGGTATGTATGTTTGTGCTTCCGCACTTGGGGCATACCGTAAAATCGCCGCGTTCGCCGCAGTCCATACAGAAATCCTGAAGGTCATATAAACTGATACTCCTGTCGATTCCCATTGTTCCTGTATTCAGTTTCGTATCAATTTTAATGATGCACTGTGCCTCGCTTGCGACTGCATTAATTGCATCGACGATACTGGAACTGAAAGTGAACTGCCTCTGAAGCCTTGCGATAGATTTATCTACATGCCCAACATGATAGTGCGGTGCTTTTTCAAGGATACGATCCAGAAGGGAAGCCTTTGGATTCTCTTCATCATAAATGACAGTAGGCTCATAGTCATCTCTCGCAATATCGTCTTCGGTATTAATCTGCACATTGCGCAGCAAAATCTGAGACAGCTCTGCATAACCGAGGCTTTTGCCGCTTACGTGTTTGACAAGCCCCTTTTCGCCGTCTTCAATTTCAACACTGATTTCAAAGAACTCATCATATTCTTTGATGTATACCAGTTTAAAATCCTTGATTTTGTTCCAAAAGGTTTTGTCTGCAACATCACATCGATTGACATCAAAAGACAATTCGTTTGCCGTGTTTTCATTTGAATGATAAACAATGTTTACAAAAGGGATTGCACCAATCCTTTTTCCGCTCCGAGTTGTTAAAATGCAGACGGGTTCCTGAAGAATCCCATTCGGATCATAAATCAGCTTTTCCATTTATGGGATCTCCTTTATAATCGGTTTATATTTAATGGTAACATTTGTCCCAACAGGGGAGATGCCAATAGTGTTTTTATCCGAATCAACCGTATTGATCAGCTTCAGAAACGTATAATTAAAATCATTGGCAATATCATGAGAAGCAGCGGAAGAAGAAATCGTCATAGTGTCCCCATCAATTGTAATCACTTCGCCTGCCGTACAGTTTCGAATCTGCATAACACAGTCTGCATCATCATTTGTAAGTGTTACATCTCCGGTAGCATTGCATTCGATGATAACGGTAGGGTAGAAGTACCCAACATCATCAGACACAGCGTCAACGATCATGGAAGCAGAGTTACAAGATTTCACATACTCCTTGCCATATCCAAATGGTCTGTTTGTTTCCATTGTAAGCTCAAGCCCATAAGTCTTTCCGGCAATCTTCAATTTGCTGATATTGAAACTTGCGTCGTAATAACAGGCAGTAGCTCCGTCTTCGTCCAGAAAACACATAGGCTTGAAATCGCGCTGATTCAGCCAGTGCATCAATGCACGGAATTCCTCGCTTGTGATTTCCATTTCATCCTGGCTGAGATATTCGTCTGGGTTCTTGCAAATCTGAAATGTTGCGCTCAAGCAGTCTTTATAAATTGCATTGTTTTTACTGTAATACTGTCCGTTATGCCTGGACACAGTGGTGAATGTAATAGCAGAGCCGATGGGAGTTGTTTCAAGTCCACCGGAGCTGTCAAATGTTACAATCGAGTAGCCTTTTGAGCTTAAATGCTGCCCATCATAGATAAAATCTACAGCAATCACAAATTCACCTCCAACTTTATATTCAAGAAAGCTTCATCTTTTTTGCTTTCTGTTCAATTTCCTTAACAAGTTCTTTGATGTTAACCTGATCGCGTTTGAAAGACGCCATCATTTTTTCAAGATCTTTTCTTGCGGATTCGTATTCCATCTTGATTTCATGAACAGATTCGATTTCTTCTGCATAGCTTTTTTCCATCTTTTCCGATAGATTTTTCAGCTTTTCAATCTGTTCCTTATAGAATGAAATTTCCTTTTTATAATAAACAATCTGCTTCTCTAACAGATTATTTTCAGCTTGTAATTTACGTATTGTATCCATCAAATCTTCCTCTTTATAAAGATGACCCGACTGCATTACACAATCGGGTCATTATTCAGATTAATCGAAATTGTACTTATACTTTGTAAGAGAACTCTTTCCCATTGCCGTTCCGGTAACAACATCCTTCATCATGTTCTCAAACTTCTTGTCCCGCTGCAACTGAGATACGAAGTCGTTGTAATCCTGTACGCGCTCGATTTCTATATTGTTCACAACATTGATTCCGCCTGCGCCAGATCTGGATGAGAGATCCCCGATGGACACAGAACGTCCGGACAATGCGCTGAGAGCGGACGGTGTGCTCATCAGCTGTGCTGCCGACAGTATTCTCGCCGTATCAGTTGGATTCAGGACATATTCCGGATGATTTGCCGTACCGTCAAGCCTTGCAATACCGGTATGAGTCACAAGACCGCCTGAAGCATACGCTCTGACTCCTGCGCTGTTTGTAACCATTGAGTCAACCAGCGAGAAGATATCTTCAAGCCTTGCCTCAACAGCAGACAAGCCTCTTGCGACATTATCATGATATCTGGTTGCCGAACCGCTTGATCCAAAAATGTCTGTTAGCTGCTGCTCGATGACATAACCAACCTTTGCACCTTCCTCATGCAGTGTTGCGTTGATATCGGTGCCGTTGTTGTTGGTTGTTTCAATTGCATCTTTCATAAGCTGGTCAATATCGTCAAGTCGTGCGTTAATCAGCTTCTCGTATTCATCATACAGAGCGTCGAGAAGTTCTTTCTGGTCATCAACATACTTGTCGTATTCCGTTTCCGTCAGATCTTCCTGCTCAGATTTAAGACTTTCCTGAAGTTTCTGCATTCTTGCACGGTTCTCTTCGGAGTCATCATTGGCATACGCCGCAATCTGCTTTTGAAGTGCAGAGATATTGGAACTGCTCTTGCTGATCTTCTTCTGGAAGTCGTAAAGATCTTTTTCACTGTCGAGTGCATCATTATAAGAATCAATCAGTTCCTTCAGCGAATCAAGCTCCGCATTAAAACCTTCTTCCACCAGAGACTTTACCGCTTCCTTTTCCTGCTCCGCAGCCTGAATGGCGCTTCTCTGATATCCAAGCAATTCTTCTCGCCTTGCAATCAGAGTTTTATTATAAGGATCACTTTCCAGTTCTTTCTGAACCTTCTGCATTTCCGCATAATACTTTGCCGCTTTGGACATGTACACGTCATAATTTGCCGCCCTCATGCCAAGCGTTGCCATACCATAGCTGTTCATCTGTCCGTTCTCATCATACAAATTGTATTTGTCAATCAGATCGATAAGGAAGCTTGTCTCATTGGTAATCTGGTTCATGCGATCCATCGCATAATCAAACCAGCTCCACTTTGTGCTGCGAATGGTTTCGGCATATTCTTGAAGCTTGATATTTGCATCAGCAATTGCCTCTTCTGTTTCGCGGATTGTCTTCTCCATGTCGTACCAGGAATCGGAATACTCTTCAATTTCTCCGGAGTTCATGGCCTGAGTAAAGTAGTAGTTTAGATCTGCCAGTTCAGAACGAAGTGTGTTCAGCCTCTCCTGTTCGACATTCGCCATCTCCTGATAAAACTCGACTGTTTCGATATAGCCCTTCTGCCCAAGCATATCAATGTTCTTCTGCTGCATCTCAATTCTGTGGTCAAGCTCTTCTATCTGGTTATTGTAATCAGCGCGAACCATGTCCACACGATCCTGATAGATATTTGCGAGATCTTCATGCAGTTCGTCAATTCTGTCAGTAAGGGAAAGATACTGCTCATACCATTTCTTGTACTCGTCAATATTCTTCTTTGTGGCGTCATCATATTTGGTAATATCGATAGCACCATTACGGACGAGTTCTTTGATTTCATCAGACAGTTTGACCTCTTCTGCTTCTTTGAGATAACGTGCGGCACCGGCAGATGCAAGCGAGATCTCTTCCATGATCTTTGAGATGGCGTCAGAAGAAGAATTAAGTCTCTTTTCAAGGCCGAGAAATTCTGATTCCACCGCACTGGTCATCGACTTGATGATTCTCTCGATGCGGTCTACGGCAACCTCAATCCAGTCAATCTTGGAGTCTTCTTTCTTGGTTGAAGTAGAAGAAGCACTTGTTTTTGCGCCTGACTCACCCTGACCGATATAGTCACCCGAAGAGGTTCTTCTCGGTGTTGAGGCGGGGCGTCCTGGCCCAGAACCGCTGTCAAACGCTGTACCGGAAACAAAAGACGCACCGCGTTTATTCCCGCTCATGATCCGACCATGCTTCAGTATCTCGGATGTCTGTCGAGCATTAAAGATAATGTCGCCCTTGCGGTAAGCATAGAATCCTGCGCCGTTTTCTCCGACAAGACTCCAATGACCGTCTCGTACCAGAATCTCAGGGCCAAGCTCTCCCATAAGGGCGGTGCCGGATTCTCTTGTTCCCCAGTATCCTCCGGTAAACGCAGTGCCGAATGCATGTGCTGTCCCGTATACTTTTGCTCCTGCATTGGATTCGTTCCCTGAATCACTCGGAACGTTTCCGACAACCTTTACTGTATAAGTTATGGTTCCGCCTGTGAGATTGCTTGGTATATTGCTTGTGTTAAGAACGGCTGTATACTGCGCCGTACCGCGAAGAGTAGGTGCGCTTTGCTTTGTAAATTTATTGCTGTATTGAACTTCTCCATGCGCCTGAACGGTTTCTTGAGATGACGATCCTGTATTGGCACGGATATTTGCTGTAATTGTTCCCGACTCAATGGAAGCCTTCCATGAGTTGTACATGCTCTGAGCGGTATCTGTATTGATCTCAAGCTGCTCCATGATCGGGTCTGCTTCAAGCTCAGACTTTAATGCGTCATACTCTGCCTGGATACCGGTCGTATCTTTTCCAAGAGTAGTGTTAATATCAATCTGAGTCTGAAGATCGTTGAGTCTCTGTATCTTCGCCTGAATTTCGAATACTTTTTTCGTGTAATCGTCATCTACGACATCAACAGGAATTTCAATAGGAGGAAGTTCGGATAGCCCGCTGTATCGTTCATAAAGTTCCTGAAGAAGATCCTGCGCTGCCTGCGCTCCTGGTATACTGATATCAATTTCGCCGGACTCATTCTTCATGCCGTCCAGAATGTCTGAAACTTCTTGAATCTGCTTAAGAGTTCCTTCCTGATCATCACTGCCTGCAATACGCCAGTCATCGCTTAACAGGTTAAGATCTCTCAGTTCTTGCGCTGCACCGTGCGCCTTCTCTGATATTGCATCGAATGTTACATCAAATCCAGCCGTGCGCATTGCCTGTTCAACGTATCGAAGGGCTTCTACGGACAGGCCAAGGTCTTCTGCTACATCATATATTTTTTCTCCGGCAAAGTCGAATTCAGTAGCGTCATCACTGAATGTAACCATTTCCGGGTGAAGCTGATGAACCGCTTCAAGGAAATTATAAACGCCGTCAGTTGTAAATTTTCCATTGTCATCGGTTGTGAAGAAGTCCATGATGCTGTGGCTTGTGCCTTCGATTGTTTCCGTAAGGCTTTCAAACTGCCTCATGTTATCTTGCCAACCGGACGCTCTGTCTTTACCAAAGAAAATGTCAAGGAATCCGTTTACTTCATTTGCGCCGTATAGACCGCGATCAATCGCGTCCTTCGCGCTCTTGTATCCTGCCGCGATACCTTCTGCTACGTCGCTGTCTTCTCCCATTGCTTTCAGTGCAAGGTAACGGGAGTATGCGTCCGTCATGCCGTCAATTTCGGCACGGGCTAACTGAGCTTCTTGAATCTGCCTTTGCAGTCCATCGTACTGAGCTAAAAGCTCCTGGCCTTCTCCTGCGGCAAGTTCCGCATCGGTCAGATTGTAAAGCTGTGCCTCAAGGTCTGCCGCCTGCGCAACCAGATCTGCAATATGGCTGTCTATCTTTGCCTTCTCAAGCTCATAATACTTATCCGTAAAGTTGGCAAGTTCTTCCGCATTGACATGGATTCCGGATTCTGTGATTTCGAAGAATTCCTCTGCGTCAAATCCTTCAATCTCATGGAACATATCGATAAGGGTATTTGCTGATTCCGCAGTAAGACCGGTATCAGAAAATGCTTCGGCAGATATGGTATTGATGGAACTTACAGTTTCTTTGAATGTCTTAGTAGCTTCTGCAATTTCTTCAATTCCAGACGCGGTGCTCTCCGCAGCTTCTTCAACATCTTCAAAATCGCCTGTAATATCTTCAAGAGTCCAGCCGAGGTCTTCAAGCGTTTGATTAATAAGATCATCAATAGCGGAAACCGTAGTTTCATTTCCGCCTGCTTCTTCTAAAAGATCTTTTATTGCAAGAAGTTCAGTAATCTGCTGAGTAATCTGATCGCCATATTCGGTGAGAGACGAAAGATCGGCATTCTCAAAAGCAGCATCATATGCGTTAACCAATTCATCAATGCTGTCCTCTACTTCTGTGCCTGTTTTAATATCTACCGCTCTTTGTACCGCTGTTACGATAGCATCTTCTTGTTTCTGACCAAGTTTTTCTTGCTCTTCTGTAATCTGTTGATATAACTGTGCCTGTTCTTCATACAATCCAATCAGTTCTTTTTGCTCATCATATGAAAGAGAACCTTGTTCTGATTGTTTTTTACCAAGCTCAGTTATACGAGAAGCATTTTGCTGTCTTTGCTCAAGCAGTTCATCTAATGTTTTGCCAGTTGCTTTAGCTTCTTCAACAGCTTGATTAACTTCATCATGCTTAATCTCAATACCAAGCGCCGCATTGACTTCCTGAACCTTGGAATTAAGTTGGGCAATTAATTCAGCATCTTCCGTTGGATCAAGTGAATCTATTGTATTCTGATAGTCTTCCAGCATATCAAGAAGGTCTCTGGTGTATGTTTCGACCTGCTTGGAATATGCCTTTGTTCCATATGTTTCAGTTTTACCTGCTTCCGCAGCTTTTAATTCTTCTTCTGCCAATCTCTCCTGTGCATGTTGATATGATGCAAGGGCAGAGTCGATACCATATTGTGTAGGATCGTTTATCGAAGCAAGAAGCCTCTCTGCTTCTTTCTGTGCTAAACGCCTTTCCTCTTTGTGAGCGACAGCATATCTTCTTTCGTATAATTTGATTTGCGCTTCAAGAACAGAGTTTTGAGCAATCAAATTATCTAATTCGGCCTGTTGCGCCGCAGAAATTTTTCCGTTTATTTTTAACTCATTCAGAGTTTCAATCTTTTTTTGATTCTCGTCAAATTTTGTCTTTAGTTCTTCAAGCTTTACTTTTGTTTCTTCAGCTTCTTGTTTTACATCATCAAAGCTTTTCCCGTATTTTTGATTAACGACAATAGCTGCCCCAACAAGAGC
>Ga0326511_10004184_pt1 | contig 11551 bp, 10 predicted proteins | sample 0_2496_0518_D_FD_203701 | JGI IMG/M metagenome (GOLD analysis project Ga0326511, IMG submission 203701) | Bovine rumen microbial communities from UC Davis, California, United States - 0_2496_0518 | ecosystem: Host-associated > Mammals > Digestive system > Stomach > Rumen | place: USA...
GATGTTGTACTTTCCGTAGTACGGGCGGAACACCTCATCGAACGCATACGAGATGCTATCGACGTTCTTGGTGATGGACAGCTCTGCCGTGTTGAGATTGCCGTCCGGATATGCGGTGGTGATCTGATGGCGGACATACACGATATCACCTGGCAGATCCTGAGTCACGATGAACGTACCGCCGGCAGCCATCTCGTCCAGATCGTACTTGCTGTACTTCTGGTACGTAAGCGGGATGCTGTCGATGCCGCGCACCGTCATGTTTGTGATCGGCTGCTGCGGTTCGGTCGCAGACACGAGACCTGCCACTGCGCATGCGGCGAACTCGCCGGTCATGGTCACTCCGCCGGAAACGAACTGCGACGGGAACACGTTGAGCATACGCCGAGAAGCCATGGATTTGGACTCGGAGGCGATGCGCGTTGCGTATTCCGCAGACGTATACTGGTGGTAGATCTCTATCTTGAGCGGCGTATAGCTGTCTTGCGAGTGGGTGAACCCCGTGACATCCACAAGTCCCTTGACCCTTATGGTGTTGTTGTTCACGACCTCTTCGACATAGTATTCGTCCCATACGTATTCGCCCCAGCCGTCGTCATGGTAGTTGAACTTCACAAGATCGCCGGGAACGATGGTGTCGCGGAACTTGGTGTCGGTGTTGCCGTCGATCAGATCTTTGCTCTTGACGACCCTAAGCATGGTGTAGTTGTCATGCATAGGCTCTGTGCCGGTGATAGGAGCGATCGGAATCGCATAATACGGCCTGCCTCTAACGTTGTCTGCAGGGCTGAGCTTGGCCACCATGTCGGGAATGTCTGCGGAAGCAGCGGCGATGCGCCACATCTTAACAGTCTTTCCGGACATCTCGATGACGTGGTTGCGGAGCTTCTCCAGCACCTTCTCATCACGCGTGGTTGGCGCAAACACATACGCCCTGTCAGTGCGCGTAGCTGCGTTAAGGACATGATCATATCCGTCGTCGTCGTCGGACGGAACCGCCATGAAGTATACCGGCGGAGTCTCGTCGCCATCGTCCGTGGCCGCATTGAGCGCAGCCATGTACACGCCCATCGCAAGCGGATTATCAGGAGAAACGGTGCCAAGCATGTTCGCTACGCTGGATGCACCTATCACGGAATGGAACGTATCGGAATACGCAGTATTGAGCTCTCTGTACGTAAGGTACAGATCGGCGCTCATCACCTTGCACGCATGCGTCGTTCCGTCATCAAAATACCCGGCGACCTCGACCTTGAGAGAGCCAGCGTTGACCTTTACTCCGTAGAATTTTCCGCTGTCATCCGTATACTCGCCTTCCTGCCACTGGTAAGCGCCTCTTGTGGACTCGTCTCTGCTGGCGAACTCTACGCCCTGTGACACTTCCACGAGATATACGTTTGCCGATGTCACTCCGACTGGGATGTAGTCCTCGATCGTCACGAGGGTTCCCGCTCCGCCCTCCATCTTGGAGGATGAGCTCTCGGAATCAAGGTCGTCGAGATCGAAACCGTCTTCGCTGTACTCGACCTTTGCGATCTTTGTCTGCACCTGCTGTGCGACGCCTGCATCCACATATGTAATCACGATCTTGTCGCCGGCCGCGAGATTCTGCGGAAGGGTTCTTCCATCCACTGGATCGCCGTTGACATCGTAGTCGAGATACTTCTTGCCCGCGAACAGGAGCTTGGTGTAGCCTCCATTCTCTGCGATCATGGACTCAGGGACTCCGACTTCGGGGAAAGAAGCCGCTTCAAGATCCGCAAGCATCACCACGACATTGTCGCCGGTGAGCTTCGTGAATCCATGGCTGCGGTCGACAGACTTGTTGTCCATCGCGTTCGGATACTTGCCCACGATGTTTTCATTGCTGAATCCATCATAGGATCCGAAGAACGTATCCTTCTTCTCGTCCGCATCGCTGTAGCGATGGAGTTCATAGTTCGGCCCGAATATGAATGCGGGCTGTTCGCGCTCGATTGAGGTCGGCGTGATCGTCATGTTCTGGTCGACTGTGACCTGTGGTCTCTGATATGCCATCTTTACTCCCTTTTTAGGTTAGGCTTGAACTGTTTTTTCCTTGTTCCATGAATATATGATACCAAAATGTCTTTCAGTTGTCTAAAGGTGTATCCGTCTCGGTAGACATATCCCCGAAACCTATCTCTGCAACCCCATCCGACAGCTCTATTCCGGTGCCGCATATGGACAGATCCACATGGTTTTCGTCAATAAGGGATACCGTCTTTAGTATCGGGGATTCTATCTTCACCATCCACGCATCCGTGAAATCGAAGCCGGCGGACACAACCGATACGTATTTCCCCTTCCCTGACATCTCAGGAAGGTCCTTCTTCTGCCTAGGAAGCCTTCCCGACACCATGAAATGGTCGAAGCAGTATTCTTCGCATATCTGGTCCTGAAGAGACGAAAGGTAGTTTTCGGTATTGTCGGCAAGTGAGCATGCAGCTCCTGCCTTGTCGCTGACATGTATGATCTGAAGCGTTCCGGACCCAGTCCTTTCGTAGGATCTCTCTCCGTCATTGCTCAGGAACGTCCTGCCCTGCATGTCCATGGTAGGCGGATACTCGTACTTTATCTCGCCGAGGCTTACGAATATCGCAGGTGTGAAATCAGGTCTCTGGTCTTCCCACCTGAGCTCCGTGTCTATCCACAGCTCGGTCTTCTGCGGATCCTTGCGCCATATGACATCCGGGCATCCGAAAGTCCGGCCCTTGCGTCCTGAATACATCATCCTGAGTATCGATACGAATATGGAGTACAGCACCTGCGAGCTCTTGCGGAGTTCGCATATGTGCTCCATGCCGCCTAGCCTATGCCATGGCTGTACTTCGCTCTGCGATACGCCTTTTTCCGCTACAGGCTTCCTTGTGCATGATCTCCTGCCTATGCTACTCATCGCAATCCTCCTGGCCCAGCCTGTATATGGGATCGCTGAGAGGAGCCTCTTCGAACCCTATCCTCTGGAGACATGCTACGCGCCTCACCTCAGACACTACGCTCGCGACGCCTATGACGTATCGCTTGTCCTGGGATATGTCGACTATGACATCTCCCTTCTTCATCACAGGGTTGCCTATCGCCATAGCCTCGAAAGTGCGGGTCTCGTGGGTCCCGTCGTTCGAGTTGTCCTTCCTGTGCGCGGTATCCGGAGAGAAGGACAGCATCATCCTGTGAGGTCCGAAATACGCAGGATACCGGCCTGTTCCAAGACATTTCCTGCAATGCGAATCTCGTACATCGCCGGTCACTGGATCTATGCAGAACGTACATTTAGGGCCAAACGTGGAGCGTATGTAAAGATCGCATTCCACACCTGCCAGAACTCGCGCCCTCAGCGACTCTCTCCTAATTATCTCCCTAGCCAGAAGATATTCACGTCTGGAAAGATCTCCATATGGCTGGACAGGATGCGAAAAGTACCTTCCGCGTGACGTCCTAAGCCCTGCTCTGAAGTATAGCGTATTGGATTTCCCATACAGATTCTTTCCGCCGTTGTCGCGCCATGCTATGACATTCACCAGCTCAGGAGATATCTGATGCCACGGGCCTTCGGCCGTATCCCCAAGATATACCGAAAACAGCCATGGAGCCGGATCGTTGAATCCGCCATCTATCTCCCAAGAATACAGGAACCCTCCTAGATAGTTAGGAGAGATCCTGAATGATGAAAATGGAGATTCTTCAGACATGAATATTATGCCATGTTTTCATGGCCTTTATCCTGCGACTGCTGTTTCTTTGGCTTGTTCTTGAAAGAATTGATAACCGCCTTCCAGTTGACATGTGGAGCGGCCGCTCCGCCGATGCCTCCGATTATAGCTCCAGGAACCAAGCCCTTCTTGCCTCCCGTAACTGCGGCTCCCAGACCGGTGCCTACAGCGGCTCCCAGGCCTGCTCCAATGAGTGACTTTGTGGATTCCCCGGCACGATTGACGTACCAGTCTTTAACTTTCTCCGCTCCGGAAACCGTATTGGTCTTCACCTTTTCAAGGTATTCCTTTACGATATCCCACAAGCCCTTTCCGGAATCTTCGGCATGCTTCTGCATGGCAAATTCCGCCAAGGCCTTTGGATCCACGTTTTTCGCTTCTGCAGCCTTGCAGAAACCCGCAAGGTATGACTGTTTGCTCATTTTCTGTTCTCCTTGTTTTTTTTCTTTTCGTTTAGCTTGGACAGTATCTCCAACGCGGAACTGTACATCGGTTCTGCATCGGTGTGTGAGATGTTAGGCATATGGTTCTCCACTACCGTGTTTGCGGAAATCCCTTTAAGCTTCTTGCCAAGAAGGGATACTAATGTGTTGCTTATGGTGTCTCCTACCCTTCCAAGGCCCTTAGATGAAGATCCGGTATAGTTGTCGGCCAATCTTGAATACACTATCTTGTCTGCTACAGGATTTGACGAGTCCTTAAGCGATGAAGGTATCGACTCCCACGGGAACTGATACGGATCGATGCCTATTATCTCGTCCACCTTGAAATCAGGGTCGCGCTCTCTCATCTTCTTCAGGAAATTGACTACGCCACGGCCGCCTGCGCTGTATCCTACTATCCTCATCTTCGGATATTGGCCAGTCCTGGCTCTGTTGGCCATTATCTTGGACACTATCTTGTCGATGTATGCATCCGCCACTACGGGATCGTCGAATACGCTGTTGGCCTGCACGTCCGAGAACTTACTTCTGTTCTTGTTGTAGAATCTTTCGGCAAGAGGCGAATGTGCGGATGAAGATCCGCTATCCTCGACGGACGAGTTTATCCCGGCAAACAACAAAGACAATATAGGACGTCCGTTCTCATCCTTCTTGAGGATGAGCCTGTCGTCTCCAGAATACGATCCTTGGCCGCCTACAAAAACTCCATATGGAGTATCATGGCTCTGCACTCCCTGATGCCTGCTCTCTATGTACTTGCGCAACGAATCGGAGGCCTTGTCCCCTATCTGATCAAGCAGATCCGACATCTTCTCGTCTTTACGCCGCTTGATCTCACGATATACCCTATCTCTGTCTCTGTTGCCGCTCATCGCGCCAAAAAGATATCCTGCGCCTCCGCCGGCCAATCCTCCAAGCACCCCTTTCGCTATGCGCTGGAGTGGAGATCCTCCCGACATCAAGCCAACAGCCGCTCCCGTACCAGCCCCTAAAGCAGATCCTACTCCTCTGCTTCTCCTTCCGGATGACCGTACATACTTGAGAGCATCGTCAAGCTCCTTGCTTGATGACACCTCTATATCCTTTAGGATACGTATGGCCTCTGCCTTAGTCATTTTAGATGTTAGATTGACGTATTCTGCATCTCAAGAAGCGCCTTCATTCTTTTCTTATCGAACCAATCAATGGCCTCCAGTCCAGACATGTCGACACTCTTCCTCTTCGGGACTTTTCCAGTCATAAAATACTTTCTGAAATTATCTTTCCCGGCATTCATGAGATTCTCCTTTATCGCCTCATACACATCCGATGAAGATGGGGCAAACATTTCTGCATTTATACTTGCCTGGTCGTCTCTTATATTATCAATGTCTCCAGCTATAAGAGGCCCAAGATCATTGTCATCTCCATATATGTAGCTATCTGGCAATTCAGTAACACTCATGCCATATGCAGCAGCACTTCTATCAATCCTTCTATTATTTAGATTCTCCACTAGGCGCCCTATGTACGATTTCGCACTTCTAGGGACAATCCTGTATCTGTCTGTACGAGTCGAATTCTCTATACTACTGCCGACGCCAAGGTCAAGGTCGCGTCGGTATTTACTATATGGCGATGATTGGATGAACATCGCCAACTCGTCAGGGTCTACACCTCTGCGTATGGCAGCCCTCCTGAAGCCCATCATATATGCACGACTTTTCACCGGCTAGTCCTTCTGTACGGCCTTCTCCTTGAGGTGGAGGGTAAGCTCGCCCATCTGCTTGAACACGTTGCGGAGCTGATCCTCCATCTGCACCACGTCATCGCTTCCGTAGCGCTGGTTGAAGTCCTCGTGCTTCCAGTAGAACAGGAACAGGATGCGCCCCAGCCTGTCGATAGTGTCCATGAAGTCAGGAATGTACGAGTCCACCACGTTCGCAGTATCATACACCTTGACCAGGCCTCCGATTGCGGCTTGGTCGAACACATGCCTCTGGCCTGCGGCCGCAGCCTCCTCGGCGAGCCTGCGCGCCTCCTCGTCTATGGGAAGCGCTTCTCCCTGCATGGAGTCGGTGTGCTCGTCCGGATATTCTCCGGATCCCATGCTGCGCTCCATCTCTCCGCCCATGTTGATGCCCTTTGTAAGGCCTCCCTCCGGAGGAAGCCCGGGCACGCCCGTGAACTGGCCATGCGTCACGTCGATGTATGGAGACGTGTATACAGGTATTCCGGTATACGAATCAACAGCCGGGAGCTGCTCCATGGGCGCCGGCATGGCTACGTTGACAAGTGCGTCCTGAGCGCTCTTCGACAGAGACGGCACCTGCACAAGGAGCTTCATCTCTTTGCCTGATGCCACCTTGGACAGCACGTCGAACGCCCTGCGGGGACGGAATCCGAACCTTGTCACAAGATCTATTGCGGCGGACTTGTAGTTCATCGGGCCATGCCTGCGCTTGGCGCCATCTACCGCCACGAAGTATTCCACGCCGTCAGAAGCGACCTTGATGCGCTCCACGCCCTGGCTCTTCATGCATTCGAGGATGTCCATGGCGCTGGCGAACGTGTACTTGGACTTCATGTCAGCCCATTCCTTTTCCACCTTGGCTTCACGCAGGCGCCTCTCCTTGTCGCTCTCATCAGCGACATACGGTGCATATCTGTTGACCTTCTTTATCTCCAGGGCCTTCCAGTCTTTGGGGAGCAGGATGCCTGCGCTTGTCTTCTTCGGCATGCCGGAGAACGATCCTATGGTAATGAAGCCGTCAGATGGGCATCCTTCGCACTCGCACTTATCGCATCCACCATCGATCCTTCTTCCGTCTCTGTCATGGAACCTGTCGCTGAGGTTCCAGTCCATAAAGCCGTATGATTCGTTAAGTCCGGTAGGTGCCGAAGTGCATATCGTGTAGCCTCCTGCATATCCGGTGGCGAACCTTACGCTGTCTCCGTCTGCCATCGTGAACTTGATGAGGAACGGACCAGCCGCATTGCCCTTGCTGTCTATGAAGAGATATGTTTTCCCAGAATCGCCATCCTTTTCGGATCCAGAGCCTATCTCAATGTCAGACATGGGCATGGCCTTCTCGAACAGCTTCTCAAGATCATCGCCTGCATCAGCCTTAGACGAATCCTCTTCGAACTCGGTAGTTATGATGGCGCGTGGGCATGCCTCGGCAAGGATATTACCGTCATCCTGGAACACTACGAGAGTGTTGTTGACTCCGCATGACGGAGACAGGACCGCATTGAGCATTACGCCCTCGCGCGACATTCCGTCTGACATCATGAAATTATACTTACCGGCGCCGATAGGGGGCTGGAACCGGCGCTCGAAGTTGACGAGAACCTCGTCGTCGGTGACTTTGGCTGCATCATCGTCCTCGCGGAGGTCTTCGATCGTGAAATCGTGCTCAATTATCTGACGCGCGTTCTCCTCTACGGTAAGAGGTTTGTCTGGCTCACCAACATCCGATGGCGGTGCGTCCTCTGCCGACTTGGACAGGACGGCAAGACCCTCAGTGGAGTCCACAATTCTTACCTTCGGCTTGGACTCTGCGATCTTGCGCATGCGATCCACATGGATAGATGCGTTCTTGAGGTCTTCTGTCCAGAACGCCTCGGCATCCTTGTATAGGGATAGAGCTGCATTTGCGAAATCTACGTTATGGAGGGCCTTGAACAGGCTGGACATGCACTCTGGACCTCCAGCCTTCTTCATGAACTCCTTGATGTACTTTGATTCTGCGGACTTCTCAACCTCGCCCTTGGACACAAGTCCTGCGAGCATTTCCTGAAACGCTTCATCCGCAAGCAAAGTGGCTGTAGCCTCCTTGATATGCTCCCATGCCTCTGTCGGCGTCCAAGGGATCGCATTGTCCTCGGCTATCTTGCCGATCATATCCTTGGGGCGCTGGACAAACGTCAGGTCTGGGTTGCGCATGGTGTCCCGCACATCATTGTTGGCTGGGGAACCGATGCGGATGGAATGCTTGTTTACGATGAAATCTATCCATTTCTCAGTAAGAGGGACAAACTGGTTTGTCTTCTTGTTGAGAATCATGTCCACACCGCGCACCTGGTTGTTAAGGAAGAACGCAGGTATATAGTAGAAATCATCGTCGACCTTGTATCCGAAGATGCCTACTGCCTTGGACCCGTCTTCATTCCTGTCCACGACCTCAAAGCCAAGCAGATAAGGGATGAGAGCCGGAGCGCGGTCGTTTACGAACTGGTATGCGAGAGATCCGAAGTCATCCTCGAACTGCCTGTGGTTGGCGGACTCCGGAGCCTGCATCTCATCTGGGTTGCCCACTTGCGGAGACTGCCCCACCTCTGGAGGCATGCCATTCACGGGCATGCCTGCCTGGGCATCCTTGAACAGCATCATGTCGCGTCCGACATGCGGACGTATTTTAAGCGAATCGTAAGTTGGTCTAGACATCTCTGCTCCTTGGTTTAATGTGAAATCTATTATATCATAAAAGGCATCTGTTAGACTATACCTCTCCCCATCCTGGTCGCCCATTGCTGTCAGAATATTCTTTGGCTCTTTTCCCTATCATGCCCACCCCCATCCCATGTTTGAATTAAGCTCTCTCTTCTTGGTACGTATCGCTTGAAGATACTCTGCTCTAAGGCGCTCTGCGGCGGAATCGTATTCTCTGGCCTTGTCCTGATCGTTCACCGATGTGCCGCCGGCATTTATGGCAAGGCTGTTTCTTCTGTATCTGTGCGCGGCCATGGACAGCAGATTCGACGCTACACCCATAAGGAGTATGGATCTGTACGGAATCTCGTCATAGTCCATCCTGTAGATATCTGGAGGGGTGTCGTTCCACCGATCTACGGTGATGTTCATGGCTGTGCGGATCTCTTCTGGAGTAAACTCGTAGTCGTCAAGAAGGATATTGGCCTCGGGATCATTGTCCCTGAGGAATATGCGCACCTCCATGTCGGTAGTGGACGTATCGTTTCCTACTGGAGATATCTTCGTTCCGTCTCTTCCGTCTATGCTCCCAGACATCATCATATCCTTTCGTATGGCTTTCTGTTGTATGATTCCGGGCTAGTCTTATACTTACCATGCCTTGAAGCGTCGGTGAAATTATCCATCATAGGGTCATTGACTACCCCGAATAGGGCTTTAAGCTTGTCTTTAGTCCATTTTATGGAATTGTCAATTATGCCCCAGTCCGGATTACCTTTTTTCGCAACATCGTTCCCTAAAATAAATGCCCCTGATGTCAGCAGCGCAGGAAGCGCCCAATGTTTGTTGCGGCTCCACCATGTATCCTGCTCTTCATCATCATCGTCCAAATCATATCGCATGGCGGCCGCCTGCTTGCACACCTCCGCCACGAAATCGCCGGCATCCTTGGCGCTCATTCCAGCTCCAGATGCCACACTGTATGCACCAGCAGCAAAAAGAGCCGCATGGCAATCTTCACCTAGCCTATCCATGGATGCCTCCTTCTATGTTTCAGGCGGGGTCGGGGAATCATCCCGGCCCCGCCTGGATTAGCCTATCAAGACCTGTTCCACATGGAACTACTTGATGTGCCAGCCGGAATCCTCGCCGCTGTAGCTGCTGTACGAGCCGCCCGAGCTCTCCTCCAGCGGACGCTGGAGCGCCGCGTTGCCGAAGCGCGCGAGAGCCATGCCTGCGATGTTGCCGAACGAGAAGCCGCCCAGCCAGTACGAGAACCACTTGATGAAGTACGCCTCCTTGTTGAGGTACATCGTCCAGTCGGTGAGCGTGTAGTTGTGGCCGAGGAAGCTCGGCTCCGCAAAGAAGTACACGTATCCCTCCGGAACGAGGTGGTTCTTGATCGTGGAGATGCACTTGATCCCCATGATGGTCGTGCTGGTGAGGCCGTTCTTCCAGTGCTCTTCAGCCAGATCGCCGCCGATGGCGTTGCGGTCGAGCTTGAGGACGTCGCGGAGCGTGTTCTCATGGGCAAGCATGAGGTAGTTGCGGGCGACGAACTTGCCTGCGGCGTTGCCGCGCGGGAGCATCTTGGTGGCTTCGGTAAAGGTATCGCGGTTGAGACCTTCCTCGAAGTCCATGAACTGGACCTTGCCGGTGACCGGATGCGCAGAACCAGGGCCGCGGAGCGTATTCATCACGATCGACTTCACCGTATCGATGAACTTGCGGTCGTGCGTCGCCATGCCGTCCTTGATGCTGTTGTCGGTGAGGATCTTGCGGATCGGGTAGTCGTAGGTGCGCAGCTGGTCGATGTCCTTGGTGAACATCGGCGTGACGATGCGCGCCATCGGCGTGATGTACCGCGCACCGGTGATGATCTCGCCCTCGGGGACGGTCTCGAACGGCACATACTTGGCGCCGGGAGAATCGGGCTCGAGTTCGTCGATGACGATGAGATCCTCGGTCATGGTCTTCGTGAGCTTCTCGTTGCCGATCGGCTCCGGAGGGAGAATCTTGTTGGCGAACGAACCTTCACGGATCTGCGTGCGGGTGACGTCGGTAGCGGCCTGCGCAACCTTGGTGATAGGACCGTCGGGGCTGTCCGCAATCATGTCGCGGAGCTGCGCGTCGATCATCTGCTCTTTTGATTCCTTATACATCTTTATGTCCTTTCCTTACAGAGCCGTCTTGAAGCGGAGAACCGTCATGCGCGCGCCAGTGCGGATCGCAAGACGGCGATCGGACCCATCCTTAGGAACGGCGATCGCGTTGTTGATCCAGCGGCTGGACGCAGGAGCGGTGACATAGCCTACGACAGCATTGCCGTTGGCGGCCTTCGTAAGCTTGCCGTTGACGACCGTGAGTCCATCGCCAGCAGCGTACGTCTGAGTGGTGTCGAACACCGACGTCTCATACTCGCCGTCCTGAGCGAGGTCGATTGCGGTGATGCTAGGCTCGCCGCCATTAGGATCGAACGCCGTGCCGGCAAAACCTGCCGTCGGATCCGAGTAGTCCTGCAGTGCGACGTAGAAGATCTTGTCGGTGGCACCGGCAATATCCCACACGCCCTCAGCGGATTTTGCATCCGGCTTGAGGGTAACAATAGTGCCGCGCTCGATAGCAACCGTTCCCTCCTTGACGGGGAGCGTCTTGTCAACCTGAGCGAGGCTGGGGTAAGACCCCTTAACTGGGCTAAACCATCCCATGTTTGTTTACCTTTCTTTTTGTTTTGGCTTGTTTGGGACCGACCCGTGCATCAGTCCACATATCCATTTGATCCCCGGCGCCAGCCGAAGACCAACCTAGACCACGGATCATCGACGCTTCGGGAGGAGAAGGATCCGGAAGCCTCGCCGAGTGTGGGCGCGGAGAAGTTCTCCGCCATCTTCTCGACCAGATCCCAGACCCCGCTTGGATCCTCCGCGACCTTGTTGACGAATTCGTCAACCTTGTCGTTTCCG
>Ga0326511_10004186_pt1 | contig 11549 bp, 13 predicted proteins | sample 0_2496_0518_D_FD_203701 | JGI IMG/M metagenome (GOLD analysis project Ga0326511, IMG submission 203701) | Bovine rumen microbial communities from UC Davis, California, United States - 0_2496_0518 | ecosystem: Host-associated > Mammals > Digestive system > Stomach > Rumen | place: USA...
TTGGTAATGTTGCTCAGGGAGCGGCAAATACTATTCTTGATGCTACTAACTTAAAACGTATGTACGATATGCTTGCAGGTGGCGACGTTAACGGACAGATGCTTATGGGTATGGGTAGTATCTTAAAAGGATTAAATGGAGCTACACGATGAGTCAATTAACAGATGAGCAATATCAAACTCTTTGGAATATGCGCAAGCAAAGAATATCAGAGCTTGCAAACAAAGAAACTCTAACGCCTGAGGAGATGGGATTTGCATATCAGCTCGCTCAGAACGAGGGGTATCAAGATGATGAAATCGAAGAAGGACTAGCAGAGTTATATGCTAAGTACATTCGTAATTATCTGTACACCTACAAGGACCAGGCAAAAAATATTGACCCTAGCATAGACCCTAATGAAGAACATATAGGACCTATGGCGCAGGATATTGAAAAGGTCGCCCCCGACTGTGTAAAAGAAACAGAAGACGGGACAAAGGTTGTTGACGGAAATAGGCTTGCTTTGGTAAACTCTGGAGTAATAGCTGACATTGTAAGACGGCTAGATGATTTGGAAACAAGATTGTTTGGAGGTAAAAGTCAATGATTAGCAAAGAAGTGGATTTTGCAGGAAACGACAGAAACAACAATGCTTTTGGAAACGATGCTAAAAACAATAACGCACAGAAACCTCAACAACAATCTGGACAGAGTACATCTCAATCGGCTTCAAAAGGGACTGATAAAAAAGCAGCTGCAAGAAACTATATAAAAGACTATATAAAAGAGTCGTCAGTCCAAGAGGCTTTGCAAACTTATCAAAAAGTTTGGCATCAAGTAGATGCATCTTCAAAGCAAGGTTGGGGTTCTGCTATAGTAAACACCGCTAAGAATTTTGTATCTGCATTTACAGGTAGTTCAGATAGACAAGCAGTAAATGAAAGCGATGTTTTAACTCTAATGCGAAAAGACCCTGGTGAAGCTGTTAAGATAGCTAGGGCTGGTAGTGTACTATCTGATTTACTAGATGCTGCAAAATCTGCTGGAATTTCTTGGAAAGACATAACTGATATGGTCTATGAAGTTTCAAATGGTAAGATGGATATAAGAGGTTCTAAGGAAGGTCTTATATCCTCTATGAAAGATGACACTTCTATAGACCTTAATAAAAAGGATATGGAGAACACTTTATTCCGTGGTAAGGGAGAAATGCAGTATTCTTCAATGAATCCTAAACTTGCAATAAGCAGTGTTGATATGAAATCCCTTGCTAACGATATTGTAACATACAACAATAAAGCAAATGAACTCACGAAAATGTTGGAATCTTTAGAGCAATCAACGAATGTTTCAGCTGCTAACTTGCTAAGAGGAGTTAAGACCCCTGGCGGCTTGTATGTGAATAATCAGGGGAATAGAGTAAACTTCAATGAAGACCAGAACAAGCGTATCAATCAACTCTTGGGTGATATACAAACGTTGAAGACAGAACAAGAGGCGATAGCAAAAATCGTAGACGAGATTCCAGAAGGAAGTCAAACTGATTATGAGTTTGTGAAAGCATACAGAGCTGCGGTTGCAAATGACCAGTTAGTAGATAGAGGTGCAATAATCCCTAAGCTAGATGAGATACTACTGCATCATCCTTCGCAACAAGCTGGTGGTGAATTATATACAAAGGCAAAAGCTAACGCAGGTTATAATTAAGAAAAGGAGTTTTTATGGGCAGCATAAGTGTAAGAGTCGTAGGAAATACAGTCACACATATTGAGCCAGTGCTAAAAGGTTCTGCAACAGATAAGCCAGAAGCTCCTGCTGGCGACCCTACTGACACAGGCGGCAAGTCTTCTGTAGGTGGAAGCCCTGCGGTAGATAATGGTGCTAATAACCCTGACAAAATAGCCGACTCAACAAAACTTGTTCAAGATACTGATAAGAGAAAAGGCGACTATGTAAAATGGAATGACGACTACTTCAAAAGAATCTCTGATGATTATAAGACTAGGCTGTGGGAAGGCTGGAATAAAGACTTACCTAAAGATGGACAGCTTACAGGCGTAAATTTTGGAACGAACGTAAAACTTTCAAGAGCTGCTGATGCTTATAACAATAGACGACATCTTGTAGGAACGGATATTGGACACAGAACATTGCACTATGGTTCTACTGGAACAGGCGTAGACAGAGAAGGTAGTACTAGATGGCAGCCTATTGAAACGCAAGAACAGCGTCAGATGCGAGAAAACGAAAGGGTTAACGAGAGAGTTCGTAACTATGACACTGACAGGCAGAACGCTATAAAGAACTATAACTATGATTTGTCACGTGACCAAGACAGATACAATCTTGGCTATAATGATTACGAAAGCAAAGCTATTGCAGACATCTACAACAATGCTGCTCGTTTGCGACAGGACAAAGAGTATGCTGCTCAGTATCAGCAATACCTTGATAAGAAGTGGGCGGTATTTGAAGAAGAGTTGAGAATACATTATGGGCTTGAAAAGACTAAACTCATAATGGAATATGCAAAAACAAACACTGCTTTTGCACAGCTCTTGACAACTATGATAGGTTCTAATGAGAGAATTCCAGACCCTATGTCAATGCGCACTAACATTATGCAAAGTGAAATCTTTAACGAACTTTGCAAAATGGTGAGTCCAGATTATGCTATGAAGATGATGCAACTTGGGATACAACAAGCTGCTTACAACCAAGCAGCAGGACTGGCTGACGCTGCTAAAAAAGCTGCAGGGGAGGTGAAGTAATGTTACAGATAGAGAATAAATCTTTTGCATCTGACGCACTTGAAGATGCTATGAGATTGGCTCAAATAAAGTCCTTAAACAGCTTTACATTCTCTGATTGCTTGCAGTATTTGAATTATGCGTGGCGAGATATTTACGACCGAATGGCTATGATTGATGATGGCTACTACGGAATAAATGTTCAAATCACGCAAAAGCTCACTAAGTTGCCACCATTTGTAAAGAACAGCGTGCAAATATACGAAGCTCAGTCGCCTGTAGACAGTAATCGTTTATTGTACAGGACTAGTGGGCCATCTGATATGGTTGCTCCTAGGACATATAAAATAAGTGGAACTGATTTATATGTGCCAGATGTAGAGCGTGGCAGAAAGATTTGGCTGTACTATGTACCAATGTGTAAGCAAGTATTCTTTACCCATCACAATCGAGACCCTAAAATTTTAGAAGAAGGGGATATTGCTTTACAGAGAAATAATGTGTATAATTTATACAAGGTAAAAGTTACTGTCAGCGATACCGAAGCTGTAGGGGGCGAAGCTGAGATAGACATCACAGACACCTCAGAGCCTTTATATAAAGTGGATGAAGATGGAAACATTGTCAGATATGTAAAGAAGGTAGAGCTAGTCCACAGAGTAAAACCTACTGTGACAGAAGATTTGTCTGAGAACATTTTTGTAGAATCAGAAGACGAACTTGATGGACAGTGGTATATAACTTTTATAAGCGCAGATTATCCTTACATATTTGTAAGCTATGTACATAGTATTACAGGCGAACACAAATCAGGATTTTTTGATGCAGAGGGAAATTGGAATGAATATAATCCGTTTAATTTCATTGGTAGGAGTTCTGATGTTGAATACATTTCTTGCTCGTGGAATGATAAAACAGGACTTGGAGTCGTGGTCAGAGACTATAACGATACCTATTCAGTCGTCGAGCAGGTTGACGGTAAATCGACGACCGTCAAAAAGGCTAAGATAAAAGAGCTAGGCTGGACACCAGACAGTGTGCTTGACTATCCTATACCAGAAATGTACAGGTACTTAGTAGCTAGACTTGCAGACAAGTTTAGTGCTTTGAACGAAAGCAATGTTATGGGTGTACAGAAAGAATTGGTAGAGTCTAGGTTTGCTTTTGAAGCGTTCTTAGAGCGAGACAAGAGTTCGTTCAAACGAATGGTAAATGTAAATTTACCGACTATAGATGATTGGTTGTAATATATGGCAATAACACGAGAAGATTTTTGGAAAGCTCGTTCTCCAAGAATGAATAGAGAGGGTTTTGCTATTGATTCCGAAGGAAATACGATAAAAACTCCTACAAATGACGAAGAGTGGGAAAACTTTATGGAGAAGCAGCTGTATTTTCCTGCTTCAAGATTGATACATTTGGATAAATTACTTTCACCAGAAGAAGAAGAAAAAAAAGCAAGGGGTAGGAAGTTACTCAACGGAGTGTCTTTTTCTAATTTCTTTACAGGGGAAGAGGGGAAATCGTTTCCTGCAGGAACTCCGTACGATGGAGATTTTGAACAAGCATTAAAGGAAGTAGGAGCTTCCCCTTCCGAAGAAATTTTTTTGTACGCAGATGGCGATACTCCAGAAGCAATAGAGAAAGACATACGGAAAGCAATAAAAAATGTTGATATGGATAGAGCCGTAAGAAAGGCTTTCAAAGATGTCAAAAAGAAAAAGAAGGATATTTTAGACGGAATATCAGGAAATCTCTACGACGATAACGATAACGATAATGACGACGACGACGAGAACGAGGAAGAAAATTGGAGATTTTATGATTGACAGAGATACTATGGTTGCTCTCAGAGACAAGCTAAGGCATAGCTTTACCCCTGAGAATCTCAGCAACGACAACATAAGAAAAAGGGCGGAGCGGCTTCTTATAGATGCTGCACGAGATAGAGATTTGAAAAACAGATTTCAAAGAAGCGAAGCGTTATACAGAACTATTGCAAAAAGAGCTATTGATGACTATTGTAAGAGTTATGAATCTGCTGAGTACAAATCTCGTTTTGGAATTGGAAATCGAGAAGTTTAGCTTTACAAAAAGGTACTAGTATGCTAGACTAAAGAAGGATGTTTTTATGGAACTAGATGAGTTGAAACAAAAACTAAACGCGCTAAGAGAGGGGGATAATCCTCCTGCCGCAGCCGCAGGTAATGGCGAAGGAATAGACAACGGAGCTACTCTTGATACGGCAGAACCTCCTATGCCACCTAGTGGTGGTATGCCAGCAGTGGCAGAGGGGGGTGCGCCTATGGGTGCTGCTCCAGCACCAGCTGCACCATATCTTACGCAAGAAAATTTTAACACTGACTTTGGACAGTGGTTTAACAACGATGCAAACATTGGGGCTGCATTGTTTCAGCAGATGTCAGCTATGGGTGTAGACACAAAGTCTGCTACAGAAGCTGCATTGAGAAACGTGCTTGAGGATGTTGTAAATCGTTCAAGAGCATTGATGCAGCAGTTGTCATTCTTTATTTCAAACTTTATGCAGCAGACAAACCAGATGGCTGCTATGAGTGCTGCAGTAAACAATGCACTTGCGATGAATGGAGAGCCTATTCCACAGGTGAATGTAGGTAATCCGCCACCAGAAGAACCTGCTATGGGTATGGGCGGAGAAGAACCACCGCCACCGCCGCCAGAGGGTGAAGGAGAGATGCCGCCAGAAGGAGGAGGAGAAGAACCACCGCCACCACCACCAGAGGGTGGAGGGGAAGAACCGCCGCCGCCAGAGGGTACACCATCTGACAGTAGAGTAAAGAACGTACAAAGCCCTAAGTATGTTGTATCAGATGCTCAAGCAAAAAACATCTACAGAAACTTGCACAATAGCACACAGGCACAACAAAAAGCGACAACTCGTCGTAGAGGAATTCTTGATGCGATTAGCAAAGGATTTTAACTATGGATATAGAGAAGGCACTAGCTGCGCTAAAGGCTAAGTTTTCGATAGAAGACGATATTGACGAGCAAGACTTAAAAGAGTTATTACATCAACATCCAGAGTATCTTGATGTAATTTTTGAGGGTGAACAGTCAGCAGTTCCCGAAGCTGACGAACCACATTTGGATAGTACAGGGGTAATGAATGTACCTACTAGTGCTGCTCCATCAAATAACATATTAAAGGCTTTGGTAGAAGCCACATTATAACAGGAGATAAATATGGGAACAATTACAACCGACTACCTTGAAGGTCTTGGTAAGCAGGTTTTCATTTATGATTACCTCAAAAACGGACTTTTCCCTGGTCGTTCTGACATCACAAAGATGATTCGTTCTAAGAAGCGCAAGTGGGAATTCGGAGACAAATTTGAATATCGTATGTTCTTGTCTAACACCAACACTGGTGGTACTTTGAACTCACAGGTATTCCACGAGGGTGTAGGACTTCGTAAGCCTGGCGAACTTGAGTTCGGTACATTCCAGGCATCATACGGTACAATCGCAGACGGTTTTGATGTAAAGGTCACACAGAACCTTGAAACAGAAAACAAACAGGCATCTTTCGAGCGTGACTACGCAATGATGATGCACTCACTTCGTATGAACATCTCTGCATTGTTCAAAAACTTTGCTATTCACGGTCGCTTTGGTGTCGTACACCAGATTCGTGCATCGATTACAGCACCGAATGTATCACCTGCAAAGAATCCACAGCCGAACGTATTCACACCTGTGCTTGGCGTTCCGTTCACAATCAAAGTTCCGAACAACGTGTTTGAAACAAACTTTAAGCGTGGAAAGTATCTCATTAAAACAAAGACCGCAGCTCCTTGGGGAACTGCTGATGTAAGCGAAATCTATATGGTTTTGGAGAACCAGCCGAACTTGTTGACATTGCTTCCTTGTGGAACTACAGTATCTTCTTGGGAAGATGGACAGTTCCTTGAAGTAGCATACAACCGTGAAATTGCAGGTCGCCCTGCGAACGTTTTCGATAACTGGGACTACGGTGCTATCACTGTAGCGACAGGTCCTTATCAGGGAACTTACGACCAGTTTGTTGGAACGGGTTCTTACACAAGCGGCGGCGGAGCAATCACTGGTGCTATGGAAGGTATGGCAGACTTGTTCCCTTGGTACTCAGACCCTGCGGACTTTGACACACGTTTGGGAATGGACTTGCCGTTCCGTGGACAGGCAAACCGCTTGAGATATTCAATCGAACAGGCAGGACAGTATGTTGTACAGCAGCGCAATGGTGGCACAAAAGAACACGTTATCGACACGATTATGAGAGGATTGTTGCTCGCAAACAACATCTTGCCGAAAGATAACATCGTTATGTTCTGTAACCCGATTACGTTGCAGTATATTGGTTACGAAGAGGGTGCTACTGTAACTTCGTTTCGCGATAATCTCATCGAAGGTCCTATCATTTACCAGAGAGGCGTTAAGTCTGTGACTTATCAGGTTGGTAACAGAGAGCTCAGAGAGGTTGTTACTGACAACAATATGCCGACAGATGTCATTCTCATTGGACCAAAGAACGACCTTTCTTACAACTGTTGGGACAACACAACATTCGAGATTGAGAAGTTCATCAAAGAAAGCTGGGGCGATGCTCTTCCTCCTGACATTGAGGACTTGGCTATTCCTGATGAGCTTATTACATCAATCGATGTTTCAAAGAGAATCACATTCGGTTCTCCGACACTCAGAGATGGTAACCTTGCGAGCTTCAACAACGGCGCATACATCCGTCACCCTGAGACTGTTATTCCTGTTGCTATGAATGAGTCTGGTGCTTTGTTCACTGAGTACCCTTACGCATACACAGTTGTAAAGCTGCTTGACCCAATCATCGACTTACCAACATTCTAATCTTACTAGCAGCTTGGTTAACAGCCAAGCTGCATATTTTTATTATGTGGGATAATTATGTAGACCTAATAAACAATGCAAATCCAAGACGTTCTCAATCAAAGAAAACTCCTTCAAGCATAGACTGGAGAGCTTATACATCAGAAACATCTCTCAGAGCAGATTTAGAAGATACGAGAGAAAATGCAAAAAGAGCGCAAGAGGTTGGACAAGAATTAAATGCTACACTGAATCAAGCCCCTTATGAAGCGTTAGGTCAAAAACGTTCATTTGACACGTCGCTAGAAAACAACGTATCTTCTGCGAGTGGTTACAGTAAGAAACGTGGGTATCGCAATGTTATCTTTGCAAACACCTTAGTAGGCTTGAAGAATGAAATACACGGACCTTTAGATGCAAGCACGAAAGACTTGCTTGAAAGATGTTCAACCTCTGCTCAAGCAATTATGGATAAGTTTAGCGACGACATCAATGAAAAAATGAATAAAGACCCTGATTATAAAATGCCCACAAGGGCTCGAAGAGCATTTGAGTATTATAATGCTTTGAAAAAGACAGGTAACTTGAACTTTAGGTTATACAATGTTGGAAGCGAATCGTCTGACATAGTAAATCCTAATATGGTTGCTACTTATATGTTAGCTTTCGAGCAATTAAATAAAGAGCAAACAAAGACTCCTTCCCAGATGCAAGAAGAAACAGGTGCTGTTTTGCAGAATGGTAGCGTACAAGGTATGTATGCTTCTCAAACGTCTACGATGTTGACGAAAGCTCATTTCAATCGTCGCTTACGAAAAACGAATTTTCTTATAGCTGATGGAGGTGGAGGACATATAAAAAGAGTTGTATACTGTATAAGTAAAAGCATTATGGAAGTTACTTTCGAGAAAGAATCTAAAGGCGGTAACGTGTGTGTATTTTTTGGAGTACCGAACAAAGTTGCTTATAGTATATGTGATGCTTTAGAGAAAGACACGATAGTTACTTATACGCCCCTCCGACGTGACTCGAAAGTTCGTGAAAAGCATTTAGCAGGAATTCTCTTTTGGGACTATATTAGATTCAGAACTACAACCAGAGAAACTCGTTACCCATACACTCATATCGGGCTTACAGTTCCTGTAGATGGAGAAAGCCCTAAAGAGAGAAATACTCCAGATGAACACGGAATGGTAGATGCTACCGATTTGAATACTTATATGGACAAGTCATATCAGAACGTGCAGTTTTATAGAAACAATGCTCCAGAAGGATTTGAGGATTTTGTTGATGCGAATATGGATGAGAACGGGGAAGAGTTTGCAAAGAAATTTGTAAAGCAAATGCCTGCTGCTACTATAGAAAATTTAAGAAACCAATATGCAAATCGGTCTATAACAACTATTATTTCAAATATTGCAGATAAGCTACAATATATTGCGAAGACAGCTATGGATAGTATAGCGGCAGTATCTGACGACTTAAAATATGCTATAGATGATTTTAATTCTTATGTAGATGATAAGGATGGATTCCAGAAGTTTTTAGCAAATAACAATCTAGCGTTAGTTCTTTGGGATTAAAGTTGACAAGCGCAATTATATATACTATACTACTAGAAGGAGATTACTATGCCGTGTACATTTAACAATATGACGTTGCGTAACACACGAAAAGATAGAGCTTATCAAGCGATGATGATTGACTTGGTGCATTTAGGGATTGTTGACAAAGAACAGGCTGAGGGTATTCTTGGCTATTCAATTCCAGACGGCTTGGGTGTTACGGAAGCCTTTACAAAGAAAAAGACATCAGTAAAGAAGGCTAAAAAAGAATCTGACGAAGAATAAGTTATGGTAACAATGGAAGAAGTTAACCAAGCATTGCTTGATGCTTGGACACAAGACTTAAAAAAGCAAGAGAGCTTACCAATAAAAATTGCCAGAGGATATAAGAAATGGGTACAAGAACAGATAAAAGCAGCTGCTGCATCTTTGCAAGAGCAAGACAGTGCGGCTCAGTCCCAAAAAGGTTCTGGCGAAAGTGAAGCTCCTCAGGAGTAATAAATGAGTACGTTTACACAGTGGAATGGACCAGGCGAGATAGGTGGTCGAATACATATAAAAGAGCTTACAGAGATGTACGATGCGTTCAAGCAACTCTCTAATGAGATTCACGCGCATATCAATGATGCTGTTGGTGCGACGTACACTCTTGATAGTAGTACGGACAAGTATACCGTATCTGGAGGTAACTGGGCGCACGGATTTGACAAGGCTCTTGAGAACCTCTTGAACACGATTCATTCAAAGGTTTCAGCTTTAACAACCACTGTGAATAACAATCAGGCTGCTCTTAAAGATACTAGTGGTACAAAATTAGCTGCTGACACTGTGCTTTATTCCAAGTCAGAAGTGGATAGTTTACTTGCAAATAAAGCAAATACGTTTACAGTAGAAACCGAAGTAAAATCATCTGGCAATCCTGTTTCTGCCACTGCTGTAAAGACGGCTTTGGATAAGAAGCAAGACACACTAACCTTTGCTACTACAGTTGCTGATGGCGACACTAATCCTGTGACATCTAACGCTGTATATGATGCTCTTGCAAATTATATTCCCACTTCAAAATTGGGGAACTTAAATAATTACGCAACGATTGGTGCATATATAAAAGCTGTGGCAGATTCTGTGGCAAAACTTCCTACAGTCAATTCTATTTACGGAAAAAATGAGCCTACAGATTCAGAAAAAAATCTTTTATCTCAGATACAAACAGCTACTAACAACATCTCAATCTTAACATCTGCAATAAAAACTCTTTTCAAAACGAGTGGTGATGGCAAAGTCACAACAGAGTTGAAGCCTGGTGTCTTCAAGGATATGGACTTAGCTGTAGCAGACTTTGATGCTTCCTCTGCTGATGTTGCAGGACAGACGAATACAAAAAGCCTAAAGACAGATGATGTATACGCCAAAGATAAAAACTATATCGATGTGCATAACGATGTAGTCTTTAGGGGTGCTGTCAAAGTAAGCGACAAGCCGCTTGCTACAGAAGCGTTTGTACAGAGTCAGGTACAATCACAGGTCGCTGCTCAGATGGACGGTAGCTATGCTACTAAGACAGAGCTGGCTGCTGCTAAGCAGACACTGACAGCTGCTGACAATGCGTTGACCACGAAGATTGATAAAGCAGCTACTGATATTAGAGCTGAGAACACTGCTACTAAGCAAGAATTGGTGGCTGCCGACCGTAAGTTATCCGAAGATTTGGCGGCTGCTGACCGTAAGTTATCCAACGATATTGACGATGCAACTGATAATCTTAACAACCGAATTTCAGAAACAGCCGCTGACCTTAACGACAAAATCGAAGAAAACAAAGAAGCAATACGCGTAGGAAAAGTTCCTGTAGGGGACACTATGCGTTGGGGTGACGCAGAGCTAGAGTACCGTAGCGTACGCTCTACTACACCGTTTACCTTTACTTTCAAAGGAGAGCAGCATACCATCAATCTCAAAACTGATACGGTAGAGTTGTATGTTGCTAAAAATGTGCCAGAAGGCTGGCACGCTCTTGATGGTTCTGTAGAGCTTAGTGCAAGTGAATATCCAGAGCTTGCGGCTGTTATGAAGGAAAATGTTACGACCGATAAAAAAATATGGTTACCTTATGTCGCAGGACAGATTATAAAGATTATAGCATAGGAGTTTATATGAGTACACAGATACTTGGCAATATCGAACTTGTAACAAAACAAGAAGTTGAAGGTATGCTCGAAGAGGTTGTTGTTTCAGAGCAGACTATTGACGATAAAATCGCAGTTGAGAAAGAGAACAGAGAAACGGCAGTAGCATCTGTCAGAGCTGTAATTGAACAGGCTAAGACTTCTCAGCTTGCAGATAAGGCAGAACTCGACGACAAAATTACAGATGAAGCTGCTATTCGTGA
>Ga0326511_10004187_pt1 | contig 11549 bp, 8 predicted proteins | sample 0_2496_0518_D_FD_203701 | JGI IMG/M metagenome (GOLD analysis project Ga0326511, IMG submission 203701) | Bovine rumen microbial communities from UC Davis, California, United States - 0_2496_0518 | ecosystem: Host-associated > Mammals > Digestive system > Stomach > Rumen | place: USA: California...
GGGGCACATCGAGGGCTTTCCCACGTGCAGGGAGCGCGATGTGGGGCACATCGAGGGCATTCCCATGTGCAGGGAGCGCGATGTGGGACGCATGGACGCACAGATACGCGACAAGGCACGCAGCAGCCCCGCTGTGGGACTTCTGCGTGCCTTGTGGACACTTTTCGCCTCGGCGCCCTTTTCCGCGCCTGTAGCCGATTTTAGGGGGGGCAACCATGCCGCTCACTACCAAGCAGTTACGGCCGCTCAGCGTCAGGGTCCGGGCGGTGTCGGGAGTGTGGGGTATGTGGAGGTAGCGGGGCATGAGTAATGAAACTTGTTTTTATGAATTTTCTGTTGTTGCCTTTAGCGGCCTTTCGGCCGCAAAATTAATCATTTTTTCTTAAATAACCTGCTCGCGCGGCCGTGCCGGGGGCAGGGGGAGGGGGGGAGGTTGTTATACTTCCAACTCTTTCAGCAGGTCGTTGAGGATATATTCGTCGCTCTGCAGACAGAGGCCGCTGTCGGGATTGGAGAGCAGGGCGAAGGTGCGCGAGTTGTAGAGAATGTCGAGGGCGCGCTCGGCGTCGATGTCGAGACACTCGGCCAGCAGGGCTGCGATGCGGCCCTCCTTGCGCCATAGTACCTGGTCTCTCATCGCTGGCCTCCTTTCTCTGCCACCGGCTCTGTGCCGACGAAGCGCAGGCAGCGGTCGACGATGGCCTGACGGCGGATGCACATCTGGTGGGTGGGACGGGCGAAGCGCAGTTGGCCGATGGCCTGCTCGGCGGTGATGCGGCCGGCGTAGTAGTCCTCGACGGTGTCGATGACCTGGTCGTTGGCCACGCCGCCCTCGATGATGTCGTAGTCGCGCCAAGGCTCCTCGCCGCGGCGGCTGCTGACCACGAAGTCGAGCCACTGCTGGTCGTAGTGCTCCAGGCGTAGGCGGCGAATGTCGGCCGGCAGCTGTGTCTCGTCGAACTCGTAGGTGGAGAGCAGCGGCGTGTCGGCGGCGCGGATGACGCACACTCGGCGCGCCCAGCGCTCGGCCTGTTCGCGCAGGCTGGTGACGTAGAAGCCCGGGCCGAAGTCGAGCTCGCGGCGGCCTACGCCCGTCAATGGCGACGGCACGCTGACGTATGAACCGTGATAGAGCGTTGTCATCGCTGGCCTCCTTCCTTTTCCTGTTCTTTAGCGTTCCAGTTCTTCAGTGCCTCCTGAACATTCCACACCACGCCGTCGATGCTCTCGGCGTGCAGCGTGTCGTAGCAGTCGAGCAGCAGCCTCTTCACCAGTCCGTGGTGCTTCAGGCGGTTGTGCAGTTCCGTGGCCGTGATGCCCATCTGCTTTGCAGTGGCCCCGATGGCCAGCGTGACGAACTGCGTCTGTCGATTATTTGTTGTATTCATTCTCAGTTTATTTAGATTGTTTATGCAGAACTTCGAATATGTCCCTGTCCCGTTATCATTTTGGCGTTTATTTGTGAATTGATAGATTGTTTCTATAGATTTTCTCGGCAAAGTTACAAAAAAAATGGAAAAACCGTACAAAAATCTCAACTTTTTTCTTCTACAGGCACAAAAATGCCGGAACTGTAAACCCTGAAACGCCCGTGTACGGCTACATAAAATCCGCCGAGTCATCTAACGCGGATGGCTCAGCGGATGTTTTTATGTGTGGGGGAAGTGTTGCCGACGTGAGAGGCTGCTTTACGGGGACAGGGTGGCCCTTTGTGGGTTCAAAGGCCAACGTTGCCGGGTAAAAGGATAGGGTTATTTCGTTTTTGCCTATACGCAAAATGCCTTGCGCCTATACGCAAAACGATTTGTGCCTGAACGCAAAAATTCCTCGCCTTTATGCAAAATCAAACGGCAAAATTACTTGTTGTTATCCAAAATAGTCATGAATTCGTCTAATTCATAGACGGGAATCTCGGAGGTGCCGAAGTCCTTCTTATCCACAACCTCCGCACATTTCTCAAAAAAAATTGATTACTTCTCTACCCTAATGCGGGCGTCGACGGCGACGACATCGTTGGCGTCGGCAAGCAAAGGGTTGATGTCAATCTCCTTGATCTCGGTGGCAAAGCGCAGTAGCGTGCTCAGACGGACGATGATCTCCATGAACTTGCGCTCGTCGATGCCCTGCTGTCCGCGCGTACCTTTTAATATCTTATAGCCACGCAGGGAGTGGATCATGGAGTGCGCCTCGCCATAGCTCAGCGGTGCGAGACCCGACGAGACGTCGCGCAGCACTTCGACGAAGATGCCACCCAGGCCACAGAGCACGACGTGTCCGAAGCGCTCTTCGTACTTGGCACCGATGAAGAGTTCCGTGCCACGAATCATCTTCTGCACCATGACGGCCGTGACGTCGGGGAGCTGCATCATGCGGTCGAACTCCGCCGACAGCACCTCCTTGGAACGGATGTTCAGCGACACACCGCCGACATCGCTCTTGTGGACAGGGCCCACCACCTTGGCGACGACGGGGTATCCGACCTTCTCGGCAAAGGCCGAGAGCTCGTCCTTCGAGGTGGAGACGAGTTCGGGCACCAGCGGTATGCCGGCACAGGACAGTATCTGTCGCACGAGGTCGGGCGACAGGTAGCCGCTCTCCTTGATGCCGCTGATGAGCGTATGCAGTCGTGGGATGTCGGTGCCGTAGAGCTCCACCTCGAAGGGTGCGGGCTCCGGCGTCTTCATAATCTGCGTCAGGGCGGTGGCCAGCGTCACCTCGTCGCTGAAGTTCACATGGCCGCGTTTCAGGAACTCCTGCACCTCTGGTCCGGCGGTGCTGACGCTGGGCAGTATGGGGAAGATGGGCTTCCGGCACTCACGGATCTTCTTGTCGAGCACGTCGTAGACCTCGAAGATCTTTACCAGTCCGGGTGTGCCGAAGATGACCATGATGACGTCAATATCGTCCATCTTCTCGCAATAGTCGATGGCTATCCCCAGATGCTCGGCGTTGCCCGTTGCCAGGATGTCGATGGGGTTGGCCACGCTACTGCCCGGCAGCAGCTTCGACTTCAGCTCATCGGCCACGGCTCCCGTGATCGGCGGCACCTGCATCCCACCCTTCGACAGGGCATCGGTCAGCATGACGCCCGGACCACCGGCGTGGGTGATGACGGCGACTCTTAGTGGAGAACTGAGAACTGAGAACTGAGAGGTATGATTAGTTTTGCTGTTATGAGTTTCATTACCCTGAGGATGAAGGTAATCATACCTCTCAGTTCTCAGTTCTCCGTTCTCAGTTATCTTAAAGATGCACCCCACGGTGGTCAGCTCCTCGCGGCTGAAGCAGCGAACGATGCCGGCCTTGCGGAACAGGGCCTCGACGGCAGAGTCGCTGCTGGCGATGGCACCCGTATGGCTTGAGGCGGCGCGGCTGCCGCTCTCACTGGAGCCCGCCTTGATGGCGGCTATGCGACAGCCCTTGCGGATGAGCGACGTAGCATGATAGAGCAGTTTGTCAGGATCGGCAATATTCTCGATGTAGAGCAGCTTCACCATGGAATCGCGCTCGGGGTCAAAATACTTGTCCATATATTCCAGGACACTCTCGATGCCTATCTGACGGCCGTTACCAATGGACCAGACGCTGTTGAACTGCAAGCCCTTGCTGACGGCACTCTCCAGGATAAAGACAGCCGTAGCACCGCTGCCCGAGATGAAGTCGACACCCTTGGGGTTCAGTTGCGGAATGGGCTTCGTGAAGACGGAGTGATGCCAGCGCGTCAGCAGACCGATGCAGTTGGGGCCTATCAGCGCACAGCCATAGCGTTCGCAGGTGTCCAGGATACGCTGCTCGAGCAGCGCCCCTTCGTGGGTCTCCTCGCCGAAACCGGCCGATATAATAATGAACGCGCGCACCTGCTTCTCTGCCGCCAGGAGCTCCACGTAGTCAGGACAGAAGCGTGCGGCCACCACCAGGATGGCAAGGTCCGTCGGCGGCAACTCCTTGACATCGTGGAACGCCTTGATGCCCTGCACCTCGTCCTCCTTGGGGTTGACGACCCGTAGCGTGCCCGCATATCCGCCGCTGATGAGGTTACGTACGACGGCACCGCCGGGCTTGTGGGTATTGTTACTGCCGCCTATCACGACGATACTCTGCGGCTCTAAAAGTTGCTTGTTAATCATAGGTTCGTAGGGATTATGTGTCATTTGATGTTGCAAAAATACCACATTTTCGGCAGTCCACCAATTCTTTTCTGTTGTTTTTTCTGTTTTTTAAGAAGAAAAATGACGGTAAGGAGATTCTTTTGCCGTCATTTATTTGGTCATAAGCAGAAAAAAGTGTACTTTTGCACCGAAGGGAAACTTAAAACAAGAAACGAATACGAAAACAAAAAAACGAAAAATGATCTGGAATCCAAACAAAGAGTGTATGAGCCGCGACGAGATGAGCGCGCTCCAAGGCAAACGTCTCCACAAGATTGTGGAATACGTCTACCACAACGTTCCCTTCTACCGTAACAAACTGCAAGCAATGGACATCCGTCCGGATGACATCCAGACGATAGAAGACATTAAGAAACTGCCGTTCACCACGAAGAAGGACCTGCGCGACAACTACCCGTTCGGTCTGCAGGCCGCTCCGCAGAGCGAGATTATCCGTGTACACGCCTCGAGCGGCACCACCGGCAACCCCACCATCGTGGGCTATACGCGTAAAGACATCGGTGTATGGAGCGAGACGATGGCACGCTGTCTGACAGCATACGGCGTCACGCGCGACGACATCTTCTCCGTGGCCTACGGCTACGGTCTGTTCACGGGTGGACTGGGTGCCCACTACGGTGTGGAGCACCTCGGCGCCAGCGTCATACCCGCCGGTACGGGTAACACGGAGAAGCACCTGAAGCTGATTCGCGACCTCGGCATCACCGGTCTGGCCTGCACACCGTCGTACGCCCTGTACCTGGCCGAGACGATGGAGAAGCTGGGCATCAAGAAAGAGCAGATCAAGCTGCGCATCGGTGCCTTCGGCGCTGAGCCATGGACGGAGAAGATGCGTCAGGAGATTGAGGAGCGGCTGGGTCTGAAGGCCTATAACATCTACGGCCTCAGCGAGGTCATGGGCCCGAGCGTCAGCTACGAGTGCCAACTGCAGCACGGCTCGCATATCAACGAAGACCACTTCTATCCCGAGATTATCAACCCCACGACGCTGGAGCCGCTGCCCGCCGGACAGACCGGTGAGCTGGTGTTCACCACGCTGACGAAGGAGGGTATGCCCGTCATCCGCTACCGCACACGCGACCTCTGCTCGCTGCTGCCCGGCGTCTGCGACTGCGGTCGCACGAACGTACGAATGGGTCGCATCGAGGGCCGTTCGGACGATATGCTCATCATCCGCGGTATCAATGTGTTCCCGTCACAGGTGGAGAGCGTCGTGCTCTCGATGCCGGAGTTTGCTCCGCACTACCTGCTCGTCGTCGACCGTGTGAACAACCTCGACACCTTGCAGGTACAGGTGGAGATCCGTCAGGAGTACTTCACCGGCACCTTCGACACGCCCGCTGCCGTCGATGCCCTGGAGAAGAAGCTCGCCTCGAAGCTGAAGAGCGTGCTCAGCATCTCGGCCAAGGTACAGCTGAAGGCTCCCGGCACCATCGAGCGCTCGCAAGGCAAAAGCGCCCATGTCATAGACAATCGTAAACTATAAATAACACTATGGACTATTCATCTAAGTATTTCAACCCTGAACGCGAGACCATGACACGCGAACAGATTGAGGCATACCAGCTGGAACGCCTCAAAGAGACTGTCCGCCACTGCATGAACAACCCGTTCTACCAGAAAAAATTCAAGGAGGCCGGCATCACGCCCGATGACATCCAGACGCTGGCCGATGTGCGCAAGATTCCCTTCACGACGAAGCAGGACTTGCGCGAGACCTATCCCTTCGGAATGGCATGTGTACCCCTGAAAGACTGCGTGCGCCTGCACTCGTCGAGTGGTACCACGGGCAACCCCACCGTCATCCTGCACACAAAGAAAGACCTCGACGAGTGGGCCAACCAGGTGGCACGAAACCTCTGGATGGTAGGCCTGCGTCCCGATGACGTCTTCCAGAACTCCTCAGGCTACGGTATGTTCACCGGCGGCCTCGGCTTCCAGTATGGTGCCGAGAAACTGGGAATGCTCACCGTGCCCGCTGCTGCCGGTAACTCGCTACGCCAGATTAAGTTCATCAAGGACTTCGGCACAACGGCCATCCACGCCATCCCCTCGTACGTCACGCGACTCTACGAAGTGATGAAACAGGAGGGCGTAGACCCCCGCCGCGACACGAAGCTGAAGGTGCTGGCCATCGGTGCCGAGCCCCACAGCGAGGAACAGCGCAAGCGCATCGAGGAGATGCTCGGCGTGAAGGCATACAACTCCTTTGGTATGTCGGAGATGTGCGGTCCCGGCGTAGGCTTCGAGTGCCAGGAGCAGAACGGTCTGCACTTCTGGGAGGACTACTACATCGTCGAGATTGTTGACCCCGAGACACTGGAGCCCGTGCCCGACGGCGAGATTGGCGAGCTGGTGCTTACAACACTCTGTCGCGAGGCCATGCCGCTGCTGCGCTACCGCACGCGTGACCTGACCCGTATCCTGGGCCGTGGCTGTCCCTGCGGTCGTAACCACGTACGCATCGACCGTATGCGCGGCCGTTCGGACGATATGATTGTGCTCCGCGGCGTCAACATCTTCCCCATCCAGATTGAGAAGATCCTCATGAAGTTCCCCGAGGTGGGCACCAACTACCTCATCACGCTGACCACCGAGGACAACAACGACCAGATGACCGTCGAGGTCGAGGTCAACGAGGGTACCGACGACTTCGCCAAGCTGCAGGAGCTGGCAGGCGAGCTGCGCCGCCAGATAGGTGACGAGATCCTGCTGAAGCCGCGCATCCGCCTCGTCTCGAAGGGTACGCTGCCCGTCAGCGAGGGCAAGGCCGTCCGCGTCGTCGACAAGCGCAAGGTCTACCAATAACATTTACAATTTGGCAATTTACTATTTACGATTGATTGACTATTTTATGAATTGTACAATTTATCGGGAATAGTAAATAGCCAAATAATAAAATTGAGAAATAAACAGTAAATTGTAAATCGTCAAATAGTAAATAATATGACTATCGATCAATTATCCATTTTCATCGAGAACCGTTCGGGTACGCTCATCAAGGTTCTCAACGTGCTGAAACAAGCAGGTATACAAATCATCGCCTCGACCATCGCCGACACGGCTGAGTACGGTATCTACCGTCTCATCTGCTCGGAGCCGAAGCGCGCTTACGAGGAGCTGAAGAAGGCTGGCGTGGCCGTCGCCCAGAGCGACGTCTTCGCCCTGGAGCTCGACGACGAGCCCGGACGTGCCGCCGATGCCATCGCCACCTTCAGCGAGGCAGGCATCAGCATTGCCTATATGTACACCTTCCTCCTCAGGGGCAAGGGCATCCTTGTGTTCCGTACCGACAATGCCGAACTGGCTCGTGAGACCATCATGAAAAACAACCTGAAGTTCATTGCCGAGGATAGCTTGACAGCCTGGACGTAAGAACGGCTTTGGTGCTGTATCTGACAGCACATTATTATAGAAGAAATCCCGCCCTCGGATGTGAGGACGGGATTTCTTTCTGTACGAGGATAACGACTACTCGCCGTTATCCAACAGGATTTTCATCATTTCAACGGCAGCCTTGGCCACGCTGGTGCCGGGGCCGAAGATGGCGGCGACGCCAGCCTGGTAGAGGAAGTCGTAGTCCTGGGCGGGGATGACACCGCCGGCGATGACCATGATGTCCTCACGGCCGAGCTTCTTCAGCTCCTCGATGAGCTGCGGGATGAGCGTCTTGTGACCGGCGGCCAGCGACGAAGCACCCACCACGTGGACGTCGTTCTCGACAGCCTCACGGGCAGCCTCGGCGGGCGTCTGGAAGAGCGGGCCCATATCGACGTCGAAGCCACAGTCTGCGTAGCCCGTTGCTACCACCTTTGCACCACGGTCGTGACCGTCCTGCCCCATCTTCGCGATGAAGATACGCGGACGGCGACCCTCCTTCTGTGCGAACTCGTCGGTCAGCTTCTTGGCCAACTCGAAGTCGCTATCGTTCTTTGATTCTGAACTATACACGCCTGAAATTGTTCTGATTACTGCTTTGTAACGGCCCACGATCTCTTCGCAGGCATCGGAAATCTCGCCGAGGGTGCAGCGCAACTGGGCAGCCTTGACGGCGAGGTCGAGGAGGTTGTTTTCACTCTTACGACCCTCGTTGAAATCACGGACGCAATCCGTGATGGCCTTAAGGGCAGCCTGACAGGCGGCCTCGTCGCGGGTAGAGCGTACCTGCTTGAGGCTCTCCTCCTGCTGCTTGCGCACGGCGGTGTTGTCGACCTCGAGGATGTCGATGGGATCCTCGTGCTCCAGACGATACTTGTTGGTGCCGACGATGGTCTGCACGCCAGAGTCGATACGAGCCTGCGTGCGGGCAGCGGCCTCCTCGATACGCATCTTTGGCAGACCGGTCTCGATGGCCTTGGCCATACCGCCAAGCTTCTCAATTTCCTGGATGTGCTCCCAAGCCTTGTGGACGAGCTCGTTGGTCAGCGTCTCCACATAGTAGGAACCGGCCCACGGATCGATCTGCTTGCAGACCTTCGTCTCGTTCTGGATGTAGATCTGCGTGTTACGGGCGATACGAGCGGAGAAGTCCGTCGGCAGAGCGATGGCCTCGTCGAGGGCGTTGGTGTGGAGCGACTGGGTGTGACCCAAGACGGCAGCCATAGCCTCGATGCAGGTACGACCCACGTTGTTGAAGGGATCCTGCTCGGTGAGCGACCAGCCGGAGGTCTGCGAGTGGGTACGCAGGGCGAGCGACTTCGGGTTCTTGGCGCCGAAGCTCTTCACGATCTTGGCCCAGAGCAGACGGCCAGCACGCATCTTGGCAATCTCCATGAAGTGGTTCATGCCGATGGCCCAGAAGAACGACAGACGGGGTGCGAAAGCATCCACGTCGATACCGGCGTTGACACCTGTGCGCAGATAGTCAATACCGTCGGCCAGGGTGTAAGCCAGCTCGATGTCTGCGGTAGCACCAGCCTCCTGCATGTGGTAGCCGGAGATGGAGATGCTGTTAAACTTCGGCATCTTCTGCGAGGTATACTCGAAGATGTCGGCGATGATCTTCATCGAGAATGCGGGCGGGTAGATATAGGTGTTACGCACCATAAACTCCTTCAGGATGTCGTTCTGGATGGTACCTGCCATCTCTTCGAGTTGTGCGCCCTGCTCCAGACCAGCCACGATGTAGAAGGCCAGGATGGGCAGCACGGCACCGTTCATCGTCATCGAGACGGACATCTTGTTCAAGGGGATGCCGCTGAAGAGCACCTTCATGTTCTCCTCGTTACAGATGGACACACCAGCCTTACCGACGTCGCCGACGACGCGGGGGTTGTCAGGGTCGTAACCACGGTGTGTTGGCAGGTCGAAGGCTACGGAAAGACCCTTCTGACCAGAAGCGAGGTTACGGCGATAGAATGCATTCGACTCCTCAGCCGTAGAGAATCCGGCGTACTGGCGGATAGTCCACGGGCGGAACGGATACATCATGGAGTACGGGCCACGCAGATAGGGAGGAATACCGGCTGTGAAGTCGAGATGCTCCATCCCTTCGAGGTCTTCTTTCGTATAGACGGGACGCACCTCAATGTGCTCGGGGGTCTTCCAGTTCTCTACGATTCCATTGTCTTTAATCCACTTGGCACCATCTTGAGCCTTGATGCCTGCATAGATATCAATATCTTTAAACTGTTTACGCATAATTCAAGTCTCCTTTCTTTAGATACCAAGTTTCTGATTATACTCTTTCAAAGTCTCGAGGACGTTGCACTTCACGTGGATGTAGTTCTCGATGCCAGCAGCCTTCAGATCCTCCATGCAGGCAGGGGCACCGGCAACGACGAACATGGCACGGCCGTTGAGATACTGGAAGGCGGGGATGGCGTATTCAGCATACTCATCGTCGCTGGAGCAGATGACTACGATGTCGGCGTTGGCAGCGAGGGCTGCGTCGACACCCTCCTCGACGGTCTTGAAGCCAAGGTTGTCGATAACCTTGTAGCCAGCACAGGCGAGGAAGTTGCACGAGAACTGGGCACGAGCCTGGCGCATGGCGAGGTTACCAATAGTCAGCATGAAGGCGACGGGCACCTTGGCGGCCTTCTCTGTGGTCAGGCGCAGGCTCTCGAAGTCGGAAGCCAAGCGGCTGGCTTTCAGGGCAGGCACATCGGGGTCACCGGCGTGGGTAGCAACACATTCGCTACTTACCAGCGGCTCCTTGCCCTCGCTCTTCTCGGTGAAGTTGGGGAACTGGTTGGTGCCGAGGATGAACTCCTTGCGCTTGGCGGCATCGCCGTGGCGCTTCACGTTCGTGGCGTTGATGTCGGCCTGAACCGTTCCAGCCTTGACGGCAGCGAAGAAACCACCCTCGTCCTCCACCTTGAGGAAGAGTTTCCAAGCCTCCTGTGCCAGGGCGTCTGTGAGATGCTCGATGTAGTAAGAGCCTGCCGAGGGGTCGACGATGCGGTCGAAGTGGCTCTCCTCCTTGATAAGCAGCTGCTGGTTGCGGGCAATGCGCTCGCTGAAGTCCGTCGGCTTCTCGTAGGGGGCGTCGAACGGCGTGACGACCAGCGAGTGGACACCACCAAGGGCGGCACTCATGGCCTCCGTCTGCGAGCGGAGCAGATTCACGTAAGAATCGAACACCGTCTGGTTATACGTTGACGTCGAGGCGTTTATCACCATCTTACAGGCGCAGTCGCACTTCGGCTCATACTGCTTCACAATCTGAGCCCAGAGCAGGCGGCAGGCACGGAATTTGGCAATCTCCATGAAGTAGTTCTCGGAGACGCCCATGTAGAACTTGATCTTCTTGGCGGCGAGATCCACGTCGACGCCGGCGTCAACCATCTGCTGCAGGTACTCGTTACCCCAGGCGAGGGCATAGCCCATCTCCTGAACGATGTAGGCACCGCTGTTGTTCAGCAGGTCGCTGTGTACCATGACGCAGCGCAGGTTGGGATAGTCCTTCAGCTTCTCGACGAGCTTCGGCATGTCGGGCAGCAGGAACGACGAGTCCTTGCCCTTCATCAGCATACGCTCGATGGGGTCGAAGCCCACGCCGCCGACAATCTTCTCCTTGTCGTAGCCCATCTTCTCGAAGTAGGCCACGAGCAGGTCGGCCAGCTCGAGGGCGTGGCGCAGACAGGCGCGGTAGCTCACCTCCACGATGTCGAGGCGGATGTCCTTGAGCAACGCGTCGATGTAGTCGGCGCTCACCTCATCGTGCCCCAGCTTGAAGCCGATGCTGTCGACTCCCTTCATCAGCAGGTCGAGCGCCTTCTTGTTGGCTGCCACCGGGTCGCCGCCAACAACGACGTTCTGGCGGACGTACCATTCGTTAGAGTCCTTCTTGTTGCCGCGAACGAACGGGAACTCACCCGGCAGCGCGTCGGGTGTCTTCAAGTCCTTCAAGTCCTCGCGGCGATAGAAAGGCTGCAC
>Ga0326511_10004188_pt1 | contig 11549 bp, 15 predicted proteins | sample 0_2496_0518_D_FD_203701 | JGI IMG/M metagenome (GOLD analysis project Ga0326511, IMG submission 203701) | Bovine rumen microbial communities from UC Davis, California, United States - 0_2496_0518 | ecosystem: Host-associated > Mammals > Digestive system > Stomach > Rumen | place: USA...
GTGATTTTTCCGCCCACATAATAGGAATTCTGAGAAACAGAAACCTTCATTCCGGGACGTGCCGCATCTGCTTTTATGGAACATAGAGGTAATGCAATCATAAGAATAAGCATAACAAAAGATAAGGCCAAAGCTTGTGATTTATTAAAAACAGCCTTTTTCATTGTGTTCCACTCCATTCGATAAAACATCAGTTTCTTTCTTTTACACAATTATATCATATAGCTTGATTGTATTCAAGAATATGAAAAATAATCATATAATATATTGAATTTAAAACCTGATTTTTTGTTAAGTTTAACGAACAACATTAATAAAATAATATGTTATAATATCATATGTCAGAACTGTTATTTTGAACGGAGGGAGTATTTTGGAATATAATGCATTTTGGGCAGGTGTTGATCCCGGAGGGCTTAGAAATACCGGTGATATTGGTATTCTTATATGTTATATTCTGGATACCATAAATATCCCTATTTCACAATCTGATCTTATTGATATAATTCAGGAAAATGGCCTTGCCAATTATTTTGAAGTTTCTTCTGCTCTTGCTGAACTTATAAAGCTTAACAACGTAAAATATATTGATAAAAAAGAAAAAACTGTCGAAATAACTCCTGACGGTACTATGGTTTCAGATCAGCTCAGTTCAGAACTCACGGAATCTGTAAAAGAAAAAGCTGTAAGTGCGGCTTTTGAGCGTATTGAAGAAAGAAAGCTTGAAAAAGAAAACCCTGTTGTCATTACAAAAGCTGACGGACAGGGATATTATGTAAATATCAGGGTAAATGACGGTAAAAGAGACCTTATGTCATTAAGTTTATTCGTGTCAACAAGTGCAGAAGCAAACATGATAAGAAAAAATTTTTACAGCAATCCCGAACAAATATATTCTATGGTACTGTCAAGTGCTGTTGGAGATGAAAATATGATCAAAAAAGCTTTTAAGGAGTATATACATGAATAACATTGATAAGATCCGCTTTGATGAAACAGAATACTATTACAAAAGTGAACATGCTATTGTCGATTATAGTCAGATGCAGACATATAGTCTTATAAAAAGCTGTATTGAAGTTTTTGCATATTATGGTATTACTGATTTTACAGCAGCGGATATGAAATCTTTTTTTGAAAAGCTTCAGCTTGTACAGCAAAAGAATAATAAAGTATTTATTCCGTCTGTAAAGAAGGTAAGTGGGGTTCTGGATTGCTGTCTTGTTCCGTCAGATAATTTTCTCTCTTTAAAAGACAATGTTTATCATATTGAAAAATGGAATACTGACGGATATAAATATGAAATGATATACGCACATGAAAGAGGCTACATTAAAGACTGAAAAAATAAAATCGTCCTGCACCGGAATTCATATCAACAGTGCAGGACATTTCTATTTATTCAGTTTTCGGGTTCCAAAAGTCCATATGTGCCGTTTTTACGTTTATAAACTACATTTATTTCATTTGAATTAGCATTGCGGAACATAAAGAACTGATGACCTATCATGTTCATCTGGAGTATAGCTTCCTCAACTGTAAGAGGTTTAACCGAAAAAGTCTTCGTACGAACTACAGAATAATCCTCCTCTTCAAGAACTGCATCATCATACCCTGTCGGTTCTTCTTCAAAATACTTCTCAAGGGATTCTGACTTGATTTTCTTGCTGAGTTTAGCTTTATTCTTTCTGATCTGCCCCCCCAATATATCTACAACTGCATCAAGTGCATCATTCATTTCCAATGCAGTGCTTTCAGCTCTGTATGTCATACCGTTATCTCTGATAGTAACTTCTACCGTCTGACGATTTTTCTCCAGTGTTACGGTTACAACTGCCTCAGCATCCTCTGAAAAAATTTTCTCAAATTTTCCGAGCTTTTTGTAGACACGCTCCTTGAAGTTATCCCTAAGATTCACTTTTCTGCCTATAATGTTATACTTCATAAGACAAGCCTCCTTGTAATTGGAACTTTCCCATCTCTGAGATTATCTATATTATAACACTTATAAACAAAAAATGGAATAGTTTTAATAAAATTTATATAAAAAATTTATGAATTGAATTTATTGAAATGTTACAACAGTTTATTAACAACTATTTTTCCTTCTGCAATTACAAGCAAAGGCTTTGCTTCGAGTGTGAACGGATCATTTTCATATGCAACAATATCTGCCTCCTTACCTATCTCAAGACTTCCGACCTTATCATATATACCGCAAAGTCTGGCAGCAGCTGAAGTCACAGAACGCAGGGCAGCATTTTTCCCCATACCTTCACGAACAGCAAGTCCGGCACATATATTCAGATAATTAATTGGTGTTTCGGGATGGTCGGTTATTACTGCAACAGGAATTCCCGAAGAACTTATTATTCCGGCAGAATCCGGAGTAAGATTTTTAAGCTCTGGTTTACTTCTGTCCGTCATAACAGGGCCGCTGAGAACCCCTTCACATTCACCCTTTAATTCATCAGTTATAAGATGTGCCTCTGTTCCATGAACTATCACACATCTTATATCGAACTCCTTGCATATTCTTATGGCTGTAAAAATATCATCCGCACGGTGAGCATGAAAATGTCCTGGAATTTCCTTTTTAAAAAGAGGTATCAAAGCTTCATACTTAAAATCAAACTCAGGCTCGTCATAATTTGCACTGTCATTTTCATAATTTACTTTATCTGTGTAGTATTTTTTTGCTTTTTGAAGTGTTTCTCTTATCAGCGACGCAATACCCATTCTTGTAACAGGTATCTGATCTTTGTCGTTATACGTTGATTTAGGATTTTCGCCAAGAGAAAATTTAATTGCAGCCGGAGATTTGATTATCATTTTATCAATGCATTTTCCAGATGTTTTTATTGCTGATATCTGTCCGGCAACGGGATTAGTACTGCCGGGGCTTATCATAACAGATGTTATACCAGCTTTTAAAGCATCATCAAAACAGCGGTCAAATGGATTTGTTCCATCAATTGCTCTGACTTGCGGACTTACCGGATCTGTGCTTTCGTTTCCGTCATCTCCCTCAAATGTAAGTGAATCCTCAAACATTCCAAGATGTGTATGTGCATCTATAAATCCGGGATAAACATTTGCTCCTTTTACATCTATTATATCATTCAGCGGATCTGTTACATATTTCATATCACCTATTGAATATATCTTTCCTTTACGAACCTCAATATATCCATTTTCGATAATGGTTTCATCTTCTGACATTGTAAATATTTTTGCATTTACTATATACATATTTTTTCCTTTCAAAAAAATCGGAGAGTCTCAAACTCCCCGATTTGATTTATTTTTTATTGTTTACGTGAGTTTCCTCTTCTCGAACCGCCTCTTTTATTTTCCATACGTTTCAGATCCGACATTTTTTCATCACTTGCCTGCTTGAACTTATTTATCATATCATCAAGCGACATCGGTTCTGTTTTCTTGGGAGGCTGCCATTCAAAATTGCCGGGACGAGAAGGCGATTGCTGTTTGGGAGGCATACCGCTGCGACCCTGTGAAGACTGGGGCTTTCTCTGCTGCGGCATTGCTTTTCTTATTGAAAGACTTATTTTCCCGTCATCACCTATTGTAATAATCTTTACCTTGACAGTCTGACCTTCTGTAAGATAATCCTTAATATCATTTACATACGTCGGAGCAACTTCAGATATATGTACCATACCTGTTTTGCCACCATCAAGATCCACAAATGCACCGAATTTTGTTATTCCGGTGACCTTACCTTCAACAATCATTCCTACTTCAAGATTCATACTAAAAATGTTTTCTCCTCTCACTCTCCGGCAATGTTTACATATACAACTTCACCGTTTTTTACATAATCCAGATCTTCTCTTGCAATTCTCTCAACATAAGCCTCAAAATCAGCCGTATTTCCTGCTTTAACTGCATCGGAAACTTTTTTCAGTTCGGAATTTCTCTGTTCCTGAGCGAATATTTGCTCATCAATCAAGGCAAGCTCGGATTTTGCACTATTTATTTTCATCTGCTGATCAACAATCATAAAAAGTACATATAATGTAACAATAATCAACACTGCATAAAGCAAAACCCCATTTCCTTTACTTGTTCTTTTGGTACGAATTGCTTTTGCTGATTTTGTATTCATTTTACTGTCACCACCATATTTTTTCGTTGTCAATCAACATTAACATTATACTACACTTCCTATTTAAATTGCAAGAAAAATTGACGGTCTTTTTTAATTTTTTTCAAACTCTTTATTTTTTCGACTTTTGCTGTCAATGTACATCTTTATTCTCTGTATCCGGATAATTATTTTCTCCGAAATATTATGTCGGAGATTTACCAGAAATCTCACAACAACAATCAGACCTTTAATAAAAAATCTTCCCGGGAATATATAAATCAAAATATATCCTACCAATTCGGAAAAGACAAAATATAATCTTATTCTTCCTTCTGTCAGACTAATAGCATAAAGCGTATTTACAATACACACAAAGATCATGAACAGCATATCACCCGCAAACAGCTGCAGTTGTGTCGGGGGTAATACTATTCTGACAGAACGTATCACCGTATATATAACAGCTATTCCTGCACCGAGCACAAATGCCCATAAAAATGCGGTTGTCTGCTGAAAGTTTGTAATCTGCACCCGATACACGCCCTATCTGAAAAGATTTGCTAAAAATCCTTTGCTTTTTTCTTTCAGTTCTTCGTAACTCAAGGCATATACCTCTCCGTCCATATTCAGTTCCCCCGATTCGCGGCTGAAATTTCCTATATGAAGTCCTTGCCCCGAAATTGTAAGAATTCCCATGGTGGTTGTAATTGTCACTCTTTCTTCATCGAATGCCGTTACATCATTCACTCCTGAAAGACTTAATTTTTTTCTTTCCTCCATTATAAGATTATGCGTTTTTGTCTGATTTAACCTTTCTTCCAACCTATTCACCCTCCACAAATCTCTTTATAAAAAATTATGCGTAAGGATGACTTTTTATGCTTTACGGCAGAACTTTATACATCAGTCCGGCTTCTTCCTTTTTAGCATATTCATTTATGCTCAGAACTTCTACTTTTATCGGATGTACTCCCATTGCCAACTCGATAACATCACCTGTTTTAACTTCATAGGATGCCCTTGCAGGCTTTCCGTTCACTGAAACTCTCTGGGCATCACAAGCTTCATTAGCAACTGTACGACGTTTTATAAGTCTGCTTACCTTTAAATATTTATCAAGTCTCATATTATTCTCCTTTTATAATACGAAAACCGGTCACTAAGACCGGTTTTCTGTGGAATTATTTCTTGTCTACAGCATCCTTGAATGCCTTGCCTGCTTTGAATGCAGGAACCTTTGAAGCAGGAATTGTAATTTTCTCGTTTGTACGAGGATCACAGCCGGTTCTTTCTTTTCTCTCACGACGCTCAAATGTGCCGAAACCGACTATACGAATCTCTTCGCCTTCTGCAACCTGTGCAATAATTGTGTCGATTACTGCAGATACAGCTTTTTCTGCATCCTTCTTTGTGATTTCAGCCTTTTCTGCAACAGCAGCAATAAGTTCTGTTTTGTTCATTTTAGTTTTCCTCCAATTTGTGTAATTTTGAAATTTCTTTCCAGAGTTGATTCGTTACTTCCGTATCCGAATCCTGTATATCAATACCTGATCGTGCGGCAGCCTTTTCATAAGCCTTAAAATCCGAAATGAAACAGTCACAGGTATTATACAGCGATTGTTCACAGTCGGTACCTATATTCCCCGACAGTTTTGCAACAGAAAAAAGAAGCAAACCTATTTCTTTTTCCTTTTCATCAGCTGAGAGATCATCGGATTTTTTTATATGTTCAAGATGCAATGCAATATCATTACAAATCTCCTCACGATCTTCAAAGCTGACACCATTTCGTTTTGCTTTTTTTATAAGTTTTTCAGCTCTCATAAGCGACGGCAGAGTTTTTGAAACACTATCCATTGCCTGAGATGCTGTTTTCTGGGATTTGGTCTGCATTTTTATTGCATCCCAGTTTTTGAGTACCTGATCGGTAGTATCTGCTGTTACATCTCCAAATACATGGGGATGGCGAATTATCATCTTTCTGCAAACTTCATCAGCAACATCATCAAAATCAAAGCTGCCTCTCTCGGTTTCAAGAACACAATGAAATACTACCTGCAATAAAACATCTCCCAATTCTTCCCTGAGATGTTCTGTACTTTTTTCATCAATAGCCTCAACCGCTTCATATACTTCCTCAATAAAATCCTTCCTTATTGATTCATGAGTCTGTTCTTTATCCCATGGACATCCATTAGGAGAACGAAGTATTTTTACGATCTCGACCAGATCATACGCATTATATTTTTCTTTATTGAAATCCAAGCCGTTTCTCTCCTCAAGTATAAGAAATAAATGAAACAAATACTATTTTACCTTATCAGTCTGCGTTTTTCAAGTATTTCTGCAATTTTTGCACCCTTTGGCATCTGCAAAATATCTTCTTTGCTTACAGCATGAAGCAGCAAAAGTGCAGCAGCATACACGAACACAGCCGTCAGAACTGCTAAAATCGTAGCAATTTTCTGATAAAACAAAAAGTCAAAGAATATTTCTGAAAAATATGCTGCAAAACCACATATTATTGCAGCTATCAACGGCTTTACAAATATCGAGATAAAATCGGGAACTATCTTTGTTTCTCTGCAAAGTACAAACAATGCTGCGATAACTACAAAGCCATAGCAGACAATCGAACCTACATTTGCTCCCTGAATATTTATTTCAGGTATGCCTACAAGTATATAGTTTACCACAATTTTTATAACAAGTCCGATAACAAACAGCTTTAAAGGAACATCCATACGTCCTATCCCCTGCAGCATACTGCAAAGAGGGGTACTTATAGCAATAAATATTACTGAAATTCCCATTACTGTCAGGACACGTGAACCGATCTCCACTTCATTAGCAACACTCGGACTGCTGTATATAAGTGACAGTAAAGGCTGTGCAAGTACGGAAATTCCGATTCCGGAAGGAATTGTAACAAGTACCGTAACTCTCAGTACCGTTTCCATACTTGCTTTAAGCTTTTCCTTATTTTTGACAGTCCAAGCATTTGTCACAGACGGAAGAGCGGTAGTTCCAAACACCTGAGTAAGAGCTGTAACCAGCATCATAAGAGTGTTAGCTATCCCATAACAACCGTAAAGATAGGTATGTGTGCTGCCTGAATACACCACATCATCGGGTATCAGGGAAGCATACACATTAAGCAGAGCATCAGGATTATTTTCCATTATTCTGAATATCTGACGCTGTATCAGAGTGGAATCTATCATATCGGCTACACTCATAACTATTGCACCCAAACCTATGGGTATGGCTGTTTTTACAAGTACACGGATTATCGTACCGTTTGATTTGGGAGGAGGTGATGCCCGAAGCATTTCAGCTGTTATTCCGTCTCCGCCTCGTCTATATCTTATAAACAAAAACAAAAAACCAAATACTGAACCGAGCGATATTCCTGTAATAGCTGCACCTATAGCTATCGGTATGGCTGCGGCATTAGCTTGTGCTTCGCTTGCACATTTCACTCCAAGTACATAGCCGCTGTTGTTATATTCATTCAAGCACAGCTTCATTGTTATAAACGAAGCCGAAAACCCGAGGATAAGCTTACAGGCTGCTTCAATTATCTCCGAAATTGCAGTAGGTGTCATATTTCTCATGCCTTCAAAGTACCCTCTGTATATCGACATGAGACATCCGAAAAATATTGTCGGTGAAAGACACAATAGTGCAAAAATGGCATTATCGGCATTAATTACACGAACATAGATAAAACTTCCGATAACCATAGCAAGAAAACAAAGCAATCCTGCAAATACGAATATAGGAACAGACAGTTTATGTATCTGCCGTACATCCCTATATCTTTTTCGGGCGATACTTTCTGATACTGTACGTGAAATCGCTATCGGAAACCCCGCTGTTGAGAGCATAAACAATGGATTATACAAAGCATATGCCGAGTTAAACAGACCCGTTCCGACACCACCGTACATACCAGAAAGAAGAATCTTATACACCATTCCCATCAATCTTACGACCACCATACTGCCTCCCAGTATAGCAGCACCTTTCAGAAATGACTGAGATTTATCATTGGTGTTTTCTTTTTTCACTGAAGCACATCCTTTCGGAAAGACAAATTATCAGAACAAATCGTCATCCTCAAAGTTATCTTCTGTGAAATCTATCATATCATCAGTATCCATATGTTCTTCTTCTGCGGAATTGATCTTCTCTCCGCATTTATTGCAGAATATGGCATTTTTTGAATTATATGAACCGCAAACTTCGCATTTTACCTTCTGGCTTGAGTTTGCTATCATCTCTGTTACAGATTCAAGCTGTTCTTTGAGTTCTTTGATACGTTCTATGAGTTCTTCTTTGTTCTTTGAATAGTCCTTTCCGGTAACCGACTCCTCATATACAACTCTGCCAAGTATCTGATATTTTCGTGAAATATCTGACTTGATATCTGCTACTGCAAGTTTCAGTTTTGAAATATCAATTACCTGACCTGCTTTCTTTCCTACTGTATCGACAGCAGTTCTTGCATTCAAGAGTACATCCTCTATAATTCCCATCATCATTCATCCTTTCTCTATTATATTATCTGTTCGGTTATGCATCAGTCCATATTCAACACAGACAAACACTGTACTGAATCACTCGATGCAACGTATAAATTATATCATCTTTATCAGGTTTATGCAAGGATTTTTATTGATTTTTCGGGCATATATAAAAATTTATTGCTTTTCACTAAAAGATTCCGATTATAATCACACCAAAGAATTATAAATATTATTTATTTGTTTAATTTGGCAAACAATCAGTAGTGGTAACAGCCTCCGCCTATAAATTCACGAATAAGAGAATCATCCGGCACATATCCCTTATCTATCGTTTCAAATCTGCTCAGAGAAGATATTAACCGCTGTACATTCGCATATTCTTCATGATTATCACCTATTTTTTTCAAAAGAGGCAGTGCCATTTCTTTCATAACACAAGGCTCATAGATATGAATTGAATTTATTGTAAAATCACTCGTGTAACGGAAAGGTCTTATATATTTCATTTCACCGTCAACAACGGTATCCCACATAGAAAGCATATATTCAGGATCTGTTTTGCGGAAACGGCTGTCTCTGATCAGTCTTCTGATAAGACGTATATCACGATTAGTCAATACATAATCTTCATTATCCTTTATTCCCTGCTTTACACCGACATATATTTTTACTACCTTATTTCCTGATACACCATCATTAAATATGGGATTTAATGCATGAATTCCCTCGATGATCACTGCACTGTCACCTGTAAGCTTCAACTCTTTTGTCTTGTCCGTTCTTCTGCTTTTTGCAAAATCATACTGAGGTATTATACATTCTCCTGTATTAATAAGATTTTTAATGGTTTCTTTTATAAGAGGTATATCCAAAGCATTAACAGACTCAAAATCAGGTTTTCCGTCAAGCAGTCTGTCTACAAAATCCATGCCAAGATAAAAATCGTCCATCGATATATGCTTGACATCAATTCCATGATTTCTGAATTCATCGGAAAGTTTCTGTGCACTTGTAGTTTTTCCGCTGCTTGACGGGCCGGAAAGCAGCACTACATGACGTTTTTCCGGTGTGGAAAGTATCCGGCTTACTATCCAGCCGAATTCATTCTTAATAAGATTTTCTGTAGTCATAACAAATTCTTCCGGATTACGACCGGCTTCATAATTTATCCTGTTTATATCACAGGCATATCTTCTGTATGTGTTAAGATAATTCATCATAAAATTCTCTCACCTGCTCTTTCCGTTTGATCATTTCTTCAAAGCCGCTGATATATTCATATGGATACTTGTAATTAAATATTCGTGTAAGTGATTCGCTGAAGGGGACTTTCAGCTTTGTAACAGCACCTGCTCCGCAGCCTATTATTGTATGTGTTTCATCCATAACAAAGACATTATATATACCTTCATATCCCGGTTTTGACCATCCTACATTTTCAAGATTACCTTCCATTCTTGACTGACGATACAGATAATATGGTATATATCCTTCATTCATAAGTTTCTTTTCACAGTATGAAAGCATTTTTGCAGCTGCATTTTTGCTGTCTGTCTGCACGCCTTTCCCTTCAAGAGTTATCCTCGATGAACGCTTTAAAGCAAGGGTATGTACTGTTATACTTTCAGGAGAAAGAGAACATATCCTATCAAGTGTATCGGAAAAACTTTCGACTGTTTCCGTGGGCAATCCGGCTATCATATCCATATTGATATGTCCGAAACCGATTTTTCTCGCAAGCTCAAATGCCTGCAATGTCTGAGCTGACGTGTGCTTTCTTCCTATGACCTCTAAAACGCTGTCATTAAGTGTCTGGGGATTTATACTTATACGGTCAACTCCCCCATCGATTATTGCACGAAGTTTGCTCTCATCAATAGTATCCGGTCTGCCTGCCTCTACAGTAAATTCACGACAAGTATTCATGTCAAAATTTTTCTTTACTGTATCAATAAGTTTGCCAAGCTGCGATGCACTGAGTGTCGTTGGTGTTCCTCCGCCGATATACACACTTTCAAGAGTAAGATTTTTGTTTTTTACTATTTCGGCTGTATATTCTATTTCCCTGCAAAGAAGATCAAAATAGGGATCTATAAGCTTTGCCGCACTTTCAACTGTCTGTGAAACAAATGAACAATATGAACATCTGCTCGGACAAAAAGGTATTGAAATATAAAGACTGAATGAATTATCTTTACTGTAGGAAAGTATTTTCTTTTCATATCCTTCTGTTTTTGCACTCAGCTCAGTCTTTTCTGCTGACACAAGCAGTTTATTCTGAAAATAATCCTTTGCATAATCTTCACCGTATTTTTCTGAAAGTCTTCTAAAAAGCTTTATAGGACGCACTCCTGTCAGAATACCCCACGGCTGAGTTTTTTCTGTTACTTCACATAAAAGCTTATAAAGACAAACCGCCATATCACGTTCTGCCGTCTTTTCAAAATCTTCCCCATCACACGATCCTGATAAAACTTCCGCAGACAGTTTTCTTCCACCAATACATACCTCTGCATATATTCTTGCTGATATGTTATCTTTATTGGTTTCCATCAAGGTATAAATGTATTCTGCCTCTTTTTCCTGTGATATTTCCGAAATTACGGAAATTTTTTCATTGGGATAAAAAAGTCTTACAAGGTTTTCCATCTCATAATGAAACGGATGATTGTCTATATATATTGTCATCAGAGTTTCCTCATCATATAATTATTCTTCTTTTCTCTTTCGAGAGTTGTGGGTGCATTATGTCCGCAGTATATATCCGGATTTCCCGGTAATTCCGACAGTCGTTTTATGGACTTCATCATGTCTGATTCGCTGCCTGTAGGAAAATCCATTCTTCCCACTGTCCCGCTGAACAGGGTATCTCCGGTAAAAAGAGAATTTCCTATAAGATAACATAC
>Ga0326511_10004189_pt1 | contig 11545 bp, 11 predicted proteins | sample 0_2496_0518_D_FD_203701 | JGI IMG/M metagenome (GOLD analysis project Ga0326511, IMG submission 203701) | Bovine rumen microbial communities from UC Davis, California, United States - 0_2496_0518 | ecosystem: Host-associated > Mammals > Digestive system > Stomach > Rumen | place: USA...
ACTCGGAATGGAGGCTATTTGGAAAATCGAGGTGGAGGACTTCCCTGCATTCATCCTCGTCGACGACAAGGGTAACGATTTCTTCAAACAGCTCAAACCCTGGTGCCCCAACTGCAAGTAATAATTCCGTTAACACAAAAACTGTAAACACAGCTAATGACAATTGAATCCGGCAAATATGTAGCCCTTCAGTATGAACTCACGGGCTATGACGAGAATCCTGCAGAGACTGAAGACATAGAAAAGACCTCGCCCGAGCGTCCGTTCGGCTTCATCTTCGGTATGGGAACCGTTCTGCCCGACTTCGAGAAAAATCTCGAGGGTCTCGCTACAGGCGAAAAATTCGACTTCACACTCACACCCGCCCAAGGTTACGGCGAGTATCGCGACGACCTGCTCTTCCATCTAGACAAAAAAAAGTTCTGCGACAAGGACGGAAAGTTCCTCTCTCAATATGTGAAGGAGGGCGAACAGGTTACCCTCAATACACAGGACGGACAGACGGTGCAGGCTACTGTAGACGAAATCACCGATACCGAGGTCGTCTGTGACTTCAACCATCCCCTTGCAGGCATGACACTCCATTTCCGGGGTGAAGTGGCCGATGTGCGCGAACCCAACGAAGAGGACAAGAAGGCCTATATGCGCGAAAGTTGCGGCGAATGCGAAGGCGGCTGTCATTGCAAAGGGGACAACTGCGACGGCGACTGTGACTGCGATAACAAGGACAAAAAGGGCGATGGTCATCATTGCTGCTGTAAAAACAAATAACGGCCAATGAACAGTTTCGGACAGATATTCCGACTCACAACGTTCGGCGAAAGTCACGGCATCGCTGTCGGAGGCATCGTCGAGGGAATGCCGGCAGGCATCCCCATTGACCTTGATTTCCTCCAGTACGAGATGGCGCGCCGTCGTCCCGGACAGTCTGCCATCACCACAGGCCGCAAGGAAGAGGATTGTGTAGAACTGCTCTCGGGTATCTTCGAAGGCCGTTCTACAGGCACTCCTATCGGCTTCGAGGTCAGAAACAGCAACCAGCACAGTGCCGACTATGACAACATACGCGATTTGTTCCGTCCTTCCCATGCCGACTTTACCTACACGGCCAAATACGGCATCCGCGACCATCGCGGCGGGGGACGCTCGTCGGCCCGCGAGACCCTCTCCAGGGTTGTGGGCGGCGCTTTGGCCAAAATGGCTTTGCGCACCCAGGGCATTTCAGTGAAGGCATTCACGTCTCAGGTGGGCGACATCATCCTGCCCGGCTCCTATCTCGACTATAACCTTGAAGAGGCTGAAACCAATGCCGTTCGCTGTCCGGATCCTGAGACCGCCGCACGCATGGAGGCTCTCATTCTGGCTGTCAAGGCCCAGGGCGATACCGTGGGCGGTATCGTTACGGGTGTTATCAAAGGCGTCCCTGTAGGATTGGGCGAACCTGTCGGCAACAAATTGCATGCCGACCTCGGTGCGGCCATGCTCTCCATCAACGCCTGCAAAGGCTTCGACTACGGTCTCGGCTTTACCGACTGCGGACGTCGCGGTTCTGAAATGATTGACCAGTTTGTGTCGAAGGACGGAATCATCCGCACCGCCACCAATCACTCAGGAGGAATCCAAGGCGGCATCTCCAACGGCCAGGACATTTACTTCCGCTGTGCGTTCAAGCCAGTGGCAACACTTCTGCGCGAGGTCGAGACTGTCAACAGCGACTGCGAACCTACGGTACTCAAAGCTCGTGGCCGGCACGACCCCTGTGTGCTTCCACGTGCGGTTCCCATTGTCGAGGCGATGGCGGCTATGGTCGTTTTGGACCATCTGCTGCTCCGCAAATGTAACAGACTTTAAAAACATTAATGTATTTATCTCAAACTATACTCAACTGGGTGAAGACGGTCGCGTGCTGTAGCGCAATCGGTCTGCTGCTACAGGGCTGCGGCGATTCCGGCGGTTCGAAGGAGGTCCCCGACCCTGTGGATACGGATGCCGGCCACACATTATTAATATATATAATAGGAGACAATTCGCTCTCGAAATATGCCGAATCGAACATCTCTGCCGCCTCCTCGGGGCTGCTCGACGCTACCAGGCCCGTCAATGTGGTCATCTACAAGGACAACGAATCGGGACAGCCGGTACTTTTCCGCCTGAAGGTTGCCGGCGACAAAACCTCTGTCAGCCGGGATACTCTCATGGTTTGGGACACTGATGTCGATTCCTCTGACCCCGACCAGCTGGCCTATGTGGTGGATTATGTGTTCAACAAAAAGTTCCCCACGGTGGTCAAGGGTCTCGAAATGTGGTCACACGGCGACTCCTGGCTGCCTGGTGGATATGACTTCAACATCGCGTCAACCTCCAAAGCTAAGATTTCGCCCCTCACCCACATCGGCCTCGACGGCACCTCTTATCTCGATATCTGGGATATGTCGTCAGCTCTTTCCGGCACAGGCGTTCATTTAGACTACATCCTCTTCGACGCCTGCTTCATGGCAACGGCCGAGGTGGCCTATGAGCTCCGCAACAATACAGACTACGTAGCCGGTTCACTATGCGAAATCATGGGTCCGGGTCTCCCTTACAACACTTTCATTCCCTCATTGGCAACGTGTCAGACGAGTTCGTCAGTAGAATCTGCCCTCTGCGAACTGGTTGATGATTATGAGGGAGTCTATGGTTCCACAGGCATCTATAAAGCCAACGGAGGCACCTTCTCGGTCATCCGCACTTCGGCGATGGAGGACTTGCACACAGCCTATCAGGCGCTTCGCCTCAGTCATCCCGACCGGCTCGACTCCCTGCGACAGAATGCCTCCACACTCCGCTTTACGCTCCAGCGTTACGGGCGCCGACTGAGTGAAAATAGCGACCGCACCGGCATGTACCACGACATGGGTGCCTTGTTACGCTATATCGACAGCACCGACACCTCGGCACAGCTATTTCTTCAGAAGGCTGTCATCAAGGAGTTCCACAGCGATTTCTTCAAGGCCGGCTCTTCCGGCGACAACCGGTTCGAGCTCACCGACGTGTCGGGAATAGCAGTCACAGTGCCTGAATTCCTATATCTCTACGGCAATGCCGGGATTTTCACTAAAGCTTATGGGAAATGTGCCTGGGGCAAAGATTTAAAATAAAAAAGGGTAAGCTCTTCATATCGCGCCGCTACAACCTCACGCCCTTGCTGCGGTCAAGCCCTGGGGGATTAGAGGGAGCATGCCGTATGACACTTACCCGACTGCAAAAATAACTCTTTTTGCTGAATTGGCCAAATTTTGACACAAAAATTTTATCAATTCTGCACTTTTTTCACTTCAAAACGCTGTTTTTGCAATCTCAATTAGATAAAAAGCATCTTTAGAAACAATGCAAATCGACCGTCAACAACTGGAACAAAGAGCCCGGATCAACAACTTCCTTATGAAGGCAGCACTGCCGCTGGGCATCTTTTTCATCTTCGAATATATGCTCACCGTGTGGTCATCGGGCAACATCTTCATGGGAATGCTGCGTCTGCCACTCTTCCTGGGGACCCCCGTGCTGCTCTTCATCACGATGCGCACACTTCGCGACAAGGTGATGGGTGGCTCTATCGGCGGGTTTCAGACTTGGGTCTTCGGCGTTCAAATGATGCTGTTTGCTGCACTCATCGAAGCCGCGTGGATCTATGTTTACAATGAATTCCTGGCCCCTGACAACCTCCTCGATTTACAGACGGCAGCCATTGCCCAATACGAAGGAAGTGCTGCAATCATTGCGGTAAACCCAAAGCTGCAGCCCCTCCTTCACCCCCTGAACCAGATGGTCGAGAGTCTCAAGAACGCACCTGTGCCCACGGCCATCGAGGCTGCGGTCCAGATGGTCTCCAACGACCTCTTCATTGCCATTGTTCTCATGATTCCGATTTCCCTGGTTATCAAACACTAACAAAATACTCAACAATAATGGATATATCTGTCATCGTCCCGCTCTACAACGAGGACGAATCGCTCCCGGAACTTGCCGCGTGGATCGACCGCGTGATGCAGGCCAACAATTTTTCCTACGAAGTGATTTTCTGCAATGACGGCTCCACTGACAATTCGTGGAATGTCATCAAGGAACTTCATCAGAAATACCCCGAAATGCATGGCATGTCGTTCCGTACCAATCACGGCAAATCGCCTGCGCTCCAAATCGGTTTCTCGATGGCGAAGGGTGATGTGGTCATCACGATGGATGCCGACCTTCAGGATTCGCCCGACGAGATTCCCGAACTCTACCGTCTCATCACCGAGGAGGGCTACGATGTGGTGTCGGGCTGGAAGAAGAAGCGCTACGATCCTCTCTCCAAGACCATTCCCACCAAGCTCTTCAATGCCACTGCGCGCGCCGTCTCGGGCATCCATAATCTCCACGACTTCAACTGCGGCCTCAAGGCCTATAAGAATGCTGTGGTCAAACACATCGAACTCTACGGCGACATGCACCGCTACATTCCCTATCTGGCCAAGAATGCCGGATTCGGCAAGATTACCGAGAAGGTGGTCCATCATCAGGCCCGCAAATACGGTCACACCAAATTCGGACTCGACCGCTTTGTCAACGGCTACCTGGACCTCATCACCCTCTGGTTCCTCAACAAGTTCGGCCTCAAACCGATGCATTTTTTCGGACTCGTGGGCTCGTTCATCTTCATCGTTGGTTTCATCGTCGTCCTGGCGCTCGGCATCCACAAACTCTGGGCCCTCAACGTGGGTTCCCAGGCGATGCTCATCGCCCATTCTCCCTGGTTTTACATTGCTCTAACCTGTATGATTCTAGGTTCGCAGTTCTTTCTGGCCGGCTTCGTGGGTGAACTGATTTCACGCAATGCGCCCGATCGTAACAAATATGACGTTGCAGAAGTTATTTAAGTTTCCCTGGGTCTCTGCCGTCTGCGGTGTACTGTGCCTGTCCTCTTGCGGCAATGGCTGCGAGGAGACACGCGAGACCTTCTGTGTTGCTTCGCTGTATGCGGAAACGGGGCTGTCCATCTCCACGCTCTATGCCTGGGGCATCGGTCAGCAGCGTGTAGCCGACACTTCGTCGGCTACCGGTTACTCTGATAGTCTGATGCTCGAAGTTTCGTCGCCCGAACAGTTGGAATTTATCCTACAGCCCGACACTACAGTTACTCGCATACGCCTGCAGATGACCGTCACTGGCGACAGCACCTATCAGGTGGAAGATACGCTCACCATTCGCTACGATGCTCGTCCCGTTTTCCTCAACATGGATTGCGGATGCACGGTGTTCTTCACCATCCGCGAAGTTAACACCACAGGCCATCTCCTGTTGGGCACATCCATCGAGAAAGCCGAAATCACCAATACTGAAGATGTCAATATCTCCCTCCTCTATTAAGTCGTTCTCGTTTCTGCTGCTCATGGCGGCAGTATGGCTTCCCGCAGCCCTTTCCACTGCCCAGGGACATTCTATTCCCCGCGGCAGCGAGGCATCTCAGGAAAATGCTTCGCCCCCCGAAACCGCAGCACAGCCGCTGCCTGAAGGGCAGAAATACCGTTACCCCAAGATCAATCATCTCGAGGTAGCCTTCGACCTCGCCAGTCCCGTGATGGAACTCTTCACCTACGATTACGGTGAGTATGCCATCCGCACCACCCTTGACATCTATCACCGTTTCCTGCCCCAGCTCGTGCTGGGCATCGGCCATTGCAACGAGTCGTCAGAGGATGCCTTCTTCACCTACAAGGTCTCACCCTCCTTCTTCGTCAAGGCGGGCATGGGCTACAACTTCAAGTACAACGACATCCGCCCCGACGATTATTATTGGATCTTTGCGCGCTACGGGTTCTCGACCTACAAGGCTGATATCACCGATATTACCTACAACGACGGCTACTGGGAAGCGTATGGTCCGGTCACACTTAACGGCATCGGCTTCACCTGCCATTGGATTGAGATAGGCGCCGGCATTCATGTCCAGGTTTGGAAGAAGTGGGCGCTCGGTTGGGAAATATGGTACCGCAACATCCTGGCCAAGGGCACCAACCCCAACGGCGATCCCTACTATATTCCCGGCTATGGCTCCAGGGCTTCCCACATCGGTTTCTCTTTCAATATCTCTTACGACATTTTCTAGCATCACATGTCATCCCGTACCAAATCAATGCTCCTGCTGGGTGCCATCCTGTCCGTCGTAGCAGCCACGTCCTGGTGTTCGCGCCGCAATGCACCCCGCGAGTACTCCCGGCTGGAGGGTGTGATTTTCGGCACTTTCTACCATATCACCTACAACGATCGGGCCGACTGGCACGACTCCGTGACGGTTCTCTTGGCCGAAGTGGATAATTCTCTGTCGATGTTCAATAAGCATAGCATTATCTCGCGGTTCAACCGCAACGACAGTTCCTGTGTGGCCGACTCCCATTTCCGTCACGTTTTCGAGACGGGACAGCACGTTTCCCAAGCTACGGGCGGTGCCTTCGATATGACCGTAGCCCCCATTGTCAATCTCTGGGGCTTCGGATTCACCTACAACCCCACGGTGACACCGCAGGCCATCGATTCAGCCATGCAGTTCATCGGGTGGCAGAACGTCTCGCTCGACAGTGCCGGACACCTCCGCAAACTGCATCCCGAGACCATCCTCGATGCATCGTCCATTGCCAAGGGTTATGCCGTCGATGTCATTGCTGACTTCTTTAACCGCCACGACATCCGCGACTATATGGTCGAAATCGGTGGTGAAGTCGTAGTCCGGGGACTTAACCCCAAAGGCGAAAACTGGGCCGTGGGCATTTCCAAACCCCAGGAACAGGCATCCCACAGCAGCGAACTCCAGGCCATCGTCCATCTGACCTCCGGCGGCATCGCCACGTCCGGCAACTACCGCAACTTCTATTACAAGGACGGCAAACGCTATTCCCACACCGTCAATCCCCACACGGGTTATCCGGTCCAGCAGGACATCCTTTCGGCTACAGTACTTGCAACCGACTGCATGACGGCCGATGCCTACGCCACCGCATTTATGGTGCTCGGTTCCACCGAGGCCCTCAATGTGCTCCAAGCCGACTCCACCCTCAAGGCATTCTTCATTCTGGCCGGTGAGGGCGACGGCTTCCAGACCCTCTCCTATCCCGACGACTGGGTAAAATAAACGACATTCAATTAAAAATAACGAATATAAAATCTGAAATAAAATGAAACTTTCCACACTTTGCGTTCAGGCCGGCTATACTCCCGGCAAGGGCGAATCCCGCCAAATGCCGCTCATCCAGAGCACCACATTCCGCTATGAAACTTCCGAACAGATGGCCCGTCTGTTCGACCTCGAGGACGAAGGCTACTTCTATACCCGTCTGCAGAACCCCACCAACGACCACGTGGCTGCACGTATTGCCGCCCTTGAAGGCGGTGTCGGCGGAGTCCTCACCTCTTCCGGTCAGGCTGCCAACTTCTATGCCTGCTTCAATATCTGCGAAGCCGGCGGACACATCGTGGCTGCCAAATCCATCTACGGCGGAACCTTCAACCTGCTCGGCACTACCCTGCCCAAACTCGGCATCGAGGTAACCTTTGTCGACCAGAATGCATCCGAGGAAGAAATTGCAAAGGCCTTCCGCCCCAACACAAAACTCGTCTTCGGCGAGACTATCTCAAATCCCGGCGTCATGGTGCTCGACATTGAGAAGTTCGCTCGCATCGCCCACACCCACGGAGTGCCGCTCATCGTCGACAACACCTTCGCTACGCCCATCAACTGCCGTCCCTTCGAGTGGGGCGCCGACATCGTAACTCATTCCACCACCAAGTATATGGACGGCCATGGAACAACCGTCGGCGGTGTGGTGGTCGATTCCGGCAACTTCGACTGGGAACAGAACGACAAGTTCCCCGGTCTCACGACACCCGATCCCTCCTACCACGGACTCACCTACACCAGGAAGTTCGGCAAGATGGCCTATACCACCAAACTGGTTTCCCAGCTGATGCGTGACCTCGGATCCATCCAGGCGCCGCAGAACGCCTTCTATCTCAACCTTGGTCTGCAGACCCTCCATCTTCGCATGCCCCAGCATTGTAAGAATGCCCTTAAGATTGCTCAGTACCTCCACGACAATCCCTATGTCGCTTGGGTGTCCTATCCCGATTTGGAAGACGATCCCCAGCATGCTCTCCAGCAGAAATATCTGCCTAACGGTTCCTGCGGCGTAATGGCCTTCGGACTGAAGGGCGGACGCGATTTCTCCATCCGTTTCATGGACAACCTCAAGCTCATCTTCATTGCCACCCATGTGGCCGACTGCCATTCGTGTGTGCTCCACCCTGCGTCCCACACCCATCGTCAGCTCACCGACGAGCAGCTCCTCTCTGCAGGCATCGCCCCGGACCTCATCCGTCTCAGCGTGGGCATTGAGGATGCCGACGATCTCATCGCAGACATCGCACAGGCCATCGAGGCTGCCGAGCGGCATTGACCCCATTAAAAAAAACTGCCAATGCTCTCCACTATTCTGCTCGCCGCACTCGGCTATCTCAACCCCGTAGTGCCTGGGTTCCATCCCGACCCGTCCGTCTGCCGTGTCGACAGCGACTACTACCTCGTCAACTCGTCCTTCCAGTTCTTCCCCGGGGTACCGATCTTCCATTCGCGCGACCTTGTCAACTGGCAGCAGATTGGCAATGTGCTCGACCGCCGTTCACAGATTGAACTCAAGGAAGCCGATTCTTGGGGCGGCATCTACGCTCCCGTACTGCGTCTGCACGACGGCACGTTCTATATGGTGACAACCAACTGTTCCGATCGCGGCAACTTCTTCGTCACTGCACCTTCTCCCCACGGCCCTTGGAGCGACCCTGTTTGGATTGAACAGGGCGGCATAGACCCCGACCTTTTCTGGGAAGACGGTCATTGTTACTTCACCTCCAATCCCAACGACGGCATTCACATCTGCGAGATTGATCCCGTCACCGGCCGGCAACTCTCCGAGTCGCGGCTCCTCTGGCGCGGCACGGGCGGACGTTATCCTGAAGCGGGACACCTCTTTCGCAAGGACGGTTGGTACTATCTCATGATTGCCGAAGGCGGTACCGAGATGGGACACAGCATCACCATCGCCCGTTCCAAGAATCTCTACGGCCCCTATGTAGGCAATCCCGCCAACCCCATCCTCTGTCACCAGCGGCAAGCAGCTCAGACCAATCCCATCCAGGGAACCGGCCACGGCGACCTCTTCCAGGCTCATGACGGCTCCTGGTGGATCGTCTTCCTTGCCTTCCGTCCCCAGATCAACGGCATGCACATCCTCGGTCGTGAGACCTGCCTAGCCCCCGTCAAGTGGGTCAACGGCTGGCCCGTAGTCAACGATGGCAATCCCGTCACACTTGAGATGCCGAATGCCCCGTTCGCGGACAATGTACTCAAACCTCAATCCTTGATGTCCAATGTTCAATCTTCCTTCCGCGACGATTTTCGCGACCGTACTCTTGCTCCGCGTTGGGTTTATCTCCGGAACCCCGATTCGTCCCGCTACGAACTCACGGGCAATGCGCTGCGCCTGAAGGGCGGTGCCCCGTTGTCCCAAAACAGCGTCTCTCCCACCTTTGTGGCTCACCGCCAGCAGGACATTGAGTGCGACATAACTACCTTCCTCACCCTCAAAGGCAACGAAGGTGAAGCCGGTCTCTCCGTCTATATGGAATCCAACGCCCACTACGACCTTTACCTCACACCCGAGGAGAAGGACGGCGCTACGGTCAGTGTACGTGCCCAGCTCGACGGCTTCGTGCATGATTTCCCGTCAGTACGCATTTCCTCGCGCAAGTGTCTGCTTCGCGTTGTCTGCAAGGCCGACCGCTACATTTTCCAGTACGCCAAGCCCCTTACCACCGACTGGCACGACATCGCCTCTGTCTCCACCCGCTATCTCACTACCGAGACCGCCGGCGGTTTCACCGGCACCGTCATCGGCATGTATGCCTCCGGCAACACGACGGCCGACTTCGATTTCTTCTCCTATAATAAATAATCCTCCAAACCTATGTTGAGAATTAAGATGGGGAGTGTTCTCTTCCTCCTCCTTCTCCTCTCGCTCACAGCATGTACCTCACGCCCCGATTACGTCCTCGACGAGAATGAGATGACAGCCGTTCTCATCGACATGCATAGCAGCGAAGCGCTGATCGACCTGCAACGGACCCAATTCTCCACCCAGGAAGCGCAGCGCGACATCATGGCCTCCGTCTTTGTCCGCCACGGCATCACCCGCGCACGCTATGATTCGTCCCTGATGTGGTACAGTCGGCACCTCAAACGGTTCATCCGTATCTACGACCGTGTCAACGACAGCCTCAAAGTACGCGACGAATATTGGAAAGCCATCGCCTACGAGAATGCGTCGTGGGGCGTCAGCGACCAGGGCGATTCCGTCAACCTTTGGCGTATCAACCCCTATCTCGTCCTGGACGGCAAATTTCTGTCGTCCTTCCAGAGTTTTGTCGTGCCCTGCGACTCCAACTTCCGCAAGGGTGACTCCCTGGTGTGGAACCTGCGCATCTCGCAATTGCCGGCCCAACACTATCTCGTGGCCACCATTGCAGCTACCTACCCCAAGGATTCCGCTGCTGCCCAGACTGCGTTGGCGCTACGCGACACCACCATGCAGCTCTCGGCCGTTACCGACACCCTGCACGACTTCGAGTCCATTATTCTCAGCATCTCCCTCATGGGAACCGATATAACGGCTGAGCCTGTGACATTTGTCGACAGTGTCTCTCTAATGAGATTTCATAAATAAGAAACCCATTGCACAATATTGATGAGATTTTTCTGCATTAGCAGGATGTTTTTGACAGACAGAGGTAACAAAATACTGAAAATGTGATACTTTTATAACAATTAGATGGTTTTTTGTCAATTTTCTATTGCAGTCTGAAATATTTGCCGTATCTTTGCAGTGCCGAAAAGGAAAAAAGGCAACGTCCGGCCGGACGATCCTCCTGGAGACAAGATTTAATAATTTAATTATAGAAAGGAAATTGATTATGTTCAAGAACCGTAACTTTCAGATTGCTGCTATTACAGCCTACGTCATGAGCATGATGTACATCGCTTGGGAATTGGTTAAATAACCTCCCATTTCATTAAGAAAATAACTAATTCTCAAATATGAGGCTCAGGATTTCGGTCCTGAGCCTTTATTTTGTGAGTGAATATCATTATACTACAGGGAGAGTAGGAAACTCTCGGCCTTGTTCTGGAAAAGTTTGTGGCCTGCCGGATTGAGGTGGGCTGTGTCGTTTGGACCCTGAAAATAACGGCGTCGGAAAGCGGAATCCCATACAGCAATGCCGCTCCGATGGGCTGCATCGAAGTATGGTATGGCACGCGATTCCAGCACGCGGGTAAGGGTCTCATGCATCTCTTTGAATCCCGGGCGCTGAACGTTCCAGGGTGTGAACCAGCAGATGCGGGCCGAGGGGTAGCGTCGGATAAGCGAATCCGCAAATGCCGTCAGGTTCTGTTCGAAAACACGGAGCATCGAGTCGGAATACG
>Ga0326511_10004190_pt1 | contig 11545 bp, 20 predicted proteins | sample 0_2496_0518_D_FD_203701 | JGI IMG/M metagenome (GOLD analysis project Ga0326511, IMG submission 203701) | Bovine rumen microbial communities from UC Davis, California, United States - 0_2496_0518 | ecosystem: Host-associated > Mammals > Digestive system > Stomach > Rumen | place: USA...
AATAAACATTGTTAATCCTTTGAGGTGGGGCGGTGGAGATTTATCATGAAATATACAAACAACAAGATACCGCCCCATAAACTTACCATTTTATCTTTTCTAACTTGCCTTTATGATCATAAATAATCGTGCCTTTGACCGTTAATTTCTGAAGTAATTTACATAAAATCTTAATCATTTTGCCCCCTAGAATTGAATTTCATCTGCCAGTTCTTCTGACTGAAGTTTGTTGTATAATGTTGAAAGTTTATCGTACTCGTCATCATAGCCCTTATCGTGCAGTTCTTTTAAGAGCCTGTTAATGAAGTCTATTTGCGTATTGTTTAGGTTTTTCCAAGACTTGATGTTAACAAGGTGTTGAAGTGTCTTGGTGAAGTCGTCTTTTAGCTTTTCTACTGTTCTGCCGGGAAGTTCGTCTTTGCCCTCGTTAATAGCTTTTTTAACGGCTATTGTGTTGGCTCTTTTTTCTGCTGTGGCGGTCTTTTCAAAGTCCGTCTTTTCGGGTTTATCCTCATAAGATAACTTCTGAATAAGCTCGTCTGCTGTGCATACTGCCTCGTCAATACCAATACCAAAGTTGCCTAAGGCTCTACCGATAGCGGAAGTTTCGCAATTTTCAAGAAAAGCGTATTTATTGATTGGCGACTTAGCCACAACTTCCCTTGCAAAGCCTGTTGCTCTTAAAACCCCTTTATCATCAAAAATAGAGGCTTTAACGGTGGCATAATCCGAACCTAATTCGATAATCTCTGTAATAAGGGCATAGTCCTTAAAATTGTTTCTGAACTCTTTTAAGCGTTCATTAACTGTAACGTATTCTTTGCCTTTGATGTTAATTGTTTTCATCTTTAATCTCCATAAACATGATCATAAAACTGGTTATTTTTACTGATTGGTTCGCCATTGAACTCATGAGCCATTAGCTCGGCAAACTCAAAAAAGCCGATATTGTCCATTTCGGATAAAAAGGTTTCTACAACTTGTTCTTCACGTTCGGTTTCATCCATTTGGCGAGGTTTCTTCCAACCATCGTAATAGATTTGTTCACCGTGCAAGTCGTCTGCTCTTTTTGTTAAAATCTTCTGAAAGTAGCCAACTATTAAGTTGTAACGTTCGATTTTTTCTTGGTCTGTCATCTCTCTAATCTCCAAAAGAAAGGCGGGGGCGGATTAAAACAAGTCGTGTGGATTCAGTATGCCCCCGGTTGTTTAACCCAAAATTCCAATTATAACTAAGGCAACGGCAATCCCAAAACCAATGCTGCCGAAAATCAAGTCTAGCTTTGCGGAATTGAATTGTGCTTGCAGTTTCTTATTCTCGGCAACTAACTCACGTTGCTTGGCGCATACACCCAAAACTGCGTTAATTCTGATTTGGTTGAAATCTATAAAATTATTCATTTTGAAATCTCCTTATCTGTTGTTGATATATTCTTTTTTAGAACATTATTTTATAAAAGTCAATAATAAAAATGCTAAAAAAGAACATTTTTTGTGGAAAACTAGCTAAGATTCTGAAAATAAATAAATCTTTTTTAGAATATTTTAAAAAAAGACATAAAAAAAGCCGATTTTAACGGCTGAAAATTAGTTATTGCAAGCTACAATAATGAGTAAAATTAAAAAAATCGGGATGCATACAGTAGGGAATAAATAACACAAATAAAGAGCCAACAAATCTAATGCCGTTGCCGGAGATATTAAAAACAATATTATAAATATGCCTGCACTGATGTACATTTAAGCCTCATTATCCGGCTTTAGTTTCTGATAAATTATCCGTTTTAGAAACAGATTGTTTTGCTTTTCTAACAGCTTTTAGAATTTCTAATTCTTCAGGGCTTATGTTTGGTTGCATATCCAAAGGAAGAAGTTCCCACGGTTCACAATCAAGAGCTATAGATAAAATTTTCATCCATTTTGTATCTAGGTCAACCGTTCCTGCATCTATTTTTTGAATTGCAGAATAGGTCATTCCGGTTTTTTCTGCTAACTCATTTAAAGTCATATCTTTTGACTTTCTTATTTCTCTAACTCTGTTTTTAAACATACCACACCTCACTGATACAATAATACACTAAAAAAGAATATTTTTAAAGCTAAAATCAAGAATTTACAAAAATGTTCTGAAAAATAATATTTTTTCTCTTGACATATTATTCTTTTTTAGAATATAAGAGAGGCAAGAGGTGAAAAAATGAACAAATTTCATAAATGGATTTTAGAAAACAAGAAGAATATTGCCGAGGTTGCCCGTGATTTTGGGATAAGGCACGGCGTTGTAAGGCGTTGGGCTTTAGGTTTGGCAATACCTCAACCAAGATTTATGCAGAAAATCGTAGCCTATACAAATGGCGAGGTGCAACCAAACGATTTTTACGAAGTTAAGGCTTAGAGCCGAAGTATTATTATGATAACATACACACATACTTACTTTTTTGCCGATGGCGGCACGGCAAAAATCTCCAAGATAAAAGTTCTCACGTTTGTTTGCCGCCACTTTGTTTAAGGTGCTTTATGGGGCATTATCCCTTAAACAAATTCTCAAAAATGCCCCGCCTTTTTTAGGGAGAATTGAGATGAGAAAAGGAATTACAGGGGCAGACATATTGACCATAGTATTAACTCTGCCCAAAGAACACCCCAAAAGAAACGCACTTATTAACCTTATGAATACGGCTTTTATCAAAAGCGGTACGCTTCCGCAATCAAAGGAAAGCCAAGTTGTGGCAATTATTAAAGACCTAAAAAAAGAGGGGGTATTATGAGATACACGGATGCCTTATGGAAAGTATTAAAAGAAATTGATGATGTTGATGACTTTGATTTTGAATTTGCGTGTAGCTTGCTTTCTTTTTGCCTAAAGAATAACGGCATCACAGATAGGCAAGTGAATTGTGCAAGAAAACTTTTGAAAAAGTATAAACATCTTTTTCCTGAAATGCCGGAAGAAAAATTTAAACCTTTAATTATTAAGGATACAAAATAATGGATATAGTTCAAAATAAATTTGCTTTTTTCTCTAATTTTGCCGAAACAATTAAGCAATTACCGGAAGAAAAGCAAGCAGATGCATATAAGGCAATTTGTGAGTATGGCATCTATGGAATATTGCCAGATGATGTCTTGTTAAAATCGATATGTTTGATTGCACAAAATTCCATTTTTAAGGATAGAGGTGGAGCTCCAAAAGGGAATCAAAACGCAAAAAAAGTGAAAAATGATGATGAAGAAAAACAACTAAAACAACCCCAAAACAACCTAAAAACAACCCCAAAACAACCTACGTTTCATGAAACAAGAAACAAGAAACAAGAAACAGAAACGGAATCTGAAACAGAAACTGAAACTGAAGATATTTTAATTTCTTTCGATAAATCTTCAGAAATTAAAATAGATAGCTCACCTAATCAAAAAAAATACGCTTTTAATGGAAAAATAATCAAACTCAACCAAAAGGATTTTGACAACTGGCAAAAAGCATATCCCGACTTGAACCTTTACGGAGAGTGTTTGCTTAGAGATGATTGGTTAGCCAAACAACCGCAAGAGAGCGTTAAAGATTGGTTTGTTTCAACAAGTCAATACTTTCTCAAGCAAAACGAACTCAGGAAAAGGCAAAATGCCGACCTTGATGAGAAAATGGAAGAACCTAAGGCAGAACCGAAAAAAGAGCATGATTGGAGTTGGGTATAATGTTGGACAAGGAACTTGAAATTTTACGGTTGATTGAAGAGCTTTATCACGGAGATACAACCGAGCAAGAGATGTATGATTTCGCAAGCAAAAACCAAGTGAAAGTTCAGGCTTGGAAAGAAGCTTTTGAGGATTATCCGTTGTTTGAGGTAACCAAGGCAATCAACCACTTCTACATGAAAAAATCATCTAAGACCAGACCTAACATAGCCCAGATTAGGGCAATCTTGCAAGAGAGTAATGCGACAAGGGAAACAGCTTATCAAAAGGAAACGTATGATCTAGGTTTTGGATTAAAGTTCCAACAGATGGACAAGGAAAACGGAGATATGCATTGGTTTGTACCGGATTATCAAAAGGTGGAAAACTTAATAAGCATGGATTATTGGGGTTGGGTTAGTAACATTAAAAACCCTAGCTATGATGATTTTCACCGTTGCATGGAAGAATGGTGCTTAGAAACAACAGGGCATAAATACCGCTTTTATTCGGACAATGATATTGCCAACATGACGGAAGAACAAGAGCAAGCCTTGTGGGATAAATGCCATGAAAAAATCAATTCGTTTAAGGTTAAAACGCTAAACTAGGGGGAGTTATGGACAGTAAAGCGTGGTTATTAGACCAACTTGGAATGACAGAAGAACAGCTTTATTCAAGCTGTCGGCAAAGGGATTTGGTTAATAAACGCTGGGTGATGATGTGGTTTTATAGAGCTGCAGGAAAAAGCTTTCCGTATATCGGCAATAAAATGAAACGCAATCACGCAACAGTTGTTTCTGCATGTAAGACGGCATCACCTACAGTTAAATCCTTGGCAGAAGAATTGTTGTTTGAGTACATAACACAAGTCTTGGGAGAGAAAACGGATTTTGAACCGGCAGAAAAACCAAAAGTTAAAATCAAAGTACCGGATTATCACAACAACATCACAAAGTTTGTGGAAGTGGACAAAGACAGCATCAAACCGCAAAGAAAGATAAGGAAGTGGGATTTATGATAGAGATTTCCGACATAGAAAACAAAATCATCAATGCCGATTGCATGGACATTCTGAAGAAGTTGCCAGACAAAAGCATTGATTTAATTTTAACCGACCCGCCGTATTTTGGAATTGTTAAAAATGAATGGGATAATCAGTGGAAAAACATCAAAGATTTTCAAGAATGGGTTGGAACTATCGGAAAAGAACTTTATAGGGTGTTGAAAGATAATGGTTCTTTTTATTGGTTTGGCGATGATAAAACTATTGCATATTGTCAGGTTGAATTAGATAAGTATTTTAGGCTTTTAAATAGTCTTGTTTGGAGAAAAGAAAGTTTAATAACAACAAAAGGCACAGCATCGATATTTAGAGGATTTGCCTCTATAACTGAGCGTTGCTTATTCTATGATAAAGGGGAAGATAAAACAGGGCTTGAGATGGTTAAAAATGTTATGCCAAACCCTTTTGCAAAATATCTAAAAGATGAATTTGAAAGAGCAGGTGTTACAAGAAAACAGATAAGCGAGCTTTTTCCAAGTAGGACAGGCGGTTTGACAGGATGTGTTTCAAACTGGTTAAACGGCGATAATGTAATAACTAAAGAACAATATCTCAAAATCAAAGAATTTTTAAGGGGCGATTATTTACGCCGAGAATATGAAGATTTACGCCGAGAATATGAAGATTTACGCCGAGAATATGAAGATTTACGCCGAGAATATGAAGATTTACGCCGAGTTTGGAATAATGATATGAAAGCATTAGATGTTTTATATTATCCAATTTGCAACGATAAAAACCGTTTTCATCCTACACAAAAACCGCTTAACCTTATCAGTTACTTAATCCAACGCAGTAGTAATGAAAACGACCTTGTTCTTGATTGCTTTTCAGGCTCAGGAACGACAGCCATTGCTTGTCATAGACTTAAAAGGCGGTTTATCTGTATAGAGCGTGATAGGGAATATTGGCAAGCAAGCGTTAAGCGGTTAGAAGATGAACAAAGACAGGGGGTGTTATTTTGAAAAGGTGTATCAAGTGTGGTCAATTATTAGATTTAAGTGAGTTTCCTTTGGATAATATGACTAAAGACGGACACAAAGGCAAATGCAAAAAATGTACGGCTGAATATAACCGGAAGTATAACAAGCAGCAAAAAGAAAAATATCTCAAACTAAAGGGGATTATTACCGGTACGGACAAAGCAGAATATCTTTTGGGTGGTATTAAAATCTATATCCTAAACCATGCAGGGGATAGAGAATGCAAGTTTAATGTGGTTAGCACATCGGGGGAAGTGTTTAACACGGACAATCGGGAGAAATTTTTTGAATATTTGAGGGGGAAAGTATGATTGATGAGGAGTACACAGTACCAAGCGAGCTTAAAGAGCGGTTTGTCCGGCACAAAGACGGGGGGCTTTATTATCGGACACAGCTTGAAGTTTACCAAGCGCATGGGTGGTTAAACTTTGGGCATAGTTGTTGGGCAGACCGAAAAAAGGCATCGGAGATTTTGGCAACATCTCACCACATCGGATTTGGCGAGCCGATTGGGGCTATTGACATGAGTAAACCTTTTGTTGATGGGCAAGGAACACACTATGTTAGCGAGGTGGCTTATTTTAACCAACAATGCTATCAGTGGGCGATGAAAGCAATTCGTAACAGATTGGCAAGAGCCATTGTTCGGAAAGTGTTAATTGAAGACAAGACCGTGCTTTATCCTGAAAGTGGCATAAGCAGGCGAATAAGGAAAAAGAACGCTTTTAGACGAAAGCTGTTATGCGAGGGATTAGACGACCTTGTGAAACATTATATGCCGGAATTTAAGAGGGTTAGAATACAGGGTTTTAGCAAGGTGAGGGTAATATGAAGAAAAAACTGACACCTATTCCAAAGTTAGTGAAAAAGCTTGATGACGTGTTTCAAATGTGCATCAGATACCGGGATAACTTCACTTGTATCACTTGTGGCAAGAAGTTCCCTAGAGGAGAGCGGACACAATGCCACGCCGGGCACTACATCTCAAGAGGGATATATGCCACCCGTTGGGATGAAGAAAACGTAAATTGCCAATGTGCCGGATGTAATCTAAAACAATCAAGAGGAGATGCTGAAGTGTGGCACAGATACGAATTAGCCCTTGAGGGTAAATACGGCAAAGGCACAGTTGACCGGCTTTTAGAAAAGAAACACCAAATATTTAAGCTTGATAGGGGTTGGCTTGAGGATAATATCAAACTTTATTCGGAAGCTTTAGAGGAATATAAAAAAATTTATTAACAACTCCGGTAAGGGTATTGACTTTGTCAGATGACATGGTACCATATCCGTAGAATGGATAATTTGACTTTGAAAAAGTTAGGCTCCTTTCGCTTAAAGTTAGAATTTATATAACCGCTTGGAAACAGGCGGTTTTTTTGTTGAGAGAATCCTCTCTAGGATGGGCGGTACAGAAATGTGCCGCTTTTATTTTATCACTTCACCGAAAGGAAAGATGATATGACATTGAATGAAGAAATAGAAAAAGAGTATGCAAAGCATCCAGGTGGAAGACCACTGAAATTTAAAACACCGGAAGAACTAGAAAACGCAGTAAATCAATACTTTGCTGAATGTGAGGTAAAAGAGAAACCAAAAACAATGAGCGGACTTGCTCTTGCACTGGGAATAGATAGAAAAACGCTTGTAAACTATTCAAACAAAGACGAGTATTTCCACACGATTAAAAGAGCAAGACAAATTGTAGAGCAACAAAATGAGGAAATGCTTGTATCCGGAAAGGGTAGCGCAACCGGAATAATCTTTAATATGAAAAATAACTTTGGTTGGGTAGATAAGACCGAAGTTGAAAGCAAAATGACATTAAAACAAGCGTTGGTGGGGTTTGACGATGGAACAAATCAAAGTAACGATACCAACGAAGTTTAAACCTCTTTTAATGGAACACTACCGCAATAAACTATATTACGGCGGTCGTGCCGGTGGAAAGTCCTTTGCCTTTGCTGATTGTCTTATAATTAAGGCTCGTATGGATAAAATCCTTGTGGCTTGTGTGCGTGAGGTACAGAACTCAATTAAGGATTCCGTTTATAAGCTTTTAAAAGACAGGATTGAACACTACGGATTTGATGATTTTAGGCTCTATGAAGATAGAATAGAGAACATCATCACCGGCTCAACGTTCATCTTTAAGGGTTTAAAAGACCAAAACAGCCAAAATATCAAATCTCTTGAGGGTGTTGATATTTGTTGGATAGAAGAGGGGCAATCAATAACAAAAAACAGTTGGGATATACTTAACCCGACAATAAGAAAGCCTAAATCTGAAATTTGGATTTCAATGAACCGACAGGAAGAAAACGACCCGATATGGAAAGCCGTTGCCGCACATCCTGACGAAAAGACTTACGTTTGCAAGGTTAATTATTACGATAATCCGCATTGTCCGGAAGAAATGAAATACTTGGCTGAGAAAACCAAGCAAGAAAATCTTGACGATTACGAGCATATATGGTTGGGTGCGCCGGTTAACCAAGGTGATACAAAGCTAATATCTGCTAAAGACGTTAGGAAAGCACAAGAAAACAAAATAATAAATTCGACATCACCGCTTATAATCGGGGTGGATATAGCAAGGTTTGGTGATGATAAGACCGTTCTTTGTTACCGCAAAGGGCGGTATTGCTTTTTATTAAAAGAATATACTCATCTTGATACGGTGGAACTTGCAAACCTTTTGACAGCTTGTATTAAGGATGAACACCCAGCGCGTATCTTTTTGGATATGGGCAACACGGGGGCTGGCGTTTACGATATACTTAAAGACCGTGGTTTTGCGAAGACCGTTAGGGGTATAAACTTCGGCGGAAAAGCTATCAACAACGACAGATATTACAACAAAAGAGCCGAGATGTGGGCGGAAGCTAACGAGTGGCTTAAAGGCGAAGTACAGCTTGTTAAAGATGACGAGTTATTAGATGACTTGTGTTCTGTAAATAAGATGTACGATAACTCAGGGCGATTACAATTAGAAACAAAAGACAGGGTTAAGGAAAGAATAGGTCGTTCGCCGGACAAAGCGGATGCGTTTGTTTTGACCTTTGCCGAGCCGGTATATGATGTTGGCAAGGTTTCAAAAATAGGTATTGAAAACAACACAATAGAGAGCCTGTTTAGAGAGCCTCAAACCGTTGGTTGGTAGATATTTGTCTAAAAACAAGAATTATTTTGTTTCAATAATTTAGTTAAAAATCTCCGTATAGGGGAATACCGAATTTTAGAGAGGATTTGGACAAAATGCAACAAGCAATAATGGATAGGGTTTTTGTTAAGCCTGATGTAAAAAAACAAACGATTATCATTGAAGAAAAAGAAAAAACAAAAAGCGGAATTGTACAAAGTGTGGGCGAACAGGTGACTTCGGTTAAGGTTGGCGACCACATTATATTCAAGCCGTGGGAAATAGAAGCCTTAGACGGACTTGATGCAATTCGTGAAAAATGGATTTTAGGGGTTATTGTTGATGACTGATGAAGTTAAAGTATGGATTGACCGCATAACAACGGCAGGTAAGAAGTGGGATAAATACCACGACCTTGTTAAAGAAATACGGGAATACTATAAAAACGACAAGAATAAAAATAAGCAGAATATATTTTGGAGTTCTATTGAAACCCTTAAACCTTTTATTTACTTCAAAGCACCGGTACCTTATGTTGAGAGAAGAAGTAAGGTTGCTAATCCTGTTGAAGATGCGGCTTGCAAAATCCTTGAGAAAGCCTTAATAAGTAACTTGGATAATCAGAACTTTGATGGGGTTATTAAATACGCTCGAAACGACTATTTACTCTCAGGACTTGGATTAACTTATGAGAAGTTTGAGCCGACTATCGAAACCATAACCCAACAAACAACAGCTATGACTGAAACAGGGGTTGAGGTTATTCAAGATGTTACAGCCGAGGTTATGACCGGTGCTAAGGTTGAAACCACATACATTGACCCTAAAAAGGTATTATTTGACTGCTCTCACGTTGCTGTTTGGGAAGATTGCGAGTGGGTAGCTCAAATAATCGAGATGACAAAGCGTGAAGCAATCGACCAGTTCGGGGAAGAAATCGCCGCTCAAATTATTGAACGTGGCTTTAGCTTAGAAGAAGAACTTGACCGCTCGGTTGATGTTTATCGTATTTGGGATAAAAAAGGTCAACGTATTATCTACCTTGCTAAAGAGGTTAAAGATAGATTTTTAAGAGTTGATGATGATGTCTTAAAAATAGATGGTTTTTATCCATTCCCGAAACCGGTATTTGCTACGCTTGCCAATGACGGTTTAATTCCGGTGCCTGATTATTCAGAGATTAAGTGCCAACTTGACGAACTTGACGGTATTAATAAGCGTATGCAATTAACCATGCAAGCCTTAAAGGTTTCCGGTGCTTATGACGGGGCATTTCCTGAGTTAGCTAATATCTTAAATAAAGATGTTACGCTTGTTCAGGTGTCTGACTTTGAAAAAGTCCGTGAAAAAGGCGGTATTGACGGCTTTGTCGGGTTTATGCCTATCGGGCAATATATAGAAGCCCTTAAAGCACTTGCCGAACGCAGAGCGCAATTAATGAGTGCTATTTACGAAATAACCGGTGTTTCGGATATTATGAGGGGTAATTCTGATCCAAACGAAACAGCAACGGCGGTTACCAAAAAGACGAACTTCGGCACACTGAGAAATCAAGACCGGCAGAATGATTTTCAAAGATATTTAACTGATGTCTTAAAGATTAAAGCCGAGATTATCTGCGAAATGTTCACACCTGAACTCTTGGCACAATATGCCGAACCGGATGCAAATCCGCAAATTGTTATGGCGGCTATTCAACTCTTAAAGTCGGATAAAATCAGAAGCTTAACTTTAGGAATTGAAACCGACACTTCGTTTATGCAAAATGAGGATGGTGAAAAGACACTTAATGCGGTTAAAACCATTCATGAGATGATAACGGCATCTTTCCAAGTGGTATCTATGCAACCGGCTTTACTTCAATTATATAAACAAATGATTGATGCGGTGGTGGTAACGTTGCCTAATACAAGACAATTTACTAACGCTGTTGATGAAGCCTTTGCTAAGATTGGTCAAGAACTTGCTCAACCGGATGACAACGAGCCAAATCCTGATGTTATTCGTGCGCAAGCCGATATGATGAGAGCGCAAGCAGACCAAATTAAGAATGCTAACGAATATCAGGTTAAGCAAGAGGCTAATGCCATTAAACAAGAAGAAGTCGAGCTTAAAAAACAGGCTGAGGACAATAAAGTTATGATGGAAAAATACGAAGCCGATTTGCAATATGATTTAAAGAAAAGCGGTGCGGAAGATAACAACATAACAACAGGATATGTAAAGGCTTTCTAATGTTTGAGGATTTTCAGTTGCCAGACGGCACATATGCTCAAAGCGTTCAAGACGTGGAGAGATACCTAAAAGAAAACGATGCTGCTTTGGCAAGTGATTATAGCGGTGAGTATTTAGACACTCGCCGTTTTTTTAACGAAAAAGCACGGCGGGATAAACTCCATGCCGACTTCATTCACAATGTAAAAAAGGAATTATGGTTAAATGACTGATATAAGACAGCAACTTGAGGATGCTTGGACTTCAGCGGAAACGCAAAGTGCTGAGCAACCGACAGAAGATGTGGCGGCGAGTGAAAGTAACAACACCGAACCTGCAGAACCGGTTGAAGTTATTAACGCACCGAATAGCTACACAAAAGAGGCAAAAGACTGGTTTAATACGCTTCCACACGAAAACCAAAAGTATTTGGCGGAACGTGAAAAGCAATTTGAGCAAGGTCTTT
>Ga0326511_10004191_pt1 | contig 11544 bp, 12 predicted proteins | sample 0_2496_0518_D_FD_203701 | JGI IMG/M metagenome (GOLD analysis project Ga0326511, IMG submission 203701) | Bovine rumen microbial communities from UC Davis, California, United States - 0_2496_0518 | ecosystem: Host-associated > Mammals > Digestive system > Stomach > Rumen | place: USA...
TATTTTAACTCATTAAAGGCTCTCCCCTTTGGGGGAGCGGGGAGAGGGGCCCTTTAACAAATGAGAGTAAGATTTTATGGCTTCACGAACCTTCTGAACAGCCTCTTCCATTCCACAATAGAGTCGTCCGCCACTGGCATTCTTATGACCTCCCCCATTAAAACACTGAGCCGACAACTCATTACAGGGAAAATCATCCACACTGCGCAGACTCACCTTTACCACTCCCTCATGCTCCGTATCCTCACTCAGGAATACACTCAGCCTCATCCCCGAAATCTGCAACGGCATATTAACGATTCCCTCCGTATCGCCATTCTTAACGCTAAACATCTTGCGCTCTTGGTTGGTAAGCGTGATAATGCTGGCATGCAGTTCGGAAAGGACCTCCATCTTTACATATAGCAGATAGCCTGTAAGTCGCATCCTTGCAAGAGAATAGGTCCAGAAAACATTCCTATATATCTTATCCTTGTCTATGCCACGATTTAGCAGATACGAGATGCACTCATATACAACAGCCCTGTTAGAATTAAAGGTAAAGGCTCCCGTATCACACATCATCGCAGCATATAGGCAGGTTGCCTCGTCTGTGGTAATCTTTTCCAACTCGCCCATTTGATACAACAAATGACAAATTACCTCGGCTGAAGCACACATATCAGGACGTGACACCACCAGCTGACAGAAATCCGTAGGATTAAGATGATGGTCTATCATAATCTTTGACGCCGGATTGGCCAAGACGCAAGCCTCCAATTCTTGCAATCTGGATGAATCATTCAGGTCTGTTATCAAGAACAAGTCCGCCTCAGCAACGATGGGCGCAACCACCTCCTCGTGCTTCAGATAAACCATTATATCCATGGCTCCAGGCATCCAGTGCAGAAAATCCGGAAAAATATTGGGCACTACCACCGTTACCTGCTTACCCTTCCGGGTCAGCCAATGCTTTAATGCCAATGTGGAGCCTATGGCATCTCCATCCGGAGACACATGGGCACAAATCACCACCTTCGTGGCATTTTCTATCAAATCCGAGAACCTACTAAGCTCTCCTTCTGTCAGTATCTTTTCCATAATGTGTGTGCAAAGGTACGGTTTTTTTTCCCAAATCCAAAAAAAAACGTACCTTTGCACGACAAAACAAAGATGCAATGAAAAAAGACCTGAGAATTGTGTTTATGGGAACGCCGGACTTTGCCGTTCCTTCATTAGCCAATTTGGTAGAAAACGGATATAACGTAGTGGGAGTTGTCACTATGCCGGACAAGGCTATCGGAAGACACCACGACGTATTGCAGTCAAGCCCCGTTAAGCAATATGCGCTAGCCCACAACATTCCTGTCCTTCAGCCCGAAAAGTTGAAGGACGAGACATTCCTAGAGAGTCTGAAAGGACTGAAGGCTGACCTGCAGATTGTTGTGGCCTTCAGAATGCTGCCTCAGGTGGTATGGGGTATGCCACGCTTGGGCACCTTCAACCTGCACGCTGCCCTGCTGCCACAATACCGAGGTGCCGCTCCCATCAACTGGGCGATTATCAACGGCGATAAGGAGACGGGCATCACCACCTTCTTCTTAGATGAGGATATTGATACAGGACGTATTATTCTACAGGAACGTATTCCCATTGGAGAAGAAGACTGCCTGGAAGATATCCACGACCGCATGATGATGCAAGGAGCAAAATTGGTTCAGAAGACTGTCGACTTAATAGCAGAAGGAAAAGCAGAGGCCACGGACCAATGTCAGTTTATGACAGACGAGCCGCTCCGACCCGCGCCCAAGATCTTCAAGGAAACATGCGAGATAAAATGGACAAACACCGAACAGGTTTACAACTTTGTAAGAGGCCTTAGTCCCTACCCTGCTGCATGGACAACACTACACTCGCCAGATGGAAAAGAAGTGGTGATGAAAATCTTTAAGACCAAGAAAGAAAAAGGATTATCCGGCATCGAAGTCCCTATGCTGCAGACCGACGGCAAGACATTCCTACGAGTTGCTTTGCCCGATGGTCACCTTTACCTGACAGATGTACAGATTTCCGGCAAAAAACGCATGCAAATTGCCGACTTTCTACGTGGTGCACATATAGAAGGATGGGGCTTATAACAAAAAAATGACAAAAAATTTGGCAGATTGCTTAAAAATCGTTTTCTTTGCGCAAGTAAACTCGTAAAATAACTGTTTTAAATATCATTGCCTATAGAGAAAACATTACACCGAAACTTTTAAAACAAGCGTAATGAAGAATCTAAGTACAAGTACCGACTATGAGTTGGTAGAATTGTATGAGAATGGTAATGATAATGCTTTTGACGAGTTGTTACAACGTCATCAAAGTTATGTATATTCTTATATCCTTTTTCTTGTAAAAGAAGAAGACAAGGCTGACGATATCTTTCAAGAGACTTTCACGCGTGCCATTATAGCTATCAGAAGTCACAAGTATCAGACGACAGGAAAATTCAGCGCCTGGCTTATCCGCATAGCACACAATCTGATAATTGATACAACACGCGAAACAGAATCGGGGAAGCAGATTACCCAGGAGAAGTTTACTCCTATCATTCTCAACGACATTCGTCTGAGCGAAAGCGGCGTTGAAAAAAATATTATCGAGCAACAGAAAGCCGACCAGATCCGGAAGATGCTAGATTACCTGCCAGACGTCCAGCGCGAAGTTATCCTTCTCCGCTTTTATGAAGACCTGAGCTTTAAGGAGATTGCAGAGAAAACCGGTGTCAGCATCAACACCTCATTGGGTCGCATGAGATATGCACTCATAAATCTCAGGAAAATGGTCCAGGAGCACAATCTGGCACTGGTTGGATAAAAATATCACTTTTTATACAATATTTTGCCGATTCGGTACGTTTTATTTGTAAAGACATCAAGCAAATAAAATATACCGAATCGTGCCTATGGAACAAACTTTACCTCTACCCTACATTCAACCCAGTGCCGCCGTATTGGCTCGTATCCGCCAATTTGCGCGAACATATCGTCCTCAGTTTTTAACAACCATTAAACTCTATTAATATGATAGTGTCACCATCGCTTTTGGCTGCGAACTTTGCTGACCTAAAGAGCGAAATGGAATGGTTCAATCAGAGTGCAGCCGACTGGTTGCATTTGGATATCATGGACGGCGTTTTTGTCCCTAACATATCATTTGGTTTTCCAGTCCTGAAACATGTGGCAAAACTTTGTAAGAAGCCACTTGATGTTCACCTGATGATTGTGCAGCCCGAAAAGTTTGTGGAGGAAGTAAAAGACCTGGGAGCTTACCTCATGAATGTTCACTATGAGGCATGTACTCATCTGCATCGTGTGGTAGGACAGGTTCATGAGTCAGGCATGAAGGCAGGCGTAACACTAAATCCAGCCACCCCAGTAAGTGTACTGAAAGATATCATAAAAGACGTTGACCTGGTCTTACTGATGAGTGTTAATCCCGGCTTTGGCGGACAGAAGTTCATCCCTCACACAACAGAAAAAGTGAAGGAACTGCGCAAACTGATTAATGAAACAGGAAGCAAGGCCCTGATAGAGATTGACGGTGGCGTTAACCAGGAAACAGGAAAATTGCTAAAAGATGCAGGTGCCGATGTACTGGTTGCAGGAAGCTTTGTTTTTAAAGCACCCAATCCATCCGAGGCTTGCTCGCTCCTAAAAGCCTTATGATTATAAGACAGCCCATAATCTGGGCTACGCCCTTATATATAATAGGTATATTGCTGGGGAGTTCTCTCTCCGGCATTTTCTTTGTATATGCCTCTTTGGCCCTTCTGGTGGCCGGAACGCTGTTAAAGGGCAGGACATTCGTTGCAGATATGCTGCTCTTTGCTTTTTGGATATCATTGGGAATGGCACGCATAGGGATGGAAAAGGAAATGCCATCGGACAATAACACTTATTATAAGGTTGTCTGTCAAAAAGCGCAGGAACAACAGGAAATAATGGCGGAACGGTTACGTGATGCAGGACTGGACGAAGAGGCCTTGTCTGTCAGTTCTGCCTTACTATTAGGACAAAAGGCCGGATTAGACAAAGAAACACGTAAAAAATATGCACAAGTGGGTGCTTCTCATCTCTTAGCCCTAAGCGGCATGCACCTGGGAATCATATACGGAATACTATACATACTCTTTATAAGACGTATCCGATATAGCGAATGGAGATGGTTTTGGCTGCCACCCATACTGCTCACGATATGGGGCTATGCTTTTATCGCAGGGATGCCCATATCATTGGTAAGAGCAGGCATCATGTTCTCTTTAGCCACCATAGCAATGCTGGCACAAAACGACACGCCACCTCTTCATATACTGGCATTGAGTGCTTTAGTCATATTGCTGTTCAGTCCCTGCGCCCTTTACAGCATAGGTTTCCAACTCTCCTTTCTGGCAGTGTTTTTTATTGTTGTTTTATACCAGCCGCTAAAGGAAAAACTAAAACTGGGCAATTTCTTTACAGAAATGTTTGTCCTGTCAATCGTGGCTCAATTAGGAACAGCGCCATTGAGCATCTTCTATTTTCACACCTTTCCACTAATAGGCGCGATTATCAGTGTTATATTGATTCCGCTCACTACCCTCATTATTTATCTGGGACTGCTGACACTATTGCTCCCTAACGGTTGCATCGCATGGTTGCTGACCATTGTCATAAAAACACAAGAATGGTTAGTGGATACCATAGCAGGCATCCCCTATACTACCATAACAGATCTTTACCCCACATGGTGGCAAGTAATGCTGGTCTATCTGCTATTGCTATGTATAATAGCGCGAAGCCATATCCATTGGGAACGGGAAGATTTTAATCTGTAGAGAAATCCGCTAACGTCTGCCTGTAAACCGTAAGTACGGCACTCTTACGGATAAAACCCACAAAGATTCCCTCGTCATCAACAACAGGAAGAGTCCAAGCATGCGTATTATCAAACGTTGTCACTACAACATCCATAGAATCATTTACCTTAAGAATACCTTCCGGCTGTTTCATTAACTGAGCTACAGTAAACTGTCTGTATAACTCTGAGCGGAAAATGAGATGACGGATATCATCGAGGTATACAGCCGCGACAAACTGCATCTGCTTGTTCACGACAGGGAAAACATGATTCTTGCTGTTGCTGACCTGAATGGCCACATCACCCAAAGTCATATCAGGATAAAGAACCTGGTCGTAATGCTGAATGACACTATCCATGCTCATAAGGGTAAGAATCGACTTGTCTGTATGATGTGTCAGCAATTCACCTCGTTGAGCCAGACGCATGGCATAGATACTGTGCGGTTCGAAAGCTTTTATTGTTAAGTATGCCATCACAGATACAACCATCAACGGCATGAAAAGCTGGTAGCCGCCTGTCAGCTCGGCAATCAAGAAGATTCCCGTTAAAGGAGCATGCATGACACCACTCATAAGCCCGCACATCCCTAACATAGCAAAGTTTCGCTCAGGAATCTGCAAGCCAAGTACATCGTAGATATTCCACAGCCGGCAGAAGATAAAACCACAGACACATCCAAGGAACAAACTGGGGGCAAAGATACCGCCACAACCGCCACCGCCATTGGTAGCTGTAGAAGCAAACACCTTGAAGACGATTATCAAGAACAGATAAACAAGCAGATGATTACTGCCATAGAACAATGAACGGTCCATAGCCGTATTCCAATCTGCTTCCCCTGTTCCATTCAGGAGCAATGTGATAAGATCATAACCTTCTCCATACAGCGAAGGAAACAGATAAATGAGCAAACTCAGCATTATAGCGCCAAGAGCAAGTTTCTTATAACGCCCATTAATCTTGCGGAACACTCCTTCCAGCATATTCATCGTTCTGGTAAAGTAAAGTGCTACCAAACCGCATACGCCGCCCAAAGCAAGGTAAGCAGGAAGTCTTTCTACCATAAAAGCATCCTGAAGATGAAACTCGAAAATGGGATTTATACCTGATACGGCAAAAGTAAGTGCTGCTGCAGTTACGCAACTGACAAGCAAAGGCAGGAGACTGGTCATGGTAAGGTCAATCATCAGAACTTCCAATACAAATACAAGTCCGGCTATGGGAGCCTTGAAGATACCGGCCACAGCACCGGCTGCTCCACATCCCACCAACAGCATCATCTGTTTACTGCTCAAATGGAACAGACGTCCCAGTGTGCTGCCTATGGCACTACCCGTCAAAACGATAGGAGCCTCGGCTCCCACACTACCACCGAAACCGATGGTTATGGCACTGGCTACTACTGACGACCACGTGTTGTGGGCTTTAATCTGACTCTGTTTCCTGGCAATGGCAAAGAGAATCTTGGTTACGCCATGACTGATATCATCGCGGACTACATAACGGATAAAGAGCATAGTAAGCCAGATACCTACTACAGGATAAACCAGATAAAGCCAGTTGGCTGATGATGTGACAAAACTATGCGTTAGCAGATCTTCAATCTGACCGATAAGCCACTTCAGTAACAATCCTGCACATGCTGTAAAGATACCGACAAAGAGACTGACAACGAGAATAAACTGATTGTCTGTCATGTGTCTGCGACGCCAACGCAACACAAAGGCCAATATATCTCTACCCTTCTTTCTCATCCTTATCCTCTTAAAATCTTTACCTCACCGTCTTTTGATAGTTTTATAATCTGACTGGGTTGAGCCTTTGCTTTCTCTCCCCTGCGGAAGTTGACAATATAATCCACCTGGTTCTTTATCTCTTCTGAGATTTCGCTGAAGTTCTGAGGTGAGGGCTCACCGCTGATGTTGGCGCTGGTACTGACAATTGCTTTCTGGAATCTGTAGCACATCTGTCGGCTGAACTCCTCGTGCGTTACCCTGATACCTAAGCTGCCATCTTCGGCCAGAAGGTTGGGAGCAACGTTTACAGCATCATCCAAAATCAGCGTCAGAGGCTTGGTAGCATAATCTACCAAATCCCAAGCCACATCCGGCACATTCCTGAAATAGCGCTGCATACGATTGGCACTATCTACCAGACAGATGAGCGCCTTGCTGTCCTCGCGCTTCTTAATCGCGTAAACACGACGTACGGCATCTTCGTTTGTGGCATCACATCCTATTCCCCAAATGGTATCTGTAGGATAGAGAATCACACCACCCTTACGTAACACCTCAACAGCATTCTTTATATCTATATCGCAATTCATATTCTAAATAGTGGTTAATGCCCCCTCCCTAAAGGGAGGGTCGGGGGTGGGTCCCTTATCAGAATTCGCTGGTAAAATGGAACCTTATATGCTCAAAATCTTGCTGAGCCATCGTAAGCACATAACCGCTGTCGGCCAGGAACACATCCCTGCCCTCTCGGTCCTTGGCCAGATACTGATACTTACGTTTCTTAAACTGCTCCAGTTCGGCTTCATAACCTGGCTCGCATTCTATCCAGCAAGCTTTATACAGGCTAACAGGCTCCCAACGGCACTTGGCGTTGTATTCGTTCTCCAGTCGGTACTGGATAACCTCGAACTGCAACTGTCCCACGGTACCGATAATCTTACGGTTATTAAACTGATTGACGAAGAGCTGAGCCACGCCCTCGTCCATCAACTGGCTGATACCCTTCTCCAACTGCTTGGTCTTCATGGGGTCGGCGTTCTCGATGTACTTGAACATCTCGGGCGAGAATGAAGGCAGACCTCGGAAATGCAACTGTTCGCCCTCCGTCAGCGTATCACCAATCTTGAAAATGCCATTATCTGGCAGACCCACGATATCTCCAGGCCAAGCCTCATCGATGGTCTCTTTACGCTGGGCCATAAACTGGGTGGGACTGCTGAAGCGCACCGTCTTGCCATTACGGACATGCAGATAGGGAGCATTACGAACAAACTTACCCGAGCAAACTTTGCAGAAGGCAATACAACTGCGATGGTTGGGGTCGATGTTGGCCGTTATCTTGAAGATAAAACCTGTAAACTTATTTTCTTCGGGCTTCACCTCTCGCTCCTCGGCTTTTGTAGGACGAGGATAAGGAGCTATCTTCACGAAGCAGTCCAACAATTCCTGAACGCCAAAGTTGTTAAGGGCAGAACCAAAGAATACAGGAGCCACCTCAGCATCCAGATAAGCAGAAGTACCTTCCTCTGTCGTTCCTATCACCTCTTCTACTGTCGGATAAACGCCCTCTATCATCTCCAGGTCTTCGCGCAGTTTTGCAGCATCGTCTTCTCCCACGGCTTTATCAAGCTCTGTGGAATCGAGTTCAACGCTGAACTTCTCGGTAACCTTCTGCTTGTTGGGGGTAAAGAGGTTCAGATTCTGCTCATAGATATTGTAAACGCCCTTGAAACGCATACCTTGATTGATGGGCCAACTCAAGGGGCGAACCTTAATCTTCAGCTCTTCTTCCAATTCGTCCAAAAGGTCGAAGGGGTCTTTTCCTTCACGGTCCATCTTATTTACAAAGATGATAACAGGTGTCTTACGCATACGGCAGACCGTCATCAGCTAACGTGTCTGTGCCTCGACACCTTTGGCGCCATCCACAACTATGATAGCGCTATCCACAGCCGTCAGTGTACGGAACGTATCTTCAGCAAAATCCTGGTGACCCGGGGTATCCAGGATATTTACTTTATACCCCTCGTAATCGAACTCCATCACACTGGTGGTTACAGAGATACCACGCTGTTTCTCTATCTCCATCCAGTCGCTGGTAGCCGTTTTCTTTATCTTATTGCTTTTTACTGCGCCTGCCACCTGAATCTGACCTCCGAAGAGCAACAGCTTCTCTGTAAGTGTCGTCTTTCCCGCATCAGGATGCGAGATAATGGCAAACGTCCTTCTTCTTTCTATTTCTGCGTTCATAACTAAAAACGTTAACAGCCTCTCCCCTAACCCCTCTCCGAGGAGAGGGAGAACTTAAATCTTTAAACTCCTTAAACCCTTTAAACTATCAACTATCAACTATCAGCTCTCAGGAGAATACAACTTGCTGAGCATTTCCAACAGATGACTGATGGGCTGCAAGGCCTGCTTGGTTTCATCGGTAAGTTCACGACCCTGTATCTTCAGCAAGGTAGCGCCATACAAAGCGTCAACACAGTTTTCTATCTCGTTTTTCTCTTTGTTCATTCCCTTGCTCCTCAGCTCCACAATATATGGCAGCGCCTTATAATAGGCAGCACTGTAGAAAGGTTGCTTGGGGTCGGCAAGGAGTTCCTGATGACGGTCGTACATCAACAGCAAGGTATTCTTAACCACCTGCACATGTCCGTTTTCCTGCACGCCTTCTTCCTGCATCATTCTTATAAGACCAGCATACCAGTCGCGCTGGTCGTCTATCTGCTCCTTTGTATACTGGAACTTTGTCAGATATTCGTTGCAGATACGGTCCAGATCAAGTCCGTAAGCACGGATAATATCCTCCACCTGAAACATATATATAATGTAGGCAGAAATATTCTGTGTCCTGAGTTTCTGAGCAACAATCATAATTTACCTATCAGTGTCAAAATAACCAAGATTCCTGATATGCACATCACCAAAGCGCCCAAGAGACGGTTAAACATCTTAATAGTCTCCATCTGAAAACGTGCCTTCATACTCTTCAACGCTGCCGTCAGACAGGCCCACCACAACAAAGCGCCACAGAATATGGCTGCATATCCAAGCGTCTGCTCCAGCAGATGATTAGGCACAACAAAATTCAGACGGGCAAACAACGCCACGAAAAGGAACACAATCAGCGGATTGCTAAGCGTAAGCAGGAAACCCGTTATCCCATTGTGGGTAAAAGAGCCCAACTTACCGCTTGGTGCATGTGGTGCGGGCGGTTGAGACTTGAACATCCACAGCCCAAAGAAAAACAACATGATGCCACCAACCAGACGCAGGTACAGGAGCGTAGAAGGCTTTTCTATAAAATCCAACACCAGGCTCATACCCAAACCCGTAATGACAGCATACACAATATCGCTCAATGCGGCACCGATTCCTGTTGCAAAGCCATACCAGCGTCCTTTCTTCAGGGTACGCTGAACAACCAAGATACCTATCGGACCCATCGGAGCACTTGCAATAATTCCTATTGTAAGGCCCTTTAATATCAAGTCTATAACATCTACAGAATGTGCGAATACCATAAACGCTGCAAATTTCGTATATTTTATTGACTTTTCATAGATTTTAGGCGTAAAAATTGTGTTACTCGCAGAAAATGCCTACCTTTGTCGGAAACTTACAAACTTACAAACTAATAAACAAGCAACCTTATGGACAAAGTAAAACCTTTTGTTATTGGTGTTGACCTGGGTGGTACAAACACCGTTTTCGGAATCGTTAACGCTCGTGGCGAAGTTGTAGGCGAGAACTCTATCAAGACGCAGCAGTACAAGACAGCTCAAGAGTTTGTAGAGGCTGGCGTTGAGTGCCTGAAGCCTCTTCTTGCACAAATTGGCGGCACAGAACAGGTTCAGGGTATGGGTATCGGTGCTCCCAACGGTAACTACTACAATGGCACCATCGAGTTTGCTCCTAATCTTCCTTGGGCTCATGACGGTGTTGTTCCCTTGGCAGATATGTTCAAAGAGAAGACAGGTATTCCTGTTAAACTGACAAACGATGCTAATGCTGCCGCTATGGGCGAGATGGCTTATGGTGCTGCCCGCGGTATGAAGAACTTCATCGTTATCACTCTGGGTACTGGTGTTGGTAGCGGTATCGTTATCAACGGTCAGCTGGTATATGGCAGCGACGGTTTTGCCGGTGAGCTGGGTCATGTTATCATGGACCGCACTCCAAGTGGTCGTCCCTGCGGTTGTGGCCGTAAGGGTTGCCTAGAGGCATACTGCTCTGCTACAGGTGTTGCCCGTACTGCCCGCGAGATTCTTAGCAACACAGACCGTCCTTCTCTGCTGCGCGAGAAGCCCATCGAGGAAATCGAGTCTCTGGATGTCAGCATTGCTGCCAGCAAGGGCGATGAGGTTGCTAACGAGATATTCCAGTTCACAGGTAAGATGCTGGGCGAGGCTTGTGCTGATTTCGCAGCTTTCTCCAGTCCTGAGGCATTCATCTTCTTCGGCGGTCTCTGCAAGGCAGGCGATCTGATTATGAAACCTATCAAGGAAGCTTACGACAATGCTGTGCTGAAGATTTTCAAGGACAAGGCTAAGTTCCTTGTTTCCGGCCTTATGAATGCCAATGCTGCTGTTCTTGGTGCCAGCGCCTTAGGTTGGGAAGACTAATAGCTATACCTATTTATATTAAAAGAAAGATGTGCAGGAATTTTCTTCCGCACATCTTTTTTTTCTTTATCATTAATGATATTTTCTATTTCAAAGTTTGGAATGTACGTTGCAAACTTTGGTATGTACATTTCAAACTTTGGAACTTACATTCCAAAGTTTGAAACGGAAATTTTACTTCAAGATAGAAACATTTTCCACACGTCTTATTTAATCATAACCTTACGGCTTGTTCCGTCCTTCTTATGAAGGATATAGACTCCCTTTTGCCCTGGTGATGAGAGATTACGTCCGTTCAGGTCATAAATATCTCC
>Ga0326511_10004192_pt1 | contig 11542 bp, 9 predicted proteins | sample 0_2496_0518_D_FD_203701 | JGI IMG/M metagenome (GOLD analysis project Ga0326511, IMG submission 203701) | Bovine rumen microbial communities from UC Davis, California, United States - 0_2496_0518 | ecosystem: Host-associated > Mammals > Digestive system > Stomach > Rumen | place: USA: California...
CTAAAGTTTGTAATAATACAAATTCTTCATTGCTATACTAATTTCTTTTAATTTTTATGCACCATAACGGGGATGTATGCTACGCAATAAAAAAAATTGATTACTAAATTTATATTTAAGTAAAATATAAGTACAAGATTTTATTTTCTTTTATTAGGTATTATTAGAATATGTCTTTATCAAAACGAGTTGGTTTTTCATCCAAAATCGGTGGTTTGCTTGCTGCGGCAGGATCTGCCATCGGACTAGGAAATATCTGGCGTTTCCCTACACAATGTGGTGAGAACGGTGGTTCTGCATTTTTGCTTGTTTATTTCCTGATCATCTTATTCTTCGGCATTCCAATGCTGATTGCGGAATTTTCAATTGGAAGAAGTTCCAGGGCAAATGTTGGTAATGCATACAGTGTATTGGCTCCAAATTCTCACTGGAAATTTGTAGGCATAGGTTCTGTTTTAGTTGCCGCTGTCATTCTCTGTTACTACAATGTGGTAGTAGGATGGGTACTATTTTACGCATGGGATTCAATTACAGGCGTATTTAACGATTTAGCATCAGCACAAGCAATTGCAGGAGACAGTAAAGATGTATTTGCAGAACATTTTGTTCAATTCATTTCAAACCCTTGGAAACCTGTTGTATGTCTGATAATTGTACTTACTCTTATCCACTTAATAATTGTACTTGGTGTACAAAAAGGCATTGAACGATCTTCAAAAATGCTAGTACCAGCACTCTTTGTAATTATGGTTCTTTTGGTGATTTTCGCTGCAACCATGCCTGGTGCTACTCAAGGATACAATTTCCTGTTTAAGCTTGATTTTGAAGCAGTCAAAAACCCTGATGTATGGCTTGCTGCGATGGGACAATGTTTTTATTCATTCTCTTTAGGCATGGGTATTGTTACTTACGCATCCTACTTCAAATCTGATGTAAACTTAGGCAAAACAGCCTTATCAGTATCTGCTTTGGATACAATAGTTGCCATTATGGCTGGTCTTATCATTTTCCCTGCTGTATTCTCGGTAGTTGGAGCGGAACCATCAGCTGGTGCTGGTCTAGTATTTATATCATTACCTTCAGTATTTCACTCTGCTTTACAGAGTATGCCTTTCTTTAATTGGCTTATTCCTTCTGCCTTCTATCTTATATTACTTGTAGCCGCAATTACTTCATGTATCTTCTTACATGAAGTGGCAACTGCATTTTTAGCCGAAAAAATGAATATATCAAGAAGAAAATCTGCCTTATTTGTGACTATCTTTACACTGCTCATCGGCATATGTGCTTCTTTATCTTACGGACCATGGGATAGCAAAATATTTTTCGATAGAAACTTCTTTGATTTCCTTGATTTCTTTACAGCTCAGATTATTTTGCCATTAACTGGACTTGGTGCTGCTTTATTTGTAGGTTATAGAATGGATAAAGCAATGCTAATGTCAGAACTGACTTCTAATGGTGCCTTTCAATTTACCTTATTAAAGCCATTTTTGATTTTATTAAAATATATTATTCCTGTACTGATCCTCTTTATTATGATTACACAGTTATTTGGAATTAAATTTGGCTAGTAATTATTTTTATTAAGGAACCGACAAGCCCAGTTTTTGCTGGGCTTTTTAAATTAGGAATCACGCCAAATATTGCAGATGTAACCTTCACATTAAATCGTACAACATTGGGATTTTCTCAATAACGGACCATTCAAAAGAACTAAGTTAAGTTGCTATTCATTCAAAATTACCAAATACTCGCTGGAACAAGAGCAAAATCGCCAAAATCGGAAGCTATTTTCATCTAATTTGAGCTATCTGTGGCTATTGCGTTTTTTTGTTTCCTAGATAGATAACATATTTTTGCTCTTCATTCATGAATCAGTTTCTTTCATCCATTCTCCAACGGTTCCCTTTTCAAATTGAGCTCGGTCCTTTCAACTATGGATAATGCTCATGCCAAAAATACAAACAAATTCCAGGTGATATTTTTGTAAACATGGTTTATTTATTGAATTATTATTGGACGAATACTATCGCACCATTTTTTTATTCGTTCATCAGTCAATTCTGGCTGATTATCTTCGTCGATAGCTAATCCAACAAAATTTTCGTTATCATAAAGTGGCAATGGACTCGTAAAATCGTACCCTTCAATAGGCCAAAAACCTATAATGTTTGCTCCATGACTCTTAAATATTTCATAAAGCATTCCCATACCATCCAAAAAAGTATCAGGATATCCGACTTGATCCCCTGTTCCAAAAAGAGCCACTGTTTTACCCTTAAAATCCATCTTCTGTAACTTTGGTATAAAGGAATCCCAGTCTTCCTGAAGTTCACCAATACTCCAAGTAGATGTTCCAACGATCAATATATTGTATTCCGTAATTTTTTCACCATCTTTACCAATATCGTAGAGATCTACTTTATCAGCTCCAAGATTTCCCACAATTTTTTTTGCAATATCTCGGGTAACTCCTGTATAGCTTCCATAAAAAAGAGCAATATCCTTCATAAAAGTATCCTATATTTATAATTTATATAAATTTTAAAAATCAAATAATTGATTATTTTATTATATTGAAATCCTAAGCATCAAAAGTCTATTTAATTACCGTCATAAGATTAGCAAGGATTAAAAAAAATGTTAAGATTACACCGTTAAGTTATTTTGAGGTATTTGTTATGAATGAGTTTATTGTGGATGAAAGTAAATTTATAATTACTGATGAAGAAAATACTGCATTTTTTCCAAACAAATACCCACTCGCTACTGGAATTGTTATTTCTGAACTTGAGGATTCATCTGAAAACTGGCAATTATATATAAGTGAAGATAGTAAATACTATATCCTTGCGGTAACTGATAAACTGTATAATGCTTGGATTTGCAAAAAATTCCTATCTACCGAAAATTTTATAAAGGTAACAGTTAAAAACAAAGAATTATATCTGCTATTTTCTCCATCATCACTTACTTTAACTAGGCTCTGCAATATCCGTATAAATAGTTCTTCACGTTACGCTCACGCAGTTTTTTCCGCTTTTATTAAAACGAGACAGTTAGACATTGACTCGAACTTAAGAGACGGTATTTATTTCGAACTATATTCACTAATTCTTCCTACATACTCGCTGATAGGTAAAGTATCAGACAAAGCCTTACTAAAAAATGCTCTTAGAAATACCAACGAAAATGAGGATTTATCAGCGCCAAAAGGCCATATTGACACTCTTACATACACATATTTTCACAACGAACTGAAGCAAAGAAACATAAACGTATGCAATTCTTTGCCTTACTTTGAATGTGGAGAAACTGCTGAATTTTTTGTTTTAAAAGAGAACAAAAATGTATTTCTCAGCAGTCCCTTGATTATCAATGAAAATTATCAGTTATTCGATACTTCATCAGATTATTATGTATTAGTTTTAGAAAAAATATACGCTAATGCATTGTTTGCTACTTCTTTATTGCAACAAATGGACTTAAATTCGATATCACTAAATGGGCAAAGGTTTTTTGCACTGTGCTTATCTAAGAAGTTTGCTGTCGAATGTCTAAACGATAGGCACTACGGCATTGACTTTGAGTATGCAATTCATCTTGTACAGGCGCTAAAGAAAAGCAGAACTAAAACACCAAATGCAGATTTCAAGGATGGTTTATATTTACAGGAATTGGGAATAGTCTTACCACTTAATTTTAGTAGAAAGAACACAGATGACAAGGAAATAATAACGAGTTGTCTATACAACGGCCCTTTTTCCATGGGAATGTTATTAGAAGAAGAAATTGCTGCCGTTTTAAAATTATGTGATTAAAAAAAATATTATCAGATTTATACAGTAACATTTAAACTGTCTTGCTGCAAACGGCTTTCACTAATTTCACTTAATACTTCAAAGCCATCTCCATTTTCGTGAATTTTTTCATAGCCTAAGGCAACACCTTTCATTTCTCTTCTCAACTTTTCCTGTTTCAATGGTGTCAACTGAGCAAAGACCTCCGGCGCATATGTCCGTTCAAACGGTGTTAAAGGTTCCTTATGTAAACATTCAGCCAAAAAAACCTGTCTTAAGCCATCCTCCGCAAAAGCATCAGTAACACTATCTGCTCTTTGGAAGGCCTCATGATCGGCATACTTTTTTGGCTCAGGCAAAAGCGAGAATTTCTTTCTTAAATCCTCTTCTTTTTGAATTCTTTCTTCTATATTAAAAAGAGGGTTATCCATCATATCGTGAGACAACATGGATAGCAACAACGAGAAATCTGCGAAATTCTGATTATGAACATCTTCACACAGACGTGTGCCTAATTGCATCTCGTCTACTAAAAGCTGATTTCTAATTGCCGAAGTTAACATGCTTATCTCCAATATAACCTTTAATAACTTAACGGCAACAACAAATATTTCTTGAGTAAAAGATAAAAAAAAACCTCAGTCCAAAATGAACCGAGGCCATGTTATCTATAAAGAAACTTGAAAATTACTTGCCAGAACGAGCGGCAGCGTCTTGAATAGAAAGTTTAGCAGCAGTGGCTTTCAAACCTTCAAGATCAAGTTTTGACATCTCAACAAACTCTTTATCGGTGTATGGTAATTTGTCAACAAAATATTTCTCATAGTCTGCATAATCGTCTGGTGAAGAAACATACAGATATGGGAAGGTAACATCTTCAAATTTACCGCCGAAATCTTTGTAATTACCCTTGATAGCATTGTAAGTCATCATGAAGGCAAACAGAGGATCGCAGTAATGACCACCTGACTGGCCTGCCATAGAACCATTCTTCAGACGCTCGCCAAGATCAGGCAGGAAGTCAGTTGAAACAATCTTGATCTGGCCAGTTTTACCTGCACGCTCAACAGCAGCGATAGCACCCTGTAAAGGATCACCGCCACCACCAGCTGGAATTAAGGCATCAAGTTTAGGATTAGCAGCCATCAAAGCCTCAGCTGCCTTTGAGCCACCCTCTGAAGAGGTACCTGCATACTGTGGCTCTGATAAAGTAGCCTTGTCATTTGGATGATCTTTATTCCACTGTTCAACACCAGCCTTATAACCAGCCCAACGACCTAACCAAGTTGCATCACCCTGTTCCCAACCGATTAAACCAATATTTCTGCAGCCTTTGTCTAACAGAATTTGAACAAGTTTGGCACCATTTTCTGGCTCATTCTCATGAACTGCACCAATATAGTAATCAGACTTGGTGGCCATCTTATAAATAGCAGGACTATTCTGCTTAGATATAATTCTGAAGAACTGTGTCAGATAAACTTTATTGTCATTAGCTGTCTTGATAGCCGAAGTCATTTCTGTATCAGAAGAATTACAAATAATGATACCCTGACAACCAGCGGCAACTAACTGTTCAACGGAAGCAGTAACTTTCTCAGAAACGTGTGCCTGATCAACGTACTGAACCTGAACACCTAATGCATTAGCAGCTGCATCCAAAACACGTTTACAGCAAGAACCTAAAACGTCAGTTGATGACCAAATTGATACACCAATTTTGATATCTTTATTTTCAATAGCAGAAGCAGTGCTGAAAGAAGCAACTGTTGCTGCAACTGCTGCACAAGCAAAAGCCTTTGCAATTTTATTCATAGTAAATTTCATAGTTTTATACCTTTTGTACTGCTTAAAACCAGTATATACAACAAATACACAAGAAAATCTCATGCACTGTGTTTATGATAATGATTTTTTATTTCGTAAACGTGTGCGTTTATCACAAAATTTAAATTTATTTTATTTTTTTTTGTTCTCATCCTTTGATTAGTTTAACTTAATTATCACTCACTGCTTATACGCACATAAACGTTTAAAAAAAATATGATAATGCTCAAAAAACAGAAACTATTTTTTCTCTTTTAGCAAAGTTTAAGATATTATCGTAACCGTTTACGTGATTTTAGTTAAATAAAAATTATACTAATCAAAATCACAAATAACGTAATTTAACATTCGTATTCTGTGAACAAAGCATCGCATACTGTATGCAAAAATACAGAACTCACACGGATACATTAATAAAGGAACAAAATCATGAATGGACTAAAAAACCTATCAGGTGCGAACAAAGGATATATAGTCCTTATATCGCTCGTTTTTTTATCTTGGTTAATTTTTAAAGTATTAACCCCAGATAATTTCGGTTCTCCTGAAAATCTACTCAATTATTTCCAGGCAAGTTTGATTGCAACAGTAGGTGCCATCGGGTTCTATTTTGTGATGGATATGGGTCTGTTCGATTTTTCCATTGGCGCCAATATCATTTTATCTGCAATTACAGGTTGTATTCTGGCTACACATTTTGATTTAGGCTATTTTGGACTATTGTTCGGAAGTATTGCAACAGGTGCTTTGGTAGGTTTATGTAATGGTCTTCTTTATATTAAATTACGTATTCCTTCAATGATTGTTACTGCAGGTTTGGCTTTAATATATGAATCTGTCGCAAACTATATGGCCGGAGGTGTTGTTCAGACTCTTCCTGCTACATTACGCGCCTTTGGTTCTATGCCAGGAAATTTAATATTAGCCCTAATAACCTTCATTATCGCTTATGGCGTTCTTAATTACACCAAATTCGGTACTTACACATATGCCATTGGTTCGGATGAGTTTGTTGCCAAAAACATGGGTATCAATGTTGATAAGTTCAAAGTTTATGCTTTTATCCTTTCCGGTGCTTTTTTTGGTGCCATGGCTGTTCTGACCATTAGTTATGGTTCTTCAATGATTGCAGTAACTGGTATGTCCTCTATGGCTAGAAACTTTGTTCCAACAATGGGTTGTTTCTTTGGTTTGGCATTTATGAAATATGGAATTCCATTACAGGCAATTATTCTCGGAGAATTCATTGTAAACATTATCTTCTTTGGTTTTATTTCTTTAGGCGCACCAACTGCAATTCAAGATGTGATAACTGGTTTCGCATTACTCATAATTATCACATTAACAACAAAAGTTTCTAAAGGTGAGATTGTTAAATAAGAGGATTTGACGATGAGTGAAGTAAGATTAAAAGTTCGTAATATGACAAAACACTTCGGAGTCAATCGCGCTCTGAACAATGTTTCTTTTGATATAAACAAAGGTGAAGTACATGCTCTGATTGGTGAAAATGGTTCAGGCAAGTCAACCATGACCAACATGTTAACAGGTATCTATCCAATGGAATCTGGTACCTTTACCTTAGATGGAGAGGATTTACATCCAAAAAATCAGGTTGATGCTAATAACCACGGAGTTTCTATTATTGTACAGGAACTTGGTACCCTGTCAGGTTTAACCGTAGCAGAGAATATTTTCTTAGGTCATGAAGATAGATTCATTACTTATGGTTTTAGAAATACTGTTGCCATGAATGCCGAGGCCAATAGACTCCTAGAAGAATACGGTTTCACGCATATCAAGGCTGCTGATCTTGTTGACAATTATAATTTCGAAGATCGTAAATTGATTGAAATTGTCAAAGCCACGTATTTCAATCCAAAAATCGTGGTAATTGACGAGACCACCACTGCATTGTCACAGGAAGGCCGTGAAGAACTTTACAAACACATGAATAGGATCCGTGCTCAGGGTAATACAGTTATTTTCATTTCACATGATTTACCTGAAATCTTAGATAAATCAGATACTATTACCATTTTAAGAGACGGAGAGTATATCACTACTGTTAAAAGTAAGGATGTTAGTGAAGATGATCTTAAAAAACTAATGGTAGGTCGTGAGGTAACTGGTGATTACTATCGTTCAGATTATGGTGAGAAAGTATCTGATGAAGTAGTACTTTCAGTTAAAGATGTAAGCGTACCAGGAATAATTCATAATGTAACTTTCGATTTACATAAGGGTGAAATTCTCGGTTTCGGTGGTTTGTCAGAGTCCGGAATGCACGAGATCGGTAAGGCCATTTTTGGAGCATCGTACGATAGAGAGGGCTCTGTAACTTTGGCTGATGGCACCCAAATCAATGATATTCCAACAGCTATTAAACACTCTATTGCTTATACATCTAAAGATCGTGATAACGAATCCATTGTTATCAATCAGAGTATTCGTGACAATATCGCACTCCCTTCCTTAAACAAGTTAAGCAATAACTTCGGCATTCTTTCTTGGCCTGCAATCAAGAAATTTGCAATTGATTTTGCCAAGGAAATGTCTGTAAAAATGGTAAATACAGATCAATTCGTCTCTGAACTGTCAGGTGGAAACAAACAGAAAGTAGTTTTAGCCCGCTGGATTGGTAAAGGTTCGGATATTGTTGTTCTAGATTCACCAACTCGTGGTATTGATATTAAGGTTAAGCAAGACATTTACCAGCTGATGAACCGCATGAGAAAAGAAGGTAAATCAATAATTATGATTTCCGAAGAGCTTATGGAGTTAATTGGTATGTGTGACCGCATCATAATTATGAAAGACGGTGCCATAAAGGGTGATTTACCACGCTCAAAAGACCTTAATGAAAACAGTCTGATCTCTATGATGGTATAGCGAATCAGCATTAACAAAAACCACAGGTTAAGAATTAAATTTTAGGAGACAGACATGTCTGAAGTAATTGATAAAGAAAAAGAACAGTTAAAACTGAAGAGAATGAGATTGATTCGCTCAATTTTACCTATTGTTGGTTTGGTGTTGGTATTTATTTTATTCAATATCCTAACTGACGGTAAACTCATGGATAGACTGCCATTGGTAATGTCCCAGGTATATGTCATTATGATTGCATCTATGGGTGTATTTTTCATTATGACTATGGGAGGTCTTGACTTCTCTCAAGGATCAATCATTGGTCTTTCCGCAATCGTAGTCTGTGTACTTTCTGAGTATAGTATTCCACTTGCCATTTTAGGTGGTATTGTCACCGGTGCGGCTATAGGTGCTGTTAACGGTTATTTCTATGTAAACCGTAAAATTAAATCCTTCATTGTTACAATTTGTACCATGTTCCTGTTTAGAGGTCTTATCAAGTATTTAACTACTGATGCTCCTGTTGCAGGATCGATGGAATTAATTGAACTTGACAGTACTGCTCTCAAAGTCGCTTGCACCGCACTTGTAGTGGCTATTGGATTTGTATTCTTTGTATTCACAAAATTCGGTACTCATTTAAAGGCTATTGGTGCTGGTGAGAAGGCAGCAATGTTTTCAGGTATTCGTACTGACAGATTAAAGTTCTATGTCTACGTATTATCTGGTGCTATCACTGGATTTGCCGCCTTTATTATGGCAGTAAAAAATGGATCTGTAACTTCTTCAGGCGGTAATCAGTTAGAGACACAGATCCTCATTACTCTAGTATTAGGCGGAATGCCAATTTCCGGTGGAGCCATGGCAAGATTCGGAAATTTCATTGTCGGTTCTTTACTGTTCGTAATCCTAAATTCTGGCTTAAATATGATTGGCTTCAGTACCCAGTTGATGCAGTTAATCGAAGGTATTGTATTCTTAATCTTTGTTGCTATTTTCGCTGATAGAAAAGCCATTCATGTTATCAAATAGCATAATTAAATGATTTACTAATAATTTTCTAAATTTAAAGGAATTAAATATGTCAAAACTATATTTTGTTGTGGGTTCTCAAGATTTATACGGAGATGAGTGCTTAAGACAGGTTGCCGAAGATGCAAAATCAATGGCTGAGTTTTTCAACAAGAATCTTTCCAATATAACTGTTGAGGTTTTACCAACTGTTGTTAATTCAGAGACCTGCATCAGCGACATGAGAAAGGTCAATGTAGATGATGACTGTATTGGTGTCATGACATGGATGCATACTTTCTCACCTGCAAAAATGTGGATTAAGGGTTTACAGGAATTACGCAAACCTTTACTGCATCTCCATACTCAGGCAAATGAGAAGTTACCATATGATAAAATTGACATGGACTTTATGAATCTCAATCAGGCAGCCCATGGTGATCGTGAATATGGTTTTATTCTTGCAAGATTAAAAGTACTGCACCACGTAGTTGCAGGTTTCTATCAGCATAAGAACGTCTTAGAAAAAATTTCTAGATTTGTTGACGTTGCAAGAGCAATCAATTTCTCAAGACATCTTAAAGTTGCATCCTTTGGTAACAATATGCGTGAAGTTGCTGTAACAGACGGTGATCGCGTTGAGTCACAGATCCGTTTCGGATGGGAATGCAATTACTTTGCTTTAGGCGATCTCGTTCGTGAGATCAACAACGTTACTCCTGCAGAAATCGATAAGAAAATGGAGGAGTACACCTCAAAATACACCATGAAAACCAGTAATATTGAGGCAGTAAAAGAACAGGCTAAATATGAAGTTGGTATTGAAAAATTCCTCTCAGCACGTAAATTAGGTGCATTTGCTGATACTTTCCAGGATTTACATGGATTAAAACAGCTGCCAGGTATTGCCGCTCAGAATCTAATGGGTAAAGGAATTGGTTTTGGACCTGAAGGCGACTATAAGATTTCCGCATTATCAGCAGTTCTAATGAATATGTCTCAGGGACGTAAAGGAGCAACCGGATTTATCGAGGACTATACCTATGATTTAACTGAAGGCAAAGAACTTGAGCTAGCCTCTCATATGCTTGAGGTGCCAGTAAACTTCGCTGCCTCAAAACCAGAAATTGATGTCCTCCCATTAGGGATCGGTGGCAAAGAAGATCCTGCCCGTTTAATTTTTGATGGTGTTGAAGGTGACGGTATTCAGGTTACTCTAGTTGATATGGGAACCCATTTCAGAATCATATGTGCTGATATTGAGCTTGTAAAACAGCCTTTACCAATGCCAAATCTTCCTGTTGCAAGAATTATGTACCGTCACAAGCCAAACTTTGAGATTGGTACTGCAGCATGGTGCTATGCTGGAGGTGCTCACCATAGCGTAGTTTCTACTGCTCTAACCCGTGAGGATATCGCTTTGTTCGCCAAACTAACCGGAACCGAGTTGATCTGTATCGGTGAGGATACTACTCCTGAGAAACTCGAGGAAATGGCAGTTAAATATTACAAATAATAATTAAATATATTGTTCCTTTAAACGCCACCCTCCATTCGGGTGGCGTTTTTTTCAGATAACAAACAATTCCAACCGACTATAACCCCCGCAATAATCACTTATTCTAGCTTCTATCTACGTTGACATACTCCCACGACTAAAGTCGTGGGATTCTTTAGATTAACGAGGCATCACCACAGTCTTATAGGAGGGATATAGCCTCGGTTTTCAAGATTTAACGTCTATAGGATTTCAATACCCGTGTATCTACTTTCCAGACGAAAGGTTTATGTCTGAACCTTTATATTTAGTGTTTTAAATCAAATATTATACACAGATGCAAACAAAAAATAATATCCCCAGTGGTTTGACTGAAATATCATCTTTAGCTTAATGCGCTCTCATGAGGCTGGCTAAAAAGTATTGTCAGCCTCTTTCATTTTTCAAACATAGCATTTTGTTATTTCTAGGGAATTGAAATTTTCAAATACGATTTTGTTGAGATATTTATTTTGATTGGAGATTTTTAGAA
>Ga0326511_10004194_pt1 | contig 11539 bp, 8 predicted proteins | sample 0_2496_0518_D_FD_203701 | JGI IMG/M metagenome (GOLD analysis project Ga0326511, IMG submission 203701) | Bovine rumen microbial communities from UC Davis, California, United States - 0_2496_0518 | ecosystem: Host-associated > Mammals > Digestive system > Stomach > Rumen | place: USA: California...
GTGGAGATGCAGCGCGACGGTAAGATGAGGAATGGTATGTTCCTCAACAACTCCTACGGCAAGAGTGGTACTGCCCACTTCCTGGAAGGTGGCGGTAAGATGGGTGCTGTGGTCACACTGGGACACGGTCACGTTGTCTCTGGAGGCTTTGGCGTAGATGTTCGCGCTCCACAGGCACAGGCCGCCTTCGTTTCGCCTGAGATGAACAACGACTTCGTGGTTGACCTGAAGACCGAGAAGAACTACTCGGCAGAGATTGGCTACCAGATGCAGAACTCATGGCTCAAGGCCAACATCATGGCCTACGGTGCTATCGTCACTGATGCCACCGAATGGCAGAACTTCTATTTCGACGACATCAACTCGTTCTCGTATGTCTCGATGACGGGCATGTCGAAGGAATACTACGGTATTGAGTGGGGTCTGAACTTCAAACTCACCGAAGCCATCTCGTTCAAGTCTATAGGAACCGTCAGCGAGGCTCGCAACACCAACAACGCTCAGGTGTGGTATATGAGCTCGACCAAGGGCACCTTCAACGATGCCAACGGCGGCAAGCCTGAGATATGTTATAATAAGAACATGCGCGAGGCAGGCACACCTCTCACTGCCCTGAGCTTTATTCTGAGTTATCACCAAGGCGGCTGGTTTATCGATATCAACGGTAACTGGTACGACCGCATCTACCTCTCCTACTCGCCTTCATACCGTTACGCCTCTACACTGGAGAAGCGCAACCGTCTGGACTTCGAGCCCGTATTCGACAGCAACGGCAATCTGCTGGAGAGTGCTGTGGAACAGGCCAAGGGCCATGGCGGATGGATGATAGACCTCTCTATCGGCAAGAGCCTGTATCTGAGCAGAGGACGCTCTATGAGCATCAACCTGTCGCTTACCAATGTGCTGAACAACCAGAACATCGTGACTGGTGGTTACGAGCAGAGCCGCTCCAGCTATACCTCCAGCGACAATGTTCGTGCCTATCAGTTCCAGAAGAATCCGTTTAAGTTCTATGCCTACGGCATCAACGGTATGCTGAATATTGCTTACAAGTTCTAATCCAAATAAAAACAGAAAGGTTATGAAAAAGATACATTATTTATTATTAGCACTTGTATGCGGAATCCTTGCAGGTTGCGCTGACGGCAATTCCAGCTTCTTCAACAGCGACTGGGATGAGCCAGGAACAGACAATACCCTCTATGGCAATAACAATATCAAGGAGACCAAGGTATTGACCATCGATGAGCTGAAAACAAAATACAGCAACGAGATCAACAATGAAGGTCAGTACAAACTGATTACAGAGAATATTCAAATCAAGGCGGTGGTTACTGCCAACGATATTGAAGGAAATATGTACAACGAAATCTCCGTACAGGATGCCTCTGGTGCCATCTTCATCGGCATCGCACAGGGCGGCATCTACGGCTATCTGCCTGTTGGCACAGAGATTCTCGTTGACCTCAACGGACTGTATATCGGCAACTATCGCAAGAGTGCCACCATCGGAACACCCTACACCAACTCGTCTGGCGACACCAGCGTGAGCCGTATGCCACGAGCACTCTGGCAGCAGCACTTCAAACTCACGGGCTATCGCACCCGTGTGGAGCCTGAGCTCTTTGCCGACGGTAGCACCAAGACCACATGGGACATCGCCAAGGATGCCGGCAAGCTGTGTATCCTGAAGAATGTAAGCTTCAAGAAAGGTGGCTATTACAACAGCGACACTAAGCAGTATGTGGACAACGTGCCCTTCGTGGCTGGCGAGTCATCCTTCTCAGATCCCGACTACTCTACCTCGTGGTACTTCAAGGAGCAGCCCGACGGTCAGACTGGTGGTGTGCAGATCTACACCAGCAACTATGCTGACTTTGCCGCTAAGAAGCTGCCCACAGGAAAGGTAAACATCACTGGTGTGGTAAAGCGCTATCGCGACCAGTGGGAAATCATCATCCGCTCTATCAGCGATGTTGAGGAAGTGAAGTGATTGAAAGGTAAAAAAAGAAAAAGGTAAAAAAGTAAATTCAAAGTTATGAAAAAGATATATTTAAGCATGATGGCAATGGCCATCGCAGCATTCACCTTCACTTCCTGTGAAGATGTGCCCGAGCCGTACAACAATCCGTACGACCAGATTAAACCCTCAGAGCCCGAGGTGGTCATAGAACCTGCGGGAGAAGGTACCAAGGAAAGTCCGTGGAACGTAGCTGCCGTTATCGAAGCATGTAGCAGCCTCAACGATGGCGACTTCCTCAACGATGGCGCCGAGGTGTTCGTCACAGGTATTGTCACAGAGACTACCGACATCTCTACATCGTATGGCAATGCCACCTATTATATCTCTGACAATGCCAAGGCCAGCAATAAGTTCTACGTATATCGTGGTAAGCTGCTCGACGGCGCTGCCGTAGCTGCCGACACCGACCTCGAGGTAGGCGACTCTGTCACCGTTTGCGGTAAGATCAAGAACTACAAGGGCACCATGGAGTTCGATCAGGGCAACTACCTTGTATATTATAAGAAAGGTGAAGGTGGTGGTGATACACCCACGCCCGATGCTCCTGGTACTGCCGAGAAGCCTCTCACTGTGGCTGAAGCTCTAGCATATATCGATGCCAACCTCGAAGCCGACAAGCAGTCGCCTGTAGGTTATGTCAAGGGTATCATCGTTTCCGTTACCGAAATTAGTACCTCTTATGGCAATGCCACCTATATTATTTCTGACGATGGTACAGATGCTACTACCCTGCAGGTTTACCGTGGCTTAGGCCTTGGTGGTGAGAAGTTCACCTCTGAGGATGCTCTCAAGGCTGGCGACGTAGTCATCGTTACTGGTAAGCTCGTCAACTACAAGGGCAACACCAAGCAGTTTGCTCAGGGCAGCCAGCTTGTACAGCTCAACGACAAGAAGGCCGAAGGTGGTGGTGACACACCAAGCGGCGAGGGCGAAGGCAATGGTACTGCCGATTCTCCCTACAACGTAACGGCTGCCATCGCAGCAGGTTCGGGCACTGGTGTCTATGTCAAAGCCTTCATCGTAGGTAGCGTTGATGGTCAGGTGCTGGCTACTGGCGCCACGTTCTCTGCCACCAGCAACACCCAGACCAACATTCTGATTGCTGCTTCTGCTGACGAGACAGACGTCAACAAGTGTATGCCTGTACAGTTGCCTGCTGGCGCTATCCGCACTGGTCTGAACCTCAAGGACAATGCTGGCAACTACAAGAAGGAAGTGACCCTCTATGGCAACATCGAGAAATACTTCGGTGCAACAGGTATCAAGGCAGTATCCTTCGCTATCCTTAATGGCACCGAGATTGGCACGAATCCTGCTGGTGGTAGTGGCGGTGGTGACACACCCTCTGGTGATGTCAAGACAGTAACCATTGCAGATTTCAATGCCGCTGCAGAAAGCACCGATGTTTGGTACAAGCTCACAGGTACCATCAGCAATCTGAAGGAAGGTGACCTGTATGGTAACTTCGACCTCACAGATGGCACAGGTACTGTGTATGTCTATGGTCTACTCGCAGAGAAGGGTGGTGAAAAGAAGAAGTTCCAAGAACTTGTAGAAAAGTATGGTCTTGCCAACGGCAGCACCATCACAATTATTGGTAACCGTGGTTCTTACAATGGTAAGATAGAGGTTATGAACGCCTATATCGTCATTGATGGAAATGGTGGCGGCGACACCCCTGGTGGTGAGACAGGTGCCGATGGTTCGACGATTATCTCTGTTGCCGACTTCAACGCTGCTGCCGAGAGCACAGACGTATGGTATCAGCTCACAGGAACCATCAAGAATCTCAAGGATGGTGACCTGTATGGCAACTTCGACCTGGAGGATTCTACTGGCTCAGTATATGTCTATGGTGTACTCTCTGAAAAGGGAGGCGCCAAGAAGAAGTTCCAGGAGCTCGTTGCCGAGAAGGGCATCGCTAATGGCAAGAAGATTACCATCGTTGGCAATCGTGGCTCGTACAACGGAAAGATTGAAGTGATGAATGCTTATTTTATTAAGGTAGAATAGACATCCCAACAACAATAAAGATAAAATGGGCTGCACCTCATCAGGTTGCAGCCTGTTTCTTATAGTATAGCAAATAGGCTTACCCATAGTAAAACAAGTTGTTTTACCTCGTAAAGTGCCATTCCTTTCATTATAAGGAGGCATTCCTTTGAAGGTAAAACAACTTGTTTTACTTTATCAGATGACTTCCCTTTGACAGTCAGCAGTAGTATCCTTGATTGTCAAAGAACAAAAAAATTGTTGTTTCGCTTGCGAGATTCAAAAAAAGTTCGTACCTTTGCACCCTGATTGGCGCAACATGCGCGAAGACAAGTATTTATTATCAATTATAAAAGAAAAAATGAAAAAAGGAATTCATCCCGAAAACTATCGCCCCGTCGTGTTTAAGGACATGTCCAACGGCGATATGTTCCTTACGAAATCTACTGCAAAGACTAACGACACTGTAGAGTTCGAAGGCGAAACTTACCCTGTGGTAAAAGTAGAAATCTCTAGCAGCTCTCACCCCTTCTACACTGGTAAGAGCAAACTCGTCGACACCGCTGGTCGCGTCGATAAGTTCATGAGCCGCTACGGTAAGGCTTCGAAGAAGTAAGATATTTCTAGGAAATGACACTTACAGAAGGTGCGTCCAGGGTAGTTGCATATGCCTTGTACGCACCTTCATTGGCATAACACAAAAACGATGAAGCTACTGAAGGTACTTTCTCTCTTGATTCTGACCACACTCGTTGTGGCCTGTAATGACGATGACGAGGGAGGCAGCACATCCTTCTCGGGCAACAAGAACAAGAATATTGCCCGCTATGCAGGACTGGAGTTTCCGCGCATTAGCAACGGAAACAGCACAGTCATCACCCACAGCACACCACAGTATGGCGTCACCTATTCACTGGAATGGGACCACGACCTGAAGGCCCAGCGCTGGACGGCCTTCTATTTCACCAAGACCAACAAGGTGAAAAACTGGGCCCGTAACAACTGGTATGGCGCCAAATGGGATGGTAAGACCTGGAATGGTGACCCCTTCCAGAAAGACCCCGATGTACCAGCCAACGAACAACCAAGCGTTACTGGCGAATTCAGTGGCAGCAGTTTTCCTGACAAAGGTTTTACGTATTTCCAGCGGGGACACATCTGTGCCTCCGAAGACCGCGTAGCATCGATGGATGCCAATGGTCAGACCTATTATATGACCAACATGTTTCCTCAGGGAGGAGAATTCAACAGCGGCATCTGGTCAAAGATGGAAGCCTTCGTACGCAACGACTGGGGCAGGAAGATTACTGGCAACGATACGCTGTTCGTTGTCAAGGGCGGCACCATCGATCGCGAGGACTATATTCTCTGCCGAACACGTAGCGGCTTCATTGTACCCCGTTTTTTCTTCATGGCCCTGCTGCTGAAACGCAACAACAGCTATCAGGCAATGGCTTTCTGGGTGGAACACCTCAGCAGCGACCATTCCAACGACAAACTGGGCGACTATGTCATCAGCATCCGTGAACTGGAGCAGAAAACCAGCACCCACGAGGGCAGGAACGATGGTATTGACTTCTTCTGCAACCTGCCCGACGATATAGAAAATAGCGTTGAGACCCAAGATATTGAGACTATCAAGAAGCTCTGGGGCTTGACAAACAGATAAAAAAATATATTCTAACAAACTAACCAAATAACCAAACAACATGAGAACTGTTTATGATTTCACTGTCAAAGACAGAAAAGGTAAGGATGTATCGCTGAAAGAGTATGCCAACGAGGTATTACTCATTGTGAACACTGCCACAAAGTGCGGCTTTACGCCACAGTATGACGAACTGGAGAAACTCTACGAGAAATACCACAATCAGGGTTTCGAGATTCTCGACTTCCCCTGTAACCAGTTCGGACAGCAGGCTCCTGGCACTGACGAGAGCATCCACGAGTTCTGCAAACTGAACTTCGGTACCGAGTTCCCCCGTTTCAAGAAAGTTAAGGTCGTTGGCGACGACGCCGAGCCGCTGTTCCAGTTCCTCACTGAGCAGAAAGGCTTTGCAGGCTGGGATATGGAGCATCCCATTGCCCACATCATCGACGATATGCTGTCGAAGGCCGATCCCAACTATAAGGACACCCCAAGCATCAAGTGGAACTTCACCAAGTTCCTGATCAACAAGAAGGGTGGCGTCGTAGCCCGTTTCGAGCCTACCGAGAAACTTGAGAACATAGCAAAGCAAATAGAGGAACTGCTGAAGTAAATTCATAGTTCACAGTTCATAATTCATAGTTATGAAGACGAAATGTATAATTATAGGTAGCGGACCTGCAGGCTATACTGCAGCCATCTACGCCTCCAGAGCCAATCTGCAGCCTGTGGAGTACTGCGGTCTGCAGCCTGGAGGCCAACTGACCCAGACCACCGAGGTGGAGAACTTCCCAGGCTATCCTGAGGGTGTTGACGGTAACCAAATGATGATGGACCTGCGCCAGCAGGCCGAGCGCTTTGGTACCGACATCCGCGATGGCGAGATTGTGAAGGTCGATTTTTCGGCAGCGCCTTATAAGCTGTGGGACGATGCTGGCGAGGAGATAGAGGCCGACACCGTGATTATTGCTACTGGTGCCTCTGCCAAATATCTTGGCTTGCCTGACGAGACCAAATACAACGGCAATGGCGTGAGTGCCTGTGCTACCTGCGACGGTTTCTTCTATCGCAAGAAGACCGTAGCTGTGGTAGGCGGTGGCGACACAGCCTGCGAGGATGCTCTCTACCTGAGCGGTCTTTGTAAGAAGGTCTATCTCATTGTACGTAAGAACTACCTGCGTGCCTCTAAGGTAATGCAGCAGCGTGTTATGGAGCGCGAGAACATCGAGATACTGTTCGAGCACAACACCGTAGGCCTGTTCGGCGAAAACGGCGTAGAAGGTGCCCATTTGGTAAAGCGCAAGGGCGAGGCCGACGAACAACAGGTAGACATCCAGATTGACGGTTTCTTCCTGGCCATAGGTCACAAGCCCAATACCGATATCTTCAAGGAATGGCTCGACACCGACGAGGTAGGCTATCTGAAGAAGATTGACGGTACACCAAAGACAAAGTTGCCAGGCATCTTCGTAGCTGGCGACTGTGCCGACCCTGTTTACCGTCAGGCCATCAGCGCCGCTGGTACAGGTTGTCAGGCCGCCATCGAGGCCGAACGTTATTTACTGAACCAAGCCTAATATATATAAATAAATAGGTGTAGAAAGCCTAAATAAGTATAGAAATAGCCAAAAGGTTCAAATCAGATAAAAAAAGGGACGATTGCATCGCTATGCATCCGTCCCTTTTAATTTTTGTTGATTAAAGAAAAAGCCGCGCTTCACAGCGAGGCTTTTCCAACTAAATTAATCAACCATAAACCTTAACCATTAAAAATCTTTTCATGTGCAAAGATAAGGGATATTTTGGAAACAGAGGTTCAACGATAGTTAATTAGGGTTTAAAATCCGTTATTTAACTCATTTTCTACCTAAAATCACGAAAATTAAACCCAAAAACACAATTTTCCACAAAAAAATTTGGAGATTCCACAGAAAAACACTAATTTCGCTCACGAATTTTAAACCCAAAAAAGAAAGAAAAAATGTCGGTTTTTATATATTTAGCGATAATTTTAGCCGTTATCGGACTCATTTTTCTGGGCAGAAAGCTCTATGAGCGCAATATACGCATCAAAAATCGCCTTCAGATGGACCATGTGTTCACCAATATCTCTCATGAACTGCTCACTCCCCTCACCGTGATAGGTGCCTCCATAGAGCGTCTGCGTGAGCAGGAGCCTCGCTATGCCAAAGACTATGCGCTGATGGAGCTGAATGTAGAACGCATGACGCGCCTGTTGCAGCAGATTTTAGAAACCAGCAAGTCACAGTCAGGCGAGTTGCGTCTGAAGGTAGCCCAGGGCGACGTGATGGAGTATATCCGTCAGACGGCCCTGTGTATAGAGCCTCTGATGCACAAGAAAGGTCTTGCTTTCTCTATCCAGTGCACGCCCAAGTCGATGATGGGTTGGATAGATACCGATAAGCTCGACAAGATTATCTACAACCTGCTGTCAAACGCCGCCAAATACACCCGCACACCAGGTATGGTGCAGTTAAAAGTGCGCACCAACCAGTATTTCGACCAGATTATCATTCAGGTGATTGACAACGGTATAGGCATCCCAGCCGACAGAATGAAAAAGCTGTTCCGTCGCTATTACGACGGAGACTACCGTTGGATGAAGGTTCACGGCACAGGTCTTGGTCTGGCGCTGACCCGCGATCTGGTCTATCTTCACAACGGCACCATCGACTGTCAGAGCGACCCCAGCTACGGCACCACGTTTACCGTGACGCTGCCCATCAAGAAAGAAGCCTTTACTGCCGCTCAGATAGACGATCACCCACAGATAGACTTCGCCAAGCCCCACAATAATATTATAGACCTGAGTTCCCTGGAGCAGCCCGACCATTCAGAGAACCCCATAAAGAAGGTGGACCGCGACAATTTCTACCGTATTCTCCTAGTGGAAGACAACGAAGAGCTGTTGATGCTGATGGAGACGCTGTTGAGCAGTCGTTTCAACATTTTCAAGGCCACCAATGGTGCCGCCGCCCTCGACATCATCAGCAAGGAGCCCCTCGACCTGATAGTGTCAGATGTGTCGATGCCCGAGATGGACGGCAACGAGCTGACGCGCCGCATCAAGACCACGCCAGAATGGAGTCATCTACCCATTATCCTCATTTCCGCCAAGACCAACGAGGAAGACCGCAAGGCATCGATGCTGATAGGTGCCGACGACTATGTGACGAAGCCGTTCCGTCTGGGCGACCTGGAGTTGCGTATCAACAATATCATTGAAAACCGCATCCGCATCGTGGGCGAACGCGCCATCAGTAATGTAGAGCAAGAGCCCCAGCCGCTGACCCCCGACGAGGAGTTCCTGGAGCGTGCACGCATTTGTGTGCATAAGCATTTGGACGATTCCGACTTCGACCGCGATGCCTTTGCCAGCGAGATGGGTGCCTCACAATCAACGCTTTACAACAAACTGAGGGCTCTGACAGGTTTTAATGTCACAGCCTACATCCGCGACATCCGCATGAAGGAGGCCAAAAGGATGGCAGAGACACAGAGCGACCTACGTGTCAGCGACCTGGCTTATAAAGTAGGCTTCAAAGACCCGAAGTATTTTGCCACCTGTTTCAAAAAGGAGTTTGGCATTCAGCCCAGCGAATACATAGAGCAGCACCAACAGTAGTCCCTTCAACGGCTGCTTCTTGAAAGCAAGAGCAAGCCGAGGAAAGTGAGCAGGCCATTGAGCATCAGCAGCTCATAGCCGAAATGATAGTCCCAAAGACGTTGCGCAAGGGTGTCGATGCTATAGCACACGAAGGGCGAGGCCACACAGACCAGCGGCACCAAACGGTCGCGTACCTGTCGCTTCGTAAAGAGTCCGAAGGCAAAGAGTCCCAGCAGCGGACCGTAGGTATATGACACGATGGTGTAGATAGCATCGATGAGCGACGTGCTGTTAAAGACATGAAACAACAGGATGAAAACCACGAACAACCCACAGATAATTAGATGAGTACGCTTGCGCAGCCGTTCGTCGTCAGTACGTTTGCGGATATCCACGCAATAGCTGGTGGTGAGTGACGTCAGTGCCGAGTCGGCAGAAGAGAACGAGGCTGCCACGATACCGAGGGCGAAGAGAATTGAGATTTCTTGGACGAGCCAAGCGGCAGAGCCGAGCGGAGAATTGAGAATTGAGAATTCTGGGAAGGCTGCGCCTGAGACAAACATAGGGAGGAGCTCATCGCCTTTGGTAGGGATGGTGACGCCCTGAGACTCAAAAAGTTGCGCCAGCAGGATGCCTAAGGACATGAACAGCAGATTAGCAGGCACGAAGGCCACACCATAGGAACACATATCCTTCTGTGCCTCGCGCAACGTGCGACAGGTCAGGTTCTTCTGCATCATATCCTGATCCAGACCCGTCATTACTATCACGATAAACGCACCACTCAGAAACTGTTTCCAGAAATTATGCGGCGACTGCCAGTCGTCCATCACAAACACGCGACTCCGCTCATCGTCAGCCACAGCCCTGAAGGCATCCGCCAGCGAGAAGTCCATCTGTCGCATCACCATATATATAATAAGGAGTAGCGCCGTAAACAGGCAGATGGTCTGAAAGGTGTCGGTAAAGACCAGCGTGCGTACCCCACCCTTTCGCGTGTAGAGCCAGATGAGCAGCACCATACCGATGACGTTGACCCAAAAGGGCACACCCAGCGCGTCGAACACAAACTGCTGCAGGATGATACACACCACGTAGAACTTCACCGCTGCCCCAATCATCTTCGACAGCAGGAAGAACCAAGCCCCCGTCTTATAAGAACGCGAGCCCAGTCGCAAGCCCAGATAGGTATAGATAGACGTGAGGTTCAGCTTATAATAGACAGGCAGCAGCACAAAGGCCACCGCCAGATAACCCACGATGAATCCTAAGCACACCTGAAGGTAGGTCATCTGCGACGAGAGCACCATTCCTGGCACGCTGACAAACGTCACCCCCGATATCGAGGCCCCCACCATACCGAAGGCCACCATATACCAGGGCGAACGACGGTTGGCCCTGAAGAAGGTCTCATTCGTCGTTCTCTTGGCAGCGAAGCGGCTGATAGCCATCAGAACTGCAAAATAAACTAATATAATTGCAATAATCCACATTTCGGCGTGCAAAGTTACAAAATAATTGAGAATTGATAATTGAGAATTGAGATTTTTTTATAACTTTGCACCGCAAACACTAAACCAATAATTTGAAAACGTATGAGCAAACAAAAGAAATTCATCCTCCAGGAGAGTGAAATCCCAACACAGTGGTATAACATTCAGGCAGACATGCCCAACAAGCCCATGCCTCCCATCCATCCTGTTACCAAGCAGCCTCTGGGTGTCGACGACCTGGCACATATCTTCCCCCGCGAGTGCTGCGTGCAGGAGCTGGACACCGAGCACCGCTGGATTGACATTCCCGAGGACGTACTCGAAAAATACAAGTACTACCGTTCTACGCCGCTGGTGCGCGCCTACGCCCTCGAAGAGGCCCTTGGTACTCCCGCCCACATCCATTTCAAGAACGAGAGTACCAACCCCTTAGGCTCACATAAGATCAACTCTGCCCTGCCCCAGTGCTACTATGCCAAGCAGGAAGGCACCACCAACGTCACCACCGAGACTGGTGCTGGCCAGTGGGGTGCTGCTCTAAGCTATGCCGCCAAGATCTACGGTCTTGACTGCGCCGTCTATCAGGTGAAGATCACCATGCAGCAGAAGCCCTATCGCTCCAGCATCATGCGTACCTTCGGCGCTGTGGTAGAGGGTTCTCCTTCGATGTCAACCCGTGCTGGTAAGGACATCCTGACCAAGGACCCCACCCATTCAGGCTCTCTGGGTACTGCTATCTCTGAGGCTGTAGAGCT
>Ga0326511_10004195_pt1 | contig 11537 bp, 9 predicted proteins | sample 0_2496_0518_D_FD_203701 | JGI IMG/M metagenome (GOLD analysis project Ga0326511, IMG submission 203701) | Bovine rumen microbial communities from UC Davis, California, United States - 0_2496_0518 | ecosystem: Host-associated > Mammals > Digestive system > Stomach > Rumen | place: USA: California...
GATATCCCGTTTAGTATAAAAGCATATAACTCAGGAGACAGATTGTCTCCTACTTCGTTGCTGCATGCGGACTCATTACCTTCTATATCATAAATTATTATCCGCTTGTACAACAAACAAATAAGGAGGCAAATTATGGCTACGATTAAATATGAAAGAAAATGTATTTGTTGCGGCGATCAGTATTCATACTGTAATCATTGCGCCGAAGATATTATGAAACCTACTTGGTATGGTATTTTTTGTTCAGAAAATTGCCATGATGTATATGATGTAACGCTTAGATATGGAGAGGGCCTGCTGACCCAGGGCGAAGCCAAAGCTGCTCTATCTAAATTAGATATTACAAAGAAAGAACAGTTCCATCCTGTAATTAAAATGCGGGTTAATGAAATTATGGGCATTAAGGAAAGGAAGAAAGCAGACGCTGAATAAGCAACTGTTTATTAGTATTTGACAGTGATATAACCGAGGGGTTAATAGCCAGGTATGGCGATTAATATTAGATTTATGATCTAAAAAATTGAATATTTCCAACAAGGGGATACAACTACTGTCAAATCCAGTAGCTGTGTCCCCTTTTTTTGGCCTCAAAGAATAGGAGAAAAACAAGATGATATTTACAAATATTGAACAATTAAAAGAAAGTAATCAAGAATACTCTTTATTGTTGGCAGATCCGCCATGGCCCCAAGCTAAAGGCGGCAAGAAAAAAGCCAGACCAAATTCAAGCGGTAAACCGTTAGATTATCCGACCATGACATTGGATGGAATAAAAGAACACTTATTAATTGCTACCGAGCATACTACCGATAATGCCATATTATTTTTATGGGCTACAGATAAATTTTTAGTGGAAGCTCAACGTATAGCAGAGGAGTGTGGATGGAAATTACATACTCGTATTATTTGGGACAAAGGCCGAGGGCAGGCTCCATCATTTGATATTCGATTTACTCATGAATACTTACTATATATGTATAAGGGTAAATTTACATCAGCGGCAAAAGCAGCTCAGGGTAAATACGCTTCGGTGATTAAAGAACAAAATACTGTTCATAGCAGGAAACCTTTGATCAGTTATCAAATGATTGAGCATTTGTATCCTAATGCGACGAGATTAGAGATGTATGCCAGAAGAATTCGTTTTGGCTGGGATAGTTTTGGTAATGAATTGCAAATAAACGAGGACGGTGATGAACATGAAAATTAAATCAAATCTGCAACCTCGTGATTATAATACGAAAGAAGTTTATAGAATAATTAACCCAGAACAAGCAAAACGCTTTATAAAATATAGGTGCTTTCCTATTGACATTTATTCGTCAATTAATAATGACGGAGAAGATATTATTGTTTTTGTGTTTTTAAGGGAAGACGCGAATGAATTAAAACGAAAATGGGATAATTATGAATTGAAATAGAGGCAGACCATGGAAATTAAACATTTAGAAAAGAAATGTAGAAAGTATGTAATTGCGGCTCTCTCCTCTCCCACTATGTATTTGCACAAAACATTAGGAGAAGCAAAATATACTTTTATTAAGGATATAGAGGGTGCAACAAAAACTGAAAAGCTGAAAGCAGCCAAATGGGTACAACGGAACTATTATCATGATACGCATGATTATGATATGCAGACTATAATACTTCCTTTAGATGTTACATACGAACTAATTGAGGAAGATAACTAAACAATAAGGAGAAAACGGATATGAAGATTTTAAGCAGCGAACTAAATGGCAGTAATTATCATATGGATATTGAACAAGTAGTCTTAACTGTAAATGGGATGAGCAAACCAATTACAATTAAAATGTTGCAGGATGACTGGAGCCTAGAATGTGATCATGTATGTGAAGAATCGCATTTTTCATTTTACTATTATGGGATATCTCCAGAGTTAATCAATGTTGCTGGTTCTCGCTCGAATAGAATTTCTCAAATTAAGCTTATAGGCAGGATTACAAATTTGGATTTCAATGATGCTTCGGGTTTTAAAAGTATGGTATTGAATATTCCTTGTGATATGCGAGTAGACGATTTGCAGATGGACCGGAATGAAGAAGAGCCAGTCATCAGTTGGGTAAATCTAGTTGGAGAGATTTGGTAAAGAAATATGAAAACAATTAAATTAGTGTTGGATCAAGTTGTTCTTGATCAATATACAGATTATTATTTCAAATTGCATCCAAAAGCTAAAAAGAAACCAATCGAACATCCATACCATCCATCAATTAATACTTGGTGTATTTTACCGAGGATTCAGATGAATGCATTAAAACAAAAATGGAAAGATTTTGGGGTTTGGTGGCTTACTATCCTGGGATATAAAGATATGAAGTTAGACAGTTTCGACATTGTTGAAACTGTCTATTTTAATTCAAAAAGACGACATGATGTAGATAATCAGGTTCCGAAATTTTTATTGGATTCTTTCACCGAAGCAGGTTTTATTATTGATGATGATGAAAAGCATCTTCATAGTTTAACTCTAAAAACGGAATATGATAAAGAGAACCCACGAACGGAAATCGAAATCATTTGTGATTAGAGACTGGAGAAAATAGGAGGATATTGATATGAGTGAAGAAAAGATCCTGAATTTGAATAAAGAAAATACGGAGTCTTCTGGTGAAAAAGAGGAAAGAGCTTCTATTATAGATTTTGTTAATAAATATAATAAAATAACATCCGATAAGGCTAAAGAGGCATTAATTCAGAGTATAGTGCGAAGCAATGACTATTATGTGCCATATAACGAAAAATATGTTTATGCCAACCGGATTATTGAGAATTCTAGTTTTGATAAAAACGGAAAAGTGCATTATAACGGAGCCAAGCAATATCAATTATATATTGCAACAATATTAACTTTGTATACAAAGTTTGATATTCCTGGCGATAATTTTAGTATTGTTTTTGACATTTTAAACCAAAAGCATTTGTTGGATATAATTGTTGGGGCTATGCCGGATGATAAAATGGATTTCGATGTTATGTTGAACATAGCCAAAGATGATTTTGAAAAGAACTATGAAGTTGCTAAAACTGATATCAATATTTTAATATCAGCCATAAAGACAGGAATGTTACAAGGAATGGAATCAATAATGGATGCTTGTCAAGGAGTATTAGACAATCCAGAGCTACTTAACGTAATAAAGCAAAATTTTGAGCATTAACAGGTTTTAATTATTTATATGGAGGACGTGCGGCATGGGAAACATAAATGGATTAGTAAAATTAGCCAATCAAATAGCAAAAGATGGCAATAGGCAACTTGGGAATTTACAAATGCCCCATGCCAAGCGTATGATTAAAAATTCAATTCGACGTTTTTACGGGGCTTATAGACCTCAAGAATATCGTAGAAGATATAGTTTATATCAAATGATTAAACCAGTAATTTCAGATACTGGTTTTAAAATTCAAATGAGCGGGGAATTAGCAAATATTCAACATAGGGTCGATAATAATTATATTTATGTAAATAGTTATCAACATGGTTACCACGGTGGTGCTATTAGCGGCGAAGGACATCCTGACCCCGGGACGCCTTATTGGAGAACCCCTGAGCCTGATTATCCTCATTGGGGCGGGCCGGCAGTGCCCACAAAAGCCCCAGATATTATTTTTCGGACATGGTGGAATAATTTTGTTAAACGTAACTCTGGTCCTTTTAAAACAGTTGTTTTACGGCGTTTGGTGAAAACGTATGGAGAGCAGCTTAGTCAATATATTTATGAATAAGGAGGTGGACATATGGATGAATTACAAGGCATTAGTATATCTGGCGAGGATATTGTCAAAGCCGTAATGAAAGAAAAGGGCAATGTAAAAAAAACGGTGGAAGTTGATGTTAAAGTAAACCAAACCACCTCCGGTGGCGATAAAGTTCGTAAAGATTTAAAAAAAACTAAATCAGAAGTCGATAAATTAAATCAAGCAAGAGAAAGACTAAACAAAGCATTCGCGACTCAGTCTGGTTTTAAAAAGGCGCAATCTTTTGCCTCACCCGAACAATTAAAAGACAGAGTTTTAAGTCATGTGATGCAAAATTATGATCATACTGTCGGATCTAATATTGATCCCGCGCAAGCAAAAAAATCAGCAAAAGCCGCATGGCGAGAAATACACGCTTTTCAAGCGTCTCTTGGCGGGAAAGAGAATTATTTAGGTGACCTAACTAAAGGGCTTGATGAAATTGATACAGAAGCAGTTAAAACATTTGTAGAAACTGTCCCGGATGATGTGAAAGAGAGTGTGAATTCATATCTGGAATTGTTTAAAGATATGATAATAGTGGGGATAAAGGATGGTGAAGAGGCTTTAATAAAAATGTTGCAAGATGGGGCATCCAAATTAAATGCATCAAAAGCCAATACCAAAAGCTGGGAACCTATAAATGTACATGATCTTGAATGGGAATTAGATTTTGATACTGTTTTAGATGATAAAGAAGTTCGTAAATCAATGTCTTCATCAATTGCCGCTGGATGGAAAAATGTATCGAAACAAAAAGAAGCAAATAAAAAGTTATCTTTCGATGAAAAAGAACAACTTAAAATAGCAAAAGAGAATCAAGCTCAACGAGCAGTAGCTGCGTCTCAAAAATTACAGGAAGCTCAAGCGGAAAGGCAAGCCTATCTACAAAGATATATAATTTCAGAAAGTGAATTTCAACATACCATTGCTACTCTTGCTGAAGAAGATATGAAGTTGTCAGAAAGTTTGGCGGACTTAGAAGACGATGAGTATGAGCAAGCGTCCCAAAGAATGGCACAGATTCATGCAGAAATATATAAATATATTGCTGGACAAAAAGCCCAAGGTTCAAAAAGTTATATAAAGGCCCAAGATTGGCTTAAGAAAAATATTTCGCAAGAGCGTTTTGCAGACACTCATATGGATCAAGAAATAAATGCTAATAGACCTAATTACCTTCAAGGTTTTACCGCTGCTCGTAAAACGGGCGTGACTAATGGACTCGCTGATTTGGAAGATTGGGCAAAAGGCCAATTGAGAGATATTTTTGATATTGAGCATTTTAATGATACTACAGATAGACGGTCTGTAGAACAATTAGAGGCACAAACAGAAAAAACAGTTGCTAAATTATTATCAGCTATACCAAATTTTGAAAATGTTGTTAAGGGTATTCAAGAAGTAGCCCAAATTGCTGCCAAGAATCCAGGGCAAGAAGTAGGTTTCGTTCAAAGTGATAAGGGGATTAATGGCGATGTTATCGTAGGAAAAGATGTTTCAATACCTTTGCATGCAGGAATTGATAGTGCTTTTACCGTTCATACTCATCCTGACCGTAAATATGCAGTTCCCAGCTATGATAAACATTCTGCTTCTGGCGGTCCGGGGGATATCGGAGCTTGGTATCAAGGCATGTCCAATAATTTTGTCAGTAAAACTGCGGACAGGATCCGTGCAGTAATTGCGGGAGCAGGAGACGAAATTACTCTATTTAATTTAAGTGCAGTTCCTACTAATATAAGGAATGATTTTATTAAAGGATTAAGTGGAGTTCATCCTAATATGCCTAAGGGCACGCCTGACAGTGAAAACAGTTATTATCTTCGAGAGGCATTGTTAAACTATTTTCGTGAGTTTGGATTAGAAAATGTTAATGAAATAATGACGACAATGAAATTGTCTGATTTTATGAAAATAACACCAGAATCTATTCGTAGTGCATCAATGTTAGGGACTGGTCTAATTCCTCAAAATGCTGATAATATAACAACACAAGAAACTATTGCAGATATCAATCAGGAAGTAGAGGCACGTCAAAAGAATACACAGGCGATTAATGCTGAAACTGAAGCGAAGAAAAAGCAACAATCTGTAGATCAGCGTGTTGCAAAACCTAATATTCGAGATACAATAGATCTTTCATCTTTAACCAAAGAACAAATATATAAAAGAATGGATGCCATTGGTTCTAAGTATGAATCGGTTGATACTATTCTTAAAGATAATAATATTCCTAAATCTAAAACAGCAAAAACTAGGAAGCAAAAGTTAGAAGCGGCAAAAAAACAGATTCTTGAACGTTTTGATGAGGAAGCAGAAATTCAACAATTGTTAGATTCAACTGCGGATAACGAAAATCCAGCATTAAAAATATCTAATTATTCGCAATTTAGAGATCGCTTGACATGGATTAAAGATAATCTTCTACAATTGCAATACATTGATGCCGAATTAGCAAAATATGAAGAAATGGAAAAAGAAGCCAAAGCTACAATTCAACAGCAACAGCAGCAAGCGAAAGAAGAAGCTTTTAAAAAAGCATACCCCGAAGAATATGTGAAGATGAAGCAACAAGAGTCCTCTCCCATAGAGGCAGCTACTTCAGAAATTGAAGAAGAAACCAAAGCACGAGAAGCGAATACAATTGCCATGAAAGGGGAGGCTAAAGCGGCTGAAGAAGTAGCGAAACAAAAAAGGGCATCTGTGGCAGAAGTTCAAGATCTAATAAAAAGTGACTATGCTTATCATGTGGCAGATAGTGATGAACTTTTACATCGTACTGGTGTGACGGAGTCAGGTGATATTGATGCAGATATCGCACAATATAAAGAGCGTTTAAAAATATATAATGATTTGCAACAAACTCAGTATGAGGCGGCTGCTAAATTGTATAATCAACGACTTGTAGCGGGTGAAGATCCTGCAGTCGGTAATGATTGGGATCAGTATGAAAAGAAAATACATATGTATGAAGATTATATACAAACAATCCAAAACCGATTGACAGAATTGGCCGAAAACAAAGAAATACATGAAGAACTGTTTGAATTTGACCCTCTGACTGAAGGTGATCAGACACAACAAGCTATTTCTACACAGAATGACTTGCAAGAAGAGACTCATGAAACGGCAGATACCGTTCAAGAATTAACACAAGCTGTTGAACAAGAAACCGAAGCTCACCAAGAACAAACGCAAGTTCAAGAGGCAAATATTGAAACGCAAAAAGAAGTCACCCAAAATGTTGAGGCGCAAATTGAATCGCAACATAACTTAACAGAAGCTATTCATGAAACCACTGAGGCGATTCAAGAACAACAAACACAAACTGCAAAAGAAAAAGCTGATACTTCGCAAAAAGAGGACGCCTTTAAGAAAACTAAAAAAACGCCGGACTCCAATAGTCCCGATATTTATAAACAGCAAACGGCTCTATATAACAAACGGTATGCTTTAGAACAACAAAATTTAACAGCTAATGAAATACAAAAGGCAAAAAATAACATTCGTATTAAAGATATCAATGCAGAAATTCTAGCGTTAGAGCAAAAGAAAATATTGAATTCTGAGTTGATTGACTCTGATAAAGAATTAGCGCTTACCAACCTTCAATTGCATAACAAAGAGAATTTAAGCAATCTTAAAGCTGAGATTGAATTAATTCGTCAAAAAAACCAAGCGGAACAAGAGGCCGCTCAGGCGGAACAAAAAGTTGTGGAGGCTGAGAAGAAATCACGGAAGCAAAGAGATAATCAAATAAAACAAGATTTAAAATCTAGTTTGAGCGGAAGTACGAAAGAATATGAACGTGCTCAACAAATTTTTAATGACGGACAAATATTACCACAGTTTTCTGATGAGGTTGGTGTACAATTACAAATAATTAAAAATAATATTAATGAAGTTAATAGTTTGATGGCAGCTACTCATTGGGACATACCTGAACAAGTAGATTTAGTACGCCAAAAAATTAATGACCTAAAGTTAGCGACTAAAGATGGTTTAATACCTGATGATAAAATTTCTGCAGATACGGATCAAATTAATCGATTAATTAAACAATTAAAAGCTTTTCAAAGCGCAAATGCGTTATCTTCAGAATCTAATAATGCGATTAATCAATGGAAGTCTATACTTAATGATGATGTGTCTGTAAGTACATTGAAAGATATAAATAGTCAATTTATTGAAATGCAACAACGTATTAAAGGGACTTCTGAAGAGGGTAAATCATTTTCTTCATTATTGAAAGAAAGATTTTCAGCGTTGGGAGCATATCTTTCAACTTTTGCTAGTTTTTATCAAATAATTGATCAGGTTCGGAATGGTTTACGCATTATCCATGATCTAGATGATGCTCTGACTGAAATGGCGAAAGTATCTGAAGAACCACTCTCTCGCCTGAAAGAATTCCAAACTGCTAGTTACGACATAGCAAACGCTGCTGGTACAACTGGTTTGGTTATTCAGCAAAGTACAGCAGATTTTATGCGCTTAGGGCAATCTTTGGATCAGGCCCAACGGTCTGCTAAAAATGCTTCTGTCCTGTTAAATGTATCTGAATTTAGTGATATCAGTGAAGCTACCGATGCTTTAATTGCAATGAGTGCTGCTTATGATGATTTATCACAAGAAGATATTCTTGATAAATTAAATAATATCGGTAACAACTTTTCGATTTCTACTGAAGGATTAGCTACAGCTTTGCAGAACTCAGCTGCTACTCTTCGTACTGCTAATAATGATATTGATGAAAGTATTGCATTAATTACTGCTGGTGAAAGATTGCCAGAAATATATGGAAACATATATTTAAGAACACATTTAATTGCGTTGACCGCCTAAAGCTTTATGCCACAATAATGGAGAAATCACATTATGACGGATTAAAAAGTTAAAGATATATGGCCAATTCGCAGCCAAGCCTCTAAGTTGCATTATATTATATTATATTTTATTATATAATGGTAATATGAGGAAGGTTCAACGACCATTCCCAAGTCGGGGCTTAAAAAGCCAATAGAAGTACGGCACAAGTAAATGGTGTGGGTGAAATCCCCTTAAATGGAAAAGGTGTGGTCCCTAACGTAAAGCCGAGGGATTAAAAAATGGTCTAAACTTTATATGAAAGTATAAAGAATTAAATAGATTATAATCTATTTAATTGTGTGGCGTTACGAACCGCATTTATAAATTGAATCAGATCGTGCAGGACCCAAATAAAGTTGGTAATGCATTTAGAACAGTCGCGTTGCGTATTGTTGGTACAGAAGAAGCAAAAGATCAATTAGCCGAATTAGGTGAAGATGTTGATGATTTTGTTGTTCGAACCGAAGCCAAATCTCGACAGATTATTAAAGATTATACTGCAGTCGCCTCGAATGATTTCAAAGGCGTTGATATATTAGATGAAAATGGAAATTTCCGCAGTACCTACGAAATATTACAGGATATCGCAGATGTATTTGAAGAAATTGTAGAAACTGATAAAAAATATGGCACGAACAGGTCGCAAGGCTTGCTTGAAACGCTGGCGGGGAAAAACCGTGCCAACGTAGTCGCATCCGTCCTTCAATCACCTGATGTACTACGTTCAGTTTATGAATCTTCACAGGATTCTTTTGGATCTGCTGAAGAAGAATTAGAGAAATATAAAGACTCTATCTCAGGCCATCTCGCTGAGATTCAAAATAAATGGCAGCAAGCCTGGGCGCAAACTGCCAATCGAGATGTAATCAATTTCTTTATTGATTTAGGATCGGCAACTCTTGATCTTGTTAATAACTTTGGTTTGCTTCCCACCGCTGCGACGGCACTGGTTGCTGTATATGGGGTGCTGTTAAAGAGCGGTAAAAATAATATGAAAGTTACCACCCTCTTAGGCTCTGCATTCCAAAGTCTAGGCAAAGAAGTTGGCGCTACCACAAAAGTTTTTGAACAAGCAACTGGAATGGTAGATGCTTCTGGTAAAGCAATCACTCGTACCGTGACCGAAACAACTGGTGGTTTGGGCATTACATGGGGTGCTTTATTTGCTGGCATTGCGGCTGGGGCCGTAGTTATCTATGGTTTGGTCAAAGCAATTGAAGCATTAAACACCAGTTCAGATGCTATCATCAAACGTAATCAGCAACTTCTCGCTACAGACCGTAAAAAGACCGAAGCTATTCAAGATGAAATCAAATCATATCAAAATAACGCAGACTCTCTTCAGGCATTGCTTGATAAATATGAAGCAGCCGAGGTTGGTTCATCTGAATACTATCAAGTTCGTCAGCAAATTGCTGATCAGTTCCCGGTACTTATTATGGGCTATACGGATGAAGGTGATGCCATTATTGCTAATACTGATGTAATTAAGGATCAGATTGAGCAATATAAGCAATTAACCTTAGCTAAACAAGAAAGTCTTAGAGAACAGGCGAGAGAGAACATTGATCGTCAGACGGGCAATACAAATGAGCATATTGGTGGTATACTGAATGAGAACTATACTGGCAACTCTTCTACTCGTTCTTTGGTGGATCAGCAACAGCGCTTGGAAAAAGAAATAGCTGATTTAAGAGCTAAGGATGGGCAGAAAACAACAATTGACGGCGCTGGCTATTGGGATATTATGACCAATAGTTGGGTCGAACAAGGTTCTAGTTCTATATACGATTTTGCGTCAGATCCTTATGCACAAGAATTGCTTCAAAAGCTGGAAGACGTCACTAATCAGCTAACCACTGCCAGAGAAGATTTAAAACAGAATTATGCTCTTCTTGTTTCTAGTATTGATACAGAAGACGAGACATTAATTAATGCCATTCAGAATCTTGAGAACTTATCTACTTTGATGGATGATATTAGCAGTACTAAATTTGAAGATATGCTATTTCAGCTACAAAGTACCGACTTGTCAGGTGAAGATAACATAGCTACTTTAATGGATTCTATTTTCAATCCTGACCTTAAAGAAATTAAAGCGGCTGATTATTTTGATGTTATGGAAAACCGTATGAGCCAGTTCCGTCAGGAAATGGGCTTAACGGAGGAAAACTGGGAGAGTCTATCACGCAACTTAGATGTACTTGATACGCAAGGTCGTATTAATGACAGGATTAATAGCTTAGTAAACAGCCAAGCTGGTGCAATTGCAGAAAATCTAGGCATTAATCTTCGGCAGACGCTCCAAGATATGTCTGTTGCAGAGGTGCTTGGTTTTAATCAAAAGAATTTCTTTACAGACCAGTTTAAGACTTCACTGCAGGAAAAATATGCTTCACTGGTTCAAGATATCGGTGATGAAACTGTATTGTCTCTATCTAATGTAGAGTGGGATACAGATGGATTGACTGCTTCACAACAGTCAATTAAAGCCCTATCTCAAATGGCTTCGCAGTATGGTATTGTTGATACGAATAATGCTATTCAAGAAACTATTACTCTCCTATCTGAATTAGGGTATATTGTAGACGATACTGCTACTGGTATGCAAAACAGTTTTTCCGCATGGAAAGAGGCTACTGAAACGCAGTTAAAATCTGTGACAGATTCTACATCTGCTCTCACTACTGCTCTGAAAGAACAGACTTCTACTGGCAACGTTACTGCTGATACATATAACAAATTAACAACTGCAAACACTCAATATAAAGACGCTTTAGTTGCTACTGCATCTGGTTTACAGCTTGACACGAAAGAGACTAGACGGTTATCTCAATTAGAACGTGAAAATCTGAGAACCGATATTGCGGCTAAGTATGATGAGTTAAAAGAACAGTATG
>Ga0326511_10004197_pt1 | contig 11535 bp, 10 predicted proteins | sample 0_2496_0518_D_FD_203701 | JGI IMG/M metagenome (GOLD analysis project Ga0326511, IMG submission 203701) | Bovine rumen microbial communities from UC Davis, California, United States - 0_2496_0518 | ecosystem: Host-associated > Mammals > Digestive system > Stomach > Rumen | place: USA...
ACCGGACTTATAGGCATTGATCAGTGCCCGCAGATTGCTTCCTACATTGGGCCGGTCGTACTCGATGCCGGCAAGCTTCGCAAAGCGTTCGCCGATCGCTTCATGGCAGGCAGCGATTGCGACTTCTTTGGAATTGCTTCCAAAGCCCCTGGATCTGGCCAGCTCTTCGCCGTAGCTGTCCAGCATAGTATAGTAGTAGTACTTGATGATCAGGGAATCCGTCACACGAGTGACTTCAGGAAGTTCTGTTCCTCTGCTCCATCCTCTGTCATCCGGCACTGCGCAGATTCCCACATAGGTGTTGCCTTCGTTATCGACAACCTTTATGGGTGTCGTATGCCCGAGATGGCCGGAGACATCTTCCCCGATTCCCAGGTCCTCATAGTCAATTTCGTCTTCCTTACTGACGATCTTCGCGCCGGCCGCATTATCTGCGGAAGCGGACTTATTGACAGAAGCAGATGCCGCGAGGGCCGGAGCCGTCACCTTTTCAAATGCGGTCTCAAACTCCTCAACTGTCATGGCGATTTCCTGCACGGATTTGCCGGATTCCTCCGCAGGCGCTTCAGCAGTATCTGCCGGGGCAGCATTCTCAGAAGTAGCATCCTTATCAGCGATTTCAGTTCCTGCCGCAGTGGCATCCTCAGCAGCTACATCAGTGTCTGCAGAAGTAGTATCCTCAGCAGCAATATCAGTACCTGCCTGAGTGGTATCCTCAGCAGTTGTATCTGTGCTTCCTTCTGCGGCTGTTTCATTCTCAGAAAGCTCTGCCGCAGCATCACTCTGAGTAGATGACTCATCAGAAGCATCTGCCTCTGTGGATGATTCGCTGGCCGCATCTATTTCTGATGCCGTTTCACTGGCCGCTGTATTTCCTTCCGCTGAGAAGCTGTCATTTTTCCGGTTTTCCTTCTCGGCGTTCATTTCAGCACTGGCGGAAGCTTCTTCACCGGCTGTCCTTTCTTCCCGTAACGCTGCTGCTTCATCCGCCGTACTTCCGTTTCCGTCATCTGAGCGTAACAGGTCTTTTTTTGACTCATCCATTTCAGGATCATCAGCTTCCTTAGCTTCATTCGAAGGCACCTGACCGGCACTCTCAGTCTTGCCGTCAGGATCCTTCGGTTCATTTCCTTCTTCTGCATCATCGGCAGCCGCCTCCTTTTCAGAGGAATTCTCACCATGGCTCTCTGCATTTGAGCCTGTCCGGTTTGAAGCAGCGGAAGAAGAGGCTTCCTTTTTTACTTCCTTCTTTACCACAGTGATCCTGCGGCTGAAGCGGTATCCGTGATTCCCGCTTTTGGGATCTGCATGGTAGACAGGCTTATAGCTTCCTTCTTTTGAAGAAGAAAAGCCGTCATCATCGTAAAGGGAGATCTTAACCTTTTTTGAAGAATAATCGATCCCTTTGAAGTCTTTCCCGATCTCAAAATCCTCGTCTGCATCAACAGTAATGTCTTCTGCTTTAACGATCTCATCCTCATCGAGCATGTCCCTGATATCTTTCAGATCCGGATAATCCTCCATATATCCCGAGCCTGCATCGGAATCCGCCGCCATAGCGGGAACCGGCCCGATCACCGCTGAAAGAAATGTCACAACGGAGAGGAAGCCGGCAGCAATCCTTGCAATTGTCTTTTTTCTGTTCACTTCTTATCCTCCACAAATATTTGGATTCATTCAATTATGATTTTGTCTGGGCAGCAGTACCGCCATCACATCGGAATATGCCCATATATACCGTCACCTCCTCATAAATGTTCACAGAGTACCCTGCCCGTTTTTCAGCTCATTTGTCCCTGCATGGATTCCATCCTGAAAGGTATCTTTCCCCGATGTTTTCCTAAAACGGACAATCTGATAACAGCACATTCATGCGGCAGGACACGCGGCCCTGCCGTATGGTATCTGCTGTTATTCATGAGCGTTTATGCCTGTTCATCCCGGTCCCGTTCCAGTCCCTTTTTTTCGGGACGTTTTCTCTGCAAGCCGCGCGAATCATGCGCAGTCAGGCAGGTATCCATCCGGGCAGGCTATTCAGTTTTCAAGGTGTAAATGTGTGCATAGGCATGGCCATTATTGCTTCTTACACCTATTGGGCTCCGGAGGACCGGAATGTTTCCTGCTCTGAAAAAAATATGGAATTTTACGTCTGTACCCTGGATCCCCTTTCAATTTATTTCCTCATCATCAAAAGCCATTTTCTTCCTCTGTATTTCCCCGAGAACAAATGAGGTGACCAATACGGCAAAGGAAACAAGACCCGGCAATAAATAGAGGATGAGATCTGTTTCGTCTCCAGTCTCAGGCGAGCCGGACCGCTTTCCCTCTTTTCCTTCCTGCGAGATGGATGTTGGGGCTTCCGGTTCGTTGGATTCAATGATCTTGCCCTGCATTGTCTTTCCCCTGGCAAAGGCTTTATTTACGATCTTGCCATTCCTGATGTCGTCCGAGGTAATCTCATATGTCGCATATGCAGTCACCCTTTCACCGGGTGACAGATAGCCTTCCCCGGTCCTGCTGTCCGTGCTTTCCTCCCAGTTGTATTCGATCCGGGAAAGTCCTTCCATCTGGTCAATGACCTCAATATCCCGAAGCGTCAGGTTTCCGGAATTTGTTACGGTAAAGAAATACTGGATGGCCGCGCCCGCTCTTGCGTCGCTGATCTGCTGGACAGCAGCCTTCTTCGAAAAGTCAATAGAAGCGGTTCCCTTCAGGATCACTTCCGAAGTCTGTTCGTCCTCCACTTCATCTCTGTCATCGGTCTCAGCGCTTGCCTCAGTCTTGCGGACCAGTTTTCCAGTATCGATGTCGTCCTGTGTAACGGTATAAGTTACTGTAACCGGGACTGTTTCCCCCTCAGAAAGTACATTTTCCTCTGTATCAGGGTCGGAAGAACTGTCCCAGGCCACGGTCAGCTCCGCATCATCGTCCAGGATCTCGCTGACTTCAACATCCTTGAGCAGTTCAGAGCCGCTGTTTTTGACCTTCATGGAAACCTCTACTGTATCGCCCGCGGACATCCCGGCCGACTTTTCCGGTTCCTCTTCATAGCTGATCAGAATTGCCGCCCTGGATGCGTCGGACTCAGCCATGGATTCCCTTGTATCTGCATCTGCAGCGTTTTCTGTATCTGCACTTTCATCTGCGCTACTTTCAGGATTTGTCGAATCATCTTTATCTGACGTCTTCTTTTCAGACGGTTTTCCAGACTTGATCATGCTGAAGTCTGTAAAAATATCTGTGGAGCAGTTCGTCCCGCCCCAGGCAAACTGAATGTTCGCACTGTTTACAGGAAGGATCACAGCACCCGGCAGTCCATTTCCTTCCAGATAACCTGAGGGTGAAACTGAAACAGTAGAATCCTCGCAGCAGAGTGCTTTGCCTGTAAAGCCTGACAGCATCGCCACACGTTCATGGTCACATGTTTCACTTGCAGGATCTCCGAAGACTTCGTCCAGATCGGGAATAAAGAGGAATGTCCTGGGTTCATCTACGTTGTTTCCTTCGTGCCCGACGATACGAGCAGACCATTTTTCCGAGATTCTGACATCCAAAACTTCCGCCTCGGTTTCCCTGTCTGCGTCATTCTCTTCCGCACCGGCTGGAATGCTCCGTGCCTCAGCCCTGATAGTGTGATCATCGGAAACAGAGGAGACAGCAATCTTGCAGGAATCACCTTCCCCGGACTCTTCAGGAAGTTCAATTCTGGCCTCATCGAGGGTCAGGATCAGATCCACCTTTTCCCCGTCTGATGTACTTCCGGCATTTCGGATGACGTACTCTACGACGTTTTCATATACGCCAGTTCCATCTTTTATAGATGCCGCCTCTATGGCCACCGCGGTTCCATCCTCCGTCTTCTCTATATCGAAGCTGCCATTCTGGATATTGGCTGAGTATTCTGTACCCTTTAAGTCGAAAATAATAGGCGTTCCTGCCTCAAAGAAGTCTTTTTCCCTTTCCAGGAAGCTGTCAGCCGAATCACCAAATCCCTTCCACTCATCTGCCGAAATCGTGACGATCTCGGGAGTGATCGCCCCGGAGAAATCATTGCTTCCATAAGTGCTGAAAACATCGCTGTTTTCATCTTCGTTATCCTGCTCTTCAGGATCTTCTGTTGATTCCGGATCCGTGTCACCCGCGCCGGATGTCTCCTCGTCAACCTTTTCCTGATCCTCTGATCCGTCATCTCCAGCTTCTTCACTGGCAGCGTCTCCATCTGTATCCTCTTTGTTTGCGTCAGCAGAATCCGCATTGTCCGCATCTTCCTGATCTGCGGCAGATTCGTCCTGTTTTACGTCTTCACCTTTAGTATCTGTTACAGTCTCCTTCAGATCTTTGCATGCGTTGGTATCAGCGGTTTTGGATTCATCTGCATCCGTATCAGAATCAGGGCTTGATCCATCGTCGGTCCTTCCAGAAGAGGATTCCTCTTTTTGAGAATCCACTGAAGGTGATTCTGATGCGTATTCGCTTTTTGTCACGCTTTGAAAAGCGCCGGCGTCTTCCACAGCAGTTTCCTTATCACTGGAGGCAGGAAGTGCAACAGCGTTCTGTGGATCAGCAGCTGCTTGTGTGCTCCCTGCCACAGCAGCAGTGCTTCCGGTGCTGCTGTAATATGCCGTAAGGGGAAAAGGACTGTCTGCCTGTTCAGAATCTGATATGCGGTATTTTTCCTGTGCTATTGGATCTGCGAGGCTTCCAGCTGCGCTTATTACAACCGGGGAGAGGATCAACAGCGCTGAAACGGCTGCCATACCTGCCCGGATCCGCAACTTTGAAAAATCCATAGCTGTATCCTCTTTTCTGATTTCTTTGTTGTTTCTCCTGAAAAAAAAATCATTCTTTTTGTGTTTTCTGCTCATCTCACTTCACCTGTTCACTTTCTGTTATAGCCTTCACTTTCTACCGAAATTGCTTCCCTCTAAATGTCAGGAGTCGGCAATGCCGGCAGCGTCCTCCCGGAAAAATCAGCAAAGCCAATTTCCCCGGGAGGCGTTTGAAGCCCGGGATCTATATCCCGGCCTCGGTATGAAAGGAATGCAGTACTGCATTTCTTTCATGATTCATCACAGTTTTCCGCCTGGGCACAGCTGAAGAAATGGCAGGGTTTTGTGCTGCCGTACATAAAACCCTGCGCATTTTTAGTAGCCAGTATATGAATTAGATATGGTGTGAAAGATGTGGTCTCCGACAGTCTGTGCCAAAAGCGTAAAAGAACTGTGTGATTAACTCTTCCGAAAAAGCCACTCGCCAGAGTGGCACCCCGATGAGAAATTCGCGAAGGCGATTTCTCATCGGGATCACAGGAGGTTGGCCGCTTGCGGCAAAACCTCCAGATCGAAAAATAATGCATCGGCATTATTTTTCGATCTTTAGTGCTTTCTGTAATACTGATGTTCAAACTGACAGTGGATCGTCAGGACTCCCAGGTTTCTTTGTAATCTCTTCAAACGGTCCTTTACCCGTTTTTCCATTTTTTCCACCCTGGCCCGGCTGATTCCAAGCATCAGTCCTGTGTCCTTGCTGTTCAGTCCCTTGTAATAGCGGTAATAGATCAGGCTCTGTTCCTCATTGGAAAAGTTGCCCAAAGCCCGCTCGAACATTCTTAACTTCCTTTGAATTTGTTCACTTCCTTCTGGTTCCTGCTGCCTGCCTGGTGGCGGCGGCGTTTTCCCCATTTCCTGTATTTGCTCTGTTTTGTTTTCGTCATGATTTCCTCTCTGCAGCCAGGACAGGAACAGCTCCCGCCGGACCTCGATCCTGGAACCGTCCTCCATTTCAAAAAAATAACTGCTGCAAACTCTGGGCTTTTGACCCATGTTGTTCTCCTTATCCAGTGCTTCACTGCCTGTTATTTCGTAGTTCCGAAGTCAGGACCTGCAGCGAAATAATCTGTTCATTTTGCTTCAATTCCTATGGGGATGCCTTTCGTGGTCTGTCTTCAGGACACCTGATTTCCTGATCTTTGCCCTCGCCCGTGTAAGCGTCTTCGAAATCATTGATTTTGAATACCCCATTTCTTTTCCCACCTCTGTTTCTGTCTTCTGGAGGATGCAGCAATCCCACACGACCTTTTTTTCTTTTTCTGTCAGGACGGAAAGCGCAGCTTCCAGCATTTGGTTTTCCCAGGATCTCTCAAACACTTCGTCCGCACCTGTTTCCTTCTCGCGCCTCGTGTGAAGTGTTTTCTTCCTTATTCCTGTATCCATGTTTTTCAGGATCCTGTCTTCTCCGGCAATATAAAGGGCAAGCTGCCACTCCTCCTGATCCAGGGGAAGCCTCCTTTCCATGTTTCCTCGCGGGTCGCCGGTCCCTGTTTCCTGATGTCTTCGAAAGTCCCTCTCAAGGAAGTCTTTTTCATTCTCTCCGAACGTATAATATCCGGCTGCGGAGATTGGAAAGACTGTCTTATGCCTGCCGATCATGCAAACCACATATCCGTTTCTGTAGACTGTGATACGGGCATCATGGCCGATGCAGATGGATTCATAGACTTCCTCATTCTCCCGGAGTGTCTTCTCGCTCGGGACCTCCTGCCCTGTCTTCGGAACTGCCACCTGTTTCTTTAACTGCTCCAATGTTTTCACTGCTGCCACCTTTCCCGGGCAGCATGGAGCAATTCCGGATTCCTCCTATTCCAGCAACATCTTCCGATGAATAGAGACGGTTCTCTGATCGAAGCTGTCGTTTATGACAGCTGAAAAAAGCTCATGGCATGCCCGTTTTTTTTAACGGGCATGGCGTGCGCTGTATGGACCGTATACCCTGGTGCGTGCTGTGCTGGACAGCAACCAACTGGAAACTGGAAGGACTGTTATGTCAGATAGTCATAACTCCCCCTGTCCATACAATATGCTTTTGTTGCAGTGTTATCCCCGCCGCATGCGGGGGATCTTTCCTCCCTTCACCCCATATCCGGGGTATTTCACTTTTTTCATATGCCCTGCTGCACCAGCGTCAGCCTGAGGGCACAGAAATATTGCTTCGTTATTTTTCCTTCTCTTCGAGGGCATTGAGGAGCGCGATCATTGTCTTTGCCACCACCTTCTGGTCCTCGTCCTCAAGATGCCTGAAGCGCAGGAAGACCTGTTCGTCCCCGCCTGCTTCTTTCACCTTTGATACTTCCAAGCCGATCAGGTAATTGGCATCCGCATCCAGCGCGAGCAGGATCCTGCGGAATTTGTCAATGGAGGTTGAAGACTGACCGCATTCCAGGCGGCTCAGGGTATTGACGCTGATCCCCGCCCTTTCTGCCAGCTGCTCCTGTGACAGATGCAGCTCCAGTCTGCGCTTCCGTATCCGTTCTCCAATCTCCAGGTACTCCTCGGACAAAGTCCGGTATTCCAATGCTGCATCGTTCCTCCCTTCTATTGGCCGAAACTTTGGACCATGATGGTCTGAAGTTAGTTTTTCCTGAAACTTTGGACCACGATGGTCCGAAGTTGATTTTTTCCTGGAACTTTGGACCACGATGGTCCGAAGTTGATTTTTCCCTGGAACTTTGGACCACGATGGTCCGAAGTTGAATTATTTCCTCCGACAGAAACACAACAGGGAACTTTGGACCACGGTGGTCCAAAGTTCCCTGCAGGTTGATGCGTTGTGCACCCTGCTATTAAGTTGTATCCCTCACAGGACTTAATGCCATATGTGAGTGATGGCACTGTTTTCCTGTAACCTCTCAATGTCAGCATTCTTCATGCTGTCGTCGGATGGATCCGGAGCGTCCATCATTATGCCCGGGCCATCCTGAATCTATCGATTATGAATGAAAGGCAACCTGCGATTGTCTGGATTATCATACAGATCAGATAGAACACTGCGCGCAGCATCTGCCATGTCAGTATGAAAATGCCGAGCACTCCGCCGACAAGTACATTTCCGAACAGGATACCTACGGAGTCGGTGAAGGGATGGCTTCTGGGGATGACATACATGCACATGTGAGAGATCCCGAAAGGAACGCCCATCAGCCAGATCAGGAGCGGCCAGTTTGTTACTCCTTCTTCTGTGCAAAACGGATAAAGGATGTATGCAAGCAATGCAGCTCCGCATAGCGGCAGAAATACTTTCTTCAGGAATTTTTCAGTCATCATTCTTCACCTCCGAAAACATCATAGTTGGCTTCTGCCTGGTAGTAATGCCCTATTGTCAGCACTGAATTGTACAGGGCTGTCAGCATGTATGCGCGGATGTTATTGACTTTCCTGTAGTTATTCCGCATAGTCCATCGGACATAGTCAATGTGGTCCCTGCGGATCTTGTAATAGTGCTCCTTGACCAGCACAGCTGGCATTTCATTCCCGTTGATCCTCAGTACAGCTGTATCCGGCATTCTCAGGACATCCACAATCATCTCTACGAGTTCATCCACCTCCTCTCTGGCGTCCTCATCCTCTCCCTGGAAGCTTTGATAATCAACCCTTTCCCGCACATAGTTGCGGATCCCATCAATCACATCGATCTCTGTAGGCGGCACAAATACACCGGGTACAGCAGTATCCCCGGATTGATTGATAGATTGAGTCTCACTCTTTTCAGTCTTGTTATATTCAGTCTTATTAGGGTCTAATTTCTGGACTTCCTGAAGTCTGTTTTCTGGACTTCCTGAAGTCCAATTTTTAGACTTCTGGTGGTCTAATTTCTGGACTTCTGGTGGTCTAATTTCTAGACTTCCTGAAGTCCAGTTTTTAGACTTCTGGTAGTCTAATTTCTGGACTTCCTGAGGTCTAATTTCTTGACCTCCTGAAGTCCAATTTTTAGACTTCTTTGTAGAATCAGGCTTTCGCGGCTCTTCTGTGCTGTTTAACGTATTTTCTATATCATTATTACGTTCTCTTTCAATCGGAGCCATAAAGTTTTTTACGTAAAAAACATTTGCTTTTCCCAACCCGGGGCGGCTCTTTTCAATCAGGCCAATCCCCTGTTCGGTGTCAAGTTCATGAACAAGGTTCACTGCAGTCTGTTTGCTGCACTGTATCAGTTCACGAATGTCGCTGAGCGGAAACACGATATAGACTTTGCCCTCCTCGTCCAGCCACTCATTTTTCGTTGACAGAGACATCCTGTCGAGCATGAGTCCATACAGGACTTTCGCCTCACAGGATAAGCCTTTGAAACGTTCTTCGGTGAACATGACTTTTGGAATACGGTAAAAGGTATAGCTTTCTGCCTGCTGCCCGTAAAAGTATTCAAAACCAGATGGTTGCAGCATGCTCATGCACCTCCTTCCTGCTTAGATTTCCAATCTTTCAGGAGCCCGAGGATAATCTCCTCTATTTCCCTTTTCTCAGTTTCAGGCGGGAAGAATTCCATGATCCGCCTGTAAGGTATCGCTATACCTGTTTCTGCCTTTTTCCTGTCCATCAGAATTTCAAAGATCTTTTGTTCATCCAGCGTCCCGGCTGCGCTGTTCTCACGCAGCTGATCCGCCTGTTTTTTGTTCGGGTACAGCAGGATCGTCTCAATCGTTTTCTCAAGGAGCATCTGCTCATTTTCAGGAAGATAGGAGAGCTGTTCTCCGCAGACAACAGTGATCTTTCCTGTGTCGACCTGTCTGAGCAGGCTGTCCCTGAGATATGAAAGTCGAATGTAGCGCTTGACCGTGGTGCCGCTGTCGCCGGCGGCTTCCCCGACAGCATCTGCCGTATTCTTTTTCCCCCGTGCGCCCTGGTGCTTTAAGGCGTCATATTTCATCCGGTATGCCCTGGCCTTTTCACTGGGGAGGATATCTTCCCGCTGGATGTTGGAATCCACCATGACGACGACCGCTTCATCATCTGAATAGTCGCGGACAAACATGGGCATTTCCGTAAGCCCTGCCAGTTCGCAGGCACGCCTGCGGCGGTGGCCGGAGATGATCTCATAACCGCCTCCGCTGTCCTGAGGACGCTTACGGGCAATACCGGGGACGAGGACGCCGTACTTTTTAATGCTCTCCACGGTTTCCTGCATTTTTTCATCGTCCAAAACCCGGAACGGATGGCCTGCGAACTCATAGAGTTCTGACAATGGGATCATCCTTACGCGGTCTTCCTTTCCCATGTCTTCCTGATCTCCGAAAAGACTTTCGAAGCTGTCCAGAACGATCTTGGAAGCGCTGCTTTCCTTATTTTTCATTGTCGAGCACCTCCTTCGTAAGTTCCAGATAGGCTGCTGCGGCCTTGCCGTTAGCATCGTGTCTGTAGATGCTGACGCCTTCCGCCGGCGTCTCCTCCAGCCGGACTGTATAAGGGATGAATTTCCGGAAAATATGGATCTTGTCCCCATAGCTGTTCCGAAGCATTTCCATTGTCTCACGCGCGTACTTTGTCCGTGGGTTGACCATGGTTATGAGAACCCCTTCAATGGTAAGGTCCGGGTTGATCTGCCTGCGGATCTTGCCGATTGTCCGAATCAGCTCCTGAAGCCCGTCCAGGGCGAGCTTTGCCGCCTGGACGGGAATGAGTACACTGTCCGCACAGGCAAGGGCATTGATCGTCATCAGTCCCAGAGACGGGGCGCAGTCGAGAAGGATGTAGTCATAGTCTGGACGCAGCCCGGATACGTACTCCTTCAGGATCAACTCCCTGCTCATGACATTGACGAGGGCCAGCTCCACACCTTTGAGTGTTTCATTGGCCGGAACCAGATCCACACCTTCCCGGTGGTGGAGGATGGGATCCTGGATCTCATCCTCCTCGATAATAGATGCCATGACTGTGGCGATTGAGGGCTCAAGCAGGGACGGCTTCCTGAATCCGAGGCTTGCCGTCAGGCTTCCCTGACTGTCACAGTCCAGGAGCAGGACTCTCTTTCCCTGCTTTGCGAGTCCAATCCCGAGATTTACAGCTGTGGTGGACTTGCCCACTCCGCCTTTCATATTTACGATTGAAATGATTCTGCACATGTTCTCACCTGTCCTTTATGCTTTTCCCTTGATTTCCTGTTCGTTGCCGCCGGTGCCTTCTAAAGGGTCTGCAATACAGACCTCCCCCATCATCCTAAAGTGCCGGTTCGATGTCCGGATCGGGAGAATACGGGAGACGTTCTCGAGGCGAAGATTCTGATCCTCCTCCAGATGCTTGCGGAACCAGACCAGTTCGTCGGGTGTTCCCATCCAGCGAAGCTTAATCATGGCTGCCTCCTTTCCGGCAGGTCATTCCCATGTGCTTTTTCATGTGTCCTGCTGCACTTGACGCTGTTCTACTGCTCATTTTCTTACCTCCTCGTTTCTTCTTACGCAGGCGTTGCAGTATGCTCTGATCTACCGCACGCCCGCATAAGACTGAAGAAGCACATTGCACCTCTTCACATTAACAACTGCTCCTGACTTCAAAATAAAACTTCACCACAACATAAAAAGGACACCTTCTAATTTCTTAGAAAGTGTCCTTGCGAAACATCTGATTCGATCTGACAATACCAAATCTGTCCTTATCGGACCGGATTTAGTGCCACATTTGTTGTCAAACTGTTGTCAAAAAGACGGTGAAGGCTCAAAAACCCGCGTAGTTATGCGGTTTAATCCTTCAATGTTTTCATTGTCGGGAA
>Ga0326511_10004198_pt1 | contig 11535 bp, 8 predicted proteins | sample 0_2496_0518_D_FD_203701 | JGI IMG/M metagenome (GOLD analysis project Ga0326511, IMG submission 203701) | Bovine rumen microbial communities from UC Davis, California, United States - 0_2496_0518 | ecosystem: Host-associated > Mammals > Digestive system > Stomach > Rumen | place: USA: California...
AATAGCATATATGACATCCTTAGACATTCCCATCATTATTGAATTACGAAGTCTCTCTTTATCGTATCGAAATAGGCAGTCATAAGGATCATTGAACTTGTCTGAAGTAACAGCAAACAGTTTGTCTTCGTTAAATGCATCAAGATTCATTTCCGAGCACTCTCTATAGCGGAACAACTTTGGTGGGACATATTTAACCAGATGCATTGATAATGGAAGCAGTCTTTTATTCCGTTCTTCTATAGAAATTCCTTCAGGCAAGGAAGTCCTTTCCAAAAGATTCTTGAATTCTGTTCTATATCGTTGTGTATTCATATCTGCTAAGTATTAATACTTCTGCTTACTTGGTATAACACCTCTCACACCACCTTTCGGATTGGGCACATCACCCTTGTATCTTGGAATCAAGTGCATGTGACAATGGAATACCGATTGGCCTGCTGCCTCGTTGATGTTGATGCCCACATTATAGCCGTCAGGATGGAAACATTCGTCAACCTTTTGCTTAACGTATTGCAGCACAACATTCATTGCTTCTCGCTCGTGGTTAGTGAGGTCAAAGTAATTAGCGACGTGACGTTTCGGAATAATCAGGGCATGACCTGGCGAGACAGGATAGCCATCATAAAAGGCGACACAAGTGGCTGTTTCACAGATGATTTCCACTCTTCGCGATAAACGGCAGAAAGGACATGTCTCGCCTTCCTTGCGAGGCAATTTGTTGAAGTGCTGATATTGATAGAGTTCATAACTTTTGTTGGCTACCAGACTCTTATAGGGCAGTTTCACGTTGCACTGATAGGTGTATTGCTTGTGAATGGCATGCAGCCGAAAGCCCTCTTCTGTCAAATCACGCCGAACGGCAAAGTAAGCAGTTCCCTTTGGTGAGAGCAGGTTGGTTACATTCATCAACACCTCTGCCTGTGCGTATGGCTCCAGTACATTCAACACGTAATTGCAGATGATGGTATCGAACTTTCCTTCAGGGAAGTCGGGGCGATAGTAATAATCATAGCCAATAATGTCATGCCCTTGCTTCTTCAGTTCATCCGTATCGAAACCATAGCCGCAACCGAAGTCGAGAATCTTCCCTTTCAGCAGATCATGCTCCAAAAGGTATCGGGTAGGAACAGAAATCGCCGTTCGCTTAATTGCCGTTAGATATGGGTGGTTTATAATAGGTTCCATAGTCAATCATGATTTAATGTTCGGAATCCCATGTTCAATGCCATTTGGCTGAGTGGCGAGAAAGTCTTGCGGTATGTGTTCAGAAACTCCTCGTCAGTCATCACCATAAGGTCGTGTGGTGAGACACCAAGTGCGAAGTATTCATTTACGATGGTATCGCGGCTACTGCTTACGGGAATGTACAGACGCAATGCATGATGCTGAATCCTCGCCATCTTAGGCAAATAGTAATCCAAATCAGGGATGCGGTTGCTCTTTGACGAGTTGAAATTTCCATCGGCAGGGATGAGATTCCAATTCTGGTTATGCGAAACGAAACTCCACGGCATAAAATGATCAAGGTCAAAGTCATTCATGCCAAGTGGATGGTCAGTATAGATGCAGTCAATCGTTCCACCTAATTCAATCACCTTGTTCCAAAATTTCTTCTGCTTCGTCAAAGGTTCACGTTCCTCAGGCCTGAGCAACTTTCCTGATATATTTGGAACATTCGGGTTCCTTGCCTGCAGGAAAAGCGTTAGATTCCACAGCGTGAAGTCACGCAGAATCTCATAGTTCGTATTCAGATACTCGCTCCACTTCGGATTCATCGTAACCGTCAAATCCTCGCCCCAACCACTAAGCGAATACAGGCAATCATTCTCCAACGTCTGGGAACGCCGTATCATGTCTCTTTTATCACCAGTGTCAATCCATGGTTTCTGAAACCAAAATGGGACATTGCCCAACAGAATCTTAACCGCATTATTTACTTTTCTGTTTTCGGAAACTGCCTCAGTGATGGCATCAGCTTTACTTTCCAATTTGTCATCGACAGTGATACCTGTAAGTTCGGCCACATTCGGAATAATTTGAGACATGGAATCGCCCTTGCCAAATGACAATCTGAAATACTCAATAGGGTACCAAGCGTATGCAACCATCCTCGAAGCTATGTCAAGAGCAAGCATCTCGGATTTCTGCTCTTTAACGTGCATATCAAGCAGAGCCAGCAGCCAGTAAAATTTATACGTAGCTGTTGTCGTATCAAACACACGGTTCATAAAACCAGTTGACAAACCTTCAGAGTACGGTAGGATGCTGTTCATGCTACCTGAGCCTGCTTATAGATTATTTCAAATTCTATGCTGGGAATGACACGAGTACAGAGGTCAAGAACAACCTGACTGTCTTTTCCGCCAGAGAATGAGGCAAGAAACTTGTCTATCTTGGTGGTCTGGTATATCTTACGGCCTTGCTCTTCTGCTTTATCAAGAGGCACAATCTCAAAGGAGTCGCAATCCTCCTTCACTATAGCCATCTTGGTCTTTGACTTCTTCTCTGCTCTTGCAGCCAACGCTTCATAGTCGAGCTGGTTGGCAGCAATGTCCTTTACACTCTTCCTTGCTCCGGCATACTGGATAAAGGTCTCATGGATAAACTCTATGGCCTCACTCTCCAGAAGAAACATATACTCCTTGCAACGCTCCAACATTTTCTTGACATTGACAGGTTTCAGCTTCAATGATTCCATCCCCGGCTGGAACACTACTGTTGCTTCATCGTATATATTGGCTCCCTTGGCTTCAAACGCCAGTTCACCTCGATACCAGTACTGCTTGTTGATGGCCCAAAGCAAAGGTTCGTCAGAATGGGGGTATTTCCATCCAAGCTCATTCAACTTCAGCAGGTCAAGCTCTTCCCAGAACACAGGACGCGGAGAAGTACCAAGCGTACCCTCCACAATACGGGAGTGCAGCAGCACCCCACCAGTCTCTTTGTCCCAGGTTATCTTATACATATCTTATTACTCATTATTATTATAATTCTTGTCAAGTTCCTCGAATCTCACGAGATCCTTCAGGTCTATATCAAGCAGTCGTGTTATCTTCATCAGCATCTCCAAAGGGGGCTGTGATGAATTGGTACACCACTTGGAAACAGTAGTTGGGGCACAGCCCAACTGCTTAGAAAGCCAAAGATTGGATTTCTTCTTCTCTGCCAGTATCACCTTCAGGCGATAAAGGTCTTTATTACTTGCCATTGTCGTTATTCGGATATTTGCCACAAAGTTACACAATTTATGCGAGAAGAAAGAAACATACCCTATAAAAAAAATGCAAAAAGGAGTGATTTTAGTGAATTTCATTCATTTTATGCACAATATTCAATTTGTAAACATGAAAAACCGCCCATCAGTTATATAAAAATGCTTAAACTGCAATGAGATTAGAATATAATGTGTATATTTGCAACAAGAAATGGGCTTCACGAATAAACAAAGAGGTATGAACATTATAATAAAGAAGTAATTAGGTTAGAAGGCTTGCGAATAAGCATGATAACATATGGAAGATAAGAAGCATTTACAAAAGACACTGACTCCAATAATACTGGAGAAAGGTATGCCCGGATATGAGACAGTACAGGACATTGAGGAAAAGCTCAATGATCCTGAGGTTTTTAATATCGCGATAACCGGTCCATACGGTTCGGGCAAAAGTACTGTGCTGAAAAGTTTGAAAGCCCAATTCCCAGACAGTCATAAATATCTCACCATTTCGCTTGCTTCATTGACTGGGAATAAGGATGATGAAGAAAAAGACCTTGACGAAAAGGAGCAACAAAAGATAGAGTATAGTCTGCTGCAGCAATTGATATATAAGGAGAAACCCGAGACACTGCCGAAAAGTCGCTTTCGTAGAATCAGTAGGAAGTCGGCTCAAGATATAATCAAGTTTGGAGTTGGAATCATCAGTTTCATTATATGTTTTCTTGTTGTGTTTGAACCGCAATGGATGCGTGTAGATACGATATACCAATTATTCGACTTGGGAGGGAATTGGAACCTTGTATTTGATGTGGTATGTTCAGCATATATGCTATGTTGCGTGTTTGCACTATCGGCATACACGTATAGGCGGTCATTGTTTAGCAGGATAAGGTCGCTAAACGTAAAGGATGTACAGATAGAGTTGGATCAGGAATCGTCTGTATTCAACAAACATTTGGAAGAAATAGTGTATTTCTTTGAATCGACAGACTATAATGTCGTCATCATAGAGGACCTTGACAGGTTTCGTTGTCCGGAAATATTCCAGAAACTACGTGAAATTAATTTCTTGTTGAGGGAGTCAAAGGTGTTGAAAGAACAGCAAAGGAGTATCAAATTTATTTATGCGATTAAGGATGACTTATTCAAAGACGCAGAGCGCACCAAGTTTTTTGACTACATCGCAACAGTGACACCTGTGGTGAATCCAAAAAACTCTTGTGAGAAGTTGACCCAAGAACTGAGCGCCAGAGGCTATATGTTGGAAAAGGATGCACTAAGAGACCTGAGTGAATTCGTTGATGACATGAGGATGTTGAAGAACGTGGCTAATGAGTTTCAACAGTATATGGAACGGTTGTCAAGGTCATCAAGTCCTAATCAGGAGAGGCTCCTTGCCATGATTATCTATAAGAACCACCATCCGGATGATTTTGGGAAGCTGCACTATAAGAAAGGAAAGATATATGATTTTATCAGACAGAAGCCTGAATGGGTACAAATAGCCATTGACAAGGTAATAATACCACGCCTAAATGTGTGGCAGAAGAAGCGGGAGGATGTTGTCAACTCGCATAAGTTCACCTTGAAACAATGGCGAATTTTGTATATGGAAAAGTATCGAGAGCATTTGGACTCTTCACTTCTGTCTATCTCTATACAGGGAGGATTTCATTCTATAGCGTCTATCGCTGAATCAGAAAGCTTGTTTGAAACTTTAATCAAGCAAAGCCACCTATCATTTAAATACAAGATGTATTCGGGGAGTTCCACTCAGACAGGCACAACTGAAGTGAATTTTTCAGAAATAGAGAAAGAAGTGGATGACCAGATAGGCTATCAGAAGCGTAAAGAACTGATAGCGACCACAACCGCTGATATAGACAATGAGATCAGGATGGTGAGGGAGGAAGAGAACCGACTGAAGAATTTCAAGCTTGCAAAGTTGTTGATACAGTTCCCTGAAATCAAGAAGAGCGAAAAATTCATACAGATAGGTCTGTCGGAACTAATGGTTTATTTTCTACAGCGAGGCTATATAGACGAGACATACTATGACTATCTGACACTCTACGACGGGACAACCATGAGCCTGAATGACCGAGACTTACTTTCCAGAATCAGACAGAACGATGTGAATGTGAACTATGACGAACCGATTGACGATATATCGGCATTTGTAGAAGAGTTGCCGCTTTTCGTCTACGAATACAGGAGTGTACTGAACTATCAGATAGCTGACTATCTGGAGGCTCATCCTGTCATCTGTAAATCAGCATTGCAGAATTTTGAGCAGCATTTCGTCGCATCGACGACACCACCATTGGACTTTATGGCCAACTACTACAAGAAAGGAAGCTGTGGGGCAGATAGCCTATGGAAGAAGTACGTAAAAACAAAAATGAGCTGGCAGCGCATGCAGACTTATGAGAAGCAAGAATATTGGGATACTCTGGTAGAAGCATGGCTGAGCTATTGTGAACTATCAGACATCACAGACAGTATTCGTGAATGGCTGAACAATAATCTAGGATTCTGCGTTGAGCGACTGAAAGCTATTGGAATAGAACGGTTGAAGGTGATTACAGAAGGTTGTAAGTTTGATGATTTGCATCCGCTTGGACCTGTGGGTGGCGTATTCCAGGGAGATGATGTGCTTGAGTTGGGCAATCACATCATTGGAAACAAGATGTTTGAGTTGACCAGAGGAAATGTCTGTGTTGCTTGTGTCATAACTTCCAGTCCGTTTGCAGAGGATGTTACTGAGGAAGTGCTGACCATGACTAATATCCTTCAATCAGAAAACCAAGGACTGCGGGAATATGTTGAGGAAAATATTCAGAAAGTGTTCAAAGAGTGTATAGTAGAATCTGAAGGACAAGAAAAGGAGGAAGGCTTGTTGTCCATTATTAACGAGGAGTCATTGGACGAAAACCAGAAGATTGCTTACCTTCTGAAGCAAAAAACAAACAAGATAATAGATGTTCTCAGTGTGAATGATGAATATAAGACCATTGCCATCCGTAGTAAGGTGTTGAAACCATCATGGAGTAATGTCATTGGCTATTATGCTTCACAAGATGAAATCATCTCCGAAGATTTGAAGCAGTTTGTTGAGGATAATGTTGTTGTTTTGAAAAATGAACCTTATCCAAAGGATGTGGAGTCTGCATTGGCAAGTGATTTGGTTTTCGGTCCATATCTGAAAATCGAAATCTATAGGGAACTGTTGCCAAACTTAATGACTGTAGTAGAGAAGGAAGATGAGGATAAATTCGACAAAAACACCGGTGTTGAGCGAACTGCCGCATTGGTGAAGGGAAAGTATCTTTCGAATGATATAGAGACAGCAAAAACGGTATGTCAATATGGGTCACATATATATGCAGAGTATCTAAGTAACCATATTGCCAATTATCTCCTTTGTTTTGATGAATATGACCAAGATGCCAAGTCGGTTTCGTTGCTTCTATCAAAAGGTTCGACTATATCAGGATCTCAGCGTTGGTCGCTCGCCAAACTGGTTCCTGCAAGTTTAGTTGCCACAAGCACGGAGCTGGCAGATTCCTTGGTTGATGTTATACTATGGAAGAAGGAGGAACTTGCATGGACTGTTGTAGAAGCTATGCTCAAGATTGCCAGTCCGAATGGAAGTAAGATGCGTCTGCAAGAGTGGCTGCTCAAAAATAACAGGGGGGATTTGATAAAAATTACCACGATACTTCAGAGCATGCAGAACCCATACGCAGAGATAGTGAACGACACGAAACGTCCTCTGGTTCCCAAAGAGTTTCAGGATTATTTGGACATGATACTGCCTTTGGGGTTGTTCACTTCGTATAAAGAGGAGAAAAATGGGTTGAGGGTATATCATAGTACAAAGTAAGAAATGTTTTAAACCATCTAATAATGATATAAAGTTATGAATAAAGACGAATTATATACTACGTTAGTGGCTATGGTGCCAGTGAAAGCTGATGAGGAGAAGGACTTTCGGGTAGTGATGAAAGAACTGCTTGGAACATTCAGGAAACATCTTGACAATCTGGATGCTGGAGAGCAACCAGCAGAATGGAATGGCACAAAAGTTCGTGCAAAACAACTATGCGATGCCATTGAACGTGCTATTGAAAATGAGTACAAGGGTATCAGACATTCTGCCTATAGTGCTATCAAGAACCAGCTTGATGGCTACAAGACACAAAATGTAGAAATCGTTGGATTAGCCTACAACGAAAATATCTTACCTGTTGCGCAAGGGACTGTGATGTATAGAATGCGGAAGGTAGAACTGGAGGAACAGCGCAAATTGAAAGCTAAAGACATGTTTCACATTCCATTGGACAAAAGAGGTCTTGTAGAAACACAGAGATATAGTGTCCCTGGCTACCCATGTCTGTATTTGGCGCATAATGTTTACGGGTGCTGGGAGGAAATGGGAAGGCCTGATTTCGGTACGGTGATGGTATCGAAGTTTGTCTCTCAAAACGAGTTTAAGGTGCTTGATTTGAGAATCCCTTCAAAATCGAAATGGGATGCAAATATGGAGAGGTGCGTGCTATTCTTCCCACTGGTTCTTTCATCGATGGTTCAGGTGAAGAACAATAAGGACACTTACAAGCCGGAATACCTGATACCCCAACTGCTGACAGAGTGGGTTATCTCACACAATAGAGATAAAAACGGGCCAGATGACGAGATATTGGGAATCATGTATACTTCTGCGCAGAAGAATGATGATTTCAACTTCCCAGACTACAGCTATGACAACTATGCAATACCCGTATTGAAGCCCTTGAGCAGTAAGAAATACTGTAACCGTTTGGAGAGCATCTTTCAACTAACTGCACCAACATACTATGATCTGGAAGTTTTGAGAAACGGTGAACATATGGATTGGGGAGTTCTTGATCTTGATGAAGAACAGCAAAAAATACACGATTTGAACACATCTCGCTTTGGGGCGATGGAGCAGTTTCTCCAGGCGAAACCTCTTGAAATTATTGATCAGTAACATAAGAATTCTTAGCAAAAGAAGGAATGGATAATCCGTTGAAGGGTATCAATCATCACATAAAGCCGTTTCGTGATAGGAAACTGGGGCAAATAGAATCGTTTGACTTGGTGATGTACAAATATATCCGGCTGGAGTACGTGCTAAAAATGCTTGAAACCAAGGTACTTCGGCTTGCTAATATCAAGAAGTGGGAAGATGTTTATGAAAACTTTGTAGACAAAGAAGACATCAATCTGTTGAATTCTTCGCGTGAGGAGATGATGCCAACGGTGTATTATGGTCAATCATGGACAACACGGGAGGAATCTGATGCAATGTGGAGGATCTACTCAAATACAGGTTCTGCAGTGAGGGTGAAGACAGTATATCCTCTTCTGTTTTGTGCATTAGCTGATTGGTATAAAAAGCATAAAGATGATATTATATGGCCAACAATTGATTATGTAAATTATGCTGATGAAGATGAGATTAATAGATGGCTACAATCAAACTCTCCGATGAACTACTGGGCTTTCGGAGAGTTACAAAGGGAGGGATTGTTCGTTAAGAGGCGAGAATTTGAGCATGAAAAGGAAGTGCGCGTGATAATGCAAAGTCACAAAGAAGAGAAAGATTATATTGAGATAGACTTCGACCCATATAAAGTGTTCCGTGAAATCGTGATTGACCCACGTGTGAGTGAGGATGAATTCACACAACAGCGTGATAACCTTATTGCTCGTGGATTTGATGGTAACAAAATAAAGAAATCGACACTATATGATTTTAAAAAGGTAAGACTTGAAATAGACATGAGTGAACCTTGCGATTTTGAGATGGAATATTATAGTAAGAAGGAAGACAAAGTTAAGAAAGAAACGGTGTATATGAATGCTCCCGGATGACAATATAGTGTGTATTTACAATTGTGATGAAATAGAATAGAAATAACATATATGTTGAATGTTGACTTCAATATTATCAGACCCATAAACGGATCAGCAAGGGACGGTTTTGAGGAATTTGTATGCCAACTGGCACGCAAAGAAGAGATTCCGTGCACAAAGAGATTTGTACGCAATGGGAAACCCGATGGAGGGGTGGAGTGCTACTGGATTCTTGAAGATGGGAATGAAGTGGCATGGCAGGCTAAATATTTCAGTAAGGCATTTGATAATTCACAGTATCAGCAAATAGATGGTTCTGTGAAAGAAGCGCTGAAGACTCATCCCCATCTAACGAGGTATATCATAGCAGTACCAACGGATCCGTCTGATGCTTATATTGAAGGCAGGATGAGTATGAAAGAGCGCATTGATGGCTATGTGGAAAGATGGTCAGAGATTAATCCTCATGTTGCTTTTGAATTTTGGTGGGCATCGGATTTAATTGGAAGACTCCAAAAACCTCAAAACCAAGGTATGCTTCGATTCTGGTTTGGAGGGCATGAGTTTACTGATGAAAACTTGATACATTTTAATGCTGACTCCATCAAAGACTTGGGCAAGCGATATCTGCCTAAGCTGAATATTGAAGTTGAGGCTGCGGAATACTTCGAGGTGCTATCGCGAGGGAAATCACTGGAATATTTCTTAGAAAATGAACTGAGATTAGCAGAGGTTGCCTGCGGAAAAATAGTAAGGAGCAAGTATTGCCATGATGCCCTTGGAAAGGTTGAAAGTGTCAGGAATGCCATCAGACAAATAAAAGGAATTCCTGTTGCAGGTATAGACAGAATCGCACTGAATGAGTTTTTAACAGCACTGGCGACGCTGGGTGAAGCGGTGCAAGACATTGCCAATAAAGTTGTTGATAATGATATTAGTACTGACGAATCCTACAGAAAGTATAGTAGAATATATCGGTTAGGTGTTGATGTCCTACATGTTTACAATAATTTGCATCAGGATGTCATGAGGCTGATAAATGACCCCGTCTTGATTCTGGAAGGAGATGCAGGCGTAGGAAAGTCTCATCTGATGGCCGATGTCGTACTGCGGCGGGAGAAAGAAAAGCAGATGAGCCTGCTGTTTTTGGGACAGAAGTTCATCACCGACGAGGACCCTCTTACCCAGATGATGAAAATGCTTCACTTTATAGGAACTTCAGATGAGTTGTTAGAAGTGCTCGAAGCTAAGGCAGAGACAACAGGACACCGTATTATCATTTTCATAGATGCCATCAATGAAGGACATGGGTTGGCTATCTGGCCAAATAATATCCGCAGTTTCATTGATCAAATCAGACGGCATCCGTGGCTTGGACTTGTTTTGAGTATTCGTACTTCATACCAACCAGCCATACTTCCATGGGAAGAATTCGGCCATGACTACTGTAGAGCATGGCACCATGGATTCGGCATTAACACACAAAAGGCTGTACGGTTGTTCTTTAAGGAATACGACCTGTTGTATCCGACAATACCATTCCTTAATCCTGAATTCGGGAATCCATTGTTCCTGCGTTTGTTCTGTGAAGGCATGAAGAACAATGGCTACAGGAAGATTCCCGATGGGATAAAGGGTATTACATCGGTCATGAACATGTTTTTTGATGGTGTAGAGAAATCACTCATAAAGAACAAGTTCTATCCGACGTCGATTAAAATCGTAGAGAAAGCAGTGCGAAGGTTTATAGCATATACGGCTAAAGATGGACGGCATGAAATGCCTATTGACAGAGCTGCTGAACTTTTATCGGATATTTGCCCACGTGTTTTCGTTGAAGGAGAGTTGTTGGATTGCCTAATATCAGAAGGCGTTTTCTGTAAAAATGTTTTTTATAGAGAAGAAGGCAAGTATGGGGAATGTATATACCTCACATACGAACGATTCGAAAATATGCTTCAGGCTGGGTATCTTCTATACGAATTGAAATTTGATTTTAAGGCCTTGGAGGAATATGTTCAGACGGTAAAGGATCCTTATAGAATTGGGGGCTTGTTAGAATCACTTGCCATTATGTTGCCTGAAAGTAAAGGTGTGGAATTGTATGACGCATTGCCCACTTTCCGTCGGCGTAAAGCCGTAGTACGTGCGGTTCTATCCAGTTTAATATGGAGAGATGAAAATACTATAGACTCGCATCTGGATACCTACTTTGTTGAGTTTATGGATGACGATCAATTCAGAGATGGCCTTGTTCGGACTATCATGGAGATTGGCTATTATACGGGGAACTATTATAATGCAGACTCACTAGTGTCCACTAAATAAAATTAAGAGTCAATTGACCATCATCAGCAACATATTCAGGTTCCTTGGCAAAGAGTTCCTTAATAGGAGTCTTATCCAACAGCGAAGCGCTCAAAATTCTCAAC
>Ga0326511_10004199_pt1 | contig 11535 bp, 9 predicted proteins | sample 0_2496_0518_D_FD_203701 | JGI IMG/M metagenome (GOLD analysis project Ga0326511, IMG submission 203701) | Bovine rumen microbial communities from UC Davis, California, United States - 0_2496_0518 | ecosystem: Host-associated > Mammals > Digestive system > Stomach > Rumen | place: USA: California...
ATTGGACTTATAAGAACAAGCTCTTAACGTCCAATGCCAAAGAACACAGCTATTCACTTCGTGAACTTTCACCCTTTAACAGAAACAGAAATATCAGTCCTATCATGTTAGTTGACAGTTGACAGTTGATAGTTGACAGTTGATATATTTTGATAGAAATTCGCGGTGGGTATTAGATGCTTCAGTTCAATTATTATCTATTTCTATGATTTATAATCTGCTGGATTTCCGTTTGCTTGTGTCTGATGCTAAACCGACGGTAGGCGGTGATGGGGTGTTTGCTCTTGGGCGTTAAGAGCTTGTTCTTATAAGCCCAAAGGGAAAACAGCTCATCAGGGACTCTCGAAAGAGAGGCACAGCATCAGGCGCAAGCAAACATCTGCGATTTCCGCGATTTGACCTTCGGTCGAGCCTGCTCACACTCGGCTATGCTCAAACAAGTTTGGCATTGCTCTCGCTTAAACGCAGCCTTCTGCGTGAGGCATAAAAATCGGTTTAGATTATTTATAAGATCTCTTGCCCGTCAGGGCATAGGAGTACGGTAAAAAGAGTTGACGTTGAATTTATTTCGTTTATCCCTCACTTATTCGTATCTTTGACTGGCGTCGAAGATACTTTCGTTCGGGAATAAAAATAAATCCTAATTTATTTTGTATTCCGCTCACTTAATCGTATCTTTGACTGTCGTCGAAGATACTTTCGCTCGGATATTCTCAAATAAATTTGGAATATCTCTCACTTATTCGTATCTTTGACTATCGTCGAAGATACTTTCGTTCGGATATTCTCAAATAAATTTGGAATATCTCTCACTTATTCGTATCTTTGCATGAAATTTAAGCTTTTCTTATATATGAAGTTTACATTCAGGAATATATTTTATGGCATTGCTCTCATGGCAGTGATGTCATCATGCATATCTGACAAGAAGATGATTTACCTGCAGGGTGCTGCGGAGAAGTACGCTGTGCCCAAGGACTTACAGGATGTTTTCGAACTGAAGATAGAGCCGGACGACCAACTGGCCATCTCTATTACCAGTAAGGATCATGAACTGTTACAGCGTTTCAATAATAATACCCTCATAGGCGGAGCCAATAATTCCCTGACCGGTACGAATACGGTGAATGTTTCTTCCGGAGTAGCTTATTTCCAGGTTGACAAGAAGGGAAATATCGAATTCCCTATCTTCGGTACCCTCAATGTGGGTGGCATGACAACCCGTGAGATTTCATCCATGATTCAGAAGCGTGTAAGAGAGGAAGGTTATATCAATGATGCTGTGGTCAATACCAAGATTATGAGCTTCAAGGTTACCGTAATGGGTGATGTTAAGAATCCCGGAACGCAGACTTATCAGGGTGAGCGACTGACTATCCTGGAGGCCCTGGGAAAAGCCGGAGATCTGAATAACAGTGCACACCGTGATCATATCCTGGTGATACGTGAGGAAGCCGGCAAGCGTGTCACATACGAAGTGAATCTGTTGGATCATGCCAGCATCTTCGAGTCTCCCGCCTATTATCTGCAGCAGAACGATGTCATATACGTTCAGCCCAACAAGAGTCAGCGCGTAAAGGGCAGCACCAGCTACACCTGGCTGACAGTAGGAAGCACCGTTGTGGGAATGGTGGTTTCAGTTGTTTCCCTGATTGTCGCACTTAAGAAATGATAACTGATACGATGGTAAACAGTACAGTAGGGGTTCAGACAGGTCCCCGTCAGCGTATGAGAAATAATAAGGGAGCTGATGATATGCTCTCACTCCGTGATATTCTGGATATATTCCTGGCTAACTGGAAGTGGTTTCTCCTTTCCGCAATAGTTTGTGTGGTACTTGCCCGTGTGTACCTGGCAAGTCAGCTGTTCGTGTTTCAGCGCCAGGCTGTAATGCTGGTCAAGGATGATGCCAGCGGAGCCACCGGAAGACGTTCCGCCATCAGCACAGATGCCCTGATGCAGCTGAACGGTGTGCTGGCCGGAACCAGTGTCAAGAACGAGGTCTATATTCTGCATTCATTCCAGCTCTCACAGGAAGTGGCCCGCAACCTGCATCTGGATGTGCTTTACAATTACAAGGAGCACCTGAGAAACCATTCGTTATACAACGAGCGTCCTGTTACCGTGGATTTCCTGCAGCCTTTCCTGGCCCCTGTGACCTTTAAGCTGGACATCAAGAGCGCCCGTGAATGCCACATCCACGATGTCAAGATGGGCAAGCCACTTGAAGAGTCTTCCTATACAGCTGACGTGCGGGTAGGAGAGATGTTGCAGACCCCGTTCGGAAAGGTTGTTATCTCACCCAAGGACGGAAATATGAAGGACTTCATCGGCAAGACCATCTCCGTTACCCGTATCAGCATTGACGATGCAGCCATCATGATTATGAACAAGTGTACCAGCGGTGAGATTGACAAGGAAAGTACCCTGGTAAGAATCACTTGTACCGACACCAATATCGAACGTGCCGACGATATCCTTTCCGGCTTGCTGGATGCCTATAAGCAGAGCATTATAGAAGACAAGAACCAGATAGCCCAGAGTACCGCAGCGTTCATTGACTCCCGCATCCAACTGATTCATCAGGAACTCAGCGAGGTTGAGGGAAAGATGGCCGAGTTCAAGCAGAACAGCGGCCTGGTGGATATTCAGGCAAATGCCGAGAGCTTCCTGACACAGAGTACGACTGCCCGTCAGCGTACTATCCAGTCGGAGATGCAGTACAGCATGGTGCAGTATCTGGTGGACTATCTGGCCGAGAACAGTAAGGGACATAACCTGATACCTACCATGGGCGGTATCAGTGATAACGGTATCCAGACACAGATAGCACGCTACAATGAAATGATGCTGAGCCGTAACAGACTGGCCGAGAATACCAGTGAGAACAGTCCTACAATTAAGGAGTTGGACAGCAACCTGTCTCAGATGCACTCCACTGTATTGGCTTCACTCAAGGGATATGCTACCAGTCTGAAGTTACAGTTGGACAAGGCCAAGGCTGAGGAGAACGGTATCCTGGGTACAATCAGCACTGTTCCCCAGAAAGAGAAACAGGTGATTGACATCACCCGCCAGCAGACAATCAAGGAAACACTCTACACTTTCCTGCTTAACAAACGTGAGGAGACAGCCCTTCAGCTGGCTATTACAGAGGCCAATATCCGTATTGTGGAACACCCCTTCGGCAGTACATCGCCTGTAGGCCCCCGTACCAAGGTCATTACTTTATTAGCCCTCCTTATCGGCTTGGCCGTACCTTTTACCTTCTTCCTGTTCAAGGAAAGGCTGAACATGGGTGTACGTGGCCGTAAGGATATTGAGGCTAATACCACTATCCCCGTTCTGGGCGAGATTCCTCACCGTAAGAGCGACATCAGTGATTCCGATATTATTGTATCGGCTCATAGCGATGATGTGATGGGCGAAGCCTTCCGTCTGCTCCGTTTCAATACCACCTTCATCAATAAGGATGCGCGTGTTATTATGTTTACCAGTACCATGCCAGGTGAGGGTAAGACATTCATCAGCCGTAACTTCGCAGCCTCTCTGGGAATGGCCGGCAAGAAGGTTGTGCTAGTGGATACCGATATCCGTAAGCGTACCCAGAGTAAGCTCTCCTCCAAGGGCCGTAGCCAGGGACTTACCTCATACCTTTCCGGTGCGGTGGACGATGTAACCTCAATTGTAGTCCGTCTGGACTCTGCATGCAACCTGGATATGCTCCCCGCCGGTATTACACCTCCCAACCCTTCCGAGCTGCTGATGAGTGACAGGCTGGACCAGTGTATGGAAGAACTGAAGATGCACTATGACTATATCATAGTGGATAACGTGCCTGCCCAGGTAGTAGCTGATGCCGGTATTGTCAACCGTATCGCCGACCTTACCATTTATGTGATCCGTGAGGGCAAGGTTGACCGCAGGTATCTTCCCGAGCTGGAGCGTCTGCACCAGGAGGGTAAGTTCAATCATCTGACTATAGTCCTAAATGACTGTACCAGCCGTAACAAGAAGTATGGTTACGGCTATGGCTACGCGAATGATCAGAAGAATAAATCATGGCGCGATAAGCTGTTCGGACGTTGATTAGGTTAAAAGGTTAAAAGGTTAAAGGGTTTTATGGGCTTAATGGGTTCCCGTTCAACCCCCTCCCGACCTCCCCGAGGGGAGGGGCCGTTCCCGTTCCCGTTCAACCCCCTCTCGACCTCCCCGAGGGGAGGGGCCGTTCCCGTTCCCGTTAACGTCTTAATAAGCGTTCTCTTCTCCGTGGATGGCATTATATACTGTCTTCCAGATGATGAAGAGGTCCAGGGCGAAACTCCAGTGCTCAATGTACCAGATATCCTTTCTGATACGTCCCTCCATCTGCCATAGTTCCTGCGTCTCGCCTCTGAAACCGGTTACCTGGGCATAGCCTGTGATACCGGGTTTGGCAAAGTGGCGGACCATATAGCTGCTGATAATCTGGCTGTACTGCTCGGTATGCCTAATCATGTGCGGACGCGGTCCCACAATGCTCATCTCACCCAGCCATACGTTGATGAACTGCGGCAGTTCATCGATGCTTGTTCTGCGCATGAATTCACCGATGCGTGTCTTTCGCGGGTCGTTCTTTGTAGCCTGCACCTTATCGCTGTCACTGTTTACCCGCATGGAACGGAACTTATAGCAATAGAACTCCTTGCCGTTCAGTCCTGAACGCTTCTGTTTGAAGAGGACCGGTCCCGGAGAACTGAGCTTGATAAGCAGTCCGAATATGATATACACGAAGGGGAAAACAGTAGCCAGGAATATGCTGGATGCTATGAAGTCGAAGCTGCGTTTGAGGATGCGGTTCCCAACCAGTGAAAGCGGTTCGTAATGCAGGCTGAATACCGGGGTACCGTCCATCAGCGTGAATGCCATTGTGTGTCGCTGGTAGTTGAAGGTGTCCGGAATAAAGTTGTATCGCACCATCCGCTGGGAACATGTCTGTATAATGCGTCTTATCAGTTCATTCCTTGATGACGGTAGCATACAATATACCTGATGCAGTGTCTGTTTCCCGATGTAGGCGACAGCCTCCTCGGGCTTACCCAGATATTTGGCGCCCGTTACCTTAGAACACGGCTTATCGGCAAAGTAACCTTTGACATTGTATCCCGTTGTAGAGTCAGTATCCATCCTGCTGTACAGCTCGCTGGCAATGTCGATGTCGCCAATGAAGATAATGCTCATGGAGTTATGTCCGTTCTTACGGTAGTGTTTGATACATTGTCTCAGTATCCAGCGGTACAGGAATATAAAGGAAACGATAAAGCCGTAGAAGGGCAGCATGTAGTCCCAGGTCATCAGCGGCCAACGGAACACCCACAGCACCATCAGGCTGAGTACGATGAATGAGAAGGTACTTGTCAGTAGTCCGCGCAGCATCTGATCGCCACGGACGAAACGGTCGTTAATGCGGTGATGGCTATGCTGTTCGCACAGAATATAAATAAGTGAAAGCAGCACCATCAGACGCTTATAGTGCGGTGTGGTGATGTTGCCCAGACTCTGGTAGTAGAATGACATGGTCAGCAATGCGGCATTCAGTGCCGCCAATTCGCCGCCCAGTATCAACCAGCGGATTGTATCATCTGAAGTTTTATTGTCTTTTACCATTATATATTAGGGGTTAGTGGTTAGAGGTTAGAGGTTAGTGGTTAGGATTAGAGGTATCCGTTGCGGAGCCTCCAGATGTATTGTGTTATCCGGTAGTAGGGATGCCAGAGCACCTCGCGCGGATACTGTCCGATAAGGCGCCAGCTCCAGCGTGTGCCCCAGGTCAGCCGTTCCCATCGGCTCATTTCCGCCCAGTTGCCTACACGCTCGTCTGCCTGACCGAAGTTTCCGGCACGCATCACCTCGCTTAGCAGGAAACGGCCGCGCCTTTCGTCAGGCTCAGCCAGCATATTCTCAGCAGGCATACAGAACACTTCGCCCAATACCCACATCAGTGCCCGGCAGAAGTTAGTCAGCCCCAAGTCACGGATAACGGGCAGTACATTCTTCCTGATTTCCCCGTTCTCCGGCGTAAGCAGGGAAGTACTCAGATAGTAATAGTCCATCAGCTGTCTGAGTCCGATGCCCTCGTAGAAGAGGTGACGGTAGATGTGGCTTAACTGGAAGACCAGGTTCATCTCATCGTTGGGTATGTTGATGATTCCTTCGCCGGGTAACTCCACCTGCTTAGGGCTGGCAAGCTGCCGGCGGAAGTAATGCTGCATCCTGCGGTTCTTGAACGGATCATACAGGAAGCTGGGCAGGAAGTGTATCTCAATGGGTGTATCCTTGCGGACGGGGAAGTCCATCTCAATGCGGGTTACCTCCAGCTTGGGGAAGTGGCTGCGGATGTAACCGGCTATCTTCCTGAGCTCACCGTCCAGCCAGATGTCAATGTCTCCGGGGATGCGCAGCAAGGGGTCGGGGTAGAGTAGGGCATTACCCTGGCCTTTCAGGATTACATTCCTATAGCCCAGTTTCTCCCAGCGGCGGCTTACCCAAACGGCATCGTGGTTGAAACGCTTATTGTCGCAGATAATCTTCTGAACGGTAGCATGCCAGTTGATGAGTAGCTGACGGGGCGGTTTCTGTTCAGCCGGCAACCGGCAGACACCGTCGTAGAGTACACCTACCAGTGTCTGTTGCCTTGCCTCCCTGAACAGCTCATGCCACTCCTCCCCTGAGGGCGTGTGGCTGAGTTTCTCCTGTCGGCCCAAGGCTATGCGTATGAGTTCGAAGAACAGCATCTTTTATAATTCCTTATATATATTATAGAGAAACCTGGTGTTGCCTATGATGTAACGTCTCCACATCCGCCTCGGTTCCATAATCAGACGGAAGTTCCATTCCAGCGAATGCCTTTGCCACCATAGGGGCGCACGTTTTACGGTTCCCGCATAAAAGTCAAATACAGCACCGATGGTTCCGCAGTGACAACGGATGTTCAGCTCGTTCCAGTGGCTGTATGTCCACTTCTCCTGCTTGGGTGCCGTCATTCCGATCCATAGCAGATCAGGGTCGGCATCGTTGACAGCCTGAATCATGGCCCGGTTGTCCTCGTCCGAGAAAACCGGCTTATAGGGTGGGGAGTAGGTTACGACCTCCAGATAAGGATATTCTGTGGCTGCCCGTTCGCGAATCCGTGCCAGCACTTTCTCGCTCGATCCCAGGAACATTACCCGTCCGTTTTTCTTTTTTTTATCTTCAAATTTCTCCATTTTCGAGTTCAGACGGGACATCTCAAACTCGAACAGGTCCCATCCCGCAATGCGTTCCCTGGGCCGGCTCTTAGCCTTCAGCCACCGGCATGCCTTGACGATGCTTGCGCCGTCAGGAATCAGATAGTCACCTTTGCAGAGCGCCTCGGCAAATGCCCCGTCCTTCTGAGCTGTATTATAGGAATGGGCATTAATCGTATTGATGAGGATCTTCCCATCGGGAATGTTTCCCAAATCCCTGAGAGATTCCACAATCGGTAGTTCTTTTAGTCTTAACATATCTTTCCTCGGGCATTCATCATGCCTTTTTCATATATTTTATTCACAAAGGTACGAAAAGCAAATCAATTATGCAAATTAAATCCTCGAATCGGATTATTTATGCTACTTATAGGTTTGATAAAGATTATTCAGTGTTTTTATATATGTTTCCGGGGCAAAGTTCTTAAATATAAAGTCACGGGATGACTGGCTCATTTGTTCTAGCTTATCTCTGTTCGTATGCAAGTCAGTCAGGGCTTTCACAATGGATTCCGCGTCCTTGACTTTTATGAATAACCCATTCTGCTGATCGGAAACAACTGTCGGAATGCTGCCAACAGGTGTAATGACAGGGACCACACCAAAACTCATACATTCCAGCAGTGACATGGGTAACCCTTCAAAGAATGTGGGCATTATCAGCACGTCAAGACTCTGCAGAAAGTCTTTTTTGTTATCTCCGCTAACGATACCGGAATATTCAAACCGGTTGCCAAGCAGTTTCCTGAATTGTGGTATATATTGTCCTTCAATCTCTTCTGCTCCTGCAAGTTTGAGATAAAAGGGTATGTCGCGGTTTTTCAGTATGCCACAGGCTTGTAGGAGGTAGTCCATCCCCTTAGTCTTAGCTATGCGTCCCAGATAGCCAAGTGTGAGAGGCTGGGTAGCATCCTTATATTTCCGGTCAAAGGCTTTCGCTTTTTTTAAGTCTATACAGTTTGGCAGTGAATACACTTCTTTAGCATGGAACTTTTCTCTGAGGGTCTCAGCCTCATTCTCACTCAGTGCGATGAATGGCGTGTCCCATGAAAAGATATGTTCCAATATCTTCCGGAACGAGAAAGGTGCCCTTTCAGCAGTAAGGAAGATGCCTCCGTGAATATGGATGACCATTCTGTTCCCGTTCTTGAGTGCAGCATGCATGAATGGTGTATCGCGCAGGATGCTCAGTTTCTCCAAAGGGAAGTTGTAATGGACAATAGCATCAGGGTATTTCCGGAGCAGACGTTTCCATTCCTTATACCTGTTAAGGACAGAACAGATTCTACAGATTCCTCCTTTCTCGTTATCTTTCCGCCCCAACTCAAAATGTACGTAATTATGGCATGGGTTGTTCTCTATGATGAAATTTGTCACAGAGGATATGCCGCTGACATTCTGTGCGGGGTTGAGAGAGGGGGATACGATGATGATTCGCATAAAGCTTATAACTTTAGAAGATGCCGGGTTGACAATTCAGGATTATAGGGCTTGCCTGAAGAATTCTATGTATTTTTTCGCACAAATCTCTATGGTGTACGGACTGTCTTTTCTCATCGTCAATGCAGCTTCCTTCAATTCCCGCATATGCAAATACGAGTATTCAAGGGCACAAACATAATCCTTAACAGTGTGTCCCATACTCAAAACTCCATTCTTATTGTTCTGTATGACATCAATAGCGCCGCAAACAGGTGTTGATACAATAGGCACACCAGCAAGGCTTGCCTCCAGAATGGTTATTGGCATCCCCTCAAAATCGGACGACAAACAAAATACGTCAGCATTAAGCATATAGTCATTGACATTATTACGCTGGCCAATAAAATGTATATTGTTTCCTGCCTTTCTCTGAATGGATTTCCCTAACTCGCTTTCAAAGCCGCCACCGATAATCACCAAATCAGCATGGTATCCTTGTTCCAAAAACTTGCCGAAAGCCTCTACCAAAAGTGTTTGGTTCTTTACGGGATTGCATCGTGCCACATGAAGGTAGATCCGGCTGTCTTCTGTACTTTTATAAGCGGCCAGCTCTTTTCTGGTAACCTCAAACCTGTCTGTTGGCACTACCGGTTCTCTGCCATTTGTGATACATGCCCCTTTGATTTTAGGATATATTTTTATCATGTCACGGTAATTTGTCTCACTTAATGCTACAAACCCCATCTTTTTATGATATCCGACTGTTTTGACAAGGATTTGATAGAACAAAGAATCATATGTGTTATGGATGTCGCTATGAATAGTTTGGTAGAATTTTGTCTTTTTATTGAGCAGGTATATGGCCAATATGCAATAGAGAGGCATATTCTCGCCATGTATATGGACTATATCAGCCTTTTCTTTTTTTATTGCTTTGTATATTTTTATTATCTTATACAGGGAGTAGCCATTCCCAAGCCCCAAATTTTTGTAAGTTACCCGTTCAGATAATTCAGAAGCATAAAACATATCCAGCTCTGGCTCTATGGAATCATCCTTTATAGCTATCAGCGTTACATCGTTAGTTTTTGACAACTCGTTAGACAAATCCACGGCAAAACGTTCTGTGCCACCAGGCCGAAGATTAAAGACAACTTCAATTATTCTCATATAATTCCTCTCTTAGTGTGTCTAATAATGCGGTTCCGTATTTTATGTCAGGCTCTATGTAATTGCTTTCGCCCCATTCATTCCATGATTTGAGCATTACAATATTGTGCTCATAATCTTTATCTTTTATATAAGAGAATAAATCTCTTATGTGTAAGCGCCAGGTGTCGGGTGTGAAATTATAGAACATTTGCGCATTTCTACCAGCTCGAGGTGAGCGATCGTAACCGGCACATAGTGAAGGATAGACATTCTGTAAAGAAGCCTCTTTGTTTACTAATAGCTTATAACGCTTCCCGAAATCCGCTTTGTTTAAATCTAATGTGATACCAAAGATCTTTTGTATTCGGTTGCGTATTCTGTGCCTTAGCGTCCATTTCTCTGCACCATTAATGGCGATTTCCTCACGTGCTTGATATACAGCGTCAAAACCGATAGAGAGTACATCCTCAACACTATCTTCCAGTGCCTGCTTGCCTACAAAATGAATTCCCTTGAGTCCTTCTTTTTCTGCTAAGGAACGCCATGTGTTGATTAGCAATGTTATCTGTTCCGAATGGTCAGTAGGACTCCAGATGACGAACAAGGGCTTGCCGTCAACTGTGATATATCTTTTGTCTCGGAAAGCAGGCAGATTATAGTAGAAATGAGCAATATACTGTTCAGCGCCATCGTAACTCTGCTCCATTATCATAGTTTTTCCCTCTTTCATAGACGCATTCTTTGTCCATGTCTTGGTTTGCCAACTATGATTGGCCCATCCAAGACAGAATGGGAAGTCTGGCTTTCCGCTTGCTAATACTTCTTCGAATGGACGTTGAAGTAGCATTTTGCCTTTGCCAAAATAGTACTGCCAGTACATGAAGCCTTCAATGCCCGCATTTTGCGCATACTCAGCCTGCATCTCACGTACTTCGGGCATGCGTAGGTCATAAAAACCGAAATCACGAGGAATACGAGGCTGGTAGTGCCCCCGGAAAAGAGGCTTGGCCTGAGCTACGTTAGTCCATTCCGTAAATCCTTTTCCCCAAACTGCGTCATTCTCCGGTATCGGATGATATTGAGGAAGATATATTGCAATTACACGTGCTTTTGTATTCATTGTTCAGTTTATGCTCTTTTCTCTTGTTGTGATATAATTATTTCATCTTGTCGGTTATGTACAGGCGTATCATGATGTCTGATACACTATAGATGTTTCCGTTTACCGCCAAGAGTTCCATCTCTATAAGTTTCTTGATGGCTGATTGCATGGAACTTGTTGATACTAATGCGTGCCTCTTAATGAAAGCGGCACTTAATACCCGTTCGGCTTTTCCTTCCCTGGCAATAGCGTACAGGGCATTCTTCTGCTGTTCAGTTAATGTTCCCAACAGTTTGGAGATAACATCGCCGGTCTCTTCAAGCATGTCGGAATAAGTTCTGTCAAGAAGAGCTCTGTCACATGTCGCTCCCGCATCACAGTCTATGAAGGCTTCATGCATCATCTTCTGCAGACAGTATGTGGTTCCCTCAAATTTCCCGTAATAGAACTTTAGCGCATCGGTATCTATCGATTTATCATATTGCCTCATCCATGAGTTTACGAAGTCAGAATAGACCTCAATATCCAGAGGGCTTAGGCTCAATTGGTCCGCACTGTTATAAAAAGGTTTGGCCGAAGAGAAGAACATTCCGG
>Ga0326511_10004201_pt1 | contig 11534 bp, 12 predicted proteins | sample 0_2496_0518_D_FD_203701 | JGI IMG/M metagenome (GOLD analysis project Ga0326511, IMG submission 203701) | Bovine rumen microbial communities from UC Davis, California, United States - 0_2496_0518 | ecosystem: Host-associated > Mammals > Digestive system > Stomach > Rumen | place: USA...
GGTTTTCCTACTTTACTACGCGAAAGTCCCCTTTGTGCAATGTGCACAAAGGGGACAGTTTTTATCATACTATTACATTTTACTCGGTGCGGTCAAGTCTCCATTCCGTGTACGGTGTCCAACATCCGTTAATGTCCTGGCCGCTGCTGTTGGTGAATACAATATTTCCGCTCGGCGTGATGCACACTGTACCGACAACGATATTATCCAGGCAAGCGATCACATACTGATTGAACCGGGGCGCGATCTGCTGTGCGTCAGTGCTTTTGAGTGTTGCAAGTGTTTTCTGCTGCCCGGCAGCTACGGCGGGGAAGCTCCAACGGGTCGCGTTTAGGGTCATAAAATCATTTTTGCGGAAAAGATGCGGATCAACATCAACCGTCACATCAGTTCCCATAGAGGGCACACCAAAATAATAGTTTACATCCATGCCGCCGCCCATGATAGCCGAATAGATATGACCCGCAAAAACGGAGTGCCCCAGATTATTAATATGCAGTTCGTCCGAAGTCCAACAAGCAGGATTGAAGTTCACGCTTTCGGCTGCGTTCTGTACAATGATCATCGGAAGTTTGGTTTCAATGCGACGGATAGTCCGCTGGGCCTGGGTGATCCATCGAGCCCAAACATCATTGAAGTAATATGCTTGTGTGTTGCAAAGAACTACGACAACAACGGAATTAGGAAAGATGGCGTAGGCACTGCGAACGACATTAGAAATGGCACTAATCCAGGCATCCATGCTAATATTGTAATCGTTTCTGTGCCTCCAGTCGTTCACGCCGCCGGTAATAACGACATAGCCGGTTTTGTCACGTTCCTCATCTGTCATGGTGTTTTCTGCGGTATCAATCTGCGTCCTAATGAGATTACCGGGGACGGAAAAACCGGCTGCGCCAACACCAAAATTAAATTCAGTTTTACCAAGTTTATTGGCAAGCAGGGACGAAAACCGGTTGCCCTCGGCATTGGCGCCGGTTCCATAAGTCCAGGAATCCCCGAAAAACACGATATTTTCACCCGTGTCCGGAATTTTGATATTGTGAACAACATTGCCAAGACGCACACCTTTCATGTCAGCACCGGCAGTGGGGGCAGAATCGTTTCCGTTGAGAACAAGCAGACCCGTTGTGGCATCAAATAGAGCTTGGATGGTTACATCGTCCAGGTGTTCCCGAATGTAGTCGTATACATCCTCATTCAGGTTTTTTGCTTCCTTGGCCAGCTTCAAGATACGGTCAAGGTTCAAATCATTAAGATTTGTATAGGGGTAGTTATTAAAAGGCATAGTATAGCACCTCCTCAAAATACTTTGATACAAAAAGCGTCAGCGAACATATCCGCAATAATACGGTACACGTTCACTCTCTCGACTACCTTTTTTTCAGCAAGCATCATCTGTGCATTGGTAGTCATGCCGATATTACCGTAAGCGTGAAGTTTTCGCTTTCCGCTGGTCGTGCTGCTGTCCTTGCTGCTGGGCTGGTAGTCGGTCGAGTTAAAGGCACTGACAAGGTTCTCTCCACCGCCCGTGTTTTCGGCTTCTTCCTCCTCCGTCCTCTCATAGTTGGAGAGAGGATCATAGTTTGCCGTTCTCAGCTTTGCCAAGTGTTCAAATGTCATTTGGTTTTCATCGCTCCATGTACCGATTGCGAACTTCATAAAGTCAGGATCAGCGTATAGCGCCGGAAATTCGCCTTTTTCGCGCAGGATGGTATTAATAGCCGTTGCAGCTTCCAGCCCCTCAGGAAGGCTCAGACGGGCAAACAGAGCATTGTCATAGTTATACATCCCGATCAAGGTTATTTTCTTCATTGGTTTTCACCTCCTGGCCGGGCAGCACAAAAGCCGCCAGTTTAACGGACATATCCAGGTCGGGGAAAATGCGCCGGGCCTCCTGAATATCCCGCTGCATGGTCTGCTCAAAGATTTTCACCCGGCTCATTGTCTCGGCGTTGTTCTGGTTTACCTCATCGGTAATGAGCCGCTCCCGTTTTTCCGTGTTGGCATTGGGAATTCCTATCTCGGTATCGAATTCCCGGAAAATGTTCCGGTATACTTGCAGCAGATCAGGTGCGATAAATCCGGACTTGATATCACGGTTAAAGACTTTCCAGGGTTCCGTATCTCCCCGGCTTTGCTTCCCCGGCTCATAGACGGCAGCGGGTTCTCCGGAATAGATTTTGTCCAGTACGGCCTTGATCGCCTCGGCCTCGCCCTTATTTGAGGCGGCAAACACATTGGCAAGCTTGGAGTTAATCAGGTTCATATCCAGCGCCTGGGAGGCCAGTGTCAGCTTTTCGGCGTAGTAGTGCACGATATCGGCTACACCGAAAAAGTCCGGTGCAAGACGTACAATGGCGCAGTTCTCACCAATTTTAAGGTCAGTGCGGCTTAACAGGTTGGTATGCACCTGGGCATCGGTTGGAAAGTAAAACACATTGAAACCCGTGAACGTGCCATACATGGGAATAATGCCGTATTTTTCCTCGCGGAAGATCAGCACATACCCGCCCATATAAAGCACCCACTCCATGAACGGCTTTTGCCAAAGATCAGGGATTTTCCAATCCCAAATGCTACAAAAGCGCTGGAAAAGGGTACGCTCGAAAAACCAATTGGTCGCATTGTCGAATGTATGAACGGCTGTTGGTTTGTTCCAGGCATTGTAGAGTGATATACTGTCATAATTATAGGGATAATAGTTACTCAATGAACACACCTCCGTTTAAATGCGCGAGAATAGCCGCGCTCTCGGCCGCATTGCCGATCCCGACCGCATCCGTCTTAAATATAGCATAACCGGTCAGGGTGTCAAGCCTCCGCTCCCGGTCGTCTGGATAATTGAACATACCGTGAACATCGTTTGCGTTGTCTGGGGCAAAATAAGAAGTATGAATGTAAATGCCGTAGTTATCTTGCAGAACCATTCTATTTCCTTGGGTTCCGCACATCGTCAGCGTGGGGGACATACTTTCTTTTATGCTGCTTCCATCAAGTCCGGGGATTTTTTTAGAAATTAAGCTGGAACCAATACCGATTATATTGGCAATATAGCTATCAATGCTTTTACCGGAAAAAGCCTCACTAACAAGCCCCTGTGACACATGATCCAGCGTTCCAAAAATCGTTGTGCCGATATTGCTTGTATCAACGGCAAGCTGTGACAAATTGACAGATATTCCGCATTGCCCTGTGAGGCTTTGCACGGTTTTCCCATCAATGACAAGATCAAGGTTTCCGTTTCCAGTATAGAAATCGGCTGCGATATGCCCGATAATTGTTTTGCCGCTGTATTTGGGATCAACCGGAAAATACCCAAACATGGGCACATACATGAGATGGTTTACCCATGAGGGCGAAAAGCTGGTATAATCATCTCCGTTGGGTTTGGGTACGGTAATACTGAAATTTTTTGTGAATCCAAATCCCATGCCGGATGTGTATTTAATTCCGGTATAGCTGCTTTCCCAAAAACCAAATTTAATGCGGTCTGTCCCTGTTCCCAATCCAAACGGAAACCATTTGCAAGAGACAATATATTGAAACGGATTGAAGTATGTTTTGACAACATCATCGTCAAATTCGCTGCCGTAGATTGACGAAGATGGATTAAACATTTCAGCCATGAGCTGGGACATAACAGAGGGGCTGACAAGGTACAATGTTGTACCGCCGCTGCCGTTGCTGCTGCCGCCGCCTACGGTTTCAAGTGCAAATGTACCGGCAGTTACGGAGAATCCAGGGCCGTCTCCTGAAAATTGACCGATTGCGTTTGTTAACTGCACATTGTTTTTATGCGTGTACATGGGGTCAGGCAGCAACCGGCTCCCGGCGCTGCTGCGGACTGAATAGAGCGTGTAAAGGAAAAGCTCGTCCCGGTATGTTCCCAGTACATCAATAGACAGATAGTAATTGAACGTTTGATTATGTGCGCAAATGATATCCTCAATGAAATAATAACGGTTAAAAGACGGAATGAACGCATACCGCGCCCCGGGGATAAACTCCGTCAGGGTAATGACGGGGCGCTCGATGCTGGTAGGGGTTTTCAAGGCGCACTGGTACGGGGTTGCCCCCTCAAAAGACAGCCGTTTTGTGCTGTTCTCTTTCTTTCCCCCGGTGGTAATAAATACATCTATCACGTTATCACATCCTTTATGAAAAATCCCCCGTGGTTGGTTCACGGGGGATTAATGACGGTTGACGGGAAGGGTTAGCGCCAGCCGCCCCGATTGTTAGGGTACTGCTGTGCCAAGAATCAGCAAAACGCCGTTCTCAGTCAGATCCTGGGTGATACGCACCGTTTCGTTATGCCAGACGTTGTAGTATTCACCGGCCGGGTTGTATTGCGTGTTGCCGGTGTAATCGTCCAGGTACGAAACGGTCAGGGCGTCACGATCCATTATCACGCCGAAAACATTACTCACCCTAGCACTCGCAGGCTCAGCGACTTCTTTCATATCGGGTGTAACCGGTCTGACAGAAACATCAATTGATGTGGGGGCATCAATGTTCTGCCAAAAGTCAACGGCCTCCCACTGTACCTCTTTCAGGTCGTCCCGGTTGAATGTATTGGACACAACACGGGCGGTCATGTCCGCCTTGAATCCGGTATTGAAAAAGCAGCGCATATTTTCGGGGCTGGTCTGCCGGGCGATATAGCCGCCGATAGGCGTTGCCGCAATGGGGTTGAGATGGTATTTGTACGTCCGGTTGCCCATCAGGCCGACAAGCTTCTGAATGTAACCGTAAAGCCACTGAGTAAAGCCCTCAAAGTTGGCCGGGGCGAAAACACTTGTGCTGGTCAGGTTGCTGTCGGTGGCTTGATTGTATTCATCGATTAGATAAATACGCCGCTCTCCATCCACGGCCAGGCATCCCATGTAGTTGATCAACGCCGTGCGCTTGTACTGCTCACGATCCTGTGCGATCTGTGCATCAAAGTGCGTCATCACGCCGGTGAAAAATTCATCCATGGCGGCGGGGGACTGGAACGCGCCTTTGAGCTGGTTTTTGTAGATCGTCCGGCTGCGGGTGATCTGGCCGCCGCCATAGCTGCGGGTTTCAATGACTTTCGGTTTGTTGATCTTCCAGGGGTCAATGCTGCCGCCATCGGTCAGCTTGAAGGTCTGGTTTTCCTCGACAGGATCATCAATGAAATTTTCCTTGCGAGTGATCCAGCCATATTCACGGGCATCCACCTCGATCCCTCGCAGTTTGTCACGATAGGGACGGACGGCCATCAGGGTGCGGCCCACCATCTGGGACAGTCGTGTTACGACAGGATCAGTGTATACGGCCAGGTCACCGGTAAAGTTCGTTACCTGGTCACCGGTATTCAGCGCGGCTAGGGCTTCCGTGCCTTTGACTTGCTGATACAGGTTGTTCATGTAGGTGTGACGATCATTGGTAAATGCGTTGGTAGCGGGCATTTATATTACCTCCTTTACTTCCGGGCGAATACATCTTTAATGTAATCGTCCATTCCATACGGGGCAGCGTTGTCCCCGTTGATGTTCTGCCGCTGGGCTGCGGCAAGCTGCTGTTTTAACTGCTCGATTTCTCGGTCACGGGGGTCGGGGTCGGCTCCCGGTTCCTGGGTTTTCTCCCCGGCTTCCGGCTCGGCCTGGGGCTGGGGGTCGGTTCCTCCAGCCGGCTGCGGCTCCATCCCGTTGACGGGTTCCACTTCTTCCGGCTCATGCCGTTCTGCCTCCTTTGCTTCCATTTCTCTGATTTCACCGATTTTGTACCCGGCGCGAATCAGGGTGATCCGTTCTGCGATTGTCATTTTCAAAATCTCCCTTCATAAAACATAGGGCCGGTTTTTGGCTGACAAGACCATGCACCGGGGGCGGCCCCGTTTGTCGTGTGCTTCCGGCCCTTACTTATTATGTACACTAATATTTAAGAGTTGTCAAGAACTTATTCTTTACACTGTAATTCTGAAAGAACAAATCCCCATCCAGGTAATAGAAATACATGGCCGGGAAGAACAAACGAAATTGTGTCCAGCCTATATCTGAATCCGGGAAAGCTGCCGGGGCCGGAAGTGCTTTATTAATAATATAGCACCTGTCACCGTTTTTGTGAATCATCACCGTATAGTCACCGATTGAGCATTTAGGCGTGAACTCCCGCAGATCGAATGACTGAATATTGGAGAAGTCGTTGTAAGAAAACTTGTTTTCAAGCGCCATTTGTGTGAAATCGGAATCCGGCAGCGCCTTGTATAAGGCTGTCTTGCGCTTGCGCTGGGATATCGGGGAATCCATAGCCAGGACAATCATAATTCCGCGATCCGGCAGCATTGCGAATTCCTGGCCGCGCTGCTGCATCTGCTCAATCTTGGAAGTTAACCCGAATCCGTCAATAATGGGGCTTTCCAGGTTGTTCGCATTGGCAAGCATCCATAATTCAACGGCCGGCTGCCCCTCTAATTCCCGGTTGCTGTTCACCGTTTCATACATATTCGCAAGGGCGGCGAATTCATTGTTGATCCGGGCAACATGGCGCTCAGGTACAAACTCATCATAGCAGATACGTCTGTACCGGCTGCCGTTAAAACCTCGGATTTTTGCAACAACAGTCAGGGCCGTTGAAAATCCCACGTTTTCAACAGTTTCCACATCATTTTCAACAATGGGGCGGTTGATATCAAAACTGTACTTGCTGCCTCGATCCAGGGCCAGTTTATACAAGCTGCTGCCGGTCGTGGCCGCGATTTTGGAAAAGGGGTTTTCCTCTGGGTCGGAGGCCACAAACTCCAATTCCGAAAGCGTCCGGCGCAGATAGATAAACGGCTCCCCGGTGTCGATGCAGTATTTACACACACCAAACGTTTTGCCGATCTGCCGCGATCCGATCAGGATATAAAAGTTAATATCGTTTGCCTTGCCGATTGCCGCGATTTTGGGAATATCCAGCCATCCGTCTTTTGAGTATATTTTCATGACTGCCGCCTCCTTTCTGCCGTGCGATCATGGCAAGCGCCCCGCGAGGAATCGGCAGCACACCGGGCGGTAAGTCCGGCTGCCCCGGTTCATAGTCTGCGAGGATATCAAACCAGTACAGAGCATTTTCACGGCGTAGGGCGCTGGGGGTTCCTCGCTCATAGTTCACAAGCCAAATGTCAGCGCACAATTCCGGGTCGCTGGTCATGCTTTTAAACATGGGGTATGTAATGGCCTCATAGGGGGCGGTGGGGATGTAGTCAGCGTACTGGTCAATAAAAAGCAGTTGGGCATACCCGTCATAGCCGCTCCCCGTGCGGTTGGAATAGTTGGGGCCGAATCCAGGAATAGCACGGGCGTGGGAATCCTTGCAGTATTTTCCCGGAGGGGTAAACTGCCCCAGACCATAACCATTTGTTGTACTGCTGTCGATCCGGGGATCATCACTTGACAGCACTGTATCACTTTCCCAACGCCAGGGGTTTAGACCGGATTCTACTTGGAAATTCCCCAACACACCGGCAATCGCGCCACGCTTCCAGCCAAGGGAATTCAACACCGCCAGAATCTCCCGTGCATTTTCAAGGGCGGCCGCGCTCTCGCGAGCGTAGCCGCCTGTTACTTGATTATTCCACATACTTAAGTACCTCTTGAATTGCTGCCGCCAGCGCATGGAGGGCAGCAGCAAGACCGCCATGATCCCCGGCATATTCGTTGAACGTGTCAATGACCATCCAGTCCAGATCAACGGGGCCGACAATTCCGGGGTTCTCACCCTCGCTGGTGCTTTGCCACACATCCCAAACAGCCGGAGGGTTAGCGCTCCATTTTGCCACCCAACGAGGGATATCTGACAGCATATCCCCGTTGAGACGATCCCGGAAGCCGGATACCTCGGAGGCATAGACCATATTTTTATATCCGGCCTCGCGGACGGCCGCACAAAAGCCGCGCACGGCTCCCGTGTTACCGGCCGGGTTGCTTGTGTCCGGTGCTTCAAAGTCGATAACAAGGGGCAGCACAAGCAGCTTTTTCACCGGCTCACAAATAGCCGCCGCCCGGTTGCCATCTGCCTCACCATCGGCAAAAGATGTACACAAGGGGCCAACGTAGTAATATGCACCGCACACGATCCCGGCGCGGTTCGCTGCTTTCACGTTATCATAAAAACGGGGATCGGTGTAAAATCCCGCATCCGATCCCCCACACTTGATAAACGCGAATTTGATACCGGCAGCGGCCACGGCTTCCCAGTTAATAGAGCCGTTCCATTTTGAGACATCAATACCGGGTATCATTTGTTTTGTTCCCTCCCCGCCCTAACCTCTAAGATAAGTTCCTTCATGGCCTGTGTGTTGTTGTTGATGGCCTGGGTAAACTGTGCGCTTTCCTCCTGGTGCTGCTCCTGGTCATGATTCATTTTCCAGAACATGGCCACACAGCACACGATAGGGAAAGCGTAGTTGCTGATAAGCTGGGTAATCTGTTCAAATTCCATAGTGCTGCCTCCTGTTTCACGTGAAACATTTTCATTCCTCCTCATATTCGAGGGCTTCCATATCCCAATAATAAGCCAGTTCCAGGGCTTTGTCAAATGTGTCTGCGGCATCAAGGGAATATTCCACACGATCCAGCCGGACGGCGCTTCCGTATTCGATAATTTCCCCGTCAATCTCTATTGTATGAATCCCCTGAACATCAATATACACCGCTGTGTTTTTCTCTATGGTTTCCCCGATATCGTTACCCGGGCGTATTGTGCAAAAGGTAATACCGGCGTGAAAGTTGCTGATATCGTCTTTCAATTCATTAACCGCCGCTTTCGGCACACCGGCAACAGTCAGATGCAGCTTGTTATCATCTGCTTGCCGGGCACAATAGCGCTTGCTGCCTAAATACCGGAATTCCGTATAGTCCGGGTCGCGGTCTGCCACACCCAATACAAAACGCTTTCCCTCATGCTCTACGATCCCAACGCCCATTTTCTCGGCCTGGTCAATGATATTCCGGTTGTAACGGTCAACGGCTGCAAGGTCGATCCCAGTGCATTTCACACTGTCTGTGTCACTGTAAAGCCATTCTGCCGGATATCCCTCATAGTCCTTTGCGGCCGGAAGCGTAGTCAGAAAACCAAATTCATACAGTGCCTTTTGAGCATAAGCCGTTGTATATACGCCCCACTGGTACAAGAGATATTTTTTCCAGTTGTGATAGAATTTATCAAGCTGCTCCTGGGCCTGTTCATCGTTCTCTATGATTCTCTGTACATACATTTCCCCGGTTGAAAAATCTTCCTTTACCACGTTTTGTATTATCTTTTGAACACTGCACCCATACACACCGTTAAACTCGCCCTTGCTGATCTGGTAATTGACAGGGTCAACACCTTTTAACGTGCATTTCTTTCTGAATAGCTCCATCAAAAAATCATGCCGGATAAAGTCAGGAAGAAAGCCTTTTTCGGCAGCGAAACAGTCCAGCACGGTTACTTTGTCATAGTTATATGACATGATAAACGGAATTAAATCCGGGTCGGAAAATGGGAAAACAACACGGTCGGCAGATACGATTTTACCATTATCAACAACGGCGTTTTCCCGCAAGGTGCATTTATGTTCCGCGATTGACGGCATCGGCCAGTGCGGGGAACACCGGAGACCCTCAACATACAGAAAACCGATATAAGCGAATCTGTCCATGTTGTTTAGAATGTGCTCAAAGCTTGGGTGCTCTACTGTGAAAAACGGCCCCATAGGGAATTTTTCATAACACATCCGGGCGGGGTAGCTGGAAGTAAAATCAAAGTTTAAAACGTTCCGGTGCGTGATCCCAATTAAAAACCGGTTGCCGTGTGTATATCCCCCGTGATAGCATTTCAGCAGCATTTTATACTGGTCAAGAGTGACTTTCCCATCCTGGAATCCTTTTTTATGCCAGTCCGGTTGACGGGCTTTCATGGCCTCAAGGCCGCGCCTCCGCACAAAACCGGTACTTGTCAATTCCGTTGTAACGGGCGTCACCTTGCGCTGCCGGAAGAATTCAACAAGCGCTTCATTCAGCGCGATGGTATCCGTCAAGAAATACTCGCGCTCTTCCTCCGTGCGGGGGCTGCCGGGGGTTCTGAATTTATGATAATCCCATTTACCGCTTGCCTTGTGTGTGACGCCCATATCTTTACACAGTTTATCCAGACTCTTTTGTGTCAAGATATAGCTGTCCCGGAATTCCAGGTTGCCCCAACGGATATAGAGGTATTTGTGCGGCTTGGTCATCAGGTATTCATCCGGCCAGCCAAACGCTTCTAACATATGATTGCGGATAAAACAATAGTCATACGGAAAGTTATGCACATAGATAATAAAGCGTTCGTCATCCTCGCACCGGTCATTTATGCCATTAAATAGCTCAATCGCGTCTTGTACCCGGTGCCCCTCTATTGTGATTTGATCTTGAATGGTAAAACTCCAGTCGGTAACAAACAGAATTTCCGGGGAATACTCGCACGTCTCTGTGTCGAAAGTCACCACCTGGGACAAAAGCCGTTTTGCATTTTTGCCTTTTTTCCGGTTCGATGCAAAATTAAACGGGATATCATCCAAAATCCCCGGCCTATATAATTTTGCATCTTGCCAAGTCATAATGGTAACAAATCCTCACTTTCCTCTATGACTTGCGTTATCGTATCTGCTGACAGACCAAAAATCTTTTGAATTTCCTCGCTGGTCATTTTACGGGCATCAAACCCGTCACCAAGCTTCTTCATAAATTTATCAAGCCTGGCATCCATTGCAGCAACAGTTGAACGCCTGTTTTCCGTTCCTTTTTGAAAGCGGCGCTTACCGGCCAATCGGAGAGCCATAGAACTTCCGTAAATCTTTTTCAATACTTTCCAGCTCTCAGATTCAAGAAATTCATTCATAATTTTGGTATCTTTGAATTTCAATCCAAACTGTGCAAAGCGCTCTTTGCGCTGCTGCTCAAGTTTTCGTGTTCCGGCCGGCGTTGATGTTATCCAATCATTCGAGGCGTAATACGTCAACATATCCAGCTCTTTCCGTAGGGATATACCAATATTCCAACGGGCTGCACTGTTAACTGTACGTTTTTCCGGAAAACGATATAGACCGGTTTTTGACGGCCCGTAATATTCTTTTATCCAATCCTTGTACTGTGCGATCGCCCCGTAATTAATGCCGGCTTTTTCAAGTCTAACCATACGTTGATTTAAAAGCTTTGCCAGCCGGTTACGCTCGGCCAGCATAGCCGATCCTACCCAATCTTGTGCCATTATTTACCCGCCTCCAGCTTTTCCAGAATATCCGCAAAAGAAACATTACTATAAGGGTTATACAGGAAGTCGCATAACGGGGAATTCAAAAAACGCCGCACATCGGCTTTCTGCTCCGGGTCGTGAAAGTCCTTTACCGCCTGATCAAGGACGGCAACTTGCAGCTTGCACACTCCTTCTTTTGTCAGCATAAATCAATCCTCCGTTTCTGGTGCATATGCCATGAAATAAGGTTTTCTCACCGGGTTTTGCCTTGTAACCCGTTTAATACACCACACGCAGCACGGCCTTGA
>Ga0326511_10004205_pt1 | contig 11533 bp, 15 predicted proteins | sample 0_2496_0518_D_FD_203701 | JGI IMG/M metagenome (GOLD analysis project Ga0326511, IMG submission 203701) | Bovine rumen microbial communities from UC Davis, California, United States - 0_2496_0518 | ecosystem: Host-associated > Mammals > Digestive system > Stomach > Rumen | place: USA...
TTTGTTTAATCGGAGTAACACCTTGTTTCCCTGACTCTGCAATGGAAGTATTTTCAAGCAATTCGTACCAAGAGAAATTTAAACAGATGATGCAGGAGTTAAAGGAAATTAATTATTCGGTCATCACCTCTTATAACGAGGTTGACAATATAGACCCACATGACAATTCAACGGAAGGAGGAACAGTATTGAAGGCAAAGTTAGAGTTAGCAAAGGAATACTCAATAGATGTCGAGTCTCTTGATTTTAATATCGACGACTTCACAGAGGAAGAACTCAAAGAAAAATTCGAAGCTATGACAGCAGAGGAAGACAAAGAGCCGAGTGAGGGTGAATCGCAGGAGGACGAGACTCCCGCGCCTTCCGATGAAGGTGCAGAAGAAGCTGGTGAATCAGCGGGCGAGCAGTATGCTCTTACAGGGGCAACCATTGAGGAGATATGTCGTTCGCTTTCGACCGCAAAAATCGATACAGACTGGGGCACATCCGCTCAGTATATTTATGTCGATTCTGATTTCGAGGCTTCTGAGGTTTACTGCTGGGATATTACAGACTGGCTGCTTTATGGGTTTAAGTTCAGTAAAGACGGCGACAACATCGTGATTGATTTCGAGTCAAAGTCTCGCAAAAAGTTTGCTATTACAGATTTTGATGAAGGCGAACAGAGCACACAAATGGCACAGATGTTTGAGCAGATTAATGCAGAACTGACTGCCCGTGCTGAGTACAAAGATAAGTATGATTCAATTCAGCCGAAATTCGAAGAGTTACAGAACGAGGTTGCCGAGCTGAGAGCGTTCAAGAAAAAGGTTGATGACGAGGACGCACAGGCTCGTATGGATGAGGCACTTGCGGAGTTCAGCAACTTGGAGGGTATCGAGGCTTTTGATGAACTTATGCAGCACAAGAACGACTATGAGCTTGATGAGCTCGTAGAAAAATGTTTTGCAATTCGTGGCAGAAACATGTCCAAGTTGAAATTTTCCGAATCTTCGAAGGCACCAAAGATTAAGGTGCAGAAGGAGAATTTTGAGGACAAGCCGTATGGCGGCATCGTAGAAAAATACAGAAATATGTAAGAAATAGGAGGAGAAATATATGGCATATGCAGTTGTCCGTACAGACAAGATGATTGGTACAGATGTAAGAAGCGAGCTTGTATCTGTACGTTATCAGCCTAGTGGCACTAAGACTGAAATTCAGAATGGTAACGTTGTTAAGCTTGGCGACCTTGAAACTGGTTCTCGCGAGATTTATAAGGGTGCTACTCCCGCGGCTGACGATGACCTCACCGCTATCGTACTCGTAGCTAGCCCCGAGGTTATGTATGACGAGCGCAAGCGCAATCTTGACGAGTTTATTAACGAGGCTGGTGCGATTGCTCGCGGCTATCGTCTGCACAAGCATGACATTTTCAGCGTAACTAAGGACGCTCTCGACGGTGTGGCTACTCCCGCCGTTGGTAATGTAGTAGAGCTTAAGGCTGGTACTAAGCTCAATGTTGCTGCTACTGCAACTTCAGGCTCTACTCAGGTCGGTAAGATTATCGACGTAAATATCGTAGGCAGATATACATACTACGTAATCGAAGTAGCATAATTGAATTTATTTTGAAAGGTGGTTAGAAGTAATGAGCGATAGAGAAAATATTGTAAAGATTGCCGTTGATGGTTATCACGGCGTAGTCGATACCTATTCTGTTCGTGATTCACAGGATACAGTTCGCAAGGCTCTTATCGAGGCTAACGGTGGCAGCACTAAGCTTGACGTTCGTAGAATTCGTGACGGTAAGTGTGCTGAGATGTTTGCTATCATCGAAGAGGTTATTCATCAGACTGAGTTAGACGACCTCAAGCAGGACGACTTCTTCAATGCAGTTGTTGATTACCGTAACCTTGCAGAGGGCGATATGAACGAGTTTGTTATTGAAGACAGCAACCTGTTTGTTGTTGACGAGATTGCTAAGGGTACTCAGGGTATCCGCAGACAGAGAATTAGTGGGGAGAGAACCGTTACTGTTCCTACTACTGTAAAGGCAATTAGATTCTATGATGAGCTCAGCCGTGTACTTTCTGGTAAGGTTGACTTCAACGTCCTGATTCAGAAGGCAAGCAAGTCATTCAGCAAGAGAGTTCTTCAGGATATCTATAACGTATGGGATAACGTAACTGCTGCCGACCTCGGCGGTGTCGAGTATTATCCGACTGCTGGTACTTATAGTGAGGATGCGCTGCTTGACCTCATCCAGCATGTTGAGGCTGCCGCTGATGGCAAGCCCGCAACTATCATTGGCACCAAGAAGGCTATCAGACAGCTTAGGGAGTCAATCCAGTCTGACTCTGCTAAGGAAGAGCTCCATAAGCTCGGCGTTTATGGTACTTTCTACGGTACTCCCGTAGTTGTTATTCCTCAGCGTCATAAGACTGGCACAAAGCAGTTTATGTTTGCTGACAATGTACTGCATATTGTTGCAGGCGACGAGAAGTTTATCAAATTCGTATGGGAAGGCGACCCCCTCATTCTGCCCGGCGATCCTACTAAGAATGCTGACCTTACTCAGGAGCACATGATTATCGAGCAGTATGGTGTTGGTATCGTAGTTGCCGGCGGTAACGCTGGTATCGGTAGATACGTAACAACCTAATAATAGTTGATAGTTTGGCGGGGCTTTAAATGTAGTCCCGCCGAAAGAATGAAAGGAGATTAATATGGCAAATACAAAAGCAAAAAAGACAACTAGCGCGAAGTCCGCGAAGTCCGCAAAGGGCGCTGATGCAGACACGGTCTCAAAGGATAAGACAACTGTAGAAAAGTTCATCCCAAAGGATGTAGACATCAATGAGTTTATAATGGTCAAAAACGGATTCCAAGGCAAGCTTGTATATATTAGTAAGCGAACCAATGAGGAGTTCGTCTGGGACAACTTTGGCGATATGCAGGAAATTGAAATTCGAGAATTAAGGAACGCAAAGAGTTCGGCTAAGGCGTTTTTCATAAACAATTGGTTTATGTTTAACGAAGAAGATATGTGGGTTGTTGACTTCTTGGGCGTATCTCAGTATTACGAAAATGCTGTTCCGATTGAAGATTTCGATGATATTTTCGAATTGCCTATCGATGAGGCTAGAGAGACCATTGAGAAGATGTCTAACGGTCAGCGTAATTCTTTAGGATATAGAGCGCGTCAAAAGGTTGTTAACGGAGAGATTGACTCTCGCAAGATGATTTCGATGCTTGAAGAGTTGCTTGGTATCGAACTGATTGAAAAGTAAGGAGGCTGCTATGAGCGTCCCTTATGATGCATTTAAGAGCGCATTTCTGTCTAAAGTTTCCGAGTATGAGTTTATTCAACTGGATGAAGCAGATAGAGATGCAATCGTAGAAGGATATATGAGGCGAGCTTTGACCGCCTTTAAGAAAAACTGTAGATACGACTTAACATCTGCTTTTGATGATGTAGGTTCGTATTTCGATATTGATGTTGCTGATGAAGATGTTGATGAACTCGTGGAGATTATTTCTGAAGGGATGATTGTTCAATGGCTTAAGCCATATGTTTACAAACAAGAACTTTTACAGAACCTGCTTAACACGAGAGATTTTACCAGCTACTCCCCTGCCGAGTTGCTAAAACGCGTTGGCGATGCCTATCATCAGGCACAAAGAGATTATACCCAGATGATTCGTGAGTATAGTTACAATCATGGGGACTTATCGGGGTTACATATATGATGGTTGATATTGAAACTAATCGTGAGCTTTTACTTAACTATTTTAGGAATTTAGTTAATAGCTTCTTTAAAATTCTTCCGATTAAAGAAACAGAGCCAGATACACTTGGGACGTATATGGAAAGTTTACAGATTGAATTATTAGGCTGTAAAAATCTAATTCCTGATATGGCGACATGCCCTCAGTATCTATCGTTACTTGCTATTTTACAATATCTTATTGACTTTCCGGAGTGTACTAAGCGTGAGGTAAAACGTGAGGTATTCAAGGCGATAAATCTGTGCAACAAGTTGCAGGCTCTATATCTTACAACGGAGGAATAGTATGAGTTCTTGGGACTTGTATCAGAAGAGGCTTAACGTTAGAGGTGTCACCAAGCGCGAGGAATTATACAAACGTGAGGTGCGATATCTTCAGAACAAGATTCCGGAGAATTTATCGTATAAACTACTTGACGTTTATGGGCAGGATTCAACATATAACATCACAAAACAAACAGCAACACAACAAGAGATGGTAGTTATCGACTCGGATAACTTAGAAGAAAAATATTTGTACTCAATGCCCGAAGCGGATATTGAGAACGGAGCGTTAGTTTACTGGCACGATTGTTACTGGATTGTAACAGAGCGAGACGCAAACGAAGATGTTTACGTAAGAGCAAAGATGGTGCAATGTAATTTCTTGTTACGATGGCTTCATCACGGTTCTATTATGGAACAGTGGTGTAGGATTGAGGACGGAACAAAATTAGAGCACGTTAACACGTGTGATAGTTTGGCACACTGGAAACGGTATGCAAAAACTACTCCCCTAATTGCTGGAATCCCCTTAGAGCTTTACAAACTACAACGTAGCGGTGAAACACGCAGGCGTGAATGTTTGAGAATTGTAAAGATTGGGCAATCAGCAGCCAAGCTTCGAAAAGGAGAAGGTTCAACGACTAACTCGGTGGCGAGTGTAGGGACAAGCGTCCCGAAACGGGGAGCCCTAAACTACCTATAGGTAGCACGGTGAAGATATAGTCTGTGCTTTATGGAAACATAAAGGAGCGCATAAGGCGCCGAATAGGGCTAGCGACCCTAAATTATTGTGCAAATTAATTAGTAAAGGAAGTAATAATCTGGAACAGAAGAAATGGAAAGTATATATCCATACAAATAAAGTCAATGGTAAGAAATACGTTGGCATCACATCAAGGAAAAACGTCAATCAACGTTGGCGAAACGGCAAGGGATATAGCGAAAATCCTCATTTCCGGGATGCTATAAATAAGTATGGATGGGATAATTTTGAACACGAAATTGTCTTCTTTGACCTAACAGAAGATGATGCTAAGGAAGCTGAGAAAAGGCTTATTGCGCAGCTTAAAACCCAAGACAGAAACTTTGGTTATAATATGACGTCGGGCGGAGAGGGTACTCCAAATTATCATCCATCGGAGGAGACTCGGCGCAAGTTGTCAGAAGCGCGTCGCAAAGAAAATCTGTCAGCAGAAACTTTACGCAGACGCTCTGAGGGACTAAAGGGAAGGAAGTTTTCTGACGAGCATAAAAAGAAAATTGGGGATGGCAATAGCAAGGCTATTAAGATGTTCTCTAAGGCGGGAACCCTTATCCGCTCGTTTAGAGGGGCGAGAGACGCCGAAGTTGAACTTGGTATTTCTCATTCTCATATCTCGCAGTGTTGCCACGGCAAGAGACAAACCGCCGGTGGATACATATGGAGATTTGCACAATAAATATTCGAACATTACAGATTTAACGGGTGAGCTTGAAGACAGGCAGTTTGTAACTACCCGTGGAGACTCACGTATCGCAATGACTATAACAAGAAATAAGTACACAGTAAACTTTAATAGAGAGAATAGGTTTTTGATTGACGACCCTGATACTAAGCATAAATTGTCGTATCAGTTAACGAAGCCTCTTAAACTTGGTGCTGCTTACAACGGCAAGGGTGTTTTTAAGTTTGTATTGCAAGAGGTAACCGCGACCGAATATGACAACCACGAGCTCGGCATCGCTGATTATTATAAGAGCGCTGTTGTAGAAGGCGTAGAGGAAAGAATTGATGAAAAATCCGGGAAGAAGGTGTGGCTATAAATGCAACTTGAAGAATTCTTTGACTACAAGAATCAGCTTCTCGATGATATTCTAACCGACCCTGAAATAGTTCATCTTATTAATGACAGTGTCGATATCGAGGATGCAGCATCGTTAGTATACAAGCAGGTATTCCCGTGCGAGTATATCCCTGAGACAATTCAAAAGGGCGAGACGTACGTATGCTGTGACGTTGATATTCAACGCGTCATGGGTAAGCCGCTGTATATGCCCACCATATATATTTGGGTTTTCGCGCACCGTAGCAATTTAAGACTACCGGATGGCGGGTTGAGAGTGGATAAGCTATGTAGCAAGATTTGCAAGAAGATAAACGGCAGTTTTAAATACGGTGTTGGTGCTTTACAATTTTATTCTTCTAAACGATTTGCGATAGTTACAGACTATCAAGGCAAGTGCTTAACATTTCGTGCAGAGGATTTCGCTTTACAATTCGACCCAAACAAGGAGATTCCATCGAACAGGAAGCGAATCAGTGCTTAGTAAAAATTGGCTATATACTGATACCGTTCAGATAAGCGACGGAATTAGCATCAGAATCCCGACCGTACGAGAAGTATTGGAACACGAGAGCGAGTATTACGGTATGGTAACGCTATTGACGGCTATGCCAATTGACCTTATGTGTCAGCTCGATGATATGGGAATCGACTTTACGCAAATCACCGAGTACGAGCTGTTCCTCATTATGTTTCCAGTATTACAACAGAGCGACACTAGTTTAATTTTCAAAGACTTAGATTTATCTAAATTTCAAATGGCGGTCGAAGGCGACGATAAGGTTGTCTTATATAATCAAGAAACCGGAATGATAATTGATAAGGCTATACAACAACGCATTGCGTATGTGCTAAGAAGAATGCATGGGCTGAAGAAAAACACAAAGAAGGCTGGCAACAAAGAAGCACAAGAGTATATGTTGGAGCGAGCGCGAAAAAAGCTGAAACGCCGCAAAAATCAAATATCAGACTCTCAGCTGGAACCACTGATTGTGTCCTTAGTTTGCACAGAGGAGTATAAGTACGACTTTGAGTCCACTAAGGACTTATCTATATACCAGTTTAACCTGTGTGCCAAGCAGGTTATCAACAAAATAGAATACGGCAATAGAATGATTGGCGTATATACAGGCAATATTGACGCCAAAACCTTGCAGAACAAGGATTTAACTTGGCTGCTACAAAATGATTAATAGGAGGAAAGAAGTATGTATGTTGGTGATTATCTAATTACTAGCCTTGAGACCTTTACAGGCTTTGGTCTTACTGGTAACTACCTTTTCACTCTTGACGAACTTCAGAATGGTTCTATCGCTAACACCGAGGAAACAAGCGACATCACCGGTAAGGCTGGTCGTAAGCTCGCTAAGCTGAAGAAGAACAAGGGTGCAACTGTTTCTGCTTCGAACGGTATGCTTTCCGGCGGACTGCTTGAGGCTCAGACCGGCGGTAGTTTCGTTAACGGCACTACTGAAGTAATGTGGACAGACTATCTTACAGTAGGCGATTCACACACAGCTACAACCAATTACACTGCAATCGCGAACAACGGTGCCGGCACTGAGATTATCAATCTCTATCTCAAGAAAGACGGCGTGGCTACGACTGGCTTAGTACAGGGCGCTCAGGCTGCAGCTGCTACAACTGGAGAGAATCCTACACCGCAAACATTCGCATATGACCCTACCACCAAAACACTTACATTCGACAACGGTGTCGCGGCGGGTACCGAGATTGTGGTTTGCTACAAGAGAAAGATTAAGGCTGATGTTCTCTCTAACGACAGCGACAAGTTTGCTGTTAAGTGTCAGCTTTACGTAGACGCCCTTGGTGAGGATAAGTGCGGCAACATTTACCGCATTCAGATTTACTTCCCGAAGGCTGACGTTTCTGGCGAGTTCTCTTTCGAAATGGGCGACAACCAGACCGTACATTCCTTCGAGGCTGAGGCTCTCGCAGGTGCTTGCGGTTCTGGTAGCCAGCTTTGGACTTACACTGTATTTGGTGTAAACACTGCTGACGTAGCGTAAGGATTGCCTATATATGTTATCAATTCAGAGGTGCAGAGTTTGTGGCAAGGAGTATGAAGCTTGCCACACCCTTCGCCCCGCTAGCGATACATTCAGGTGGCAGGCAGTAGCTTGTAGTCCGGAATGCGGTGAGAAGTTTCTCGCTGCTATCCTAGCATCAAGAGCTACTGAGACCACTGAAAGTATCGTAGAGAATACTGCAGAGGCAGACACTGAAGTCGCCACACAAGAGGTCGACGTGGCTGCCGACAAGGAAGAGACTAAGACCAGAAAGAAAAAGGCAAAGAAATAAAACACAGTTTTGGCTGCACCCTTTGAGGTGTAGCCTCTTTTTCTGTCCGTGGAGGAGACATGGAACGCACTAAATTCAACATAGATAAAGACAAAGAAAAACGCACCTGCGACGGCATAGTCTTCGACTCGGTGCTTGAAATGAAATATTATCGGGATGTTGTTCTTCCGAAGAAGGAAAGCGGCGAAATAACATTCTATGAACTGCAAAAGAAATACATCCTACAAGATGGCTTTATAAGGCGCGGCAAGCGCGTACTCCCAATTACATACGTAGCTGATTTCTACCTTGAATATGCTGATGGTCACAGTGAGGTCATCGATATTAAAGGTTGCCCAGATGCTACTGCAAAGCTGAAGCGGAAAATGTTTTGGTATCGGTATCCGGAACTAGACTATCTATGGATATCTTATACAAAGAAGTTCGGCGGTTGGGGTGATTACGATACTTATAATCAGCTAAGAAAGAATGCAAAGCGAGAAAAGAAACTTAAAGAATCAAAAGGAGAATAAGATATATGGCTAAAGTAAAAAAGATATCAATTAACGCGTTAGAGCGCGTAATGAAAGGCAATTATGAGCCCACTATTTCTATAGAGTGGTGCGGTTTGGAAATAACAATTAAAAAGACTCTTTCGCTCACAGAGGTAATTAAGTTTGTCGAGGACGTAGCGGAAACGTGTTTTGCCAAAGGAACCAACGATTACATTCCCGAAGTGAGAGATTTTGCAATTAAATCCAACGTTCTGGAAATGTATACCAATCTTTCCTTGCCTAAAAGTAACGACGCGCGGTATGCACTTATTTACCAGACCGACGTCTTTGACGAAATAATAAAGTATATCAACACTGCTCAGTTTGATGAGATGTGCGATTCGATTAACGAAAAGCTAAAATATCGTTCCTCGAATTTGCTTGCGAAATTCAACGAGCAGATTAACGACGTATTAGGTTCTGTTGAAGAACTTGGAAATAATATCTCTAACATATTTGAGGGTATAGATAAAGAGACTATTGCTAATATTGCAAAAGCTATAGCTAACGGAAATTTTGATGAACAGAAGTTCATTGAATCTGATATGAAAGCAACCTATTCTGTCCCCGATAACGATGATACCCCTCAGTTAAGTTTGGTAGGGTTTCACGAGGGTGAGTAGTAGTGGCTAGTATAGACTTCGGGTCGTTAGAGAAAGATATTGGCGCATTATTAAATACTTCAACAGTAAAAAAAGAAACGCAGGAGACAATTGACAGTATTATGCTTGGCGAATTTTCCTTTAGTTCCGGGGGTGCCTATCAAACGCACACCCCGGGAGAAGCTGCCGATAAGTTTATCGAAGTGCTCAAGGATGAAATCGAGTCTGCTAATTTATCAGACAACGTGAGACAAACGATACTGCAAGGAATTACACACGGCGCTCCATACAAAATTGGGGAAAACGAATATTCGGTACATATTTACTGGGAACAAGATTTAAGCCGACAATCACTTAATCCATCAGGAGAGGATTTAAGAGACTTAGCCGAGTTGTACAACACAGGCGTAGACCATACCATGAGGCAGATTTTTGGACAATGGCACGGGGAACGGGTTGGCAGCAGGACTGTAATCCCAGACACACATTTTATGGAAATTGCTCTTGCAAATTTTATGGACGCATACGGGAGAGAGTATAGCGTCGAAAGTATAACATATACACGAGAACAATAAAACAATAATCAAAGATAAAGGTGGTGAATAAATGGCTGTATTTAAGATAGATGTTAGGGCGGATATTGGAACTAGTGTAAAGGGTTTAAAGTTAGACCTTATTGAAATAATGAAGCAAGTTAATTCCGAGAAACATCAAATTCAAATTCAGATAGACCCGAAATCGCTTCAAAATATACGTTCTCAAATTACAAACGTACTAAAAGAATTCGATACTAGTAGTGTTCAACATCGAGGTGGTTCTGGTGGCAGCGGGGGTAGTAGAAGGAGCAGCAGTCAGAATTCTGAAGTTGCGCAAAACGAACGACTCCTAGAGCGGATTGCAACTACAGCCAGAAGGGCACGCGAGCTGCTTAATAACAATATGGAATCTTCCGGCTCTCCATCGTTTGATAAGCTCAGTAATTCTGTAAAAACGCTTGAAGATATCTTAAGCCTTTGCGGGCATACAGCAGAAGACTTAGAAACTGCCTTAGAAATTATTGGCGTAAACGGCACGGATGCAATAGCTAGAACGTCCTCTGCAATGGCTACGCTTCAAGAAGAATTGCAGGGTAGTGGGACTCAGGGTGGATTTACACTTAAGAATGTACTTGATACATATACACAGATGAGTAAAAAGCTAAATGCGCGCCCCGACTTAGCCAACACCTCTGAATATATAGACTTGTCTAACAGGGCTAAAGTGTTCAAATCGGTTATCGATGAATGCCGTGGTAGTACAGATAATCTTGAAACGGCGCTTACTAATGCTGGGTTAAATGGAGCCCGTGCTATAGACGAAGCAAAAATGCTCATGTCGCAGTTTGATGCGGTCAGCGTTAATACGGAGAAGACTGTTACAAAAACGGGCAAGGCTATAGACAAACAATCCGAAGAGTTTAAGGCTGCCTCGAAGGCAATAAGTAAATATTATACATTGATGAGTTCCGCGGGTAAGTCTCGGGGTGATGTAGTTAGGGAAGCTGATGGCTGGAAATCTCAAAGTCAAGACAATGTTCGCCTTGCAGAATCGTTAAATCGTGCGGAGGCTGAGTATATGGCTTGCACGTCAGCCGCAGCCGCTAACAATAGAACCAAGGAACAGAATATTGAGCTGGCACGCCAAGAGGCGGCGGAAGCGGAAAAATTAGCTCTTGCATTAGAACGTCAGGCTAACAGTTCTAGGTCGGCTGAGCAATCCTCTTCTCAAGCGCATATGAAATTAATGCAGTCTACTTTATCTACAACAAATAGGGCGTCTGAGGTTCTAAGGAATTACGAACATGTCAAAAGAAGTTCCCACCAAACCAGTAAGGATGCTTATGAGGAGTTATCTTCGGCAAAAAGTGCGTTAGACGATATGCGAGAGGGTTATGAGAATAATACCGTAAATGCTGAGGAGCTTGCTCAGGCGCAAGATAGAGTTAGAACCGCAACAAAAAATGCTATAGAAACATTCAAAGCAAATGGAGAGGTTGTAAACACACTTGGTACTAGGGTTAAAGGGCTAGCACAAAAGTTTATTTCTTGGCTTGGTGTGTCGCAGATTATAATGCGTGCAATTCGTACAATCAAGCAGATGATTACCGCCGCTAAAGAAATAGACTACGCAATGGCTCAGCTAAAAATTGTTACTAATGCCACAGATGCAGAAATGAAGCA
>Ga0326511_10004206_pt1 | contig 11531 bp, 18 predicted proteins | sample 0_2496_0518_D_FD_203701 | JGI IMG/M metagenome (GOLD analysis project Ga0326511, IMG submission 203701) | Bovine rumen microbial communities from UC Davis, California, United States - 0_2496_0518 | ecosystem: Host-associated > Mammals > Digestive system > Stomach > Rumen | place: USA...
TGTACAAGGCAAGAACCGGATAGATCATATCTGATCCGTTTGCTTTCACAAGCTCTTTCAGGCTGTAGTATTTAAAGCCTTCCGGTGCTTTGAAAATGAAGCTGTTTGTTTTGTTGAATTTAGAAATACTCATTTTATTGTCCTCTTCTTTCTTTGTCCTGTTCATGTATAGGAAGGATAACCTATTGGACCGGATCGGTTATCCTTCTATGCAAGTATATCATGCTATCTTTCATAATGCAAAGAATAGCGTATATCTGTTTCATTCAGAAAATTCAGAAGTCTTCTGTACTCTTCAGTTAATGACAGCGTATATGTTGAATCCATAATTGCAATGTTGCTTGTGATCTGCAGCTTATGGCCTTGAATCATGATCTCTGCCGGCTCTGGTACATCATTATAGATGGACTCTGTACCGCCGGCCTTACGGAAGATAAAGCCTTCTTTGAAGTTTTCAATCCGGCCCAGCTCTTCAGCACCAAGCTTTTTATTCACTCCGGATATGGTGATATGCAGCTGATCAGTCATATCAATGTATGCATATTTCTTTGCGCCCATGGTTTTGAATTCTTTATATTCATCATCATGTTCATAGATTCCGATATAATGCCGCTTCCCTTTAGCATCCATTGCTGAAAGATCTTCATCAAGATATTCAGCATTCAGCTTTTCAAAAGCTGCAGCATGCTCACCGATGCATTTCACACTGTCTGTGTCTGCGTAAATAAACTGCTCCGGAGGGATGCAATGAATTCCCTTGTGCAGCTTCAGCCTGGCATAAGAAGTCACCCAGACTCCCCATTGATAAGGCAACCATCCGGTTTTCTGATATTCCTGAATCAATGCTTCTTCACTCTTCTCAAAATCTTCTGTGATCAGTCCGCTTTCCGGATCAAATATGAAGTCCGGTTTGCATGGATTCTGAACCATCATTCCATAGAAGGCATTGAACAATGCTTTCATCAGCATATATTCATAATCCTTGCCTGTACCCTTCAGGGCTGTTTTCTGCGCATATGTTTCCTTCAGAAGATTTCTGAATTCTTCCGGCAGCTTCTTCTTATCTGCAATCCACAGCTGATCAATGATATATGCATCAAAATCATATTCTGCATAGATAATGGAAAAATCTATTTCATTCAGGCAGGTTCTTAAAGCTGAAGCGGAAAGAATTCTTCCATTGTCAAATACTCCATCCATAATGTTTGTGCATTTTGATTTGCTCAGATACGGATCACCGAATGAATTGTCTTTCAGCCGGATGTTCTGGAATACAATATAGAACAGGCATGCTTTCCCATAATTGATATACTGGATGAGATATTTTGATTCAGCCGGGAAGAATTTCATCGGAAATTCTTCTGACAGCATAGCAGCCGGATAGCTTGATGAAATATCATATGAATTCAAAGGCACTTCTTTGATCAGAATATTTGAATTGAATCTGTGAGCGTGGGTATCACCGCCCCGGAATTCATCTCTCAAGGCCCTGAATACTTCCAGATCCGGAAGGATCCTTCTGATCCACTTGATATGTTTGCTCAAACGCTGCTTTGAAAGTCTCCGGCTGTATCCGGTGGATGTTCTCGGTATTGTGTAAAGATCATCATGATCAAGTTTCATCTTCTTGATTAAAGCCTGGGTCAGTCCTTTTACATCGTTGATGCAGTAATGTATTTCTTCCGCAGTCATGGCAGTCCATGGAAAACGCTGCTTATTATAATCAAAACCTGTGATCTTCTGATCCTTAACCTTCATGGATTTCAGGAATCTGGATAAGCTTTGATTTGTCAGAAGATAGCTACATCTGAATTCAAGTTTACCGGACCGGAAATATAAGATCTTCCGTTTATCCATAGCAAACACTTCATCAACCGGAATGATTGATTTGAGAAATTGAAACTCATAAGACAGGTTATGCACAAATACAACCATATAGCAGCCTTCTGATATGTTCTTATTAAGACGGTCATAAAACTTTCTGAAGCTTTGCCAGTCCCGGCCTGTCACAGTGGTATTTTTAATTTGAAACTGCCAATGATATAATACTGACTGTTTATATTTCTTTATCAAAGTAGTTTCAATATCGAAGGCTGTCACAGCGTCAATATATTGAAACTTCTTTTTCTTTCTGCCTTTTGGAAAAGGTAAAGGCAGAATTATTCTGACATTCCGCATGTTATACTCTTCTGCCTTCTTGATCATCTGCGCTTTTTCCTTCTTCTTCCTAAACGTTCAGCCTTGGATGCTGCATCTCTGGCATTGTCCGGATCATTATAATAATCAGTAATCCTTTCAAGTTTAGCTTTCTTGATATAGTCTGAAGGTCTTAATTCTCTGTTTCTTCCTTCAATAGGATCAAGGTTTTCCAGATCTTCCAGATGATCCCGCCAGTATTCAAAATTCTTTTGAAGCTGTGAGGGATTCAGATTCAAACGCATAAACTGCTTATACAGATCAATTGCAAAATTACTGTTTGGTTTCCAGGCATTTTTGAATCTGGTCTGCATTTCATCCATGAACAGGCCCCATTGCGCAAACTCTTCATTTGATTTGAATTCAATGCCAATTTTTGCACCTACTGCTTTGGCTCTGGCTGATATTGTTTCTTCATATCCTGATAATGTGCTGACTTTTCCCCGGATGTATCCAAGATTCTCAGCCAGTGCCGCACGCATGGCAGTCTCTGATTCAAATGATGAAACGGAAGGAACACCTTCCCTATATCTTTCTGGCAGCGCTGACAGCTTGCTGGCCTTCTCAAATGCTCTTCTTCTTCCTCTGATTGATGCAGCTGCAGATTTGTAAGCGGTCCGGAGTTCCGAACCGCTCAGACTCTTAATATCTGCAAATGAGGAGGAAAGAAGACTTTTTAATCTTCTTTCTGCCATGATCAGATTCTCTTAGCACCGCACTGCACACCGGCCTTGTTTACTCTGATCCTTTCAACGATATAGATCATTCCTGAAGGCGTGCCTTCATTGCAGTAATCCACAATCATCTGTTTAGCTTCATCCAGTGATTCAGCATATCCGATTGAATAGTGATCATTCGGCAGGTCCTCAATGACTTCGTAGCACCATGTTTCCGGGTGGTTATGCCGGAATTCCGGCCCGGCAATGCTGCCTTTTTTCTTCTGGTCCTTCTTCATATCCTTCCGGATCAGGGCCGTGATGTACTTCTTCAACTCCTGATGCTGCAGATAATCAATAATATCTGCTTCAGATTCAACATTGAATCTGACTGCAAATGATTTGTAATTCTTTCTGTTGTAATAAGAATTGTATGCAGATTTTTCAACACTCATAATTTGAATACTCCTTTCTGTATTTGTTCAGCACTTTTGTTTTCTTATCAAATGCTCTTAATTCAACCGTCGCATAACTATATTTAAGAGTTCTTTCAATGCAGTCAATTACTGTTCTGAATCTTGCTGCATCATCCGAACAGGCCCATTCAAGAGTTTTCATACACTTCTTGAAATCGGCGATCCCACATGTGCAAAACCACTTTTTGCGCAGTGAGATTTTAAAATCAAAATAATTCAGGAATATTGTTTCATCTGTAAAGAAAACATCATTTCCGTCCATGTTTCATAATCCTTTCCCTTGATTCTTCTGCTGCATCACTGCACCAGTCATCATAATGTTTCATCCGACCGTTTTCGGAACAGTAACCGAAACCGTCACCGTAACTATTCCACTTCAGGCAATGGCAGCAGTGAACAACCTTGCAATAGTTATGCTCTTCCAGCCATTCCATGAATGATTCAAACGCTTCATAATCATTCTGCAGCATAGTCACCTATCAGATAAAAGAAGGCTGCTGTCTTTCTATTTTCAAGTACGTCATTAATCCAAGAAGTAACCTGATCAACATTGTATCCGTTAAGATAATAAACAACATTATCAGAATCAATCATATTGACTTCATAACCCCTGAACAGAAGAGTCCACACTTCAGCAGGTTCAATCTGAATAATCTTCATTTGTTTTTATCCCTTTCAATTTTATTTTCTTCATATTCCTCAATATCCATCATTACGGAAACAATCAGCCACTTCAGGCAGATCAGATCAGCGATAATCAGCATGATGATCAATGCCAGTGCGATATATAAAAGCAGATCAATATTCATTTCTGGTCTTCCTTTCCGAACAATTCGATTACCAGAACCTCATGATCAGTAGTAATGCTGCATACTTTTTCATCAGGCTGATCAGACAGATCAAATAAAAGGTCCCATGCTTCCATGATAATAGATTTACTGCCGGCGCGAACAATCCTGACGTCAAGATCCGGTTCACATTTAATAAGCAATTCTTTAATCGTCATCAATATCACCGCCTTTCAATATAATGATAATGATGATAATGGGAAGTAATCCCATTATCACCAATACTGCAAGAAGCATCAGATCAACAATCATCTTCATAAACATATTTTGAATAATCAATAATCTTCCTGATGCGGTAATTACCCCACTGGTCTGTGTAATACCTGAAGCCTTTCCATTCAATGCCCGGGCAGATGGTTTCAATACCGTCAGCGGATGTAACATATCCGTCTATGCACTCTTTGATACAGGGATCCGTTTTCATCTCTTCTTCAGTCAGTCCGAAGAGCCGTAAAACCCTTTTCTTTTCTTCAAGCGGGTAAACATCAAGCGGGTAGTAACCATCTGAAGGATTCCAAGACTGCAGGAATTCCTCAACTGTCATATTTACTTTCATTTCATTTTATTTCTCCTTTCTATGACAATTCAATAATAATTCATGCTTGCAATTAATGCAAGCATAAAATTTTATTATTTAATAGATTGTATACAATCGTTCTGCTAATATAATAAAGAAGGACGGCCGGCAGCTCAGTCCCGGAAGGACTCGGCCGGATGTTGAGCGCATCGTTATCCTTCATTTATTTAATATAGAAAGGAGTGCAGGATATGGATGCGACACAGATTGTTCAGGCTATCGGTTCATTGGGTTTTCCAATTGTGGCATGCTGCGCTTTGTTCTGGTATCTCAATAAGGAAAGAGAAAGTCACCAGATTGAAATGAATGCAGTCACCGATGCACTGAATCGAAACACCGAAGCGCTCTTGGAGTTAAAAACAATTTTCAATATTCTTACAAACAGAAAGGTGAATCAGAACAATGGCAGCAATTCAGTCAATCAGTAAGTATTCCGATCTCGAGCTGGCACTCATGGGATTTCTTGGATGGATCGGCAACGGTCAGGACCGTGTGAATCTGCTTGGAAGCAGATACAACACAGTGCAGGGAATCATCAACCAGATTATCAATACTGACACTGTACCGGCAGGAACAGCGTCAGTGAATAAGGATCAGATCAGAAAAGCCGTATTGAGTACATTCAATGACATTATCAATGAAGTAAGTGAGGAAATCGTAAATGAGATCAAGTGACATTCTGACACTTCTGCAGGCAGGCTACACAAAGGCAGAAATTGAAGCAATGGATCAGCCTGCACCGGCCCAGACACCGGAAGCACCTGCAGAGACCCCGCAAGCACCGGCCCAGACACCGGCAGCACCTGCACAGAATCAGCCTGCACCGGATCAGACACCGGAAGCACCTGCAGATGGTTATGCAAAACTTGAAACTCTGCTGAATCAGCTGATAGGCATTCAGCAGAATCAGAACATCAATCATGTAAACATGGGAAGCAATTATGAAGCAGAGAAATCTACCACTGATATTCTTGCTTCGGTGATCGCTCCCAAGAAGGAGAAATAAAGATGAGTGTAAACACGCTTGAAATTGAAGATGTAAGAACCCTGCTGAATGATCTGCATACGCAGGTTACAGGACAGGCCGGAATCACACCGACCAGTACGGCAGACTTTATCAGCATGGCTCAGGCTACATTGGCAGCCGGAACAGATAAAGTATGGAATGCGCTGCAGGTACAGCTTTCAAAGACTCTGTTCTCTGTACGTCCGTATGAACGGAAGTTCAAAGGCCTTCTTGCCGATGATACCAGATGGGGCGGAATCATCCAGAAAGTCAGTTATGTTGATTCAGATCTGAGTGAAGCTGAAAAAGTATATCATCCGGTTGACGGCCAGAGTGTGGATCATTGGATCCAGAAGAAAGGCGACATTCTTGTCACAAGATACACCGGCTCTGATGCTTTTCAGGACTGGATCACAATCTATGATCAGGCACTCCGTGATGCATTCCTGTCTGAATCTCAGCTTGGGGCATTCTATGCAGGCAAGATGCAGGAGCTTTCAAACAAGTGGGAACAGTATATCGAAACACTGAACCGCACAGCGCTTGATAACTTCATCGCCGCAAAGTATTCTGCACGCAATGCCTTCCCGGATGGTGTGGTCCATCTGCTCACAGAATACAACACACTGACAGGTCTGTCACTGACTGCTCAGTCAGTTTATCAGCCTGCGAACATCCGGGGATTCTTCCAGTTTGTAAGAGCCAGAATCAACACACTTGGAAGAAGAATGACGAACAGAAGTAGCCTTTACCAGATCACCATCACTGGCAAGGTAATCAACCGTCACACTCCGTACAGAAATCAGAAGATCTATCTTTCTTCCGATGCTCTGGATCAGATTAATGTGATGGTCAACACCAACACGTATCATGATGAACCTCTTGCCTATGCTGATGTTGAAGGCGTTGACTTCTGGCAGGCTATTGAGAATCCAAATCAGATCAGCATTACACCTGCTATCATTGCTCCTAACACCGGCCTTGCTGAAACCGCTCCGGCACAGGTTATCAACAATGTATTCGGTGTTATGTTTGATGAGGATGCGGTAGTCACAAACATGAAGGACTACAGACTTGAGTCAACAACTCTCAATGCGAGAGGTCTGTACAGAAATACATGGCTGACATGCAACTCTCAGTTCTGCAACGATTTGACTGAGAAAGGCATTGTCCTGCTTCTTGATTAACTGATATAATGAAATTGTCATACAGGATTTTCATTTCATTATAACCTCCTTTCGCATATGGTCTGTCTGCTTTCCGATGGCAGACAGGCCGCTTTTATTTAATAAGGTGATCATATGCAGATTTACTTATTCACTAATTTTTCAAAAAGAGAAAACAGCACCAAAAGGCCTGATCTTTCATCCGGCACTCTGTACAACTGCCGGCTGAAGCAGCCGACCAGTGCAATCAATCCGGTTGTTGAAATTGATCAGAATGATCAGCAGGACTTTAAGAATTATTCATTTGCTTATATTCCGGCATTCTACAGATATTACATTGTTGCTGATATTGTATCAGCCGGGCATCTGTGGATTTATTCACTTGAAACGGATGTATTGGCAACATACAGGGATCAGATCGGCAGCTATCCATTCTATATTTTGAGATCATCTGCAGAATATAACGGCAAGGTATCAGACTCATTCTATCCTGGCCTGTCTGATTATCTTGTTTATAATTCCTCATCCGTTGCTTTTGGAACAACTGCAAGAAAATCAACACCTTGGGAAACATCACCGACTGATGGCTGTTTTGTTCTGGGCCTGCAGTCAAAGAATGCCACAATGGGGAGTATTAAATATATCGCAGTGGATCAGCAGAACATGCGCACGCTGCTGAATCAGCTTTCAGATATTCAGGGGAAAGGTTTTAACTTCAATGAATTATCTGAACAGCTTACTAAACAGATTGTTGATCCGATTCAGTATATCAAAACTGCATTCTGGGTACCGCTGCCATTCAGCACATTCAATTCATATCCTACTGAAAATAATATTGATACCGGATATATGACATTCACCGGCGTATCATATAAAAATATTGAATCTGGTCTGTGGTGGGGATCCTTATTAGCTTTCCCTGTACAGCAGCATCCACAGGCCAGCCGTGGAATATACCTGAACGATTCACCGTATACAGATTATTATCTGTTTGCTCCGCCGTTCGGAATGGTTGAACTGCCTTCCGAGCTGGTCATGGATAATGATTATATTGCAGTCAATTACAGAGTTGATTTTATTACAGGTGTCGGCAGTCTCCGTGTTTATGCGTCAAATGATCCGGAGATTGAAAATGTGAATCTTACTGATATTCTGGTAACTGAACAGACTGCACAGGTATGTGTTCCTATTACAATGACGCAGGCAGTAACCGACCTGATAGGCATGGTTTCCGGATCAGTGCAGGCATTGACAGGAGCCTTCATGTTAAGTCCTTCTATGATGGGTGCTGGCCTGCTGAATACAGTGCAGGCAAAGCAGCCAAAATTCAAATCTGTAGGCGGTACCGGCGGTATTGCCGGACTCGGCATGACATGGAGAATGTACACAATGTGTACCCGTATCGCTGAAGAAGATATGAATGATGTAGGCAGGCCGTTATGTGAGATCAGAAGGCCGGCAGAAATTCCCGGCTTTATCATGGTCAGAAACGGTGATATGGTCCTGCCGGACGGTACCAGTGGTGAACATGCTGCTATCAAAGCATACCTTGAAAACGGATTTTTCTATGAATAGAAAGGAATTGATATATGGCATATACTCCCAGACTTGAAGCACCTTCCGCGTCAGATCCAAAGTGGATCATGAGCGCATACGGTGGATTTAATGACTGTATTGCCGGATCTGACGGTCCGCCTTCCGTACTTCCCAACTGTACCGGTTATGTACACGGCCGTGTGATGGAAATCAGAAATCATAATGCAGATGATTCCGGGTTATCCTTCGGCAACGGTGTTACATACTGGACTGATTCATCTTCAGCCTGGATCAGAGAACAGAATCCTTCACTCGGTGCTATTCTCTGTTATTCAGGTGCTGACGGTTATGGACATGTTGCAGTGGTTGAACAGGTGATTGATAACGATACGGTTGTGGTATCTGAATCAAACTATGGAGACGTTCGGTTCAGAACTCTTACATGCTATCGTTCACATGGATGGAGACCAGATGATACCTGGAATGTCACACCGCAAGGATTCCTGCGTAATCCATATGTGGATGATCAGCCTTCACACAGTCCGATCAGTACCATTCTGTTATTATTGTTATATAAACTTAAAGAAAGGAGATCAGCACATGGTAAGCGCATTATCAGGCTTTAACGGAATGCCGGTATATTACGACTATCAGAATCTTTATGATTCATCGTTCAGGCCTGCCGGCATCCATGCCAGAAACACCGGTCTTTCTCTGTTCTTTGACCGGTATCTGTTCCAGAAGCTTTTCAGTGTTTATGACTTTAATATTCCGGAAGAGTGGGATCAGGACTATTTCAGATATACGCTGTTCGTAATGGGATATTCTATTGTCTTCAACACTGATCAGTTCGGCATTGTAAACAATCATGGCTCATTGCACGGAAGAAATTTCTATTACAGGCCCACAAAAGCAATCGTTGCAAATCCGCTTTTAAAGAATTCTTCACGGCAGATGGATATTGGAAGAGATTGCAGCATCATCAAACTGACTCCGGATTATCGTGGTGCTTATGATGTTGTTTCCACATTCTCTGATATGATGGCCCTGACGTTTGAATCCATGGGAATCAATCTGATCAACACTAAACTTGCGTATGTGTTCAGCTCAGATAATAAAGCCATGGCTGAAAGCTTCAAACAGCTTTATGAAGAAATTGCTTCCGGGAATCCTGCAGCGTTTGCAGATAAAAATCTGTTTGATGCTGACGGAAACCCTAGATGGGTGCAGTTTAACCAGAACCTCAAACAGACTTTCTTAGGAAATGACTTTACAACCTTTATGACCAGTATTGAATCAATGTTCTTATCTTTCATCGGTATTGAAAACGTGAATTTTGAAAAGCGGGAAAGACTGACAAACGATGAAGTGAACGCAAACAACGAAAACACGCATGCAATCAGCCGGGTATGGCTGAACAGCCTGCAGGATTCAATGAAGAAAACCAATGATCTGTTCGGCCTTAATCTTTCTGTTAAGCTGTCGGCTGATTATGAATTCAAAGCTGATCCGGAAGGAGATGATGAAGAATGAGAGCATTATTTTCAATCATCGGATTATATCAGGCAGATGAAACAATCTTTGATGATATGCAGATTCCTTCAGCCTTGGACCGTGAAACACTTGTTAAGAAGATCCTGTTCAATCTGGCTGAATTGAATGTGATCTATACTGATCCGGAAGCAATGAAAGCTGCTATCTGGATGTGGTCGTCTTCCAGAATCGGAACATGGAACCACCTGCAGGAAACAACTGAATATGAATATAATCCAATCTGGAACAAAGACGGAACCATCAAAGAGAAAGAAACAAGAGATCTGAAGGGAAAGCTTACCGGAACGGATCATGATGATGTTTCAGCTTATGATGCTGCTGATTACCAGAACAGGGACAGAACAAGGATCAGCCATGATTCAGCCGACTCAGGAACAATCAGCAGGGAAAGAACCGAACAGGGTAATATTGGTATTACCTCAACGCAGCAGCTCATCAAAGAAGAAAGAGAAATTGCAGAATTCAATCTGTATGATCTGATTACGGAAGAATTCAAAAAAGAATTCTGTGTTATGGTATATTAATAGAAAAGGAGAAACACATATATGAAAAGCTTTATTGTGAATTTTGACACTGTAAGAAATGCAAATGCTTCTGCAGATGCTGTTTTAAAAGGTGATTTGATTGAAAGAGAGCCTGCATCTGGAGACACTCCAATCCCCACGCTTGAAATCAGAGTCCCCGGATTGACGGAATATCTGTCAATCCTGACAAACAGCGAAGTGGAATCACTCACTTTTGAACATAAAAATAATGTACCTGCCTTAGCTGATACAATCTTCATTTATGCTTCGGGTGCGCAGCCTAAATAATAAGGAATAGGAACATGCCTTTATTCAATCACTTTCCATATCTGAACGTTCAGAACCTCAATCTGAACTGGATCATCTCAAAGATTAAGGGTATTGATGATACAGCTGCACAGGTTGAAGAGCTTTCCGTTAATCTGCCGGAATATGCTGAAACAGCTTCACAGGCTGCTTCTGCTGCAACACTGGCTGCCAACAATGCACAGTCTGCGGCTGAAACATCTGCCGAACTGATCACGCAGGCTGAAAGAGCAAACGCAATTTCTCAGCAGACAAAAGACTTCTGCCAGGAAACATACAATCAGTGTGAATCTATCAAGTCCGATGTAATCGGTATGCAGACAACTTGCACCAATGCACAGACAGCCTGCACAGCAGCGCAGACAGCCTGCACCAATGCTGAACAGTCAGCAGCACAGTCAGCGCAGGATGCATCAACAGATGCAGGCAGATCAGAAACGGCTGCAGAAAGAGCAGAAACGGCTGCCAGTACTGAAGGCTTTACCGGAAGATCTGGAGACATTGCAGCCGGCAGTGCTTCTGAAATCTCAATCCTTCCCGGTGATTACATCATCACATATAAGGTAAATGATACTGAATCATCTTCCGGCCTTATGATGCTTCATGTGACTGCAGCATATACAGCTGACATCAGAAAGCTGATCACATACACCGGCAGCACCGGAATCACTCTGACGGTTGATTCA
>Ga0326511_10004211_pt1 | contig 11521 bp, 11 predicted proteins | sample 0_2496_0518_D_FD_203701 | JGI IMG/M metagenome (GOLD analysis project Ga0326511, IMG submission 203701) | Bovine rumen microbial communities from UC Davis, California, United States - 0_2496_0518 | ecosystem: Host-associated > Mammals > Digestive system > Stomach > Rumen | place: USA...
CCAGGATCAAACTCTTCACTGTAAAAAGTATCTTTCTTCACAATGCCTAATGCATAATGCATAAACATCAAGGCAAGGGAAATCTGTATCTGCTCAGAACGACTATCCAAATCTCATAAAAGTACTCGACGGTTTCTTTTCTTCTACCCAAGCACCAGACGACCGTCAACTATCAATTGTCAACCGTCAACTGGCGCTAGCTTCTTGTACTACTACTTATCTGTCTATGTAAATCTTTCAAAGAACGCTTCTTCAATGCTCTCATTTTTGGAAAGCGGGTGCAAAGGTACGACTATTTTCCGAACCTACAAAACTTTTTGAGGAAAATTTTTAGGTTTTATATGCATTTTTCTTTCTTTTTGATATTTGTCAAGCCCCATGCAGAATCTACACCTTATCTATTATATATAGGAAATCGAAGGAAGGGGAAGTTTGTAAAACGCAAAGAGAAACAATGAGTAATTAGCGCTCTTCAAAAAAACACAAAGTAACAGCCCAAAGTAACATCCCCAAGTTTGCTCGCATTTTTATGCAAAAAGATTTGGTGGTATACGGAAAATGTTGTACTTTTGCAGCCGCTAAGCGAATAAATATACAAGATGAAGACAAAAAAGAGCCGATTAGAGACGCTGCGCATGATTATATCAAGCCAGCAGATGGGCAGTCAGGATGAACTATTACAAGCCCTGCAGAAGGAAGGCTTCCAGCTAACGCAGGCCACGCTGAGCCGTGACCTGAAGCAGTTAAAGGTGGCAAAGGCATCAACGCTGAACGGCACGTATGTGTATGTGCTGCCGAACGACACCATGTACAAGCGCGTAACGACAGCGGGCAACATCCGGGAGATGATGCAGTCGTCGGGCTTCGTGAGTCTTAACTTCTCGGGCAACATGGGTGTCATTAAGACGCGGCCCGGCTACGCCAGTTCGATAGCTTGGAACATTGACAACAGCGATATGCCGCAGCTGTTAGGCACCATCGCCGGCGACGACACCATCTTCGTGGTCATCAAAGAAGGCTACACACACGAAGAAGTGATGAAAGCGCTGGAAGGAGTGATGAAGTGAAGAGTAAAGAGTTACCTTAATAAAAAAATGGAACAAGAGATAGACATTTTGGTGGCTGGTCCCGAACATGAGAAGTACGTGGACACCATCCTCGAAACGATAGCCGAGGCTGCAAAGGTACGCGGCACGGGTATCGCCAAGCGCACACACGAGTATGTGGCAAAGAAGATGTTCGAGGCGAAGGCCGTCATCGCCCTGTCGAAGGACGGACGGTTCGCGGGATTCAGCTACATCGAGACATGGGAGAACCAGCAATATGTGACGACCAGCGGTCTGATAGTACACCCGGACTTCCGCGGTATGCACATCGCCAAGCGCATCAAGGACATGACCTTCACACTGGCCCGCACACGCTGGCCGCACGCGAAGATCTTTTCACTGACCAGCGGCGCAGCGGTGATGAAGATGAACACGGCCCTGGGCTACCAGCCCGTAACGTTTGCCGACCTGACTGACGACGAGGCGTTCTGGAAAGGCTGTGAGGGCTGTGTGAACTATCCGGTGCTGCGCGAGCGCAACCGTAAGTTCTGCATCTGCACCGCCATGCTTTTCGACCCGACGGAGCACCTACCCGTGAAGTTATCTGACGAGGTTCTGTCGCGCATTCGTCATTTACAGGAAATAGAAGAACATAAATAAAAAAGAAAATATGGGAAAGAAGAAAGTTGTCGTAGCATTCAGTGGTGGACTGGACACCAGCTACAACGTGATGTACCTGACCAAGGAGTTAGGTTATGAAGTTTATGCCGCTTGTGCCAATACCGGTGGTTTCTCGGCCGAGCAGTTGAAGAGGAACGAGGAGAACGCCTACAAGCTGGGCGCCGTGAAATACGTGACACTTGACGTGACGCAGGAGTACTACGAGAAGTCGCTGAAGTTCATGATCTTCGGCAACGTACTCCGTAACAACTGCTACCCCATCAGCGTCAGCTCGGAGCGCATCTTCCAAGCCATCGCCATTGCACGCTATGCCAAGGAGATTGGCGCCGATGCCATTGCCCATGGCTCAACGGGTGCCGGCAACGACCAGATTCGCTTCGACATGACATTCCTTGTCATGGCTCCCGGCGTGGAGATTATCACCCTGACACGCGACCGCAACCTGACTCGTAAGGAGGAGGTGGACTACCTGAACGCCAACGGCTACTTCGCCGACTTCACAAAGCTGAAGTATTCCTATAACGTTGGCATCTGGGGTACCAGCATCTGTGGCGGCGAGCTGCTCGACCCCACACGGGGACTGCCCGAGGAGGCATATTTGAAGCATGTCACCGCCAAGGAGCCCGAGAGTCTGCTGAAGATCCAGTTCGAGAAGGGCGAGATTGTCGGCGTCAACGGCGAGAAGTTCGACGACCGCATCAAGGCCATCCAGAAGATTGAGGAGATCGGTGCCAGCTACGCCATCGGCCGCGATGCGAACGTCGGCGACACCATCATCGGCATCAAGGGCCGTGTAGGCTTCGAGGCCGCTGCGCCGAAGCTGATTATCGAGGCTCACCGTCTGCTGGAGAAGTCGACACTGTCGAAGTGGCAGCAATACTGGAAGGACCAGGTGGCTAACTGGTACGGTATGTTCCTGCACGAGAGCCAGTACCTGGAGCCGGTGATGCCCGACATGGAGGCCATGCTCACCTCGAGCCAGCGCAACGTCACCGGCACCGCCATCCTGAAACTCCGTCCCTACGGCTTCGAGACAGTGGGCATTGATTCGGCCAATGACCTCACTAAGAGCAAGCTTGGCGAATACGGCGAGACACAGACTGGCTGGACAGCCGACGAGGCCAAGGGCTTCATCAAGGTCAGCTCTACCCCGCTCCGCGTTTACTACGGAATCCATAAAGACGAGAAACGCTGATTTTTCCAACAACGGATTTAACGGATTACACGGATGATAAAAGTAGGTATATTAGGTGCAGCAGGGTATACAGGCGGAGAACTGATTCGCTTGTTGCTAAACCATCCCGAAGCAGAGATTGTGTTTGCGAACTCTGAGAGTAACGCAGGGAATTTGGTATCGGACGTCCACGAGGGACTGGTCGGCGAAACCGACCAGCGCTTCACAGCCGAGATGCCTTTTGAGAATGTCGACGTGGTGTTCTTCTGCTTCGGTCACGGCAAGAGCGAGGCATTCCTGAAGGAGCACGCCATCCCCGAGAACGTGAAGATTATCGATTTGGCACAGGACTTCCGCATCAAGGGTAACCACGACTATGTCTACGGACTGCCGGAGATTAACAAGGAGGAAATCGTGAAGGCGCAACACGTGGCCAACCCCGGCTGTTTCGCCACCTGCATCCAGCTCGGACTGTTGCCCGCTGCCAACCTGAACCTGCTGAAGTACGACGTCAGCGTGAACGCCATCACCGGAAGCACGGGTGCCGGCCAGAAGCCCGGTGCGACGACCCACTTCTCGTGGCGCAACAATAACTTGAGCATCTACAAGCCCTTCACGCACCAGCACCTGGCCGAGATACGCCAGTCGCTGAAACAGGTGCAGGGACATCTGGATGTGGACATCGACTTTATCCCCTATCGTGGTGACTTCGCCCGTGGAATCTTCTGTACAGAGGTCATCCGCACGAAGGCTCCTGCCGACGAGGTGATTGAGGCCTACAAGGAGTTCTACGCCGATGCAGCTTTCACCCACTACACGGATAAGGCCATCGACCTGAAACAGGTGGTGAACACGAACAAGTGCCTCGTCCACATCGACGCCTTCGACGGCAAGCTGCTCGTCACCTCGGCCATCGACAACCTGCTGAAGGGAGCCGTCGGTCAGGCCGTCCAGAACATGAACCAGATGTTCGGTATCGACGAGACCGCTGGACTAAGGCTGAAAGCCAGCGCTTTCTGACAATTGAGAATTGATCATTGAAGAATTGAAATTATGAAACTATTTGACGTATATCCCCTGTTCGACGTGAACATCGTGAAGGGGCAGGGTTGTAAGGTATGGGACGACAAAGGGCTGGAGTATCTGGACCTCTATGGCGGCCATGCTGTGATTTCTATAGGTCACTCGCACCCGCATTATATAGAAAAGGTGACAGAGCAACTAGGTAAGATTGGGTTCTATTCGAACTCGGTCATCAACAAGTTGCAGGTGGAGTTGGCTGAGCGCTTAGGTAAGATCAGCGGTTATGACGACTACCAGCTCTTTTTAATCAACAGCGGCGCCGAGGCCAACGAGAACGCATTGAAGCTGGCATCGTTTACCAACGGACGTACGCGTGTGCTGTCGGCCCAGAAGGCATTCCACGGTCGCACATCGCTGGCCGTGGAGGTGACCAACAATCCGAAGATTATCGCGCCCATCAATGACAACGGTCACGTGACGTACCTGCCGCTGAACGACCTTGCCGCATGGGAGTCGGAGCTCAGCAAGGGTGACGTCTGTGCCGTCATTCTGGAATGCATCCAGGGTGTCGGCGGCATCCAGTTGGCCACGGCGGAGTTTGCCGAGGGACTGGCTGCTGCCTGCAAGAAATACGGAACGGTGCTGATTTGTGACGAGATACAGTGCGGCTACGGCCGTAGTGGCAAGTTCTTTGCCCACCAGTGGCTGGGTATCCGTCCCGACATGATTACGGTGGCCAAGGGCATCGCCAATGGTTTCCCGATGAGTGCCGTGCTGATTGCGCCGACGTTCGAGCCAGTCTACGGACAGCTGGGCACGACGTTTGGCGGCAACCACTTGGCCTGTGCTGCTGCGCTGGCCGTTCTCGACGTGTTCGAGGAAGAGAAGCTGGTGGAGAACGCCAACACGGTAGGTACATACCTCATGGAAGAACTGAAGAATTTAAGACTTGAGGAATTGAATTCGAAGGGCAAGAGTCATATCCAGGACGTCCGCGGCCGCGGTCTGATGATTGGCATCGATTTGGACTGTCCGCACGCCGAGGTGCGCAAACCGCTCATCTACGAGCAGCACTGCTTCACGGGCTGTGCCGGCCAGAACATCCTGCGTCTGCTGCCGCCGCTGTGTCTGACGAAGCAGGATGCCGACGATTTCATTGAGAGATTAAAAGCCGTCATAACGGCATAACGACATAACGTTATAACGAAGAAGGAGACTATGAAGATAGCAATGATAGGTGCAGGCGCCATGGGTGGTGCCACGGTTGAAGGTCTGCTGAAATGCGGACGTGTGAAGGCAGAGGACATCTGCGTGAGCGATCCCTCGCAGGCCGTTCTCGACAAGTTTTCCCAGAAGGGCGTCAGCGTGACCACTGACAACGGACTGGCAGCAGCACAGGCAGACGTGGTATGTGTATGTGTCAAGCCATGGCTGGCAGAAACGGTGCTGAAGGGCATCGCCGAAGAGCTTATTCCCGAGCGACAGGTGCTGGTGGTGATTGCCGCCGGCGTGAAGTCGGCCGATATTCAGACATGGTTAGGGACACAGTGTCCGCCGTTGTTCCTCTGCATCCCGAACATCGCCATTGCTGAGCTGGCATCGATGACGTTCCTGGTGCCGTGTGGTGCTGTGGTACAGCACCATACAGAACAGGTGAAGGGGCTGTTCGACGTCATGGGTACAACGCTGATTACCGACGAGCAGCACCTCGGTGCCGGTACGACGCTGGCATCGTGCGGTATCGCCTATGCCATGCGTTACGTCCGTGCTGCCGCTGAGGGCGGCGTGGAGCTTGGTTTCAAGGCCGACGACGCCAAGCGCATCGTCATGCAGACCATGAAGGGTGCCGTCGCCGTGCTGGAGGCCAGCGGTCTGCACCCCGAGGCCGCCATCGACCTAGTGACAACGCCTGGCGGTGTGACCATCAAGGGTCTGAACGAGATGGAACATGCCGGTTTCACCTCGGCCGTCATCCGTGGTCTGAAAGCTGGCGCGAAATAAATTGTAAATTGTAAATAGTCAAATTGTAAATATGGTAGACGAGCAACTGAAACAGATTGGTGAGCGTCTGCGCGGACTGCGCGACGTGCTGGACATTCCCGTAAGCGAGATGGCCGAGACCATCGGTATTGATGCGGAAAAATATGAGAAGATAGAGCAGGGCGAGCTGGACATCACCATCTCGAACCTGATGAAGATAGCCCACAAGTACGGGGTGTCAACGGAGGAGCTGATCTTTGCCGAAGCTCCCCACATGAAGTCATATTACGTGACACGCAAGGGACAGGGAATGTCTATTGAACGCACAAAGGCATATAAGTACCAGAGTCTCGTCGGCGGCTTCGTGAACCACAAGGCCGACGTGTTCATCGTGACCGTGGAGCCGAAGCCTGGTGTCCACACCGTCTACAAGAACTCACACAAAGGACAGGAGTTCAACATGGTGCTGGAAGGCAGCATGGAACTGTACATCGGCGGCAAGACCATCATCCTGGAGGAGGGCGACAGCATCTATTTCGACTCCACCAAGCCCCATGGTATGCTGGCTGTTGGCGACAAAGCCGTCAAATTCTTAGCATTCACAGTAGAATAATAATTTAAGCAAGGACTACAGGACTAACACGACTAACTGGCAAAAAAAAGTCCTAATAGTCCTGTAGTCCTTGCAAAAAACAACGATATGATAGAGAGATTTTTGAAGCAGACAACGTTCACGTCTGTTGAGGATTACAATAAGAACCTGGAGTTCATCATCCCCGAGAACTTCAACTTCGCCTACGACGTCATGGATGCGTGGGCCGAGGAGAAGCCCGACGGGCTGGCCATCCTGTGGACCAACGACCAGGGCGAGGAGAGACGTACGACATTCGCACAGCTGAAGGAGCAGACCGACCAGGCCGCCTCGTACCTTCAGACGCTGGGCATCGGTAAGAACGACCCGGTGATGCTCATCCTGAAACGCCACTATGAGTGGTGGGTCATCATGCTGGCACTGTGTAAGATCGGCGCCATCGTCATCCCCGCCACCCACATGCTGACTAAGCACGACTATGTCTATCGTAACACACGTGCCTCGGTGAAGGCCATCATCTGTGCCGACGACGACTATATCATCAGCCAGATCAAGCTGGCCATGCCTGAGAGTCCGACGGTGAAGCAATATATCACATTGCGCGACGAAGAGGGCTTCCACAATTGGAGAAAAGAGTGGCAGGAGGCCCCACAGTTCCAGCGTCCCGCCTTCGTCAATGACAACGACGACACGATGCTGATGTACTTCACCTCGGGAACCAGTGGCGAGCCAAAGATGGTCGCTCACGACTACCTCTACGCCATGGGCCACCTGACGACGGGCGTCTTCTGGCACAACCTGCACGAAGGGTCGTTGCACCTCACCGTAGCCGACACCGGTTGGGGTAAGGCCGTTTGGGGCAAGTTCTACGGCCAGTGGTTCGCCGGTGCTACGGTCTTTGTCTTCGACCACGAGAAGTTCAACGCCGACACGCTGCTGCGCCAGATGGAGAAATACCATGTGACGAGCTTCTGCGCACCGCCGACCATCTACCGTTTCATGATACGCGAAGACCTGAGCAAGTACGACCTCAGCAGCCTCGAATACTGCTGTACGGCCGGCGAGGCCCTCAACCCCGCCGTCTTCGACAAGCTAAAGGAACTGATTGGCCTGAACATTATGGAGGGCTTCGGACAGACGGAGACCACCATGACCCTCGGCACGTTCCCCTGGATGACGCCGAAACCCGGCTCAATGGGTGTTCCCAATGCCCAGTACGACATCGACCTGCTGCGCGCCGACGGCACCAGCTGCGAGGACGGTGAGAAGGGCGAGATTGTTATCCGTGTGGGCGACCATAAGCCCATCGGTCTGTTCAAGGAATACTACCGCGACAAGGAGAAGACCCGCGAGGCATGGCACGACGGATACTACCACACCGGCGACATGGCATGGCGCGACGAGGACGGCTACTACTGGTTTGAGGGCCGCATCGACGACGTCATCAAGTCCAGCGGCTACCGCATCGGCCCGTTCGAGGTGGAGAGTGCCCTGATGACCCACCCCGCCGTCGTGGAGTGTGCCATCACCGGCGTTCCCGACGACATCCGCGGCATGGTGGTCAAGGCTACCGTCGTTCTCGGCAAGGAGTGGAAGGACAAGGCCGGCGACGAGCTCGTGAAGGAGCTTCAGCAACACGTCAAAAAGGAGACCGCTCCTTATAAGTACCCCCGCATCGTGGAGTTCGTCGACGAGCTGCCGAAGACCATCTCTGGAAAAATCCGCCGCGTGGAGATTCGCGAGAAAGACTCCAAAAAAGACCAATAAGTCCCATTACCCGCATAAGCCCCATAAGAAAAAAACGATGAAACGAATCGTCGTAAAGATAGGATCGAACGCACTGACACGGACGGACGGACGACTGGACGTGACACGTATGTCGGCACTGGTCGACCAGATAGCATGGCTCAGACAGCACGACTGTGAGGTTATCCTCGTGTCGTCAGGTGCCGTAGCCTGCGGACGCCGCGAATTGGATACCGTCGACCACGAGCTGGACTCGGTGGAACAGCGACAGCTGTACTCCGCCATGGGCCAGGCCAAGCTCATCGGACTGTACTACGACCTGTTCCGCGAGTACCACATCCACGTCGGACAGGTGCTGACCATGAAGGAGAACTTCCAGCCCGGCGAGCAGTACCGCAACCAGCAGGCCTGTATGACCGTCATGCTGCAGAACAACGTGTTGCCTATCGTCAACGAGAACGACACCGTCAGCGTCACCGAGCTGATGTTTACCGATAACGACGAGCTCAGCGGTCTCATCGCACAGATGATGAAGGCCGACACGCTCATCCTCCTGTCGAACATCAACGGCATCTATACCGGCAACCCCAGCGACCCTCGGTCGCGACTGATTAAGGAGGTAGCCCCCGGCACCGACCTGTCGGACTACATCCAGACCGAGAAGAGCTCGGCCGGACGCGGTGGTATGCAGTCGAAATATGCTACGGCAACGAAGATCCAGCAGAGCGGCATCCGTGTCATCATTGCCAACGGTAAGCGCGAGAACGTGCTTATCGACCTCATTGAGCGTCCCAACGAAACACCCCACACAGAATTTAAGACATGCAACTGAAAGAGACTTTTGAGAGAGTGAAGCGCGCCAGCAAGACACTGGCACTGCTCACCGACCAGCAGCGCAACGACATCCTGCTGGCCGTAGCTGACACTATAATAAATAATAAGGTGAGAATACTCGAGGCCAACGCCAAGGACTTGGCAAAGATGTCTAAGGAGAACCCGCTCTACGACCGTCTGCAACTCACCGACAGCCGTCTCGAGGGCATCGCCGCCGACATGCGTAATGTCGCCACCCTACCCTCTCCCCTAGGACATATCACCAAGCAGAAGACGTTGCCCAACGGTCTGCGCCTCTGTCGTGTGAGTGTGCCCTTCGGCGTCATCGGTATGATCTACGAGGCCCGTCCCAACGTGACGTTCGACGTCTTCTCGCTCTGTTTCAAGAGCGGTAACGCTTGCGTACTCAAGGGTGGCAAGGATGCCGACGAGAGCAACCGCGAGGAGGTGGCACTGATTCACGAGGTGCTGGAGAAATTCGGCGTATCAAAGGATGTCGTGGCTTTACTGCCTGCTACTCACGAAGCAACTGGCGAGATGCTGAACGCCGTTGGCTATGTCGACCTCTGCATACCCCGTGGCGGCCGCAAGCTCATCGACTTCGTTCGCGACACAGCCCGCATCCCTGTCATCGAGACAGGCGCTGGTGTCGTCAACACCTATTTCGACAAGGACGGTGACCTAGAGATGGGCCGAGCCATCATCAACAACGCCAAGACACGCCGTGTCTCTGTCTGCAACGCCCTCGACTGCCTGCTTATCCACGAGAGCCGCCTTGACGACTTGTCCGCCCTCTGTGAAAAGATGGCAGAGAAGAAAGTCATCATCTACGCCGACGAAAAGGCTTACGCTGCCCTTGACGGTAAATACCCACTGCTGGAACACGCTACGGAAGAATCTTTCGGTACAGAGTTCATGGACTACAAGCTGGCCATCAAGACCGTTGCCTCGCTGGATGAAGCCCTGGAGCACATCGACGAGAACGGCAGCGGACACAGTGAGGCCATCGTCACGAAGGACGAAGAGACAGCACGCCGATTCCAGGCTCACGTCGACGCCGCCTGCGTCTACTGGAACGCTCCGACCTCGTTCACCGACGGTGCACAGTTCGGCCTCGGGGCCGAGATTGGCATCTCCACCCAGAAGCTCGGACCGCGCGGCCCCATGGCCTTAGAAGAGATCACCACCTACAAGTGGCTCATCGAAGGCGAAGGACAAACCCGCCCATAATATTAATTTAGCAAGGACTACTGGACTAACACGACTTTTCCTACATAATTAGTCCTTAAGTCCTGTAATCCTTGCAAAAAAGAAGAATATATGAAAAGTTTTATCAACGTACAGGATATCGGCCCGTTGGAGAAGGCTTTGGCCGAGGCCATGGAGATTAAGAACGACCGTTACAAGTATCAGCATCTGGGCAAGAACAAGACCCTGATGATGATCTTCTTCAACAACTCCCTGCGTACACGTCTGTCAACACAAAAGGCAGCAATGAACCTCGGCATGAACGTCATCGTGCTCGATGTCAACGCCGGCGCCTGGAAACTAGAGACAGAGCGCGGCGTCATCATGGACGGCGACAAGAGCGAACACCTGCTCGAGGCCATACCCGTCATGGGCTGCTATTGCGACATCATTGGCGTACGATCCTTCGCAGGACTCTCCGACCGCGAGTACGACTATGCCGAGACAGTACTCAACCAGTTCATCAAGTATTCCGGACGCCCAGTCTTCGCCATGGAGACAGCCACCGTACACCCACTGCAGGCCTTCGCCGACCTCATCACCATCAAAGAATACTGGAAACCCACAGCGGGCAGCGGTTCCACTGCGGGCAGCGGTTTTGCCGCTGCCAAACCGAAAGTCGTCCTCACCTGGGCACCACACTGCCGCGCCCTGCCCCAGGCCGTACCCAACTCCTTCGCACAGTGGATGCGCGCCGCCGATGTCGACTTCGTCATCACCCACCCCGAGGGCTACGAGCTCGACCCCGATTTCGTCGGCGATGCACGCGTAGAGTACGACCAGCGCAAAGCCTTCGAGGGCGCAGACTTCATCTACGCCAAGAACTGGTCTAACCCCGGCGTCACCAACCTTGCCGACTATGGCAAGATCACCTCGAAGGACATGGCCTGGACCGTAGACACCGAGCATATGGCCTGGACAAACAACGCCAAGTTCATGCACTGCCTACCAGTGCGCCGCGGACTCATCGTCACCGACGACGTCATCGAGTCACCCGACAGCATCGTCATACCCGAAGCCGCCAACCGAGAGATATCCTGCTCGGTAGTCCTGAAACGAATGCTCGAAGCACTCTAAATTGACAAAAAACTACCATTTACAAAGAAATTATGCCAAAACCACCACCCTCCCGGGTGCGTGGTTTTTGTTCTTTTACCACCTTTTCTCTCCGTTTCTTCACCTTTTTTCCAATAATTC
>Ga0326511_10004212_pt1 | contig 11521 bp, 11 predicted proteins | sample 0_2496_0518_D_FD_203701 | JGI IMG/M metagenome (GOLD analysis project Ga0326511, IMG submission 203701) | Bovine rumen microbial communities from UC Davis, California, United States - 0_2496_0518 | ecosystem: Host-associated > Mammals > Digestive system > Stomach > Rumen | place: USA...
CGAAAAGGAAGAAGATTTTAGGGATCATGGAGATCAAATGATCATTGATGGGGATGGTGTTAAGTTCAAATGCTTGACTGTCCCATACGGATTTGTTGCTCCTGATGCTAAAGTATGGTTTAAAGAATTTGAAGACACAGATGATTTTGGAAATACTGAAATCAGAACGTATTTGATGACAGAGGGTTATCTTTGGACGCATCAGTACGAAGAAGCAAAGAAAGTTATAAATGAAGGTCGTCCTCAATCAATGGAGTTAGATAAGAATTCCTTGAAAGGTCAGTGGTCTACTGATTCAAATAAGGGCGTTGACTTCTTTATAATAAATGATGCAATATTTACAAAACTTTGCATACTTGGCGATGATGTTGAGCCTTGCTTTGAAGGGGCTGAAGTTACATCACCAAATGTAAGTGCTAATTTTACAAAAGATAATGATTTTTCAAAGACTTTATTCTCTATGATGGAGGAATTAAAGACACTTACATACTCTTTAAAAGAAATTAATAAAGGAGGAGAAGAAATGCCAGGAACTGAAAATGTGGCAGTTGAATCTTCTACTACTGAAGTAGAGAATAATGCCGCTGAAACTGAATTTACTAACATTGAAAATTCTCAAGAAAATTTGGACAACGCAGGACAATCATCTACTGAAGAAAATCAAAATACAGTAGAGGATCAGTTTGTGAAGAAAAATGATGATGAAGAGAAGAAAGAAGAGAAGGAAGATAATAAGGCTTCTAACGATTCTGATTCTAAAGAAGAAGAGAAGAAAGACGAAACTGATTCAAAAGATGAAAAAGAAGAAGACGATGACAAGAAGAAAAAGTATAGTCTTGAAGAGAAATTTGCTTTGTTAGAGCAGCAGTTCAATGAACTTAATGATAAGTATGCTGCACTGGAAAAAGAAAATGCTGAATTAACTTCTTTCAAGTTGAACATTGAGAATGAGCAGAAGGATGCTCTGATCAAACAGTTCTATATGTTATCCGAAGAGGATATGAAAGACGTTATCGAGAACAAGTCAAAATATACATTAGACGAGATTGAATCTAAGTTAGCTGTTATTTGCTATCATAAGAAAGTTAATTTCGCTAATGATGAAGAGAAGAGCGTTGAGGCAGATCCTGCACTGACATACAATCTTGATAGTGACAATGCTTCAAATCTTCCCGCTTGGCTACAAGCAGTTGAAAATAACAAGGCTGAATAATAATTAAGGAGGATAAGCAAAAAATGGGTAATCTTGCTAGAAATGGCTATGGCCAGGTAGAGCCTAATCAGCTTTCTGCTCAGAAAACTGGACAGATTTATGCAAGCCTTCCACTTGATTCAAAGGTTAAAATCCTTCAGAATGGACAGTTTATGTTCTATGATTATCAGAGTGGAAAAGTTTCTGCAACTGATTCTACTGGCGTTTCAGAGCCAATGCTTGTATTTAACGAGATCAAGTTGTATGAAGAACAGTACAGAACATCTTACAAAGATTTCGCAATGATTCGCGTAGGAGATAACTATGTTACTTCTAAGCTTGCCACTGCTGAATATGGTGATGGCGCTAATACTTCTGGAGTAGCTGCTAATCCAGCTCATACAGAGTATCCGTATAGAATGGATGGTATCGCACCTCGTCTATTCAAGACAAACGTTGGTGATATCTATACTACTAACATGGTAGTTGATACTGCCACCGATTATGAAGTAGGTCAGATTCTTGTTCCTACTAAGGTAACTTATGGTACTGGTGCTGATGCATACGATGTACTTGAGCTTACAAACGATACTGGCGCAACAGCTGCTGGAAATATTAAGTTTGTAGTTGTTAAGGTTTACACAATGCCTGATGGTCAGCCGGCCGTTAAGCTTCAGAGAGTAGCGTAATTTATAAAGGAGGATATGTAAAAATGGCTTTAGAATTTAAAGAGTTAGTTACTTTAGCTAAGACCGTTGCAAAAGCGTCTCCTTCTGCTTCTGTAGCATATAGCTACAATGAGAAGAATTTCTCTTATGGAGATCTTCAGGATACGCTACGTAACGAATTAAATGAGATCGCTGGTACTTATTCACTTTACAGAGAGAATAAGAACTTAGTATTTTCTCTTATTGAGCAGACTATTGATGAGGTATTCCCTCAGAGAGTATTAGAGCAGTACTCACAGTTTGCAGAGATTAAGACATTTGCTCAGGGTCAGAAACCTATCTTTACTCAGAAGATCACTACTGCAGCTCGTAGACGTGCTAAGCAGTTCATCGGTAAAGTTGGTTTGGCTGGTCTGTACGAAGTATTCAAGCTTGATGGAAAGAGCTACGAAGTTACTACTAACGCTATTGGTGGTGCTGCTCAGATCGGATTTGAGGAGTTCCTTGATGGTCGTGTAGATTTCGCAGATGTTCTTGACATCGTACTTGAGGGTCTCGATGAGTGCATTTATGTAGAGATCGAGAAGCAGCTTCATGGTGCAGCACAGGTTATCCAGTCTAACAACAAGCATTCTAATGCTGGTTTTGTAGAGGCTGATATGGATGATCTTCTTGCTAAGGCAGATGCTTATGGCAAAGCTACTATTTATTGTACTTATGAGTTTGCAGCTCAGATGGTACCTCAGAATGGTTGGGTATCAGACGAGATGAGAAACCAGAAGTGGAATAATGGTTATCTTGCTACTTACAAGGGACACAATGTAATCGTTCTTCCTCAGTCTTATGAGGATGAGACCAATGCTGTTAAGGTAATTGATCCTCAATATGCTTACATTATCCCAACTGGCGCAGAGAAACCTGTTAAGATTGCATTTGAGGGCGAGACTCTTGTAGATGAATATACAAATTATGATCGTTCTCGTGAGGTTCAGGTTTATAAGAAGGTCGGCGTAAGAGCCATCTTTTCTAACGCAATTTGCGTATATCAGAATACTTCACTGCATCGTTGATAGATAGATAGTAAAATATGGGGAAGTTTATATAAACTTCCCCAATATTTACTTAATTTGGAGATAAAAGGAGAATTAAAAATGGATGATAACAAACTTATTAAAGTAAGAAATAGAAATAATGGCTCCACAGGTTATGAATTACGTGATTCTCATATTGTAAGAAAGTTTGAGGCTGGTCAGACAAAAGAGATTACTTTTGGTGAGTTAAGAGAGCTTTCTTATATTCCGGGTGGAGAATACATTATACAGAATTTACTTGTTATAGAAGATGCGGAAGCTCTTCAGGCTCTTAATTTAGATAACGTAGAGCCGGAATATTTTTATGATGAAGCAAAGATTAGAGAGCTTCTATTTAATGGTACTTTGGAAGAATTTCTTGATTTCTTGGATTTTTCTCCTGAGGGCGGGCTTGAGATCGCAAAACAGATTGCGGTTAATGAAGAAGTTCCGGATACTCGTAAGCGGGAGGCGCTTTCCGAGAAAACTGGTTTTAATATAGATGCTGCTATTTCATTGAATAAGCAGTTAGATGTTGAGGAAGAGGAAGAGGCAAAAGAGACAAAGAAAGAGCGTCGTGTAGCGGTTAAGGGGAATAAAGCTACTGATACTGGTAGACGTGCTGCAGCACCTTCAGCTCCTCAGTATAAAGTTGTTAAAAAATAATCTAATAGAGAAAGGGGTGCCTTATGGAACAAAAACAAATCACCCCATTCTCAGCCATATATGATAGTTTCTTTGCTCACATATCAGATGATATGTATATGGAACTTACTGAATTTGATACCTATGAGATACTTCAAGATTTATTAGAAAATGCAATTCCTAGATTTGAATTTCCTAGATTTGATATTTTTGATTATGAAATTGGAGTGCTAGTAGAAGATACCTATCAAGGAGTTGAGAGTGGAGATAAAGAGGTTCCCGCAACTTATTGGGAAGGTGGCTACTTTAATCATTTATTAACAAGAGAAGAAATTAATATTCTATCATTATGTATGGTTATTGAATGGTTAGGACAACAGCTTGAAACAACAGAGAATACTAGAATGAAATATAGCGGCTCTGATTTCAAGTTTACATCTCAAGCCAATCACATGGCTAAAATTAAGGTTTTAGTGGATGCTAAACAGAAAGATTGTTTACATCTTCAAAGACTATATAAACGCAGAAAAGTTGTTGGTTCCATGATCCAATCTACAATGGGACAAATTATTTCTACTGCTGATTATGGAGCAGATGAACGTACTTTGAATTCTGCGGCAGGTTTTTGGAGTAATAATACTAATGAATATTAAATACGGTATTGATATAGATAAGGAAGTAATTAGAAAAGATATTGAAAGATTAACAAATCAGATTTATAAATTGCTTCCTAGTCGTGAAGAGGGTAATGATTGGAAAACCCCTTTAGAGAATTTAATTGTTGAAATCAGCGGGATGGCAAATTTAGTAGGCGATCAACTAGATTTTTTCTCGCTTTTGTGTCGATTAGAAGGGATATTAAGTTTGACAGAAGAAGATCAATTCTTTTTATTTAGAAAGAATATTTTTGAATGTTTGAACTTAATGAACGGGTTGAAAGAATGTCCGGCTTTGAAAGAATGAAAACAAGAATTTCTGCTAGGGGAGAGAGCGTTGATGATCGTCTTGTAAAGGATAAATTCAAGTCCTTTCAATCTGCTCTTGACCGTAGTTATCAAGCAGAATGGATTACTTTGTTAGATGAACAAGGACAAAAAACAGATAAAAGATGGCGTTGTTTAATTAATCCTTCTAGACTTACAGAGCAATTTGATAAGAAAGTTATTTCTATTGATTATGCGGCGGGTATGAAAGAAGGAGACGTGTTCTACTGGGATAGAACCGGGATGTATTGGTTGATTAACTTGCAACAGCATACCGAAGAAGCTTATTTTAGAGGCACTATTACTAGAGCTGAATTTGAGCTTGATATTGAAGGTAGACATTATTGGGCAATTCTTAAAGGCCCAGATGAAACAACAACAGACTGGAAAGAAAAACACAATGTTTTCTTTAATAATTTAAATCTTTCTCTTATGATAGAAATTGCTAAAAATAGTTCAACTGTTAATTATTTTAAACGACATAATATCGTTAAAATGAAGCATACTTATCCTGATGTTGATACGGGAGAACTTATAACAGAAGAACATAATTGGAAAGTAGTTGCTACTGATAAATACTCTAGTGATACAACTATTCAAGTTTATTTACAAGAATATTTCGATAATGAGATGGAAGATAAACAAATTCCGATTGAGGAACCTGAACCAGATCTAATGAATCCTAATATTCAGGGTCCCGCAATAGTAAATGCATTTGATCAAAATGTTAATTACAATGTAGTCGGAGTTACAGGTGGCGAGTGGATAGTTAGTGATAAATCTAAAATAAAGATTTTATCATATACAAATGATAAATGTGTTATTAATGTATTAGCATCAAAAGCAGGAAAAGTTAATTTATATTATAAGACAAAAGATAAGACTATTACAAAGGAAATTACGATAAAATCTTTTTGAGTTAAAAGGAGAATAGTATGCCAAGAGCGTCAAGGATGAATGGTTTTCAAGGAGAGTTTAAATCTTCTTTTCTTTCTTGTGAGAAAGACATGGAAACTATAATTAGAAAATTGTTCGTTGAAAGTCGCCCTTATAGCGATAAGCTGAAGAGGCTACTTTTAATAAATACAGATGACTGCTTATATGATATGACAAATCCCGCATATATTGAGAAGATTAATTCTATGAGTATTTCTGATATGAGGGAACAAGGATATATTAAGATTGAACCTAAAATTCCATTTGGAGAAAATGAAGAAGTAAAATCTTATATTTTAATTACATTTGATAATTTTGTTCCTAATAGTCAGAATGATTATTACAGAGATTGTATCATTGAAATTGATATAATTTGTAATACAGAATATTGGGATGTTGGAAATTTTAGAGTGCGTCCTTTACAAATTGCAGGATATATAGATGGAATCTTGAATAATGCAAAACTTTCGGGAATTGGAACTTTACAATTTGTAAGTTGTAATGAGTTAGTTTTGAGTAAAGATTTGTCTGGCTATTGTTTAATGTATTCTGCAATACATGGAGTGGATGATTTAATTGAAGCTGATTAATAAATTATTATTATTATCTGGAGAAGATATTCCCTTCGTGGGCGCACAAACTGTAATTCATCAACCAAAACTTCGAGAAATAGCTATGATGGGCGGAGAAGAGCCTTTCTTATATGGTAGTCAGTTTTTATTATTCGATAAAAATTCTTTGGTGGATCAGGACAAAAGTGGTTTAGACACCAAAAGTAATTTTTATATATTTATGGCAATTATGAATAACCCAGAGGGTTCTATTCATAAACAGGGAGCAAGAGATTTGCTAACTCTATTGTTTCCTAATGATACAATAGTATTTGAAAAAGATAAAATACTTCTTCAAAGAGAAAATTTTACTTCCGTTATACAAGAAGAAAATTTTGATGAATTTCAAAATATTATTAGAGAAATGTTCTTTTCAGGTTTAGATGAAGAACAAAAATCTTATGATCCTGCTGATAAACTAGCATCAAAAATTGCTGAAAAAATTAAAAAAGGAAAAAGTAAGGCTGCAAAAAGCAAAGGGTCTGAAAATGATGAAATTGAGTTTTATAGTCAGTATGCTTCTATTCTTGCCGTAGGGTTAAAGAAAGACATAAATGAATTAATGAACTATACAGTTTATCAGATTAAAAGTGAATTTAAGAGATTCCAAGCAGAGCGGGCTTCAGATTTTTATATGAAAGCTAAGCTAGCAGGAGCACAGGATCTTGAAGAAGTTAAGGATTGGATGAGTGAAATACATCCTTAAAATTAGCTAATTTTTAAAGGAGGAAAAACAGAATGAAGTTTGGTGTTCGCGAGATAGTTGACGTAGTATTCAAAGCGGCTGACGACATGAAAGTTGGTTCTAAGGTTTTCAAGAAGTATCAGCCGGTATTTATGATTGATACTGCAACTACTTCTTCTCTTGAGCAGGCTACAACTACTGTATATGCTCAAGGTGGTAAAGGTAATGCTAGACTGATCGCCTGGGAAGGTGAGAAGACTATGACCTTTACTGTAACAGATGCTCTTATGAGCCCTATGGGTCTAAGAACTCTTACAGGTGCTGGTCTTATTAATCCTGCATCAGATAAGCCTCTTCACGTTCATATCACTCTTAATAAGATGTTATCGAATGGTGTAGCTCAGGTTACTCTTGCAGATCTTATTGATGAGACTGGTCTTGATACCGCAACAAGCTTCCAGGTTTGTAATCTTGCTGATGTTCAGCCTTATGCAACTAAGCTGGATGGTTCTGGTGCTGGTATCGATTGGTACGATAATGTAAAATTAACTGCTAAAGATGGTGCTGAGTTCGTTGAAGTTAATGACACTACTCCTGCTGTATTTACAGTTAAGGATGCTGCTGGAGAGCTCGCTTCTGGTACAGTTCAGCTTGATTTCTATCTAATTGTTAATAACAAGAACGCTATGACAGAGATCCAGATTGGACCTGAGAACTTTGGTGGTTTCTTCTATGTAGAGGCTCAGACATTGTTCCGTCGTGAAGATAGTGGTAAGGACATGGCTGCAGAGATTATTATCCCTAAGGCTAAAGTTCAGTCTGCTTTCACATTTACAATGGCTGCAAGTGGAGATCCTTCAACATTTGATTTCGTAATGGATGCTTTCCCTGCTTATACAAGATTTGATTCTACTAAGAAACAGATGTGTGTAATTCAGGTACTTGGAACAGATAATGTGGATGAGGAAGAGGAAGCTCACGTTCATACACAAAATCCTGATCCGGCATCACCGGTTTTTCACAGGGCTGATTCTCCCGTAAATCCGGATCCTGTGTTGACTTCATTATCAGTAACGGGAACTAAGGTTGCTTCTACTGATGTAAGTCAATCTGAGAGTCAGGCAAATCAGGATGAAATAGTAGTTACTTCTGAAAATAATACAATCAACATTGCAACAGATGTAAATGGATTAGAAGAGTTTACTACGATAGATGGAACTCATAAATGGATTGGCTTAGTAATTGACACTGGCGATAGTGATATTGCTAATGTAACCCTTAATGGTGAGGCAGTATCAGTATTAGGCGGTAAATTTAAGCTATGGCTTGATGCAGAGAGTGTATTTCCTAAAACTTACACTATTGCGGCTGATGGTCATCTTGACACAACAATTACGATTACTCTTAATGCGTAATGAAAATAAAAAAGCGGGAGGCGGGTTACCGTCTCCCGATTTTGTTATTTAAGGGGTGATGATTTATGGCAGAATCAATTCTAAGAGTTGATACAAAGATTGGTAAAATTTTAGAAGAAAATTTTAAAGAAGATTGGTTTACAGAAGAAATGGCTCAAAATATTTTAGAGCAAATAGGAAATTCCGTTTCAAAAGAAGTGCAGTATATGATAAAACCCGGATCTGCAAGTAAATTACAAGGATTAGTTAAAGAATTAACTAATTTATTTAGAACAGAACAAAACATGGTTCAAAAAACAGAGAATGATTTAGATTGGTATTCAAGTAAAAAGGGGTGGGGAGATTTTATTTACCAAAAAAGAGAAGATGTTACTTATGAAAAAATGTTTAGTATTTGTTCTGAAATTTTAGATATTTTAAGAACAGGAAATTTAGACGAGCCGCTTCAATTGGTAGTTTTTAGCACTTCAGAAGATGGTTCTTTAAGTAAAGTATATTATGGAGATGAAAGTAAAATTACATCATTAAAAACTGTTACATCAAAAGATAAAGAACAATTAGAATATACTTTAAAAGAAAGTGGAATGAAAGTAAAAGATCTTCAAAAAGAAAATGCTTTTGCTCGTCACTATAATAATTTTGTAAGAATGATAAATGATTATACAAAACTTGAAACAGTTAAAAGCAAATATGAAGATAAAAAAATTAATGAAGGACATATTATAGAAGCTTTTCAAAGACATTTGTTTTTTCAACATGGGATAAAAAGATTAAGTGAAGAAGTATTTGAAAATTTTAAAGAAGATAGACTTACATCAAAAGAGATAGGTATAAATTTATATTATGCTTTAAATAACGATCCCTGGTTCTCTGGTGGAGATACTGGATTAATGCAAGATAAAGGAACTAATAGAAAACTTGCAAGTTTAATGTCTATAAAAATGGTAGCATCAAAATTATTTGAGTTAGTTCAACATTATGAAAATTTTAATATAGAAGATTTTAAAAAATTATTTACTCAAGGGGAATTAGATGAAATGACTCGAAAAGACCCTGAAAAAGTTGGAAATAAAACTCTTAAAGAATTAGTTACTTTAATAGGAGAAAAATCTAAATAAAACTTGACAACTTAAAAAAAATATGTTATAATATATATAGAGAGTAAAAGGAGGTCAGATAATGACAATAGAAGAACTTAATTTAAAATCAGAAAGTGTTGCTATTACAACACAAAATCACAAGATAAAAGTAAAAACTTATCTTCCACTTGATGAAAAACTAAAAGCTACAACAGAAATTATGCAATTATCTATTGATGATAATAATTTTCCAACTCCATTAAAAGTCAAAGCATGGAGTGAATTAATTTTACTTGAATTTTATACTGATATTGATATTGCGGAATTCCTGTCTAGTGAAGATGAGACTGAACATTCGAAGCTTTATGACAAGCTTACTCAGTCAGGAGTTATTTCAGAAGTAAAAAAGGCAATCCCGCCCGCAGAATTGGAGTTATTTATGTCAACCGCAGAGTTGACAGTAAATAAATTCTACGAGTATAGAAATTCTATTAAGGGAATTCTTGAAACTGTAACACAAGATTATTCTAATCTTGATTTAGAAGCTTCAGAAATACAAGAAAAATTAAATGATCCTAATAATTTGTCTTTCTTGAAAAAAGTCGTAGACAAGTTGGGCTAATTAAATTCACACTCCTTTTGTGTTTTTTAAATATTATAGGAGTTAATAGGAGATTTTTATATGGCGAAAGCATACCTATTGCTTTCGCCATTTTTTTATTTTAGTTTATAGAAAAGGAGAGATAAGGAATGGGCAGTACTGTAAATGGAAAGCATTTGAATATTGATTTAGATTTTAATGCTAATACGAGTAAAGCTAAAAAAGAAATTCAAGAACTTCAGAAACAGTTATCTGATGTTATTAAAGTATCTACTCAATCTACTGGAACTGGGAATTCTGATTTAGATAAAAAAATAAGAGATGCAGCAAGTGCAGCATTAGAGTTGAAGAAACATTTATCAGAAGCTACTAATGTTAATACTGGAAAGCTTGATTTAAGTTCTTTTCAAAAATCTTTAAAAACAGCTAATAAAGATTTATCTTATTTTAGAAAAACAATAGGTGAATCGGGTCCAGAGGGGCGCAGGGCTTTTTCTGCTTTAACGGATTCTATTATGAGGGCAGAAGTGCCTTTAAGAAGAACAAGTGCTTTATTACAAGAGTTTGGAGTTACTTTAAAAAATACTGCCCGTTGGCAAATTTCTTCAAGTATTTTGCATGGATTTATGGGGTCTATTCAAACAGCATATCATTATGCAGAAGATTTAAATAGATCATTAAATAATATAAGAATTGTAACCGGTCAAAATACAGATCAGATGGCGGCATTTGCTAAACAAGCAAATGAATCTGCCAAAGCATTAAGTACAACTACTACAAAATATACTGATGCTGCTTTGATTTATTATCAGCAAGGTTTATCTGATAAAGAAGTTAAAGAGCGTACTGATGTCACAGTAAAAATGGCTAATGTCGCCCGCGAATCTGCAGAGGAAGTATCTAATCAGATGACATCTGTTTGGAATAACTTTAATAAAGATGGTAGTGAAGCTGCTGAATCTTTTGCAGATAAGATGACAGCTCTTGGCGCGGCAACCGCTTCAAGCACTAGTGAAATTGCGGAAGGTCTTAGCAAATTTGCTGGTATCGCAGATACTATCGGTTTAAGTTTTGATTATGCTTCTTCAGCTCTTGCTACTGTTACTGCAACATCTCGTGAATCTGCAGATGTAGTAGGTACTGCGTTTAAAACTATTTTTGCCCGTATGGAAGGTTTGAAGCAAGGTCAAACGGATGAAGATGGTACTGATTTAAATAAATATTCTCAAGGTTTAGCAAAGATTGGTGTTCAAATTAAAGATCAAAATGGTGAATTAAAAAACATGGATACCATTCTTGAGGATATGGGTAAGAAATGGCAAGGTTTAAGTAGAGATCAAAAAATTGCAACAGCACAAACTGTTGCGGGTGTTCGTCAGTATAATCAATTAATGACATTGATGGATAATTGGGATTTCTTTCAGAAAAATCTTGCTACTGCTCAAGGTTCTGAAGGTACTCTTCAGGAGCAAGCAGATATTTATGCAGAAAGCTGGGAGGCTGCTCGTGATCGAGTAACTGCCGCAGCAGAAGAGATTTATTCTCAATTATTAAATGATGATTTTTTTATAGATTTAAATAATGCTTTTGCTGGATTTTTAGGTATTATTTCTGATGCAATAGATGGTTTAGGTGG
>Ga0326511_10004214_pt1 | contig 11520 bp, 11 predicted proteins | sample 0_2496_0518_D_FD_203701 | JGI IMG/M metagenome (GOLD analysis project Ga0326511, IMG submission 203701) | Bovine rumen microbial communities from UC Davis, California, United States - 0_2496_0518 | ecosystem: Host-associated > Mammals > Digestive system > Stomach > Rumen | place: USA...
ACAGTGTACGGTTTGTCATGCAGTCCGGCTGCATTGGTGCGAAATCAGGATGGGACTCTACAACCCTCCTCTATAACATTCTCTGCGACACAAACTCAGGGCACTGGTACGCCGTCTACTTACGCCGGAAGATTTAAGATTGACGAATACAATGGCAGCGCTTGGACAACCAAGTTTACAAGCTCTTCCAACCAAAGCAGCAAGAGCTACAGCCCAACCGATACAGCAAAGCTGGTTCGCGCAACGCTATACAAAGCAGGTGGAACTACCACGCAGCTTGATACTCAAACGGTACCCATCGTTTCAGAAGGCGGTTACGGCGCGGACGCTTATACCGTACTGCTATCAAATGAGGCGCATACGTTCCCGGCTGGTGAGCAGTATGCCGTCAATGGCAGCTCTGCTACTTCGCAGATTATCGCATACAAAGGTAAGGAACAGATTGCGGCTACAATAGGAACGATTACCGTGCCGAGCGGCATGTCAAAAACCATTCCTAGCGCCAAGAACGGCACAACGAATGCGGAGTTTACCATTACGATCTCCTCAGCGACATTCTCTCAGAGCGACGGTGTTATTACGATCCCTGTAACGGTTGACGACGATGTTCAGTTCTCGCTGAAGTTTTCATGGTCCTTGGCATTTACCGGACCGAAGGGCGATCCTGGCGATAACGGCGTTAACACTGCCACTCTGATGTTATACCAGAGGTCAGATTCCGCACCGGCGGTACCTTCAGGGAATATTGAGTATACATTTGAATCCGCTTCGATCACCAGTGGCAGCATAGGAAATTGGACACTCAATTCATTGCCAGCGATCAACCCGTGTTATATGACCGCTGCGTGTGCAGTGAGCGCAGCTACAGCGACTAATGACAGCATAGCCGCAGCCGAATGGCTTACTCCAATTCAAATGGACGATACCAAGGAATTGAACCGTAAGGTGATTCTGTTATACAGGCGGTATTCCAGCACACCCGCAAAACCTTCCGGTACAATTACATATACATTTTCAACAGACACGTTGTCGAGTACGCCAACAAACTGGTCGAGGACGATTCCGTCTGGCACGAATACTTTGTATGTATCTGCTGCGGCTGTCGTGTCATATGATGACAGTGTTTCAATAACGTCATCAAATTGGTCAGCAGTGGCCTCAATGGCAAGCGGCGACGCGAATGTCGCTATGGTTTCAATTTATCAAAGAGCGGCATCAAGCCCAACAAAGCCATCTTTGACGTACACATTTGCAACCAAAGCATTGAGTGGAACGGTTGGCAACTGGACTACCGAATATCCGAGCGTCAAACCCTGTTGGGTGACAGCGGCGACGGCATCGAGCACAGACGCGAAAGATACAATCGGTACAGGTGAATGGTCAACGCCTGTAAAAATGACTGAGGATGGCACCAGCGGATTAAACCAGGCGACGATTTATCTGTATAAGAGATCGGTATCAGAGCCCAGCAAGCCGAGTTCGACGGTCACCTATGACTTCGTTTCTGGCAATTTGTCAAGCAATCCTTCCGGATGGAGCAGGGATATACCAACAGGAACAGATCCATGTTGGATCACTTCAGCCGTTGCCATTTCGACTAAGGATGTGGACTCTATACTGCCGAGCGAGTGGGCTGATGTGGCGAAGCTCGCGGAAAACGGCACCAACGGTGTTGGCATTGAAGAAATTGTGGAGCTGTATAACCAGGCGGCAACAAAGCCAAATAAGCCGGATGACGGTGGGATAGGATGGCGAAGCGAACCTTATGATTGGTTGCCTGGCAAATATATCTGGACGTGCTCCAAAATTACATGGAGCGATGGCGATATTAAATATACAGATGTGGTTGAGGCGAAAGGTATCAACAAAGCAAATGAGACAGCGTATACTGCAGATGGCAAGGCTGTGGCTTACAGGGGCGTACTTAGTACGAGTGCTGGCACCGCCGCAAAAACAGTAGACTGTACGAACTTTACGCTGGCTGAAGGCGTGTCAATCACCGTTCTTAACAAAACAGCAAACACTTCTAAGGGTGAGCTAACTCTTAACGTAAATAGAACAGGTGAAAAAGAAATATATGTTGCAGGGGCGGTGACCTCCGGCACAAACCAACTTTTGTGGGCAGCAAATTCAACCATCACATATACTTACGATGGGACACGATGGAGGGTTGAAACAAAGCCAGTCAAATGGTATAGCGATGCCTGCGGAACACCTGCTGCAACCGCAGCGAAAACTGCCGCTATTAACGAAATCGTCGTGTTCAAGGGCACAGAAGTTGATGTGATGATGACAAACGAAAATACCACTTCATCACAAACAACGTTTAACTTCGGATCAACTGGCGCAAAGAATGTGTATTTCGGTTCAACAACGACGAATCCGACCAAATATAATAACGGCAAGTATGACGGAAAGTTCAGTTGGATCGCCGGTGTGGTAACGACGTTTACCTTCGACGGACAATATTGGCGAATGGCGCTATCGCAGACGATTATTGATGGCGCAAGAATCATTACTGGCAGCGTGACCGCCGAGCAGATCGATGCGACCAACCTCCATGTCAGTGCAGCAAATGTTGACGGAACGTTGAAACTTGGAGGAACAGATAATAGCAATGGCACAATGGAAGTATATGCTGCCGGAGCTACTACGCCATCTTGCGTGATAAACAATACCGGGTTTTCATTCAGATATGATGATAATTGTGGAATGCAAATAGGCCCATACGGTGATTTGGCAATCGGAGCCAAAGTTTCAAATCTTAGTAGCTTCGATAGTAACAAATGTGCTTTCCAAGTCAATAACTCCGGCGTAATAAAGGCAACAGAAATACAACTATGGGGCAGAGACAGCTCAACCAGTAATTACACCAAGAAAAGTCAAATCTTCTATGATAATGCTTCTGATCAAAAGGCATTTGTGTTTGGTTCCTACGAGACAGGATGTATAGCTGTAAAGAACAATAATATCGTCATTAATGCAGGTACAAACGATAATCCGGTTGAATTGTTCGGCCAGCTTACATTTAGTGATTCTCTGTCTGGTGGCTCTATTGCATATACAGGCGGTGGCTCCAAAGCCAGCATGATAAGGTTTAAAACAGGGAATAGCACTGGTCATGGAATTATCATTGGTGGCGGCGGCCTCACTGTAATTGGCAGCGGAGATAGCACTGATAAGGTTGCAGGCTTATTTTCGGGCAATGACGAGTATATGTGTATATCATCAGACAGCGAAATAAGGTTTTATACTAATACCAATTCTGGTGTGGAAGAGGATTATTATTTAACAAAAATTACAAATGATGGAAAAATACAGCTTGCCAATTCTCTTAACTTTGCAAATGCAACATGGAATAATGTTGGCGATGATGTCCAAATTGGCGATTGTAATGTTGCCGGATGCCTTGGTATAAAGGGAATAAATGGTGCAACAGGCATTAACTTTGTGCAATATGGTGGAAGCGCGGCAGGACAACTAAAATGGGATGGAACTAATTTTAGTTTAAGCAAACCTTTGCCTATTCCTTCTGGCGGCACAGGTGCTGCAGATCGATTTAACGGGTTTAAAAACCTTGCCTTCCTTGGTATAGATATTACAGGCGGTTCTTCATATGATACGCAGAGTTTCTGGAAGGATAAAGGGCCTGGTTATGCCTACTTCACAACCAATAATATGGTTGTCGATCAGCCGGGACAATGGGGATTTATCATCAATACTACAAATGGCGGCAATGAGGTGCATCAGGAGTGGCTAACCCAAGGAGGGACCGGGCACTACTACAGATGCGCCAATGCGCAAACTACTACAATGCCAGAATGGACGCGGATAATCGACGAGAAGTGCATATTAAGCAAAACAGTGACTGGCACAACAAACTCAAACGGAAATTTCTCGCTTGGTATTAGTAATACAAATTACAATGTAATATCAGCAGAATGCGAAAGTCACAATAGCTATGCGGCATTGCCTTATAGATATAACGATAAATGGCATGTACATCTGTTCAATGCGGCTTCTGCAAGTTATGCTGTGTTGGCTAACACAAGCGACGTGGAAGTATACTGTTCATACATTGAAGCATATTAAAGGATGGTGACAACATGGGATTTGTTTGTGAACACTATAACGATAATCGAGCTGGGCTCATCGTCAGTTTTCGCGGTGACGAAACCACAGACACCTTCTTCTCCGGTGACAGTGCGCAGGCGGCGATGGAGCATTTCAACCTTTATGTTGAAAACAATGTCATTTTTGCCAAGTCCGATGAATCCATCGCCATGGAAACGGCTGGCATTGAGAGCGTAGACGAAGCGGCTGCGCTTCGGGAAAAGATCAACGAAATCATCAACGCTTATAGCGACGAGCAAGCGGTGGATAATATCATATTGTTCCCCGCTTGGCTGGTCGGGAAGCGGTACACCGTTGGCGCGAGGGTGCGTTACAACGAGAAACTGTACAAGGTGCTGCAGGAGCATACCTCTCAGGCAGACTGGACACCGGACGTTGCGGTGAGCCTGTTCGCTGAGATCCCGACCGGTGAAGGCGACGAGCCGCAGGAATGGGTGCAGCCTGACAGCACTAACCCCTATATGACGGGCGACAGGGTGAAGTTTGATGGGCACATATACGAATCGGTGATCGATAACAACATCTGGTCACCGACAGCATATCCGGCAGGATGGCAATTGATTGAATAAAGGAGAATAAAATGGAAAGTAATGTGATGGCAGTAGGCAAGATGGAGGTTGTGTATACCGTTGAGCCCGACAAGGAGAATGAGGGTATGGCGCTTGTGTGCTATTGGGACCCGAATGGTAGAAAAATCGGCGAAATTACGATGCCGATCAATAGAGAATAAAATCTACATTTCATAAACTTTAAAGTGTGGATTTTTCCATGTTTTATTTTTGGGATTTTTGGAGTTGGAGGTGGTATTTTGGTTCGAGGAACTACTCCTGAGTATGTGCTGTCAATTTCGGGCGCAGACCTGACTTCCAGCGACGTTTATGTGACAATTGCCCAGGGCGGCTGTAATATCACGCTGAACGGTGACCGTCTTAATGTTTCTTACAATGATTCATCCAGCACCTCAACCGTGACGTTCAAGCTGACACAAAAGGAGACATTGAAGTTCAAGACGGGAAAGGCTCAGGTGCAAGCGAGATTCGCCAACGACGGAAACGTCGATGCCACGAACATCGGAGAGATCATGGTGTATCCCGTGCTGAACGAGGACGTGATCTAAGTGTCTGGTGAAAGCTTAAAACTTACTATCAACGAAGCCGCCGAGGTTGTACGCCCCGGCGGCATTACTATAAACGACGCTGCACCGCCGGTATATATCCGAATCCATGAGGGTGCCGAGTCAAGAAAGGTTGCCGTAACACTGGCCGAGAACGACGCAGCAGCACGCCATATCATTATGGCGGTGGATAAAAAAGAACTGCCAATGGAGATGGGTGTTGAGAAAGTGCGAGTTATCCATGACGGAGAGCCAGAATACCCACATTATTCCGGGGGAACTACGGTAACACCAAGCGTAGAAGATCAAATATTGAGCACAAGGCGCAAGGTGGTTATGGATGATATCACCGTCAGCGCGATACCATACCATGAAACCAGTAATACCAGCGGTGGATACACGGCAATAATAGGAGGGTGATTATGGCAAATCAATATATCAACAAGGTTATATACGGAGGCAACACACTGATTGACCTGACGGGCGACGACGTTGCCGCAAGCGATGTACTGAAAGGCAAGAAGGTCCATTTGCCAAGTGGCGAACCCGTGACAGGCACATGTGAGTATGACGCGGATACGAGTGACGCCACCGCAACAGCGTCTGAGATTCTGGCCGACAAAACCGCCTATAAGAACGGTGACAAGATGACCGGGACCATGCCGAACAACGGCGCTGTGACCGGATCGATCAGCACCGTGGCGGGCGAATACACCGTGCCGCAGGGATACCATGACGGATCTGGCAAGGTCGGCATTGACGCAACAGAGCAATCTAAGATCATTGCTCAGAACATCCGTCAAGGCGTGGAGATTCTGGGCGTGACCGGCACCATGAGCGGCACCGATGATGTAAATGCCCAGAGCAAAATCGTTACCCCGACCACGGCGCAGCAGGTTGTGATGCCTGACGCCGCGCAGGGATACAATTATCTCTCTCAAGTAACAGTGGGCGCTGTTCCGTACACGGAAACGGACAATGCGGCTGGAGGCGTAAGCGTCACAATCGCTTGAGGGGAGAGATAAGGTGTGGCAAACAATCAGCATGTCAACAAAGTTACCTATGGAGGAAACGTTCTGGTTGATCTGACCGAAGACACCGTGACTTCCGAGAAAATGCTGTCCGGTGTTACGGCCCATGACAAAAGTGGGGCTGAAATAACAGGGCATATCAGCGAATATGATGGAGCGTATACGATTACAGTTGACGAATAGAGGCATAGAGGCCAATGTCGCCCGCAAGAACGGGCGGCTTTTTATATTGTGGTGAAATCCATATTTTGCCACGAGGCCAATCCACTTTTGAAAGGACGGTGAGGAAGGTTGGCGTCCTATGACGAGAAGCTTGTCAAGGGCAAAGTATTGCGATTAATCAGGCAATTGCTTGACGGCAAGATTGACACAACGGAAAAGGGCGCTGCGAACGGCGTAGCTGTGCTGGACGCAAGCGGCAAAATACCAACAGCCCAGCTGCCGTCTGGCGCGATGGGCAGCAACAACGTCATCAGCGACACGACCGCAAACTGGGATATCTCAGAAGACGTGCCTGATGACACCATAATTCTTGTCTACACGGACAAGCAAACGTCGACCATTGACGGCCAGAGCAGATATATTCCAGGCATCAAGGTCGGCGACGGCATTCATTTGCCGCGAGACCTGCCCTTTATCGACGCGGGTACGTTGAATGGGGTAAGTGTCGACAATATTGTGGCTAAACAGGTCGGCCACAAGCTGACCTTTGGCAATGGCGGGGTCTTCGAATACGATGGTTCCGCCGATGTAACTGTACCTGTGTACGGCGGAGAGTATATCGTCGGCGACGATGATAACGCCGGTTACCAGGAAGAAGATTTCAATTTCGATTAATTATTGGAGGTATGTGAATATGGCTACTAACGCTAATCTGGTTCCCACTACTATTGATGAAGAGCAGGTTCTGGCTGCAACTTATACCGTCGCTGGCGCTGGCAATGAGCCCATCCGCTTCAGCACTAAGAATACTTTCGTTGACAAGGACATTCAGATGACCGTTTCCACCCCCGCCGCCGGTAATGTGAGCCTGGACGTGACCGACAGCACTGCCAACCTGGCGATGGGCGAAGCTAGCGAAGGCTTCTACTATCCCACTGCTACCATCAATGGCAACGCTTCCGTTGAGACCGCTGGTTGGCTGGACACCGGCGATAACGCTGTTTCCGAAGCGGGCGTGCAGGTGGGTAAGGTTGCTCAGTCTGTGCTGAGGAACGGCAATACCGGCATCAGCTCCGGCGCTGCGATCATCCCCGGCACCACCACTGACCAGACCATCAATATCACCGAAGGCTATAATGCCGCCCGCACCGTGGTCGTTAAGAGCCAGAGCGCTGGCCAGGCTGCGACTGTGAACGGCAGCAACGTCACTGTTGACACCGTGACCTTCACTCCTGGCGCGAGCAACGTCGCTATTAGCGGCACTGCCACCATTGACGCCCCTGTTGTGAGCCAGGATGGTTACATCAGCGAGACCATTGGCACCAAGAATTCCAGCACCGCGACCGTGAACGCGACCGTGGATCTGGTGACTGTTGGTGTTACTCCCAGCGCGACCACCAAGACCGTGAAGCCTGTGGTGGCCCGCACTGCTATCACCGCTGCTGGCGTGGTTGACGCTGCTTCTGGCGCTGCCACCACTACCGCCCCCGCCGCCGGCGCTTATGTCGCTGTGGACGTGGCCGCTATCTCCGACAGCCTGACCGTTGAGGGTAAGGTGAGCGAGGCCGGTTACGGTGACACGACTCACTTCGGCAAGGATTCCGCCACCACGATCACCGTGGGCTCCGTGGCTGCTGACACCGCGTATGTGCCGATTGCCGCTGGTACCGTTGCTTCCGGCACTGCCGAGGTTGACACTGTTGATGTGGCCTACAATTCTGAGGTTGGCAACTTCAGCGTGACCGGCGCTGCCGATATTCCTGCGCCCACCGCCTCTACGGCTGGTTTCGTTGGCAGCGGCATCGGAACTCTGACCGGTGCTACTGATGGTGCTACCGTCGACGCCAGCATTGCCAAGATCGGCATTGCCGCTAACCTGACCGGCACCGGTACCTACAAGCCCGTGATCGCGAAGAACGCCGCTACCAATGTGGAGTCTTCTCCGATTACCACCACCCAGCCCGCTGCTGGCACGCACTATGTTGCGGTTGACACTGCGGCTGTGACCGGCACTGTGGCCGCTACTGCCGCTGTTACCAGCGCTGGCTACGGCACCACCACCGCTGGTCAGTACACCACCACCGCCAGCTCTGACCTGACTGTCGGTGCTCAGGCGGCTGACGTGGCTTACATTCCGATTGCCGGTGCGACCTTCACGAATGCTGCGGTTTCTGGTGAGACTTATTCTGACATCTCCAGCACCGCTCCTATTCTGATCTCCGGCGACTATCTGTATATCAAGAAAGGCTACACCAACAGCGTGAAGATTTCTCTGGCGCAGCTGGTGCCTGACGATGCCACCATTACCGCTTCTACCGGTGCGCAGTATCTGCTGCAGGGTCAGAGCGGCTATACCAGTGCCGGTGAGCTGGTTGTGGGTACGATTCCGACCTACGACGGTTCTTACGTCATCGGCTAATTGCCTCTATGAGCGGCGGTCGGGTAGCTTTATTGCAGCTCGGCCGCTGCATTTTAAACAAGACAAGGAGGCGATTAAATGGCGACTGGGACTTTGATCAATGACACAAATTATGCCGGGAGCTTTGAACTTGGCAAGCGCACCGGCACGCTGTTGACTCTGCAAACTTTGGGTCAGTATCTTAGCAAGAATGTGGCGCTGACGTTGAGTGCGCAGTCTGCTACCCCAGCCTTTGACGGCGGTACTTTGAACAATAAATCCGCTACCGCCACCTTCACTAATGCCACCACCAGTACAACGAATACTTCTGGTGTGGCTATTCAAGCCAAGGGCGCTGCTGGTCGAGATGCTTTGCTTTACAATGGCGCGGTTGAAGGATGGGTAAGCGCAAATGACGATGCTGTGGCTTCTGCGGCTATAGCTTCGAGTGAATGGAATGGAACGACATACTATCTTACAGGCGTAAATATTGACGCTCCCGCAAGCGGAACAAAAGAGTTTTCCATCACTGTGCCAAACGGCGATGAAGGCAATGTTACATTTTATTTCATTGTTGATGCTTCCGGTAATACTTATGTGGGTAGCACTGGTGGCGCGAGCACGATTACATGGGCTACAGGAGGTGCGTTCTAATGTCAACTTATTATACTTCTGATGCGGAGCTCACCTCTGTCGCTGATAAAATTCGTCAAAAAGGTGGTACAAGTGCTGATTTAGCGTGGCCACAGGGTTTTGAAGACGCGATTGATGCTATCGAAATAGGTGTAAATACCAACGATGCTAACGCTCGCACAAGTGATATCATGCCCGGAAGGACGGCTTATGTTGGCGGTGTTAAAATAACCGGAACAGCTACTTCTGACGCGAACGCTATCGCAAGTGATATTCTCAGTGGCAAAACTGCTTATGTCAATGGCGGCAAAATTACGGGCACTTCAACAGCGGTTGAAACCGGAGATGCCAATGCTACTACGAATGATATTCTTAGCGGAAAAACCGCATATGTAAATGGCAGCAAACTTACTGGTACTTATTCCCGTAATTGGCTTGGCGCGAATCCTGTTCTAATTAAAACCATTGCTGAGCAGAATATCAAATTGAGTGATACAGATTACGCATCTTGGACCCCCAGCACAACAGCTTCTGTGATTCATGCTACAACAGAGGCGGATACTTTTGAAGCTGATATTGCTAATTACGATTATGCCATTGTGTGGAATTATGATATAGATATCGTCTATAAAAGTGGTACAACGCCAAAGGCAATTCCTATTAAAAATGCGTTTACAGAATATTCTTCTGTATATAGAAGGACGGGCAACATCACCCAGCTTGATGCCGGAACAAAGGAGACGAACCTTACAACTAATAGTACTGTTGTGGCTATAAAGTATTACAATGCTTCTGGCGTAGAGACGTTTGCTTATGCATCTTATGGCATTTATGCTTCTGCTGCGACTGCGACTTTTAGTTCTACTACGTCGGATAATCCTACGGTAACGGTTAAAACCCCACCAATTAACGCTAGGTGCAGTAACACCTATATGACAACCGCAATGGCTTCGAATATTGATCAGACCAACAGTATAATCCATCTGCGCGGTTATGTATATCGTGTTGATAAGGATACATGCTTCAACGACGCATTGAACAGCAATGTAGTTAGCCTGTTCAACTAAAAAATAATACGAGGTGATTTGGCATGTCTAATATGACATTCACAAGCAATTTGCTTCCTGCGAATGGTAATAATTCCCTCACTCTGGGAAATAGCGGCCAACGATGGAATGTCTATGCCAATACTTTAAATGGCAAGGACGCAACAGCAATTCCCACAACCTCCGACTTCACCGCCACCATTCCCACCACGGGATGGACGGAAGGCACGGATATTTATTATATTGCCGTGACGGTAAGCGGACTGCCTAATACGGGCAAGGGAATCATTGGCCTAGTTCAAGGCAATAACGAAGAAACCAACTCCGAGCTGCGTGACGCCTTCGGGCTGATTACGCGAGCCGTAATGACCACAAACACTCTTACCGTGTATGCGACTGAAGTTCCTGAAGTTGCACTGCCGGTACAAATAGGGGTGTTTGAATAATGGTTGAGTTAATTATAGCCAGAAACAGTGGCGGCGGAGCATCTAAAATTGATATTTCATCCGCTACAGTAACACTCACAAGTGGCACATTGACATATGATGGAACACTGAAGACACAGGGCGTTGACAGCGTTGTGGTCAATGGAGTGACGCTTGTAGAGAATACAGATTATACCGTGATGAATAATGCCTATACAAATGCTGGTAATTATACTCTGGTGATTACAGGTATGGGCGGATATAAAGGGATAAAGAGCGTTGATTGGAGTATTGCGAAGGCGCAGGGTAGCATAAGTGTAAGCCCGACAACTTTGAGTATCATTGGTGTTGATACAAGTGATACCGCAACCTTAACTGTAGTTGGTGATGGCACTATTAACGTTGTCTCCAGTGATACGAATGTGGCTACAGTGGAACGTAGCAACAATATTATTACAGTGACGAGCGTAGGTGCCGGCACAGCCAATATCACAATTACGCTTGCGGCGAGTGCTAATTATACAGGCGATAGTGCTACGCTTGCGGTAAGCGTTATTGTCGTGGATAGTGTGCTTGA
>Ga0326511_10004215_pt1 | contig 11518 bp, 14 predicted proteins | sample 0_2496_0518_D_FD_203701 | JGI IMG/M metagenome (GOLD analysis project Ga0326511, IMG submission 203701) | Bovine rumen microbial communities from UC Davis, California, United States - 0_2496_0518 | ecosystem: Host-associated > Mammals > Digestive system > Stomach > Rumen | place: USA...
ACCTACCATCTTATAGGAGGGCTGTGCAATGACCTTAAAAGAGCTTTGTGGAGTGATCCCTGTAGCATCCAAGCTGCGGATCAAGGAGAGCATGAGTGACCAGAAAGGGATCCCCTGTATCTGTTTTGATGTTTATGATCCCCTGGAGATGAGCGAGATCCCAGAGCTAAAGAAACTGCAGACCAGAGACGTGCTGATGGTGCGTCCGGACAGGATCCAGCCGGATCGGCTGTTGATCGTCCTCAAGAAAGAGAGGGAGGCATGAACATGAACAACAAGAAGCGCAATCTGAGAATTACCTGGGAATATCCAGGAGGAGATGGTTTTACTTTGGACAACATCAGATCAATCGTGGCATATCCGGACCATGTAGTGATTTCATTTGCCAAGACGGAGAGCTTGACGCTTAGCACAGACTGTCTCACGCATATCAAAAAGGTTGAGGAGGTTGAGGAAGATCTCTATAAGAAGGCAAAGACGAATCTCAGCAGCATCTATGGAATGTGTGTTAGGTAGGAGGGATTTTCATGCTGACACTGATCGCCATGTTTTTCCTGGGGTTTCTGTTCTCCTTCTGCTGCTGGGCCTGCATCTGGCTCAGCAGCCTGGACCGGAAAGAGGATGAGCATCTCCAGGAGATGGAGAAATGGTATATGGACGCATATGGGGAGGATGATGATCAATGTTGAAACATGTTGATGTAGGGAAGGCCGACAGATTCTGCCGGTCTTTGAATGAGGACCATGTTGCCGGATCCTGCAATCCTTGGGCCTTGCTGAGTGCAGCGATCATAGCTCAGGCAGCTGTGGACTGTTCAAACTTCACATTTGACGATCCGGATGCATCCTGGGCAAAGCATGGAGGAAACAGGCCATATGTGACTTTCACGGCCTTGAGAGATTTCATCAATTCGGACTGGATTGACATGCTGCTCTGCTGGCAGAAAGACATCACTCCACTCTCAGTATGCGAAGAACTTGTAAGGAGGATCAAGGAATGAGGATTCAAAAAGGAATAGGGGAGAAAGACGGCAAGCTGTGCCTTCTTGAAATAGAGACGGATACCAGAGAATGTCATTATTATCCAATTAGAGCAAAAGTCGAGATTTGTTTCACTCCAAATAAACCGATGTTCCTTCCGGATCCATATCTTTATGTTGATAGGGAGAATGAGATATGAAACTGTATGAAAAGGAAACCGGCTGGGCCAACATGCCGGAGATCATCAATGCACCAACACCTTTTGTGCTATGCATCGGAGGCCGAGGCACCGGAAAGACATATGGCAGCATCAAGTATTTGTTGTTGAATGAGATCCCCTTTGTTTATCTTAGACGGACCAGCGCTCAGATGGAGCTTGTGGCAAAAGAGGAATTCTCTCCGATCGTGAAGATTGGCAGAGATCTCGGCATGGTCCTTGTCTCGCTGCCTATCAGCAAATATGCTGCCGGAGTATACCATATCAATTCAGATGGAAAGCCGGCCGGAGATCCTGTGGCAGTGATCATGGCGCTAAGCACAATGGCCAGCGCTCGATCATTCGATGCATCCGGAATCAAGGCGATCTTGTATGATGAGGCAATACCGGAGAGACATGAAAAGCGGATCGCACATGAGGACGATGCTTTTCTCAATATGTATGAGTCTATCAACCGGAACAGGGAGCTGACCGGCGAGGATCCGGTCAAGTGTGTGGTGCTGGCAAATGCCAACAATCTGGAGGCACCGATTCTGCAGGCGCTCAACTGCGTCAAGACACTGGACCAGATGAGACGAAAGCATCAGTATTTTAAGGAGGACAAGCGGATCGGACTCACAATCGTCCTCCTCAATGACTCTCCGATCTCGGCCAACAAGAGACAGACAGCTTTGTATCAGCTGACGCTCGGCCAGGGCGATTTTGATGACATGGCCTTGTCAAATGCCTTTGCAAAGGACAATTACATCGATATCTCGCCCAGGCCGTTGACAGAGTACCGGAGCTGCGCTCAGATCGGCAGCATCTGCCTGTACCAGCATAAGAGCAATTATACCTGGTATGTCTCGGAGCGGATCTCCGGCGATCCGGAGCGGTTTGAGAACACACCGACAGACAGGCAGCGATTCAGAATGAAATGGTTTGAGAGCTGGAAGGACTATTTTGACAAGCGCCTGGTATTTGAGGACGCACCGGCCAAAGTATTCTACAAGGCCGTCATGATGGAGACTTTGAAATAAGGAGGACTGACAAATGGCAAGAGCAAAAGCACCGAAGTGGAAACCGGCAGACTATACTCCATTCTATCTCAAAGAGGAGCCGATCCACAGCGAGCGAGAGATCCGAGCAGAGTATACCAGGATCCGAGACATCACGATGAAGAGAGCGAATCGTCTTGAGGCTGCCGGCCTGAGAGATCAGGCACAATTCCTCAGAGCGAGTATGCCTAAGCTCTCTCAAGTGAGCAGCGTTGTGAAGCAGATCAACAAGGCCAATGCCGAGCGTAGGAAACCGAGAGCAGAGATTACTGTGAGCAGCTTTATCAAGGACGCTCTGGCTGCCGGTCATGCTGCGCTTGAGAATGCCACATTGAGTCTGGCCGGAGTAAGAGATATCCAGCGTAGATGGGAGAAGGAAACAGGAGAGCAGATAGGACTTGGCCATGTCCTTAAATTCAATGATTATATGGCCAGCTGGAGGACCAGCGCCTTTTCTGCTCTTGTGGCAGCATCTGACGCAAAGAGTTATTATGAGACGGATTATCAGGATGTTGGAGGCGATTTTTCTACATTCTGGAGTCTGGCGCAGAGTCTGGCGCAGATTCTATGAAGGCACCAGTCTATACTGTGGAGGATTTTCCCTATGAGATCCTCCACTTTGTCCAGCGAGCCAAAAGGCCGAGAGGCAAGCCGAGGATGGACAACAAGAGCTATGCTGACATCATCTGCACCTTTGATATTGAGACTACCAATCTGCCGGAGATCAAGCAGGCTGTGATGTGGCATTGGCAGAGCTGCATAGATGGGATCGTGGTTACCGGCCGGACATGGGAGCAGTATGACAAATTCCTGGACAGGCTGGACAGGCAGCTGCCGAAGGGCCTCACACTGGTTTTTTATGTGCATAACCTGGGATTCGAGTTCCAGTGGCTCCGAGCGATCCACAATTTTGATGCTTTGCCTCCCAGATCCGGAGATAATGGAGAAGTGTTCTGCCTCACCGGTAGGAAAGTTGCCAAATGCTGCATCGGCCGGCGATTTGAGTATCGCTGCAGCTACACGCTCACAAACATGTCTCTGGCTGTATTCCTTAACAAAATGGGAGTGGAGCATCAGAAAGAGGAGATGAACTATTCTGTCCGGAGATTCCCATGGACACCGGTCACACCCGAGGAGCTGTCATACTGCATCAATGATGTGCTGGGCCTGTGGGAGGCGCTCCGGAGGATGATGAAGGCAGACGGCAATACCATTGCAGATATACCGATCACCAGCACCGGATATGTGCGAGCAGACTTCAAGAGCGCCATGCGGAACGGAGGATATCTTCCAATGGTCCGAGAGATGGCGCCGGATTATGAGACATACCTTGCGATCCGGCGCTGCTTTCGAGGAGGCAATACGCACAGCAACAGATGCTACACCGGCATTATCATGGAGAATGTCACCAGCTATGACAGGGCAAGCAGCTATCCGGATGTCCTGGTCAATATGCCGTATCCGGTCAAGCCGTTCAAGAGGCAGCACATCACGGAGCTGGATCAGATCGAAGAGAGGATGCCGTACATCCTCCTTATCGAGTTCCGAGGCATCCGGCTGCATGATCCTTTCTGGGGATGTCCCTATCTCAGCCTGCACAAGTGCCAGCAGCCGGAGCGAGTGATCAACGATAACGGCAGAGTGGTCCAGGCTGCAAGGCTGCAGACATATCTCACAGACATCGATCTGGAGATCGTCAAGGATGAATATGAGTGGGATGATGCTGTTATCCTGGCCTCCTGGCGCTCTGAGTATGGCATGCTGCCGGCTGCCATGAAGGAAGTCACGATGGATTATTACGAACGTAAAACTAAATTAAAGGGGGTGGTTGGGCAAGACGTATATTACATGAAAGCTAAAAACAAACTTAATAGCATTTATGGAATGTGCGCCACTTAGGACAAATCCTGTCCGGACCACTCTTGTTTTCAATGGTGTAGATTTTAGTGTAAAGGAGGGTGATGAAAAAGCCGAGCTGGAGAAGGCCAACAAAAAGAGCTTCACTGCTTTTTGCTGGGGATGCTGGTGCACCGCCTGGGCCAGATATTGGCTGGAGAGAGCTATCAAGCTGTGCGGTCACAAGTTCATATACTGTGATACGGACTCTGTCAAGTATGTCGGCGATGTGGACTTCTCTGAGCTGAATGCGGAGATACAGGCGATCTCTGAGAAACATGGAGCATATGCGGACGATCCGGCCGGCCACAGACATTATCTTGGAGTCTATGAGCACGATGCGACATACAAGCGCTTTGTAACGCTGGGAGCCAAGAAGTATGCCTACGAGGATGAGGATGGAAAGCTGCATATCACGATCGCCGGAGTCAGCAAGGATGGAGCTGGCGAGATGGGATGCCTGGAAAACTTCAAGGAAGGCTTTGTCTTTCATGAGGCCGGAGGCATGGAGGCATTCTACAATGATACCTGGGGAGATCCGATCGAGATTGACGGCCACCGGCTGGAGCTGCCTCCGAATATCTATCTGCAGAATGGTGAATATACTCTTGGCCTGACACTGGAATACAAGCGCCTATTCCATCTGACTCAGGAGCAGTATGACAAGATCCTCAAAAGCATGTGAGGAAATCTGTGCAGGATGCACACTTGCAAAAGTTATAAGGAATGATAAGATATAGACAAGGCCCAGGAAGGGCCAAATATAAGGAGGATTTATCATGTTGAATCAGATCACTATTATGGGCCGTCTCGTCAGAGATCCGGAGCTGCGGAATGCCGGCCAGCACAGAGTTGTTAACTTCACGCTGGCTGTGGATCGTGACTATGGAGGAGACGATCGAGAGACAGACTTCATTGACTGTGTTGCCTGGAATGCTCAGGCAGACTTTGTCAGCAAGTTTTTCTCAAAGGGCCGGATGGCCATCGTGGCCGGCAGACTGGAGAGCAGCAAGTGGGAGGACGATGACGGCAACAAGAGAACAAACTGGAGAGTCAATGCTGATCATGTCTATTTCGGAGACAGCAAGAAAGAGGAGCCTGATAAGGATCCTCCGAAGAAATCATATAAGCGCAGATAAACTAAGGACCGGAGAGAAGATCTCCGGTCCTTTTCTTATTCGGAAACAAAGACACCATCGGTCAGCTCTATTTCCGTTATGCTGATATTGTTGGATGTGTTGTACAGGATGCTGCCATGTCCTCTCTGATCATCTGCTCGGCAGAACAGGATGAACACCTGAGTATGATCAGTATACCGGCCGAGATGTATGACAGAAGCTCCAAAGGGTATCTTATCTTTGTATCTGTTGAGAGCTGCGATCACGGCATAATCAGCATCATCATAAAGTGATTCGATGTCAACCTGGCCGATTGCTGTTCTCTCAAGCAGAGACACCTTTTCCAGCAGCCAGTCCAGATTGAGCTGCTGCGCTGTGAAATAGGGGAATTTCGGGGCGCCCGGAATAATCATATTTTCACCTTCTATCTGTTGATGTGATTTCCAGAGAAACAGTCGCAGACGAGACAAGGCTGGATTCAGTCCAGACAGATACATTGCAGTCATACGGAATGATCAGATCAAAATCACCATATACAGTCAGCGGGCGAGCGCCCTGTTCTGTATGATCAGTTGCCCAGTCATCAAACCTGTTTTCATATTGGATCTTCCATGTTGTCGCAGCAGTTACGGACGAGGGAATATTGGGAGATACATGCAGAATATAGCAGCCTTGATGATTTTTTCTGAATGTATCATTAAACGGATTATTCGTGCTGGAGCCGGTGCTGAACAAGCTGGAGTTGGCAACAATTTTGTTGGCAGTCGTGCAAGGAACATTTTCCGCAGTATATGTTTTCTTGCACGGATATGATGTTGCACCATCCAGCATGGTATACGGTCCCATTCTGCCGAGCTGCACACCGCAGTTGTATCCAGGACTGAACGATGCAACCACAATATCATCACGATCCGGACGCAGACACCTTGTCTTTACATGCGTGATATTCCCGCTGTCATTTGCATTGGATGTGCATTCAGCAATCAGGCAGTTGGTTTTTACTGAAGCATTTCCAATGTATCCGACAACAACGGCACAGTGATAGATGCCGAGAAAACGATCCGGATAGTTGGTTCTGCTGCCGAAGAAAAGGACATCTCCTGGATTGTATGTCTGATCGGCATTATCTCCAAGACCGGATTTATAATACTCGTTATCTCCGGCGGGACGGAGCACACCCATGTCATACAGATATCTGGCAAGTTTCCATGTGAAAAGGCCGGTGCTGCCCATCAAAGAAGTTGACAGATTCGGATATGTTCCTCTGTTCTCCATCGAATACGAAAGGGCCTTTTTAAGGGCCGGAGCGATGACTGGATTGAGGGCCTTGTTCTTCTTGTTGTTGGTAAAATAGGTCGAATACGGAGCGGGCACACCATTCATGATGAGATTTGAAAAGACAGCACAATTCATTTTCATTTTGCCGTCCACACTGTCAGGTGTATCCTCTTCCGGATTTTCAAATGTGCCCTTATAATTGAATCCACCGAGATGATCTTCCGATTCTGCGCTATACGCAATATAAGGGGCCATTTTCAGATACTCATTGATGAGAGTATTGACTGCTGCGACATCATTCAGGGAGGAGCCGTAAAGATTCTCACCGGCAACATGGAGGGCCTTCTTTGCAGCTCCATTGCTGATTTCAAAAAAGAGGTCCATATCCTTGACATTGTTGCTTCTCCCACTGGCAAGATAGTCCTTATCTTTCAGACCGAGCGCTGTCGGAATTGTCTCAGTGATAAATTCATGGATCGGCTGCCCGTCGATGATGACTCCATGCAGTTTTTCCAGGAGCCAGTCGAGATTCAGCTGCTGCGATGTAAAATACGGAAAGCGAGGACCAGTAAACATTTAATACACCCCCACACAAAATCTTTTGGTAAAATCATTGATAATATAGTCAACGATATTGAATTGGACCACCTCACGCTGTGCCTCGATCATCTGCTGGCTGGTAGTCACTCCGATGTTGCCTTTGACAGTTGCATCATAGGTCCGGCTGCCTTCACTCTCGTTCTGGCCTTCAGATTCCGTCTTGCCGGTATCCTGGAATGTGTTGCTGTTGTATGCGGTTTTCTTTGCCGTGGAGCTGTCAGATCCGGAGGAGCTGCCGGTGCTGCTCTCCTCGACATGCTCGGTCCTGTCATAGTTTGCGATCGGATCATATTCATATTGAGTGGTTTCATAGAGCTGCTTCCACACCGGCAGCTGCTTCTCGCTCCAGACTCCGATCGCCTGCTTGAGGAATCTGGGATCCGGATAAAGGATCTCAAGAGCCTCAGTCTCCAGAAGGAGATTGTTCTTTACTGTATCTGCATCCACCTCAGCTGGCAGCTGCAGCAGATCCAGCAATGTCGGATCTATCTGATACAGTCCCCACAGGGAGAGTGTTGCCGAGATCGCCATCTCCATACCTCCATTCACATTTGATGTCGATGCCAAAGAGATCCTTGACATCCTTGATGCTGCTCTGGATGCTGTCCATCCATCCATCTGCCAGAATATGAGTCTCAACATTGTTTGCGTTGACTTCATCCGTGATCAGGCGCTCACGCTTGTCTGTGTTGGCATTCGGCACACCGATCCTGGTATCATATTCAGCCTCGATCTTTCGGAGATCAGAGATCAGCTGATCGATGACATAGCTCTGCTTGACATCTCGATTGAAGATCTCGTACTTGAGATCTCCATCCTTTGTCAGGAGATTTTTGCTGACTACCACCATCGGATCACCATCGGACATCCGGTCGTATGCTTTCTTGATGCTCTGCTGCTCGGCATCCGTGCCGGCAAAGAACACTGTGCTGATCTTTGTGGCCCAGAGATTCTGTGAAACTGCCGAGCTGGCAAGCGCCATTTTCTCCGCATAGTGGCCGACAAGATCCATGATGCCGGAATAGTCCGGCTGCAGATGCATCAGCACACACTCGCTGCCGATCTTCTTTGTGAGCGCCGGACCGAGGAGCGGATTGCTGATCAGAGCGTGAGTGGGCCGATAGAATACATTGTATCCCTGGAGTCCGCACTGCTGGGGGATAACATCAAATTTGCCGGAGTCGAAGATAGCACAGTATCCCCAGCAGTAAAGAACATAGAGGAAATAATCCTCATCCCACCACTCCGGCAGCTCCCAGCGAAAGACGCTCATCGCCTTCTTGAGCAGATAGCGCTGGAAAAATCGTCCGGTAAGCGTGTTGAGTACATGCATGTTTGCCGGCTGCTCACTGCTGCCGACACTGTTCATATAATCATAGTAGTATGGTACGTTTGGCATTTTTATCACTCCTCGCCATTTTCAGTTTGAGCCAGATCGGAATGCCGGAGGACGGACCGGGGCCGAGATTCCAAATCCGGTCATCCATCACCTTGTTCCAGTCTACCACTGTTCCCATCCAGGGATCACCATAATCAGATTCACCGGCATAATACTGCCAGACATCCACCGGCAGAATCCATGGCTGCTGGACCTTGTAATGAGCCTCCCAGCAATACATGCCTTCATTCCGGAGCTTTTGCACATTGATGGCACCGAGATCATCTCTGAGGATCGCTGCACCGGAATAAAAGCCTGGATAGTATCCCTTGCCGACACATCCATCTTTCCATCCTCTGAAGATATCCAGCATGCGCTGCTGCGTGATCGGAAAGCCGGCAGCGACAACAGCATTCCGGCTGACTGCCTCCCAGTCAATAAAAACAGGCCAGTCCGGTTTATACTGCAGAGCGTTCAGATGATCACACTCCAGCTCAGCCTCATACTTGGCAGAGGCATAGTCCCAGGCAAAGGAAAAGAAGTATGCTCCGATCGGTTTTCCGTTTTGCTGCATCAGCTGCACATTCTGCTCAAAATACTGATTCGTTGCCATCGTCTGATGGAAATATGCCTCCGTCCCCACCTGAGCACCGCCTGCAGAGCTGGTGCCGGATTTCTGGATCATAAAGGCAATCTGGTCCACCATTGCTTGAGTCAGAGGCATGTGTGCTGCCAGAGACAAGCTGTCAATTCCGATCTCATTCATAGTAAAAGCCTCCGAGCATGGCTCCAATGATCGCCTGCCGTTCTGCCGGAGTACAATCACTTGCAAAGTCTCCTTCATTTGCACAGAGTACAAAGCCGGAGAGCGTGCGTATCTGCCGTTTCTGACAGAGAGGCCATCCATAGTGGTCAGGATCCACATCCGGGATCCTGAAATAAAAGCATGTCAGGATATGCTGCAGCTCAAACTGTGACAAAGATCCATTCGATCCCTGAGTCTTGCATACACCGGAGGAGGACAGGACAGCATTGCCGGTATCGGCCAGAGTCTGGCCGGCAGTCTGGAGGAGAGTCTTTCCGGCAGAAGCGAGAGATCCAACCGTCTCTCCCAGAGCAGTGCCGGCATCTCTCAGTGCCGGTTTTACATCTCCCCAGCTGTCAACGGATCTTGCTGCGTCCACAATGCCTCCGGCAGCGTCTGCAGCTGCTGCAAGATCCGACATGAATGGTTTATTGTTGGCCAGCGCAAGGCCAGCAGAGAGGATCCATGTGGTGCCGTCCGTGAGTCTGGACATGTCCACAGACATCTGTGCCAGACTGATCGGAATGCCGATCTGACCAACGGCAGAATAAACCACGGCATCACTTGATTCCGTGTTGTCGATTCCTCTTGTGATCGACAGAACGCTGGAGCCAGTCATCAGATCTATGTCCATCTTGCAGAAGAGTTTGTTATATCCGATCAGCTTTGCGCTGTCGATTGGCATAACACCATATGGATAAAACTGCAGCTGATACTGACTGTATGGAGCATTGCGGAGCCATTGCAGATTCGGAGCATTATTGATCTGCGGATGAACAGGGATATCAAAAGTCTCATACCGAGTCTGCCTCATTGATGTCCCTTCCAGCCAATATACAGTATTGGTCATATCGATAGACCACCATCCGACAGGAATCACGCCTCCTCTCTGAACCAATGTGGTCGGATCGATGCCAAAGGGAAACCACATGCAGCTTGTCACATACTGGATCGGATTCATCAACATCTTTTGCAGATCGTTGGAGATCGTTGCGTCTGTGATGTTCATCCAGCTGGGCGAGGCATAGAGTTTGCGAACAAATTCCCTCATTCCGGCTCCGGTTAGGACATAGTAAGATGTAACACCAACAGCATTTACATCATTGTTGACTACACCGATAACATAAAATCCCTGCATAATGGATGTCGAATTGATATTGGTGTACCATCTTGAATTTTTGACTGTTGATACTCTCTCCATGCCGGCAAGCGCAGGATATTTGGTATCAATGACATCCGGATCACAGGCTGAGGCGCTCCTGAGAACATATGCTGTCGTTCTACCAATATCTGCTCTGTGCGATGCCAGGACATCGATCTCCAGCGCAGCCTCCCATCTGCCGAGGACCCAGCTCCAGCTCCGGATGAAGTAATAGCGCTTGAAATCCGGAATGCTGCAGTAATTGTAATCGAGAGGATTCTTGAGATTCCCCTGGGAGTCCGTGAAGATGTCAGTGGTAAATATCAGCACCGGAGAGAAAAGGCCGGTCACATCCTTAAGCTCGCAGCTCACACTGAACGTACCGACACCTGCCACAGGCAGCGCTGTCGAGTTGACTTTCTTTGGATTGTTATAAAGATTTACACTGATCATTAGAACACCTCTTTACGAAAACAGGGAGAGCTGTTAACTCTCCCTGTTATGTTGTTTGCCGGATCAGTCGAGAGTGAATACCACAGCATTCTCCGTGAAGCTGTTCCAGTAACGGGCGGTGCTGTGGAAGAACCAGTTGGAATAGCCACCATCCGGATTCCAGATGGTATCGGACCACTCATTGACATTGGTCATGCCACAGGCATCCTCGTCCATGAGGACGGCAAAGATGCCGGTCTTGTTGACTGCAGATCCCTTGGCCACAGTGCCGGCATTGGTACCGGTAAGAACCAGATAGGACGGAGTCACATTGATGGCATCCGGAGTGCCGATCGCCTGCCAGAAGTTGACTGTCTCAACATCCGCATACTGCAGATAGTTGTCATGGAAGGCATCAGCAAGAACCTGAGCCTCCATGTCATAGCGTTCCTGGCCGAGCATGTACATACGCTGCCGATCCGCAGGAGTGTGGCGCATGATAACCTTGCCTGTGATGTTGGCATGGAATTTGCTAGATCTCTCACTCATCATGGCGCTGATCGTGGCGATCCTCGCATACGCAAAGCGCATGAAGCGCTGGTACTGTGCAGCATCACCCTTGATGCCTGCCCAGGT
>Ga0326511_10004216_pt1 | contig 11516 bp, 9 predicted proteins | sample 0_2496_0518_D_FD_203701 | JGI IMG/M metagenome (GOLD analysis project Ga0326511, IMG submission 203701) | Bovine rumen microbial communities from UC Davis, California, United States - 0_2496_0518 | ecosystem: Host-associated > Mammals > Digestive system > Stomach > Rumen | place: USA: California...
CCCTTCTTATATCGTTCCTATATAGTTCTTATATACTTCTTATATCACCTATATAAGAAGTATATGAGAAGTATATGAGAACGATATAAGAACGATATAAGAAATGCCGAATTATGTACCTCTCGGGTAGGTCGGAGGTGGGTGGTATGAGGCAGGTGGCGGGGGGAGAATTATTTTTTTTTCGGTATTGAAAAAAGTTGTATCTTTGCAGCATGAAAAAGATAACCCTAGCATTAGTCCTTGCAGGTTCCATCCTGCTGAGTTCGTGTGACATACTCACACAAGTGGCCTCGCAGTTCAGCAGCGTGGCCAACCTCGCCAACTGCGAATTCGCGCTGAAGAACGTCTCCAACGTCAGCGTTGCGGGCGTCAACGTGAAGAATCTGACCAACGGCAACCTCTCGGCCACCGACATCGTGAAGCTCGTGGCCGCCTACCAGAGCAAGCAGGTGCCGCTGAACCTCGACGTCAACGTCAATGTGAAGAACCCCACCAAAACGCAGGCCGCCATGACGGCGCTGGACTGGATTCTGGCCATCGACGGCTCCGACATGGCCAACGGCGTGTCGAGCAAGAACTACACCATCAAGCCTTCGACGACGACCACCGTGCCGCTGCCCGTGAGCACCGACCTCGGCAAGCTCTTCTCGCAGAAGGGCCTCGACGCGCTGAAGAACTTCGCCTCCAGCTTCACCTCCGAGGGCATCTCCTCCAAGGTGGGCCTCCGCGTGCGTCCCAGCCTCAGCGTCGGCACCACCCAGGTGCCCTTCCCCAACTACATCACCCTGGAGAAGAAGACCGGCACCTCCACCACCACCAACACCACTACCACCCCCACCTCCAATACCAGGAAAGGCAGAATCTGATACATTAACAACCCTAAAAAATAGAGAAACAGGCAGACGGGATTCCATCTGTCTGTTTCTGTTTTCCAAAGGGGCCTCCTAACCCTCGGTGCAGGCCGTCGCCAGGCGGAAGAAGAGCCGGGCGGCGGGTTCGACGAGGGCGTCGGGGAAGTCGTAGTCGGGGTGGTGGAGTTCGGGCTGGTGCTCGCCGCTGCCGATGCCGAACATGGCACCGGGGAACTCAAGCAGATACTCGGCGAAGTCCTCGCTCCAGCGGTTAGGCTCCATCTGATAACGGACACGAAGCGGCACATCCTCTGCCGCTTTTTCTATTGCTTCCACGCAATCGCCGTTGTTCTCGGTGGCGCGGAAAGGTTCGACTAATGTGCGGCTGACTGTCAGTTTGTGGCGGGCGGCAATCTCGTCGACGGCGCTGTTGGCGTCATGTATCAGGCGTTCCATCTCGTCGTTGGTGAAGGCACGGAGGGTGAACATCACCTCGCCGTGTCCCGCTGAAGTACCGAAAGCCGGCTGCCCGATGTGGACACATATCAAGGTACTCTGACGGAATTCTCCATCCCGTCCATTAAATCCGTTGAACCTATTGATAATCTCAGCGATAGCCATCCCCGGATTGATGCCCAATTCGGGTGTCGAAGCATGTGTCTCGCGACCGTCGAGGTGGTAGACCACACCCGTGGAGGCGGCGGCGAAAGTCCTCGGACAGAGCACCACGGTACCGAGTGGATAGCCAGGGAGGTTGTGCAGGCCGTAGAAGCGCACAATGTTGTACTGCTGCAGGATGCCACTCTCGAGCACGGCGCGCGATCCGGTGCCGGTCTCCTCGGCGGGTTGAAAAAGCAACAGGATGTTGCTTTTAGTGTTCAGCGCTAAGTGTTCAGTGTTTAGTTTGGCGGTGTCAACAAGTTCGGCCAGGCGGAGAAGGATGGTGGTGTGGCCATCGTGGCCGCAGCGGTGACCGATGGGCAGGGCGTCGGTGTCGGCGCGGAAGGCGATGGTGGGCGCCGTCGGGTCCTTTCCCCAGACGGCGATGACGCCGTAGCCGCCGACGTTGGTGTAGACCTTGTCGGGATGGAGGCCCTGCAGGTGACGGACAATCATATCGTGTGCAAACTGCTCGTTGCCGGCGGTCTGCGGGTGCTCGTGGAGCTGATGGCGTATTTCATTGTAATCAATCATAGTTTCATAATCTGTTCGCGGAAGAAGTCGCCGCGGTGTTCGAAGTTCTTGAAGGCGTCGTAGCTTGCCGCCGCCGGCGAGAGGAGTACTACCCCACCCTGCGGCGTGTGGGCGGCGCACCAGGGGACGATTTTGGTGTAGTCGTCCTCGGTTAAAATTGAAAATTGAAAATTGGAAATTGAAAGTTCTTCGCGAATCCTTCTGCCTGCTTTTCCTACAAAAACGACATTCTTCAAGGGCGTATCCTTCAGGAAGGCAACCAGCGGACTGTAGTCGATGCCGCGGTCGAAGCCGCCGAGGATGAGGGTGTCGACACGGCCGAGGGCTCGCACGGCGGCGATGGCGGCCTCGGGGATGGTGGAGATGCTGTCGTCGTACCAGGTGATGCCACGCACCTCGCCGATGCGCTCCATGCGGTGGCGGAGGCCTTTGAAAGTGGAGAGCGGAGAGTGGAGAGTGGAGAGCGGCTGGCGTAGGACGAGGGAGGCCACACGGCAGGCCACGAGGGCGTTGCTGCGGTTGTGGTCGCCGCTGAGGGGGCAGGCGTCGAGGAGCTGGCGCTCTTCGGCGGTGAGGTCGTGGAGGCTGTAGGGGTGGAGAGTGGTGAGTGGAGAGTGGTGAGTGATGAGTGATGAGTGGGCGACGAGGTCGCGCAGCTCGTCGTTGTCGGTGCAGTAGAAGAAGTGGTCGCCCTCCTGCTGGCGCAGGGCTATCTGGAACTTGGCCATTTTGTAGCCGAGGTAGTTCTCGTAGTGGTCGAGGTGTTCCTGGAAGAGGTTGAGCAGCACGGCGATATGGGGTCCGCGATGGATGTTCTCCAGCTGGTGGCAGCTGAGTTCGGCCACGACGAGGGAGCCTTCATGGAGGTCGTCGAGGATGTCGAAGAGGGGGATGCCGATGTTGCCGGCCAGGATGGAGCCCGGCAGCAGGTGGTGGATAAGGCTGGCGGTGGTGGACTTGCCCTTGGTGCCGGTGACGCCGATGGTGAGGTCGCCGTAGACCTGGAGGAAGAGGTCGGTGAGGGAGGTTAAATGGAAAGTGGAAAGTGGAAAGTGGAAAGTGGGGATGCCGGGGGACTTGATGACGAGGTCGAAAGGCCAGTCGTCGTGCCATTGGTCGGCGGTGTCCTTCCACCTCCCCTTTTCCACCTGCGTGGCGATGGTGACGGGTGCCGCGGGCAGGAGTTTCTTGATCAGGTTCTCGGCGCTCTTGCCTTCGCGGCCGTAGCCGGCGACGAGTATGCGGCGGCCCTGGAGGAGGGCTTTCAGTTGTTCTTCTCTGTACATGCTTGCTGAAGGATTTGGCGTTCTTCTTCTGTGAGGTTGCCGATGGGAGAGATATGCTCCAGGTTTATTATCTGCCGGTGGGACGCCGGCGTTCCATCATATTCCAGGAGTTTGGGGCGACGGTCTTTGTACCAGCGTTCGACGGCCATCTGGAGGGCTTGGCGCACCTCGCTGACGGTGCCCACGCACTCGAAGGGCTTGGTCTCGGCCAGGCCGAGGAGCTGGCGGAACTCGAGGTCGAGCGTTGTGTCGTCGAGCATCGACTTGCCGAAGATGGCGTTGAGGCGCTCCGGCGCTATGAAGGGCGAAAGGATGATGTAGGCAAAGAGGCACTTGGCGCAGTGGCCGCACCAGATGTCCTCCTTGCTGCCGACGTTGCAGGAGCGGAAGACGTCGTGGTAGGCCGTGAAACGGCTGAAAAGCATGGCTATCTGCAGCTCGGAGAGCGGACGCAGGAAGGAAAAGTAGTTGAATGCGTTAGTGTGTGTATAGGCACGGAAGTCGTCCTCGAACTCGAGGCTCTTGCTGTATTGGTGGTTGACATAGCTGCCTTTCACGGTGCTCTCATTGGCGGAACTCTCGTTGCTGAGGGCCACATTGGGGATGCCGCTGAGGGCGGAGGCCAGGCGGGTGTAGAAGGCCAGCATGGCGCTGAAGGGGGTGTGACCGTTGAGGTAGCCTTTGGCGTTGAGGTCCAGGAGCATGGGGTCAATCTTGCGGCGGATGACGAGCACCTCCTCCAGGGGGAATCCCGCCACTCGGGCACACTCGCGCGTGGCGCCGCGGGGGTTCATAATCAACGGCCGGATGGTCTTGCCCGCACGGCGCAGCAGTTCGAGCGTCACCACGCTGTCTTTGCCGCCGCCGATGGGGACGAGATAGGCAGTGGAGAGTGGAGAGTGGAGAGTGGAGAGTGGAGAGTGGAGAGTGGAGAACGGGCTGCCGCCGGTCTGACTGGTTTTGTTCTCCGTTCTCCGTTCTCCGTTCTCCACTCTCCGCTCTCCGTTCTCCACTCTCCGTTCTCCGTTCTCCACTCTCCACTCTCCGTTCTCCACACTCCACTCTCCACTCTCCACTCTCAGAAAAGCTTCGGGGCTTTCCGAGATGCCATTGGTATAGAAGAACTCGCCGAGGCCGTTCCAGTAGAGCTTGCGCCAGAAGGCCGTCTGTTCGTCGGTGAGTGCACCGCAGAGCACCTTGACCGTTGGCGGACAGGCACATTTCCAGTAGCTTATCAATTCTATCATGCCGATGTCGAACACCATGCGGTCCAGCACCTGGGCTGGAACATCGCAGGAAAGGAAGGGGCGTGCCTCGAAGAAGGCCTCGGGGTGGAACACCACATCGCCCATGCGGAAGTCGAACCACAGACGCAGTCCCTCGGCCGTCCACTCGTGGTGGAAGGCCTCGTAGAGAAACTCGGGATAGCGCTCCCGCAACTCGGCGTATTTTGTACTATTGTTATTCATATTGCTATATAACTACATTCGGCGTAAAATATTGTATCCATGCCGTACTAAATATTTTTCACCTCCGATACAATAAAAGGGACCGGGCTCCGTTATGGAACAAGTAACAAAAAAAACATACAGAAAAATGACCGATTTTATACTCCTCGACATCGCCAACGGCTGGAAGACCGGCATCATGATTGTGCTGATGATAGTGGTGTTCTACCTCTTCCTCATCCGTCCGCAAAGCCAGAAAGCCAAGAAAGAAAAAGAATACCGCGACGGCCTGCAGAAGGGCGACCGCGTGATGACCGCCGGCGGCATCCACGTCAGTTTCGTCAGCCGCGACGGCGCATGGGCCATCGTCGAAGCCGCCCCCGGTGCCCGCATGAAAGTGCAGATTGGCACCCTGCAGCCCATCCCCGAAAAGAAACAATAACAAGAGCGCAGGCTCACGACCTACGTTCCTGTTAAGATTATTTAACACCAAAAACTCCGAAAACCCACGCGGTTTTCGGAGTTTTTTTTGTATCTTTGCACCGCTTTTTTTGCTCAAAAAAAGAGCAGAAACGGCAGACTAAATACTGTTATACAATAGTTTAAACAGAAAATGGCAACAGAAGAAACAAGGGAAAAGATAGTGGAAACGGCGTTGCAGATGTTCAACAGCCGCGGCTGCCGGGGGGTGACGATGGACGACATCGCCCAGGCCCTCCACATGTCGAAACGCACCCTCTACGAGACCTTCGCCAACAAGGAGGAGCTGCTCACCGAGTGCCTGATGCTGGTGCAGGAGCGCACCAACGAACGCCACCGCAAGGCCCACAGCCAGGTGGACGAGCCGTTGCTGGTGGCCATGTACATGCTGCGCACCAACGCCATGTTCATCCACAAATATCGCCGTATCATCGAGGAGACAGAACGCTACTACCCCGAAATCCACGACCGCTTCTTCCGTGTGCACACAGGCGGTCTGCGGACCCTGATGGAGCACGGCATGGAATATGTGCGCAGCCACAACTACCTGAGGGCCGATGCCGATGTCGATGTGGCCATCGACTTCTTCTGCAACCTCATCCAGCAGCAGCGCATCTCCGAGGTGCCCGACCGCGAGGAGTATGCACGGAGAATCAACGAGATATGCTTCACTTACCTGCGCGGACTGATGACCACCGAGACCCTCATGCGCTACGACAACCATGTGGACCGCTTCGCCGAGGTCATAAAGAAACTGGATGCCGACAACTAATATCTAAAGAAAACAAAATAAAAAAAAATAACAACAGATGAAACTTAAAAGACTGACATTAGCCATTGTGCTGGCAGGCATGGGGCTCACAGCCACGGCGCAGCAGACGCTGCGGCTGTCGCTCGCCGAGGCCCAGCAGTATGCCGTCGAGCACAACCAGACCATGAAGAACGCCGACCTGGAGGTGAAGAAAGCCGAGATGGAGCGCTGGAAGACGCTGTCCTCCATGCTGCCGTCGGTGAAGGCCAACTTCGACTACCAGAACATGCTTGGCTACGAGATGGAGATGCACATGGGCGGCAGCAGCGGTCCTGCCATCAAAATCCCGCTCAACCCCAACGGAACCTTTGGCATCAACGCCTCTGTGGCCCTGACGGGTGCACAGATTGTGGGCACAATGCTTCAAAACCTGGCCATCGAGATGACCGACATCTCGCGCCAGCAGACCGTGCAACAGACCCGATCGCAGGTGAAGAACGTCTACGTCTCCATCCTCGTCATGGAGGAAACCGTGGGCCTGCTGGACTCCAGCCTGGCCAACCTTGAGCGCCTCGCCGCCACCAGCCAGGCCAGCGTCGACGTGGGCGCCGCCGAGCAGGTGGACGCCGACAAACTGCAGGTGCAGGTTGCCACCATGAAGAGCAGCATCAACAGCACCAAACGCTCGCTCCAGATGCTGCGCAACTCGCTGCTGCTCCAACTGGGTGCCGACGTAACCAGCAATGTCGAACTCACCACCCCCGTGGACGACATCCTCAATGTCGAGAGCGCCGCCTCCATCCTCAACGAGCCTTTCCATATCGAAAACAACTACAACTACCAGCTCCTGGCCAAGAACGAGGAACTGGCCACCCGCCAGGTCAACATGGCATGGATGGACTTCCTGCCCACCGTAGCCCTCTTCTATCAGTACAGCGGCAAGACCTACTTCGGCGAGGACGAAGGCATGAACATGACGCCCCCCAACATGATCGGCGCCAGCATCAGCCTGCCGCTCCTGACCACCGGCACCCGCTACGCCTCCATCAAGAGCGCCAAGATTGCCCAGCAGGAAACCGCCAACAGCCGCCGCCAGGCCGAGGACGGTCTGCGCGTGCAATACAACCAGCTGCGCTACGACCTCGCCTCCACCCTCGAGACCTACGACATCCAGCGTCGCAACCTCGACGTCACACAGCGCGTTTTTGCCAACGTCACGGAGAAATACAACTACGGCCGCGCCTCGAGCCTCGAGGTCACCACGGCTTCCACCGACATCATCTCCGCCCAGAGCAACTACATCCAGGCCGTCATGAGCGTCATCAGCGCCCAGGTGGCCCTCGAAGACCTGCTCAACGCCAACAGCCAGAATTAAAATCCATCAACGAATAAAATAATAAGTACAATGAATAGATACCTCAAAATTGCGACCGTCGTCCTCGCCACACTCTCCCTCGTGGCCTGCGGCGGCAAGGGTGGCGACAATGCTGCCACCACCACCAAGAAAGAAGCCGAAAAAGTGAAAGTGCAGGTCCTCCAGAGCGAGCGCATCGCCAAGAGCCTCGAACTCTCCTCCACCCTCGAGGGCTACGAGACCATGAACATCGCCCCCTCCGTCACCGGCCACATCGAGCACATCTACGTCGAAGTGGGCAGCCGCGTGCAGAAGGGCTCCATGCTCGTCCGCATGGACCAGACCCAGCTCAACACCACCCGCATCAACCTCGCCTCCACCAAGACCGAGCTCGACCGCGTCACCGCTCTCAAGGCCTCCGGCTCCGTCAGCGAGCAGGTCTACGACCAGACCAAGGCCGGCTACGACCAGCTGGTGGAAAGCGAGCGTTTCCTCGACCAGAACACCTTCGTCAAAGCCCAGTTTGCCGGCGTCATCAGCGCCAAGAACTACGAGGACGGCGAGATGTATGCCGGCCAGCCCATCCTCACGCTGACCCAGATCTCCCGCCTCAAGGCCATCATCAACATCCCCGAGACCTACTTTCCCCTCGTCCGTCAGGGCATGAAGGTCGACATCGCCAGCGACATCTACCCCGACCAGACCTTCCCCGCCACCATCGAGATTGTCTACCCCACCATCGACCCCGCCAGCCACACCTTCCAGGCCAAACTCAACATCCCCAACAGCGCTGAGAAAATCCGTCCCGGCATGTACGTCCGCGCCACCCTGGCCATCGGCGAAATCGACGCCATCGTCGTCCCCTACCAGAGCGTGCTGAAGCTCACCGGCAGCAATGACCGTTATGTCTTCGTGGCCGACGGCAACACCGCCCGCCGCGTGGCCGTCACCATGGGCCAGCGCTTCGACGACCGCATCGAAATCATCCCCGTCGAACCCGGCGCCATCAAAGCCGGCGACCGCCTCGTAGTCACCGGCCAAGCCCGCCTCGTCGACGGCGACAACCTGGAAATTGTGGAAAATTAAAAATTAATAATTAAAAATTAAAACAGCAGAAAAACAACCGGAACATGGCTAACAACACACTGAAAGACAAAAGTCTCCTGTTTGCTGTACGATGCGTGAACCTGTACAAGCTGGTTTGTGACGAACGTAAAGAATTCGTCCTGAGCAAACAGATGCTCCGCAGCGGTACAAGCATCGGGGCAAATATCAGTGAAGCCCTATGTGCCGAAAGCAACAAAGATTTCATCCACAAACTACATATTGCATACAAGGAAGCGAACGAAACACAGTATTGGTTCGAGGTCATGCTGAAATCAAATCTGATTAATGATATAGAATATACATCAATCAACAATGATCTCGCCGAACTCTTAGCCCTCCTTACGTCCATTATAAAAACCTCAAAGAAAAAACAATTATCAGACCAAATTTAATTGTTATCTTATAATTGTTAATTATTAATTTTTAATTATTAATTAGACAACATGGCAATCTATAAAACCGCAATCAACAAGCCCATCACGACCGGCCTTATCTTCGTGGCCGTCATCGTGCTCGGCCTCTTCTCGCTGACGCGGCTGCCCATCGACCAGATGCCCGAGATGGACCCGCCCTACGTCACCGTTATGACCACCTACGCCGGCGCCAACGCCAGCGACATCGAGACCAACATTACCAAGCTGGTCGAAAACTCCCTCAACTCCGTCGACGGCCTGAAGAACATCACCTCCAACAGCCGCGACAACATCTCCGTCGTCACCCTCGAGTTCGAATGGGGCGCCGACATCGACGAGGCGCTCAACGACATTCGCTCCTACGTCGACCTCCTCTTCGACAACCTCCCCGACGGCGTCTCCCGTCCCATGATTCTCAAGCTCAACTCCTCGGCCATGCCCATCATGGTCTACGGCTTCACCGCCAAGGAGAGCTATTCCGGTCTCGACCGCATCCTCGAGGACAACGTCGTCAACGAACTCAACCGCATCGACGGCATCGGCAACATCACCGTCTCCGGCGCCCCGGAGCGCTATGTCTACATCGACCTCGACCCCAAACAGCTCGACGCCTACGGCATCTCCCTCGAGCAGGTCGGACAGGCCATCTCGGCCAACAACCTCGACCTCGCCTCCGGCACCGTCAAGATGGGCAAGGAGCAGTACCAGATGCGCGTCAAGGGCGAATACGTCGAAAGCTCCGAGATAGCCGACATCGCCGTCACCACCACCTACTCCGGCCGCCAGGTCTTCGTCCGCGACCTCGCCACCGTGCGCGACACCATCAAGGACCTCTCCCTCGACGAGAAAATCAACCGCCACGACGGCGCCCGCATCATCATCTCCAAGCAGACCGGCGCCAACACCGTGCAGATCGCCCGCGAGGTGAAAGCCGAGATGGAACGCATCCAGAAGACCCTGCCCCCCGACATCGAGACCACCCTCATCCGCGACGGCTCGTCCGACATCGTCAACGCCATCAACGGCCTCACCGAGTCCATCTTCTACGCCCTGCTCTTCGTGGTCCTCGTGGTGCTCGTCTTCCTCGGCAACTGGCGCGCCACCGTCATCATCTCCCTCACCATTCCCATCTCCCTCGTCACCTCCTTCATCTACCTCCTCCTCGCCGACTCCTCGCTCAACATCATCTCCCTGGCCTCCCTCACCGTGGCCATCGGTATGGTGGTCGACGACGCCATCGTGGTCTTGGAGAACATCTCCAAGCACATCGACCGCGGCGAGAACCCCCGCGAGGCCGCCATCTGCGCCACCAACGAGGTCTGGACCTCCGTCATCGCCACCACCCTGGTCCTTGTGGCCGTCTTCGTGCCCCTGACCATGCTGCCCGGAATGATGGGTATCTTCATGAAGGAGATGGGCTGGATCATCACCATCGTGGTCTGCGTCTCCACCACCGCCGCCATCACCCTCATCCCCATGCTCTCCTCCAAGATGCTCAAGGAGCGCCCCTTCTTCTTCAAGAAGGAGGACGAGGAAGCCTACAACCGCAAGAAGGAGCGCAGCTTCTACAACCGCACCGTCATCCGGGCCTTCAATGCCATCGACGGCGCCTATGCCAACCTCCTGCGCTGGTGCCTGCGCCACAAACGCGTCACCCTCCTCATCGCCCTCGCCTTCTTCGTGGTCACCCTCATACCCCTCTTCACTGGCTCCATCGGCATGGACTTCATGAAGGAGCAGGACAACGGCCAGATCTCCATCACCGCTGAGCTGCAGCGCGGCACACGCATCGAGGAAACCCTCAAGACCGCCCGCCAGATGGAGGACGACGTCTACCGCATCCTCGGCGACGAGGTCATCGTGGTCTCCACCACCGCCGGCTCCAACGACGACGCCGGTTTCGCCGCCCTCTTCAACTCCACCACCAACAACAAGATCTCCATGAACATCCGCACCACCAAGAAGTACGACCGCGACATCACCATCTTCCAGATGCAGGAACAGCTGCGCCAGTGCTTCGCCGAATACCCCGAGCTGGTCACCTACCAGGTCAACCAGGGCGGCATGGGAATGGGCGGCCAGAACTCCCTCTCGGTCGAAATCTACGGCTACGACTTCGACATCACCACCAACTTCACCCAGCAGCTCAAGAAGCGCGTCGAGCAGAACGTCCCCGGCGCCCGCGACACCAAGGTCAGCCGCGACGAGGACCGCGCCGAGCTCAAGATCACCTTCGACAAGCAGAAACTGGCCCTCCACGGCCTCAACGGCTCCACCGTGGCCCTCTACGTCCGCAACCGCGTCAACGGCATGTCCGCCGGCTTCCTCAAGGAGGACGGCGAGGAGTACAACATCGTGGTACGCCTCCGCGAGGAGTACCGCTCCTCCATCTCCGACATCGAGCAGCTCTCCATCCCCACCCCCACGGGCAAAATCATCAAGCTCGAGGAACTGGCCAAGGTCGAGGAGTACTGGTGCCCGCCCACCATCGAGCGCAAGAACCGCCAGCGCTATCTCACCCTCACCGTCATGCCCTACAACACCTCGCTGCAGGAGCTGGCACAGAGCGTGCAGCATGAACTCGACCAGATGGAGATACCCTCCGACGTCCACGTCGCCCTCGCCGGCAACT
>Ga0326511_10004217_pt1 | contig 11513 bp, 17 predicted proteins | sample 0_2496_0518_D_FD_203701 | JGI IMG/M metagenome (GOLD analysis project Ga0326511, IMG submission 203701) | Bovine rumen microbial communities from UC Davis, California, United States - 0_2496_0518 | ecosystem: Host-associated > Mammals > Digestive system > Stomach > Rumen | place: USA...
GCATATCTTCTCTTGGAGAATCTGCTCTGATATACTTTCGCTGATAATCATACAATTCGTATGTAATCTCCGGATCGTGTGCGGCATAGAGATATGCAACATTTAAAGGTATCATGGTAAATGGTATTCCAGAAAACAACTCTTCAAATGTAAATGCATCTTCTTTTCCATCGAGAACATATTTCTGATGGAGCTTCTTTAATGCATTACTTTCCTCATTCTCATTGAGAAGTTTTTGTGCTAAATAACAATCCCATGTACAATAAATATCTGATAGGCCTATACCGTGTCTAAGCACTCTTATATCGAAGGAAGCGTTGAACATGATAATTTGTACCTTTTCATCTAAAAACCGCTGAAATTCGCTTTTAACGATGTTAGGTGATAGCTGATTCGGTACTGTCATATTCGTTATGTAGCTTACATGATTTAATGGAATGTATGCAGACGGTTGATTTGGAGAATATACACATACTCCTGCTATTGTATCAAGCATAGGATCAAGACCAGTTGTTTCTGTATCTATTGATATTACTCCACACTCAATAACATTATCAACGAAAGTATGTAATTCTTCCTCACTCTGAATCAATCTGTATATGTTTTTGTATTTTCCTAAATGCTTATCGACCATAGATTGTATAGTCGCAATTCTTCCGAAAACTCCACCCCCACCTTTTACAGTGGGGGTTGCTGTTCTCATTTTTGAGTTAGCCTTTTGCGCTATTTTCTTATCAGTCGATTTTCCGGTTTTCCTTGAGAAATCACCAAACAATGACTTTACAACAGGCATAAGCTATCTCCTTAAAATTCTTCGTCAACTCTTCTACTTCTTGCCGGAGTTCTTCTTACTTCTCCTGCACCTTCTTCTCTCCGAGAAGAGCGTCTGATAGGAATATCATCGTTGCTATCTTTATTAGGAAACTCACCATTATCAAGATAGTATTCCATATCTTCTGCTGTCGCATCAACAATAATGCCACCAAGAATCTTAGGCATATCATAATCTTCTACACGCTTATCATCTGCCGGCTCATCAGTTCGATAGATATTATAAGTTGTGCTTGTTTCCTTCGGTTTACCGTTCCGCTCAATCTCAAAAATCTGAGACACAATGGGATTTCTCCCATACCGAGAACATACACTTGAAATCTGAGAGAAGAATTTACTTCCTCTTTCCCAAACTTGCGACTGCTGTGCATCTTCATTGTAGAGAGGAATAAATACCTTTGCCTGTGACTTGTTACCGCTTTTGCAGAGAGGACACATATCAATAGGATCACGATACGTTCTGAGACAATTCACATATCTGAACTTATCTCCAATCTCTACCCTATGACACGAGTATCCCTCAATGTCATCCGCATTGTTATACAAAAATCGTACAACTGCGGTGTCCCTGTCGTTAACCAACTTAAAGAACCCTGTCTTGCTACTTCCTGCGGACTGATAATGTTCAGCCTCATCAAATGAAAACTTTGCCATAATCGTTTTCTCCTTTCTTTCGTTTTTTCGTTTTATGGCTATATATAGAAGTTGCTATTTGCAACTGTCTATTCTATCCTTTTCAAGTTGCAACAGAAATGCAAACCACAAAAAGCTACACGCACTAATAGTTATCTGCCAAATAGCAATAACGCCTGACAATGAACCAAACTCTACCGCTCCGAGAGATCCTGACGTAAGGATTGCAAAAAGCACAACTGCAACTCGATATAACATGACTTTACGTTTCATTTTCTTAATCACAACAATTCTCCTTTCTTAGACACTATATGTCTACTTAAACATTATACTACCATGTTATATTGTAGTCAATACTTTTTTGAGTAAATGACTTGCTTTTCTTTGGACTTTGCGTATATACTCTCTACCTTGCACATGTCATCTAACTCCCAACCAGTAAGCAAATATATCTTATCACATTTAGCCACAACATCTAATCGCATGTCGATTTCGTCTCCCATAGTAAACTCATCAAGTGGCTTTGTCTTTCGTATTTCGTCCAGAATGTCAAACAATGACACAACATTATGATCCTGATATAATCGTACACTTTTAGTCAAATACTCTTTTGCCTGCTCAAATTGACTGCGATAATGCTCAAAATTTGTAACATCAATTCTTCCGCTTAGATAAATCATTCTTTAATCTCCTTTCTAAATTCTTTACCAAATCTGTGTCCTCGAAACTTAAAGACCTAACTTGTCTGTCTCTTTGGTTAATCGTGGAACCGCCGAGAAAATAATCAACATGGTCAACGAGATTAGGGGAAAGATTGAGTACCTTCGTTGACGGATGATATTGCTCCATCCAAATTCTCCATATTGTATCATCATATTTGTTTTTCTTCGTCCACTGGTCATACTGATGGTCACGCCATACATAGGTATTAAACCACTGAACATACTCACGGATAATATATGTTGGTATTCTGATACATGGAAATGAATACCACATACGCAAACCGTTTGATTCTCCCGGTAGCCACCCTTTCGCTTTATCATAAAAAGAGCTAAATCCGCACACTAAACCATCGTCAAACTTTTCCGTTCTTTCTTTAAAATCTCGACATATGATAACATCATCTTGTAAATGCCACACACCATTTACATCCATCTTAGATGCTGTCTCAAAACTCTTTATACAGGATTTCAAACAACCTTCTCGCTCGGTATCAAGATATAGCGTTATACTTGTCTTATCAATTCCTTGTGCTATCATAGATGGCATAAGATATTTTTCAACATACCAAAGTCTGTCCAAACAAACATGTATCATATAATGCGTCAATCCTTTATCCCCCTAAACTTTTTAACATCCTCTGGAGTATCTATATCGCATGTATAATCATTGATTACAGTATAATTCGTGTAATCTATCTTATTCAATTCTGTACCTTTAACTACTTGCCAAAATTCCCATGCTATCGGCTCTCTTCTAAATTTCCTCAATCTATGCAAGTATCTGCAATCGGTTTGTGCCTGTTTTAAGTGTGTTGTGTTAACGACCTTAAAGGCAAATGGCTCTGCATACGGTTTAATGTAATTCTTTGCGAATGGCGGTGCGCTTGCAAAAAACTCTATATCGTCCGTCTCTGTCTCAACTATTGTCCTAATTGCTTCGGGAGAAAATACTACATCCCCCATGAGATATGTAGTAGGCTCATTTGTGGGATAAAAAGCATCACACCAATCACCAGTAGATATTCCCGGTCGGGGTACTGTCCAATCATTCTTATCATGCCACAATACTTTAATAGTAATACTTTCACAGTAATTCTTGATTATGTCATTGTTAGTTGATACATAAATATCCCTGTAATCAACACCACAATAACACAGCAATCTGAATGTCCTTGCTATAAGTGATTCGCCGTTAATCTTTGTTAAATGTCTCGGTGTATTCCATTTTTCATATCTACCGCCACACATAATTATATATTTACAATTAGTCATTCTCATACCTCCTACTATATAATCAATATACCACCATGACAATCTATATCGTCTTTATCTGTTTGCTTAACATCAGTAGGCTTACTTACATCATCATAAGAATAGACATAAACAACAAGTGTCTTATCCTCAATTTTCTCCAACTCCGCAATTAAATCTGCTACTGTAAGTGAATGTGGCATCACAGCACCTCCCAGTCCTTAATATTCTTAATATCGTTAAATCGCTTTGCTTTACCTAAATCGCCAACATCTTTAATGTCAGATGGAAAATCTATTTCGGTTATCAATTTGTTAGGCACATTCTTTCTTATCTTCTCTTTTGCTAATCTTCCAGCTTCATCATTATCTGTTGCAAGAATAAAGTGTCTTGCTGGAATATCTGCTAACTGTTTATATTGCAACTCGCTACCAGTTCCATTCATAGCGACTGCATTAAATCCATATTCACATAATAACAGACAGTCTATCATGGATTCTGTGATAAACACATCACTATTCTTTGTTATCTGATTTTGATATAGCTCATACAATCCATAGATAGGTTTCTCTACACCTTTTGGATAATTGAAGTGTTTATACTTCACGCTTCGTCTTGCTATAAACAGAGTGTGCTTATATATGTCTCTTACTGGAAATGTTATGCTGTCAGTCGCTTTGTCGTATCCTATATCAAATCGCTCAATGACTGCCTCATTCAAGCCACGCTCAAACATATATGGATGATAATACCTATATTTGTCTAACTCTTCCTCACTCACCCATTGAGGTTTACCACTATCACTATTGTCCACCATACTATTCTTAGCGGAAGTGTTATTACGTTCCAAATCAATCTCAACATCTTTTCTCTCCTCTATCTGTACTGTGCCGAAGTTCTTTAATAACCACTTACGTCCATACTGACCAAATAAATCGTTACTTCCGAAAACAAAACTAATAAGCTCAGGCAGTGTGTGTACTTCATGACATGCAAAACAATGACACATTCCATCTGACTTTCTAATACCCATAGAAGGTCTGCGCTCTTGCCCATTACCATGATATGGACACTGTACCATTATGTCTCCTGCGCTGTCTTTTGTTTTCTGTAAATAAGGAAGTTCATTCTGTTTGAGTTGTATTTTTAATTCGTCCAGTATCTCATATATATCTGCATTGATATAAAGGTCTCCTATATTCATCCGCTATCTCCTTAGAATACATCTTCTTTCTCAACTATCTTCCGCTTCTCTTTCTTTGTATCAGAACTACTAATACTACTTCCAGACATAGGTATAAACTCACCGATATTAGGAGACCACTGATATTGTATCTTATCTCCTACTCTGCCGTTTCTCTGCTTTTTAACTTGCATTATCAATGCTCCATCTGCACTCTGTCTAATAGACAACACTTTACTTGCATTATGAGATATTCCATCGCTGTCTCTAATACTTTCAAGCTCTGGCATATCATCACTTTCCTTGTCAACGACACCACTTCTGTTAGCTTGAACAACAACAAGAATAGGAATACCTAATTCAACACTAAGCGCCATCAAATCCTCACTTATATTTGTAAGGGATGTAGTCTTATTATCGCCACGCTTATAACGCTCATCTGAAAGATATGTTATTCCATCAACTGCTATTACATCAAGTTTATATTTTTGTATCCAATTTTTCAATTTAGATACTGTTATCTGTCTATTAAAATCTCCCGGTGTAGCTACCATAAACTTATTCGTATGCTTTTTAAGATTATCAATATAAGCTCTGTATTTATCAACATCAAAAGATTTATTTCCCCACATTAAGTCATTGTTATTGAAATTCTGATACAGGGTGTCGAACCTATATCCTATACTTGATTCTCCCATTTCTGGACTGATGTAACCTACGTTAAACCCTATTTCCCATATATGAGAACATATCTTTTCAAGTATCCACGATTTGCCTTGGTTTGTTCTTGCATATATAACAAAAAGTTCCTCACCTCTCTGAATACCATGTATTGAATCATCAAGCTCAGGAAAACCGCTTGTAAAAAACCACTTATCTTGATTATCTCGGCGCTCAATAAACTCATTAAGTCGTTTTTCTGCCTGTGCTATAATATCTGTGCCACCTAAAGAATAATTTGGTTTTAATTCTGCCATAGAGTGTATCATGTACTCGGCGGCGGCATTCGCATCTGTCTTTAGCAACTTGGCTATATTCTGCACAATTGGAACAGACTTATAATACAGATACTCCTCACGAACCGTATCTATTAAGTATGTATCGGATTCAGTTATTTCAACAAATTCAAAATCGGGAAATTTAGAAAGAAATGTAGCTTTATCAGGAACATTACCATAATGTCTATAATGTTCTTCGATGAATTTATATTCGTCCTCATATTCGAGAAAATAATCGACTGTTAACTGGTTATTTTCAATAATGGAATAATCATGGGTCTGTAATACCTTGTTCAGGATCTGCATAGCCACCATATTATCTCATATCCTTTCCTTTTAATTCTACTATCTCGCTTGTATAGTAAATTCTGCTTGCTAATCGTGTTCCCATTATATTTGCAAATTCATCCACAGTTGTCTGATTAGAAGTAAAGATATTTGATTTCTCGGCAAGTATTCTGCTATCTATAATCGTAAACAACTGTGTGTAATCATATTGAGATATACCATTCACAGCTATATCATCCCATATAACAAGGTCTACTGTTTCAAGATTATCCTTAAATGTTTTTGAAACTGGGTTATTAAAATCCTTTAGCTTTAACAACAAAGATGGAGTGCTGACAAACATACCTTTTAGGTTTTCGTAATTACCAACAGCAGTATGATGGAAGTATGTGTGCAACATCTTAATAGCCCAACTGGTTTTACCGTTACCAGTCCACTTACTACACAGATACAGATTCTTTCCGCTCTGCACAAAATCTACTATGTTCTTTCGTATATCAGCTAACCGCTGATATGCTCTCTTATCACCACTATTGCCATCGGTTAAATATAACGTGATAGGTCTTTGCTTTGCCTCAGGCAAACCACTATGCTCCATTTGCCACTTCATCTGAACATATGTGGTACACCTATCACAATCCTCATCACAGGAGTTAATATACCAACACTTAGAATTTCTCTCCATTTTTTATACGCTCCTTGTCACTTGCTTTGTCATTCATGCCACCATATAACTTTTCTATATCGTGCGTAGTATTCCCTGTTTTTCTCCTGTTGTCTGTCTTTAGTTCATAAAATCCATTATAACCTAATTTGAGCGTCTGTTCTACTATCTTTATCTGCATATTAACATCAGATGATAAATCTGATAAAACATTTAGCTTTCCCTTAAAATTGTTTGCGTAGAATGGTTTGCCACTTTCTCTACTGTTTTCTGTAAATAGTTTATAACATTCCATTAGTTTCTGTCTTAACTCGCCATTTGTTGTATATTCATTAACCATATCCAAGCATTTTTGAAACTGATTCTTTTTCTTAGGCTTATCATCACTAAATGTAGTGCTCTGTACTATATCTTTAGATATAGTGTTTTTATTTATATTTTTATTTATATTATTGAGTAAAGTTTCTTTACCACCCCCGTAAAGTTTCTTTACCACCCCCATATTAACGTAGTACATATCAGGACGAGTAAAATCACCTTCCTCTTTAATCAAAAGCTCAGATTCTATAAGCGATTTTAATGCTTTGTCTACTGTTGGCAAAGATATGTTAAATGTCTCTGCTATGTATTTTCTTCCACCACAAAAACTTGAATAATTGTCTTGACTAAATCCATAGATTAAGGCAAATATAAGAAGTTCATTTCCCTTTAAATTTAATTCGTTGCACATCCAACCTTGTATTACAATAAAATTCTGCGATTTCATAGCGTATCCTTTCTTTGTTAAGAAAAAATCGGTTAATACAAACGTGTGACGGCACGAATGTATTAACCGATTTTGGTCAGCGGAATATAAGGTATTGCGTGAAGCACCGTCATACTCCACCAACCTATTTAAAAAGGTATGAACACAAAAACATACTACTATAATATATACGATATGTCAACTACTTTTAGCGTCTTGCGTTCTCTCTGATTTCCGAAATTTGATTATAAATTTCATCGTTACAATCATCCCATAGTTTCTGCCGTTCGTTATTCAATACGGTTTCATCAACTGCTTCCTCAGGATCATAAGTGATTGTTCTTTCTTCACTGTATTCCACAGTAAAATAATTGTCTCTGATTTTTACACTTGCTCTACTTGTTGCCCTAATTGCGGTTGTCTGTACTTTCATTCTTCTTCCTCCTTGACTTTAGACACTCTCAGCGTAACAACTTCCTTTGTTTTTCTGCATTTAGCAATAATATCAATGGCTTCTTGTGGAAGTAGCTTGTTATAAATCGCATCTTCAAGAGCTGGAATATGAACATACTCTTTAACACGGATAATACCAAGGTCATACATACTTTCGATTTCGGACAATTTAGCGCACAATAGTTCCTCATCAACTGTTTCCCGAGTAGATACAGATTTTGTTACTTTAAATCCGCCAGTTGTATAGGTTGATTCATTCCCAAGAAGTTCTTTAATCTGCTTATTTTCCTCTTTACAGATAGTTTCAAGCGCATCAAGATTCTCCTTGTTATGTGCATATGACGGCACAAGTTCATCAAGTTTGTTCATTTGTTGCCTCCTTCTTCTTTGTTCTATAATACTTCTGAGTTACGTTTCCAAGAACACCATTTCTTCCATGAGGGATGCTATTCTTAAAGTTAATTAGTGTCTGAATATCCTCTGATTTCCACACCCGTCTACCGTGATTTTCTTTTTCAATAGTAAACTCCGGTAGCATTTTAGCGTATTCATTGTCCGGTTCAAGAGCCTTGAACATATACCAGTTGTTGAAGGTCTTTAAAGAAACCCCGACTAAAAGGGCTACTCTTTCTGCGTTAAGTACATCAAAATTAAGTTCCATCTAAATTTACTCTCCTTTTCTTCATATTGCCCTCACCTCATATATTATACTATACTGTTTGCTATGTCAACCGATAAGATAGTTAAGAAGCTCCGACTTATGCAGGCTATCAACCTTGCCGTCTACCATATAATCACTCATCATTCCCTTTTTATTAACTATGCCCCAAATGCGCTCATCAATAGTATCCTTGCAAAGCAAATTATAGATTGTAACATTATGCTTCTGTCCAATACGATGACACCTATCAACCGCCTGGTCGTATAATGCTCTATTCCACGGGTGGTCAAGAAAGATTTCAACTGTTCCAGATGTAAGTGTAAGACCAGTACCCATAGCCCCGATAGTACCTACGATAACATGGCAATTCTTATCATTCTGAAACTTATCAATCATCTGCTGACGAGTGTCGGTGTTGATTTCCCCAGTAATGACAGCGGGATTATACTGCATCAACCGCTTTGCAATCGGTGTAGTCATCTGTGTCCAGTTTGAGAAAATAACAACCTTCTGTCCATTCTCTACTGCATCTGCTACAAGTTCTTCCATGCGGTCAAGTTTTGCTGATTCCTCAATCTTAGTAGAAAGAATACCAGTATAACCAGTAGCCTGTCTCATTCTGATAAGTTCTGCAAGAGGATTATTGCTCATCTTGATATTGTCAATGTTTGCCTTGATTTCGTTCTTAACTTCTTTGTAAACGACTGCCTGCTTTGCAGTCATTTCTACATATTCATCAATATAAGTCTTTTCGGGAAGGTCAAGTACATCTGCCTTCAATCTACGAAGCATGATGCTATTAAGTCTCTCCTGAAGCTCATCAAGATTTCTGTAACCTACAATCTCATATCCCCCGAAGCCGCCCATAACACAATAATGCTTTTTGAACGCATACATGGGATACTTCTCATAACCAAGCCATTTGAGAATGATATAGAGGTCGAGAGGGTTATTCATAAGTGGTGTACCAGTCATAGCAATCATGGTCTTAGCCTGTAATTTGAGAAATGCTTTTCCCTGTTGACTTGACGGGTTCTTCATTTTATGACACTCATCTGCCGCAATCATGTTGATTGTTCCATTCTTACACAGCTTTGCAAGCTCTGTTGTAATTTCCGCATATCTGAGAGTTTCTACGTTTGTAATGATGAAGTATTCCTTAATGCTGTCGATATTAAGAACATCATCAAACTTATCTGCATTTCCCCCGATTACGATTGTACCGCTCTTCTTCTCACGCTGTCCGAGAATATATGCCCCTTCATCTGAATGAGTATGCACCTCGTTGTACCAGTTCCACTTCAAGCCGTTCACACCACAAATGATGAGACAGTGCTTATATCCATTCGAGAGCTTCTTTGCTACGGCAATATCAATAACTTGCTTTGTCTTACCAAGTCCCTGTTCATCACCGAGTAACCACTTGTCATACTTCAACCCATAATTGAATCCATCAAGCTGATGGTCAAACGGCTTAGTCTTAAACTTAAAATTAGAGGGTACTTCGACAGGCTTCGTTTCAAGTTCTACATACTTTCCTGAAATATCAATATCGTAGTTGCCGAAGTCGTTTACAATATCCGTCAGCTTTTTAAGAGGTACTTCCCATTCTTTGCTATCGGGTGTCCAGTAGCGAGTAGAGTAAGACTTGATTTTATCTACGATTGTCTGATTGTAGTTGAAGGAGATAAACATACTATATTCTTCGTTGCACTTTTTTGCCTCTGCTATTCTTACATTGATTTTCATAATGTGCTCCTTTCGTTTATGCGTGTTTGGTCGGTAGCTATCTTGCTACACTAAACATTATACTCTAATGTTTTTTGTGTGTCAACACAAAAATAAGAAGTGCTGAAAAACACTTCTTATTTAAAACACGTTTTAAGCACGTTCTCGCTTGATTTAAGCGACTTTTATGCAATTCTCGATAAACTGTATATAAATAATGTAAAAACGATTTTAGAGCGTTTTAAGCAGTCTGTCCAACATATCGTGTATTGAGGTACGTTCTTCGGGTAATTCCGTATTGTGATATAAGACTTCGATAAATTCCTCTATATCTCTGCATAGACTGTGTATTGCAAATTCCAAATCTTCTTTATGCAACTCTCCAAGTTGATACTTTTCTTTGACAGCCACATACATCTTAAACTGAGGTAGAATATCATCCAATTCTTTTCTTGTGTCTGATTTCAGATTATCTCGGACAGTATATAAAGCTGATAGCTTGATACAATTATCATAAGTAGTGTTGCCATTTTCCAACTCCTCTATCGTGTTCGTGATTTCTTTCAGATTCATATGCCATCACCTCACTTGGAAAGTAATAAACGTACCTCTGCTACTTTCTCTGCCATCATAGCGCCACAATGTTCCCATGCTTCTTTATCATCTTCGGGAATATAAGAGAGTGTTGTCATCCACTCATCATACATGCTGTGAAGCTCCTGTGCATGGTCTAACTCATCAGTCGCCATATCTGCATAGGTTCTCGCCCATTCGGGTTTCGTATTCTTATAAATGACATACTTCTCAGCGTATGCGAACGCACCTTTGATTTCATCCTTGATATGGTCTATCATCTTCTCTATTTTCTTCATGGTTCAATCTCCTTAGTATTTTATCTATCTTCGCATCTTGCTCCTCTAAATGCGTATGAATTTCAGATAACAGTAAGTCTGCCTTTCTCGATAACTCTTCCATCAGTTCTTGCTTATCGCCCTGTGTTAGATTTTCGTCAAGGTTCATAATGCCAACCATGAAGCTGATAAGAGAAATAGTATCTAAAAAGGTAAACTCACCGTTATCTCCACTGCCTAATCTCACGATTTAACGATTCTGACAGATACGTTAGATACCGTAGACGCTCCGGCGGTAAGAACAAGTGTGATGTTAGAGGCTCCATCACAGTCACACCCTTGTCTGAGCGTAGTGATGATAGGAAGTGTTACTGCATTACCAACAGTTGATACAGACCCAGTTGCTATTGCGCCAGGCACTTGAACACCATCTTTATACAGTGCAACCGTGACATTACCGACAGCAGTAGGAAGTAAAGTGACAGTTGCATCGACTTCATAATAT
>Ga0326511_10004218_pt1 | contig 11510 bp, 18 predicted proteins | sample 0_2496_0518_D_FD_203701 | JGI IMG/M metagenome (GOLD analysis project Ga0326511, IMG submission 203701) | Bovine rumen microbial communities from UC Davis, California, United States - 0_2496_0518 | ecosystem: Host-associated > Mammals > Digestive system > Stomach > Rumen | place: USA...
CGCAATTCGCATTTTGTGCATTCTTGCCCATCATTGACACAAATGGCGCATTTATTGTTCACCGCCGCGCCTACAATGGTGTTAACGTCTGAATCCTTTATAGGAGTATATCCAGGTATATCGATTACAGATGGCATGGATATCTGCACATAACCCTTTTTACAAATAGCTTCCACCTGCTCCAACTGTCGGAAAGGTACCGTTTTATAAATCAGCCCAAGCGCTTTATCCAACAGGCCCAGCGCTGATTTAAAATACGCATATCCTCTTCGCTCATTCGCGGTCAGACGATCCTTTAAGACCGCATCGCATTTGTGCATCTCGCTCGCGCAAGCTAGGATGATTTCCATCCCGTGCTTTTCGCGCCGGTTCAGATCTGGTCTTCCCTCTTCTGGTTTGCTCATGGTGGTGCACTCCTTTTCATTTCCGGATGCCGCCTCACGGGACGAGCTTAATCCGGGCTGTCAATCAAAACGATTTAGCTATATTCGCCGGTTGTCAGATTCTTTGACGCAACCAGCACCCGATTCGCATCTGCTCCGCCGTGCCAATACTCATTATGGGCATTGATGTACACCGCATCATCTTCTGCGACATATGTCATGTCGAGATACTTCCCGTCAGGGTTGTACATCTTGTAGATCTCTACGATCCTCTCGAATTCCTTGATGATCTTTTCCTCACATTCTGCGCGGTTCATGGTGTGGCCTCCTTCTGAAAATTCTCATTCATGTTCCACTTGATCCACTACGATTTTTTGAAGTGGATCGCAATTTGATTTTTAAAACCCTTGAAATATAAAGGTTTTATATACACATATCCACTTGATCCACTTGATCCACTACTTTTTAAGCCATACGCGAGGAGAAAAACATTTTTCCAATTTTTTTATTTTTTTCTCTATATAGCATATGTTTTTTTGGTGGATCAGGTGGAAAAGTGGATCACGGGCCATTTACCAGGGCAATTTTTCATCCGTTACAACCTCCATCCCGCTTTGAATATCAACGGGTTTGAAGGTTTCGGGCAAAAAGTGTAAAGCCCACACTCTGTGCACCACTCCCGGAATTGAGGTGGATATTCCCCAGTGTTTATTGGATCCGGAGTGGAACGAATGGAGATATCCTTTCTCAAATGACCACTTCAGAAAAGACTGATAATCAAATTTGTTGTTTACCATCTCCTTTTTAAGAACGTTCGGTAGAATGTACACAGATCCGTCTTCGGCGATCTTTCCGTAAATCGCTCGTGGAAACTCATCGTCCTCCGGATCCCCATCCCTTCGGAAGTTTCCGGCATTGCTGGCCGTGAAATCTGCCAGCCAGTCCTTCGCTCTCAGGTTCATGTCCACCATGTCCGGTGTAGCCAGATACTTGCAGACATCCTCCGGAGAAAGCCTCCGCCCGTCATGCATTATCAGAGCATCCAGCAACCAGTCGGCAGTCAGAAGCACCGCGCCATAATTGGCTTGCTTCCCGGTTGCGCTTTTTACAAGCTCGTTCACAATGTTGTCGTAGGTGCCTTTGATCTTGTCTTTCCAGCTTTCGTCCGCAAAGATCGCATCCACGATCATCTTACCAGCGAACCCGTAATTCTCCCGGATCGTCTCTGCCGTTTCCCGCATATCCGGAACAATGTTCCCGCTGCCTTCCACGCTGACAACCCTGTTGATCGCTCCGCCCCGGCTGTCTCGATTGATCGGCATTTCGCCGTTAGTGATGATCACATTCAGCCAGTTTGCCTGCTCACGGATGCCGAGGCTCTTCGAAGATCGCGTCTTTCCGGTGCCTTCACACAGCATATAAATGATGTCATCGAAATCCTTGTTTTTCTCAATCGTCTGCAGTTCGTCCAGGCACAGCGGAAGGTTATTGCAAAAAGCCGCCATTTGTTCATTTGCTACCATTGTGCTGTTCATGCTCTTCATGTATTTCCCAGGAGCCGGATCCGCCCACATACTGGCCGCAAGCATCATCGCGATTGTCTTGCCGGTTCCGCTGGTTGAAGTCCAGAGATGAACGAGAAACGGCTGTTTGCAAGTCCATTTCAGGATCACGCTTGCCACGCTCGCCGCGAGGACTATCCGCGCCGGTTTATAATCATCTGTTTCCCTGATCTTCTTTACGACATCCAGCCACTTTTTAAAATCACCGTGAGAATGAACAGCTCGATACGTTTCGGCAAACTTCCCGATATTGTCATAGCTCACACCATCGATGTACGGTGAGAATCCCTTACCTTCAACCCATCCCAGACGGCTGATTGTTTCTGTTCGCGGAATGATATCCCGGTTCAGATCATCAATCGTGCTTATGTAGTTCACCATGTCGTTTGCGTTCTCACTTGTCACGCTGATCCCGAACTCGCTCAGGTTCACGATCTGCCGAGACTGGGCCACAGTTTTCCGGTCGATCTGCTTCACGGTTCTCCATCTGCCATCCCGTTTAAAGCTGATATCCATCATCTCGATTCCCGTTTCGATATTTTTATATCGCATTGTTGGGAAAACGGGATGACTGCAAACCTGAACGGATTTACCGCTCATCATGTCGTAGAGATAGACTCCAAAGTCCGAACAGCTGTAAAACCCATAGTTCGGAATATTTCCGTTCAGCAGCCCGTCAATACCAGAAAAGCCTGTGTTCTCAATCATCTCATCTGCCATTTTTTTCTTTGGCGTGGCAGCTTTCAGCATTGAATTGAACACCTGCTTTGGGCATCCGGCTTTCTTTGCCTTCTCCCTGACAACATTTATGATTCGCTCTCTTGTGATTTCGTCCTGGACAGCGTCAAGAACAGCAACCAGAATTTCATAAGGCTTTTCGGAAGTAAGGAAGTCCTCTCCATTGTACTCTTTGAATTGTTCGGCTATTTCCTCGTTCGTCAGTTTGCCGCTGTCATTTGACACATTCCATCAACCTCCTTTCTTCCAGAGTTACTAAGTCCTCATATGCTTCGTTTCGCTCGATGATGGCCTTGCAGAAGTCATCAGGGAAAGCGTCTGATTCATGATCAAAGGTGCCTTCCAGATCCATGACAAGCCGATCCAGCTCAAGCCACCTATCAAAGCCTTTCCAGTATGCCCTTTCTGTGGCTTCGGCCTTCATCTGCTCATCTTTCCGCTTGGCTTTCATCTTTGCGATGTTGGCCGCAGCCTGAAATGCTTCTTTTTCCGTTTGCTGTCGATCAATCTCGATCCCAACAGAGAATTCTTCGTTAAGCTTCCGGATCGCATCTTGAAAGCCTACGCCGTAGAGCTGCATGGCGAGATTGATCACATCACCGCCCTTGTGGCATCCGTAGCACACCCACCCGCGCCCTTTGTCGTAAACTTTCAATGATGCGTCCTTGTCTCCATGAAGCGGGCACACCGCAAAACCAGACCGATTGACTGGAATCCCGTTCAAAGTCAGAACATCCCTAACTGAGACGGAGCCTTTGATTCGCTCTGCGTATCCGGCGAATTCAAGCCGTCTGTCCTTTGGCCTCCCTGGCCAGCTCCTTCTTTGCATTCAGATTCTTCCTCTTCAGTTATTTTGCGACTGCTCTCTAAGTATGCCGTCAATCCCAGAATCAACTGCTCGCACAGCGGATGGTCGTTGTGCTTGTGGAGGATGCTCATTGATGTCTTCCACCATAAAGCCCAATCCTCGACCGAACTTCCCATAGCGTCAAAGGTTTCATGGAGCTTATACATATCAGTCCATATATCTCTTGCAGACTGAGGGAGCTTTGCAGACATTGTGGCTAAGTCCTTTCTCCTTTCAGATATTCAATCATGATCTTTCCCGTGCTTCTCCCGTCACAAAATCGAAACTTCACGCCATACTCCACTTGCATCGTGATCATTGCCTTCCTGAGTATTGTCGGATTGATCCTTGAAAGCGGGAGTCCGTCCCGCCCAATGGGAGGCTTCCACTTCCGGAGGCCACCATCAGGCAGGACTTCCTCGATCAGAACAATGAGCTGTATACCGCATTTCTGCGCTCGCAGGCATTCATCTCGGAATCGGCTGTGTTCTTGAAAGACATTGCTTGCCAATTCGAGGACGCTCTGCTTTGTGTCAACGCTGATGCTCCCATTCCCGGCGATCTGGTAATCCCCAACATTCAGCGCCTGACGAATGATCTCAATGCCCATTTTTTCGCAGTAGGCATGAATGTTTTTGTGCTTTCCTTTCTGTTGCCTGGTGTCTTCGTAAAGTACCATCAGCGCAACCCACCTTAGAACGGGATTTCATCTGTTTCCACCATCGTGAACCCGGAATTGTTGCCGTGCTGATCCTCGCTGTAGGACGGTTCCCTGTCCTTCATCGGCTTCACTTTTCCCTCTCGAACCTGATTTGCATCCTCCAACCGGCGCGGGCTCGTGAACTCGATCCCATTAAACAATCCGAGCTGTACGCTCACGCCTACCGTCTTACCCTTCAATCCTTGCTCGTTCCAATCCCAGTGATAGCCGTTGTTGCTCGCTTCAATAGCACCTATCGCACGATTGAAGGTGTTCAGATCCCAGTCATAATGCTGACGGCTTGTGTTTGCTTCGTTCGGGATCTGGATGTTGACAACGCCCTTGTATCTCGTTTCGTACTGTGTGGCCATGCCGGTTCTGTTGCTTTCGCTCTGATAACGCTTAGTCCAATATCCGGCGTACGGCCCTTCGATGATTTCAAGGCGGAGGCTGAGCTGCTGGTTCGGTTCTGCTCCGGTGATCTTCACATCCTGAATGCCGCACACATAAGCGCCCTTCGGCAGCATAGGATAACTCGCTCCGGGAGCCTGGCTCTGGAATCCGTTTACAGGTTTCATAATTTATCCTCGCTTTCTCCACTTTTTGTGGACAGTCGTATTTGCACGGGATTTTTCCCGATGCGGTCAATCAATAATCCTTCAGTGTCTCAAGTACAGGGATAATGTCGTTCGGGATCGTGTCCTGCTCGAACGCTCCCATTGGCGTTTTTGCGGTGCTGTTGTTAGCGTGAACCTCGAAAACGTGTTCGTTCCCGTTACTTTTGCAGTACAGGACTACCGGAAATTTGCTTTCAAGGACGATCTTGTCCAGCTTTCTGCCGGAGGTCTTTATCCTGGTGAACGCGAACCCGGTGTCATCCCTGTCCGTCTGGCTGTGTGCAACAAAGATCACGGTCAGATCTGGACGGCAGGTCAGCGCATAATCGATCAGACTGTACACGCTGGCCGCTAAGTCTACCCATTTGTCGTACCCTTTTTCTCTGCTCCTGCGCATCTCGTCAGCAACCATCAGGCCGTTGATTGTGTCGATTACAAAGGTTTTGATCCGCTTGAACTTCTCGGTGGTGTTGATCTTTGTCAGCAGGCCGAGCGTTACATCGACTGAATCAGTGGCCCAGTAGTTTTCATTCTCGCGGTTGTAGTTGTTCCTCCAGCCTTTCCACGACAGGCCCTTTTTATCAGCATCCACGTAGAATGTCGTGTTCGGATCGAGGTTGCGGAGCGAGGTGGTTTTGCCGCTCCCGCTCTCGCCCATGATTGCGATGATCATCCATCTTCCTCCTCCACAAGCAGGCTAATGCCTGTTAATCTGCAAGTCCCATAATCACCACACTCATTATTGATGTCCATTTGCGCCCAATCGCAATCACAGGTATCATCTTCATTTGGCGCTTCAGGACATGGTTTGCCAGTGATTAAGCAATTATTCATTACTTAATCACCACACTTTCCGTTGCTTCCAGGCTGGCCCCCGGAATCTCCGCGCCTTTCTTAATCTCCGCTTTCAGCGCATCCTTCCGGATCTCCGGCATGGAGAACTTCAGGAACTCTTCCGGATCCTGGTAGTGCGTCTGGATGTAGTTCACGACGCTCTCTACATCGATCACATCCAGTCGGCTGTTGTGCGTGTAGCTGACGGACACCCTTGCCGTCTTAAACTTCTCGCCCGCAAGATTCAGCCGGAGCCATTCCTTGCAGCTTGCAATCCGGTTTTCGAGCGCCTTGACCTGAGCCTGTTGCTTCTTAATCTCTTCCTTCCGAGCAGTGATCTCAGCGTTCATGTCCTTGATCCAGAGGCCCACGCCCTCGAATTTCTGATCGCGCTCAAGCTGGAGTGCGTCCAGCCGTGCCGTGTCGAGGATCTCGCCGGTTTCCTGATCGACTGCGGCGAGAATGTCGGCATTGATTTCATAAAGTGTTCTCATTTCTTTCCCCTCCATTCGGTTTGTAAAAACTGCATTCTCTCCCGATGCATACACATTTCCGTTCTGTTCCGGTCAACGTGTGATACCTGCCCTTCAGGATCCGGCATGGAAGACCGTCGTTTGATCGTTTCTCTTTTTCATCGTAGAAGACGCAGGTTGTTTTGTCGGTCATGTGGTTCCTCCAAGGCTGGCATTGATCGCGGAAATAACAGATTCCAGCTCCGCAAGCGCCTTGTATTTTTCTCTGAAGATAATCATGTCGCGCCTTGCCGTTTCAAGCAGTTTCTGGTGCAAGTCCTCCGTCGTTAAAATTTGCTGAATCGGATGATACTCGGGGGTCTCATCAACGTTGTAAAAAGCGCGAACGTGCACCTGCACCGGTTCTTCTGATTCTTCTTCCTTTTCATCGCGAATCAGAACGATATGGGCGATTAAGTCCCGGCCCTGTCTCTCGCGGTACAACTCTGCCGCTTTCGTATCGTCCCATTCAAAGTAGCGGTGAAGTGGTGCATCTTCCGGTCGGCTCTCTTCCACGAGATCACGCCCCGTCAATCGGTGCTCCTTAGCGAGTCTTTCGCACTCTTGTCCTGCAATCTCAGCTGATACGTTTGCCCTGAATCCTTGCTTCCATTGGTAGATCATAGTTTCGTTCTCCCTTCTTTTTTTGTTTGGCTCCTCGCCTGCCTGGCCGCGCCATTCCTTACATCAACACGCCAAACCTTACCGGGCCCCGACTATCCGAACCGCGCCTGCCTCAACATGCCTCTCCGAGCCGCGCCTTGCCGCGCCTTGCCATACCTTGCCATACCTTGCCATGCCAAGCCTGCTTATAAGCCGCGCCTGCCTTGCCAATCCAAGCCCCGCCTTGCAATACCTTGACTATCCGCGCCTGCCTTACCTTGCCAAACCATGCATCGCCCCAACACGCCTACCAAACATCGCCAAGCCTGCCGTGCCTTTCTTCACCAGTCCGCGCCTCGCCTTGCCTCGCCTTTCCGGATCAGTCCACACCTCGCCATGTCTCACCGCACCTGCCATGCCTCGCCGCGCATCACAAGACCATGCTAAACCCCGACTTGCGATACCACGCCTTGCCTGCCGTATCACTTAGCGTCTACATGGAACATCCCGAACTGACCGTCTTTTTCCGGTCTGTATTCGCCAACGCCGTTGTATCGTCCGCCAGCCTGAAGCATATTGCAGATATCCTGAAGCGTATAAATACCGTCTCTGTCGTAGCTGATCGTCAGATCGCAATACCAGTTTTTGAATTCTCCGCGCCACCGCAGATCAGGAGTGCGACCAATGCCGGACAGGATCACGATGTCCTCACGCATCGTAGGAGGCCCACCCTGGATTTTCACAAGCTGATATCCTTCATCGTCAATGAAATCAGGCTTGATGAAAAACAGCCCTTTTACGCCCTTCTTATTTGGTAACCACTTCTTGCTATATGCCGCATCAATCGCCGCCTGCTTGAAGCTTTCAACCCGGAACCCCCACTCTGCGCCGTTTTCAACGGCTTTGACGAAAGCTTCTTCTGTGTACTCAGTAGGCTTTCCCTTAATCCAATACATTGACTCAATGAAGCTTTCCATGGGAGTCTGATACTCTTTCTTATCAGTAATTCCGGCGAGTTCTGCCGCCCTCGCTCCTGCTGGCAGTGCGCGTTTCATCTTCTCCGTCCACTTGTGAACGATCAGCGGAGTGTCTCCAACGATTCGAATGATTGCGGTTTCGTCAACGATGGGTTTGATATTGACAGTATTATTTTCTTTCTTTGTAGCCATTGTAATTTCTCTCTTTCTGCCCTATAATAAGGGCGATCATTTTTCGTTTCCCTTTGATTGGCCGGTCAGATGCTTCCCTCATCTGCCGGTCATTTTCTTTTTCAACCTGTCCCAAATTGTCACACGTTCCGGTTCCAACCAGAACCGCGCTTGTGGACTCATCGTCCACGACGGCCCCGGCTCCGTCACAGCGCCGTCAACCGGAATCGCCCTGGATATCATCGCCGGATCCTGGAACCGATACCCTCCGACCGGCGGCGGAACCGGGACCCGGCGGTGTTTGCCGAAATACAGATCCGGATCAGACTGCCATGGAGCCTTTAAGTGTCCGTGATACATCATTTCACCTCCTTTCACAGATGCAGGATCCCGGACGCAAGCACCCACGAGGCCACCAGCACGACAGGGCCAAGGATTGTGCTGATTGCAACCCCGATCCTCCGCCTGTCTTCGATTTCACGTTCCGGCATCCGGCAATAGTAGACGGCCCCGTTCCATCCCCGGTGTTTTCTGTAAAACGGCTCCTTCATGGTTCTCCTGCTCCTTTCTTTGTTTTGTGACGGCTTCAAGCACTCCTGGATGATCCTGTTTAAATCGGATCACGGCCTTGTACAGGGAGCGCTCGAAGGTGAGGGATAATTCTTTCATGGTGGTTCCTACCTCTCTGGTCATCGCTTAAAGCGAGCGCTTGCCGAAAAAAATATAGTCTACCGGATATTGGTACAAAGCGCAGATTGCCATGACTTTATCATAGCCAGGGACTGTTTTGCCGTTTTCCCAACTCCGGAGCGTTTCCGGCGTGATTCCGAGCTGTATTGCTGCCATCTCTTGCGACAGGCCCGCATTTACTCGTGCGGCAGCAAGTGAGATGCGAGGCGGGAAATTAGTGTCCTGCATTGCATTACCTCCTTTCCATTGTTCTCCGTGCCGTCTGGCATCGGCTACGAGGTCTCCGGTGGAGGCCCCGTGTGCCGGTGTAAGGCTGTTATTCGTACATGAAGGAATAGCCCTCAATACCGTCTTTGTCGGCTCTCCATTCGTAGACCTGCGCCCTTGCTCCAACGCCACATTCTGCATCCATCCTGTAGCGTTCCGCGTCCGTCAGTTTGTCAAAAAACTTCGCATGTGGATCCCCGTCCAGCATTGTTACAACCATAAACTTCTTCATTTCTTCCTCCTGTTCTGCCGGGGATTAACCGCCCCGGCTCAGCATATCGATCAGTGTTTCGCCGGCAGCGTCTCGCAGAACTGAGCCGCGGCCTTGATCGTGCGGAAGGTGTGATATTCGCCCCACGCGCCATCTTCCCAGATGTTCACGTGATAGAATCCGCGGCTCCCAACCAGCCGGGTGATTTCGTAGCCGTTCACGACCTTGACTGTTTCAAACATTTTCTTGACCTCCTCGTTCATTCGGTGTCCCTCAACACTGACTATTATACTCGCTTTAAGCGAAAAGTCAAGCAAAAAGCGAAAAAATTTTTGCTTTTGGGTTGATTCTCTCGCTTTTTCAGAATATAATATAGGTAGGAGGTGGACATAATGCCGGATTTCGCAAGAGAAATTTTCGTCAGAAATCTAAAATATTTTATGGAGGCCAGAGGAATCAGCCAGGCCGATATCTGCCGTGAGCTTGATCGTTCATCCGCTACCGTTTCGGATTGGTGCTCCGGGAAAAAGTATCCTCGCATTGATGCCATGCAAAAGTTGGCTGATTTGCTCGGCGTGAAATTCTCCGCTTTGACAACGGAGAACGGGCCGAAAGATTTTGAGGATCAGGAGCGTCTTGAAGCTCTCCACCAGAACCCGCGCCTCGGTCTCTTGTTTGATCGTACTCGGAAAATGTCCCACGAAGACATTGAGTTTATGCTGCAATTCGCGGATCGCTTAAACAAAAATCAGGAAGGATAACGCGATGGATGAAGACCTTGTTTTTCTTGAGAACCTACCAACCTCCGTTCGAGGATTCTGCTTCCTCGGCGAGGATGGCGAGCCGGTAATCGTACTTAATAGCCGATTGACCCGTGAACAGAACCGTAAAACATACGAACATGAGAAAAAGCATATCGCAAACGATGATTTACGGAACCCTAATTATCATGAATATGGCGCGTAATGCGTCAAAATAAAAAGGAGGATACCACTATGAAGAAATTGTTTGTTTTTGCCCTTGTTTTGGCCCTGCTGGCCGTTCCGCTGGCTCATGCGGAAGATTATGCATCAATGACCGATGAACAGCTCTGGGAGGCAAATAAGGCCATTCAAGCGGAACTCTGGGCGCGGAGCATCACAAAGGATGGAGTGACGGTTCCGACTGGCGTATATAACGTGGGCGAAGACATTCCCGCTGGAACCTATCGCATTATCCTCGCGAAAGATAGCGTTATCAGCATGATCACCGCGAAATATTACAATGAAACCTATCAGATGGACGATTCCGATCTGTTCACCCTTACGACAAACCAGCCTGAGATTGGCAAGATCGATCTGAGCAAATACACCAGCATCGAGATCACCGGGCCTGTTGTGTTCCTGGCTTATACCGGCCTGTTCAACTGATCGGAGATTCCACCATGAACGCCGTAATCTATGCCCGTTTTTCCTCCTCCGCACAACGCGAAGCATCCATCGAACAACAGATCAACGTTTGCACGACCTACGCACAGCAGAACGGTTATACCATCGTTCAAACGTACTCAGATCGCGCCCTAACGGGCCGGACAGACCAGCGCCCACAATTCCTCCAGATGATAAAGGACGCGCGAGAGGGCCGTTTTTGTGCCGTTCTGGTGTATGCTCTGGATCGGTTCTCGCGCGACAAGTACGACTCAGCCCGATACAAGCACGAGCTCCGGGCCTGCGGTGTCCGAGTCGTGTCTGCGACCGAACCGATCACGGACAATCCTTCCGGGATCCTGGTCGAATCTGTTTTTGAGGGACTTGCGCAATACTATTCTGCGGAGCTGTCCCAGAAGATCCGGCGCGGATACGAAGACAATGCGAAAAAATGCCTTGCCTGCGGATCTGTGCCTTTCGGCTTCCGGCGCGGAAAGGATGGCCGGTATGAGATACATCCGGAAGAAGCGGAGGTTGTTCGGGAGATCTTCCAACGTGTCTCCTCCGGCGAGACATATGCTGACATCTGTCGGGATCTGAATGCCAGAGGAATAAAGACCAAACACGGCTCCTCCTGGAATCGATCGTCATTCAATACGATCCTGAGCAATCAGCGTTATATCGGAACCTACTTATCAAAGTATCATGTGCAGGAGAATGCCATCCCTCAGATCGTGGACAGGGATCTGTTTTATCAGGTGCAGACCTTGCCCCGCCACACAAAGGCAGGCCCCAGACGGACACCAAATGGATATTATTCCCTGACCGGAAAGCTCTTTTGCGGTCTCTGCGGTGATGCAATGACCGGAACCAGCGGAACGTCAAAGTCAGGCAAACTGTGCTACTACTATAGTTGTTCTGGCCACCGTGCGCACAAATGCGAACAGCGGAGCTATCCCCGTGATCAGCTGGAGGAAACAATCTGCCGCGCG
>Ga0326511_10004219_pt1 | contig 11510 bp, 14 predicted proteins | sample 0_2496_0518_D_FD_203701 | JGI IMG/M metagenome (GOLD analysis project Ga0326511, IMG submission 203701) | Bovine rumen microbial communities from UC Davis, California, United States - 0_2496_0518 | ecosystem: Host-associated > Mammals > Digestive system > Stomach > Rumen | place: USA...
ACCAGGTCAAGTGGAACTCCGGCGTTGCCTACCACTTCCCGGACCAGGTCGTCGTCGGCACCTTCGCCGCCGCCCCGTCCGCTCTCGGTATCTGCCCCTGCAAGTCCGAGTAAAGGCCGTTTCCTTTGACGTAGGAACAACCGAACCAATGGGGGAAGGGGCAACCCCTCCCCCTTTTTCAAACCCCGTTAAAACGAAAATATATGGCTTGCACTCAAACCCTCGCCGGAATTATCCGGGACTGCCTTCCGAATATGGGCGGCATCCGCGCCGTCTATCTCGCCAACTTCGCCGATGTGTCCTCGCTGACCGAGGCGAACGGAGCAATCTCCGCCGTTTCGATGTCCGGGTCCGCCGTCTTCCACAAGTATGAGTTCGCCCGGAATACCTCCAGCATGGCATCCAACTACGCGGTAAATGCCGAGAACGGCACGACCTATGTGGAGACCGACCTGCTGATGGTGTTCAACAGGATGGACACCGCCAAGCGGCTGGAGATCGTCGCCCTCGCCCAGGGTGAACTCGTCGCCATCGTCGAGGACAACAACGGCAATATGTGGTATCTCGGCCACGACGAGCCGCTGACCCTCAACGCCGGGGACGGCCTCACCGGGACGGCCCGCGCCGACCGGAACGGGTACTCCGTCACCCTGCGGGATAACTCCCTGGAGATGCCCTTCCCGTTCACCGGGTCCGTGCCTATCTCCTAAACCTCCCTTCCTCCTATTCGGGGCCGCTCCAACACCGGGGCGGTCCTTTTTTCGTAATTAAAAAAAATTATTTGTACGATTATTGGAAAATGTTTGCACAATACAAAAAATGATTGTATATTTGCAACAACAAACAAGGACAACAACAACTTAAAACACACACACAATGAAAACCGCGAACATCACCCTCAACGAAAGCGAAATCTACATCATCCGCAAGGCCCTCATTTCCTGGAGCAACGCCCGCGCCGCCGCCTCGAAGGAGGCCCATTCCGAAGCCTTCCGCACCCGGTACGCCGCCGATGCCGACAACGCCGCCGCCCTCTATGAAAGACTTCTCCGTCCCGGATTTGAAACCATCGCAGACTAAACAACACCGGGGGAGGCAACCCCTCCCCCTTTAACCCTTTAACATCACGCACAATGAAAAAGTATTACATTAACGAATGGCTCCTGAGAGAAGAAAAACCCCGGAACATCACCATCTTCAACACCCGCGAACTCGGCGAGGATGAACTTATCCGCATCGCAAACGAACACCTCGCAAAAGGCGATACCCTTATTCACATCACGCATCGCTGGTGCTACACCTTCCAGCGCAAAGACGGGGAATATTACAAGGTGTATATGTACGAGGCGACGGTATGAGCAGGGGAGGCAGAAGGCCCGGCGGCGGTCGTAAACCGCTACCGCCGAAGCAGAGGCGCGTCGTCCTTTCCTGCCGCGTCAAGCCGGAGACCTTCGACGCGATATGCCGGGAGGCCGGGCAGGGGAGCATCGGGCGGCTCCTGGACAGGATATTCGAAAATTTAACCCTTTAATATAACACACAAAATGGACTACGAAAAGAAATACAACGAGGCCCTGGAACGCGCTCGTGCTTTACGGCGGGAAGCCATTGAAAAAGATTACGTCGAGGACTATGTGAAAGATTATGAAACCATCTTCCCCGAACTCCGTGAGAGCGAGGACGAAAGGATAAGGAAAACACTGGCCGAATATTTCGGCCCAGAAGTCCAACTTGACTTTGTAAGAGGTGTTCCGATACAAAAGATTCGGGATTGGCTCGAAAAGCAGAAACCAGTAATATGGAGCGAGGAGGATGAGAAGATGTTGGCAAGAATTATAGAAAGAGGACAATCACAGATTTATATGTATGAAACGGGATTATTGCCGGAGCATATCGCTTGGCTCAAATCCCTCCGTCCCGACATTTACAAAAATTGTAATAATCGACGGAAACCCGGTGAGGACTGACAAACGACACCCGCGATGAAGGGGGAGACCGACAACGGCCTCCCCTTTTGTTTTACGAAAAACGGCCTACCGATATTTCACGATGAAATGATTTACTTGAAGCATACGACGGACGCGCAGGTCGCGTACATACCCCGCGACGCGGTGGCCGGGGACACCCTCCGGCTGGTCCTCCGTTCGACGGTGGACCTGGGCCAGGTTTTCGACGCGATCGTGCTGGACCTCGCCATCCACTCCCGTTTCTACTTCGTCGCCCTGCAACTGCCGGAGGACTGCCCAACCGGGGAATACGAATATCAGTTCCTCTCGGCGGGTGCGCTGGTGTCCTCAGGCGTGGCGGTGGTGACCCCGGACGGAGGCGGCGTGAAGCAATACGACAAACCGATTCAATATGAGCAATACGAAAGATAACAAGGTCCTGGTCTCGTTCTCGGCCATCGACCCGTGGCTGGAGAGGAACATCGTCTCCCCTGCGGAGACCCCGGTCCACGGGAAGGACTACGTCCAATGGGGTGACAATAACGCCTACCCGGACTACCTCCTGGAACTGGTGAAGACCGTCCCCACCCTGCGGAGCATCATCCAGGGGACCGTGGACTTCATCGTCGGGGACGACGCGACCATCCTCCCCCTGGTGGAAGGGTACGCGCCCGGCGTGATGAACAAGCGCGGGGACACCATCTCCGAGCAGGTGGAAGACCTTGCCCGCGACTATGAGACCTACGGCGGTTTCGCCCTCCAAATCATCCGTGGGATGGACGGCTCCGTGGTGGAAGTGTACTACATCGACCTCCGTTTCCTCCGGCTGAACAAGGAGGGGGACGTATTCTACTATTCCGAGAAATGGGGAGAACGCGGACGGCGGGACGCGATCGTGTACCCGGCCTTCCGTCCCGACATCGCCGAGAAGTGGACCGGGATGGACGAGGACGAGCGCAACCGAAACGCGTCCTCCATCCTCTATGTGAAGGCCACCCACTCCCAGGTGTATCCGCTCCCGGTGTACGCCGCATCCGTCAAGGCTTGCGAAATCGAACGGCTGATTGACGACTACCATCTCAATAGCATCTGCAACGGGTTCGCGTCCTCGCTGATTGTGAACTTTAACAACGGCCAGCCGACCCCGGAAATTATGGAAAATTTGGAACGAGAATTCGACGAAAAGTTCACCGGGCCTGGAAATGCGGGCCGCGTAATGTTCTCGTTTAATAAGTCGAAGGAGAACGCCACCACCTTCGAGGTCCCGCCCGTGACGGATTTCGGGGAGAAGTACAAGGCCCTGGCCGAGAACTCCCGCGAGAAAATCTTCACCGCGTTCCGGGCCTACCCCAACCTTTTCGGCCTTCCCACCGCGACGGGTTTCAGCATCGAGGAATTCGACCAGTCGTTCCGGCTCTACAACCGTACCGCCGTCCGTCCCGTGCAGAGGATGATTGCCGACGCATACGACCGCATCTACGGCCAGCGCGGTGTCTTGAATATCGTCCCGTTCTCGCTGGACGGGCAGAACGAAAAAATCGTGAACTGATATGGAAACCGAAGTCCTTCTTTGTTCCGAGACCTATGTTAAGCAGGTCCTCTCAATTTCCGACAATGTTGCCGGAAAATTCCTGCGGCCCTGCATCCTGGAGGCCCAGGAAATCGGCTTCAAATCCATCGTCGGCTCCTGCCTCCTTTCCCACCTCAAAAACCTATTTGCGGAGGGACAACTGAAAGACCAATACAAGGAGTTGGTGGATATGTCGCAGAATTTTATCGCCAACACCGCCGCCGTCTCGCTCACTATGCGTGTCAGTTTCAAGATAGGGAATTTTGGGGTAACCAAATCCCAGGACGAGAATTTGAACGTCGCATCCTTTGACGAAATCTGCAAGGTCCAGGAGTTTTACCAGACGAAGGCCGATTTTGAAAAGTTAGAAATCCAGCAATACCTCCTGGATAACTCGACCCTATTCCCGGAACTGCGGGCCTGCGATTGCAACCGCATTTCTTCCAATCTCTATTCCGCTGAAAGTCTCGGCCTTTGGCTGGGCGGTCCCCGGTCGAAGGTGATGCCCGGCGGGAAATGCAAATGTACCAAGCGATGACACTATCCGGAACCATACGATATATTGAGCGGATCGCGCTGATGCAACCATCCGTGAAGATGGTCATCCCGAACGATATCTTCCGGCTGAACGCGACCCCGGAGGCGGAGTACGCGGTCTTTGGCTGGACGCAGGGTCAGCACTCCATCGGTGCGGACGATTCCTATGTGACGTACTCCTTCACGTTCTTCTATGTGGACCGACTGACGGAGGACAAGGGGAACCAGTTGGAAATCCAGTCCGTCGGTATCACCGTGCTGGATAACATCATCCGGACGATTATCCAGGCGGGTATCCAGGTGGCCGGGTCCTACACCTTCACGTCGTTTAATCAGCGGTTCGTGGACGAGTGCGCCGGGGTGTTCTGCGCCATCTCGCTCCGCGTCCCGCTGGATTCCTTATGCGAGGACACCTACTTCGATTTCAACGACGATTTCAACGACGATTATGCAAGCGGCGGTCTGCAACGGGATTCCTACCGGGGCGGTGTACTCGGCCCGGATAGGGACTACGCGGCCCCGGATGCGGACGATTTCTATCCGAGGGGCGGTGGCTCCCCGGCATCCGGCGGCGGACCCGGTGGCGGTGGCCCAATAGTCGTGAATATCCCGGTCAAGGATGTCACCCTGGGCGGGGTTTCCGTGGTCGTGGACAAGGTCGCGGGACTTCCCGCCTACCCGCAGACCCTCGCCGAACTTCTCCCGGATGAGGACCACAATGTGGTGACGGAGGAACAAATCGGGGCATGGAATGCGAAGTCGGATTTCTCCGGCTCATATAACGACCTCACGGACAAGCCTACGATTCCAGACCCGCAGGTAAATGCCGACTGGAACGAGAACGACCCGTCCAGCAAGGCGTTCATCGAGAACAAACCCACAATTCCCGCCGCACAAATTAATGCAGACTGGAATGCCGTTTCCGGTGTCGCGCAGATACTCAACAAACCCACGATTCCCATTGTGACCGGGAAGGCCGATAAGGTGGAGAACGCCACCCCCGGCAATTTCGCGGGACTGGATGCCTACGGGAATCTCACGGATAGCGGAAGCAAGGCGGTGGATTTCGCTACCGCGGCGCAGGGAGCAAAGGCGGACACCGCAGTACAACCGGAGCCGGGGAAGGGATTGTTCTCCGGTTCGTACAACGACCTCACGGACAAACCCACAATTCCCGTCGCCCCCGTCAATGCAGATTGGAACGCGAGTTCCGGCCTTGCAGAAATCTTGAACAAGCCGACCATTCCGGCGGCTCCCGTGAACGCGGACTGGAACGCAACCGAAGGTCTTGCCGAAATCTTAAACAAGCCGTCAATACCAACGGTCTATGCAGGTTCACCGACGGCTGGTGGTTTTGCGAACAAGGCGGTCGCCATTCCGTTCGGTAATGTTGATTCGGATTCTACCGCTACCAATATCAAGGCGACGGTGGACAACTTCCCGGCGGTACTTGCGCCCGGCGTTTGCGCTTACATAAGAAACGACGTTATAGCATCGGCAAGCGGATGGACCCTCAATATAAACGGGACGGGTGCCTTGCCTGTTTACCAGACTTTGGCCGATGCGACGAGGACCTCTACGATATTTTCTGCCGCTACGACCCATCTCTTTATCTACAACCCCACCCGCGTGGAGGGTGGATGCTGGGATTTATTCTATGGGTTTAATTCCAACGATAACACAATCGGTTACAACCTCCGCACCAACAAAATGTCCCTTCCGACAACGAGTGCTTGTTATCGTTATCGGTTGCTCTTTACATCTGCGGACGGAACGCATTTCGTCCCCGCGAATGCCTCATCTTCCACCAATGCGACGGCGAAACGGACAACCACGCAGACCCCCATCGACCCCTTCGGGAGCATCCGTTACTATTCCTCTACAGCGGCAGTCACATCTGAGCACCGTCCCGGTGCCACTTACTTGTGGGAACAGTACGAACTAACTCTTGGCTATTCCTTCAACCAAACGGGTGCCGCCCTTGTTTTAACACAATGGAAACCCGTCTATATCAAGTGCGCCCCGCAGACGGACGGTTCCGCCATCATTGACGCGGATAACCCCTATGTGCAGGACCTCCCGGCAACGGCGGACGGGAAGATATACATCTACCTCGGTGTGGCGACATCGGCTACCCAGGTGGAAATGGTGTTCCACCATCTGGTATACTATCGTGATGCGAATGGGCGCAAAAGGATTTGGACTGGTGAAGAAATCATTATCTGACTATGGAAACGAACGCAAGGCTTGAACAACTGCAACGGCTGGACCGGAAATGCTGGGAGTGCAAGGTCATTTTCGGCCTTACCCTCGCGGTGTCCGTGGCCCTCATCATCGCGGGTTTCTGCGTCCCTCCCACCGGGCAGATTGACGGGTCGGTGCTGACCGCCGTCGGGGAACTTTTCGGGTTCGCGGCCCTGGCCTCCGGCCTTCACGCGATCCGGCTGGGGTATGACTTCCGTATCGTCAAGGGCGACACCGAGGTCCAACTGACCGACGGCCCGGCACACCACCCGCACCACGGACACGAAATGGAGGACGCGGAATGAAGATAACGATTGACCGCAAGTGGAAGAAACCCACATATACCATCGGGGTGCTATTCGTCGATGGTATCCGTTATTTTGAAACCCTGGAGGACAGGGACCGGGGATTGAGGCAGACCGACCCGCTGACCTACATCGCCGCCCGGAAGGTGGCCGGGGAGACCGCGATCCCGAAGGGGACCTACACCGTGGCGATGAACGTCACCTCACCCAAGTACGCGGGCGTGGCCTGGTATTGGAATTTCTGCCGGGGGAAGATGCCACGCCTCCTGGCCGTTCCCGGTTTCGACGGTATCCTTATCCATCCCGGGACGACCGCACTTGACACCCGTGGGTGCATCCTTGTGGGGAAGAATACGAAGGTCGGGAAACTGACCGAAAGCCGGGCCTGTTTCCAGGAGTTATACAAACTGATGAAGGGAGCCGCCGACCGGGGCGATGAAATCACCATCGAAATCAAGTAACAGGGGAAGGGCGGAATGAGTTTAACATTCAAACGATTTTTAACAAAGGCAGCACTGGGGTTTATGATTTTGTGGGCCGCCCTTTCCTCCTGTTCTCCCCGGATCGTCGAACGGGTGCGGACGGAGTACATCGCGCAGACCGTCCGCCACCGGGACACGGTCGCCACGAGGGATTCCGTCTATATCCGGGAATGGATGAAGGGGGACACCGTCTTTGTGGACCGCTTCCGCGACCGCTACGTCTATCGTGACCGATGGCGCGATTCCGTCCGCGTCCAGGTGGATTCCTTTGCCGTAGAGCGCGTCAAGGAGGTCCAGGTAGAGAAACCCTTATCCTGGGGGAAACGGGCCAAAATCGGCGCGTTTTGGTGGCTCGTCCTGGCCGTCGCCCTGCTGGGCGCGTGGACCTTCCGGAAACCGCTCGGCGGATTGATTACGAAGATAGGCAAAACGATATTTTAGGCAAAGACAAAACGAAATGGCATCTTATAACGAACTGAACGCGCTTATTGATGCGTATATCAACCGAAACGGTGTCCAGGCCATCACGGGCCAAATCTTGAACGGCGTACTCAAGGCGATGGTCGAGCAGTTGGGACGCGGCTACACCATTATGGGCGCGGCCATACCCACGACCGACCCCGGAACGCCGGACGGCCCGGAGTGCTACTTCGCTTCCGAGACCGGGACCTACACGGATTTCGACGGCTTGCAGGTCGCCCCCGGCGAACTCGCGCTCCTTTGCTACACCCCTTCCGACGGCTGGACGAAGGCGACGATTTACGAGGGGCTCCAGGAGGTCGGGGCGACCATTGACGGGAACGTCGGCACCCCATCCGTGGGCGTGTCCTACGCGAACGGTGTCCTGTCCTTCGACTTCCGGAATATGAAGGGCAACCCGGGCGAAGACGGCAACGATGGTGCCCCCGCCGGATTCGGTACGATCGCCGCGACCGTAGACGAGAATATCGGAACGCCCGGCGTGACGGTCCAGTCCTCCGGCCCGGACACCGCGAAGAATATCACATTCGCCTTTACGAACTTGAAGGGCGAGACGGGCGTTACCTCGGTGGTTGCCACGGTGGACAATACGACCGGGAACCCGGCCTGTACCGTTTCCTTGGAGGGCCAGCAACTCACCCTCGCTTTCTCCGGGTTGAAGGGAGCGCAGGGCGACACGGGTTCGTCCGTGGATTACCCGTTCACCATCGTGAACAACCTCACGACCGACGACGCGACACAGGCATTGTCCGCCGCCCAGGGCGTTGTGCTGGACGGCAAAGTTACCCAGTTAGAGGCCAAAGTGGATGAGATAGATGAGGCCATCGATGCTGAAACCACATCGGAAGAAGTATCAGAACATATCCCATATGTGCAGAATATCGGTGGAATAGGTGCAAACGGATCGGTTTATCCGGGACTGACTGGTTATCGTTACACCGACCCGATTCTCTTGAAAGCGGGCGAGTCCTTGAAGATGAAGGCAATCACGGGGACGGCATTCGCAAGATTGTGTTCCTATGACCCGGACACGCAGACAAGGACAGTTCTTCTATTGGGTGCATCCACAAGCACATCGTCTGCCGCAGATGCCTACGAAAACACATATACGGCAACGGAAGACATCTATCTCGTTGCCTGTTATATGTGGAATTACTATCCCCTTGAACTGACAAAAACATACACAAAGGTTACCACCACATCTGTCCTTGATGGAATCGGTGTTATGGAAGACATCCTTGAAATCAAACACGATACCGAAACCGTCACGGAGGACATTCCGCTCACAATCGTCACGGGGAAATATTATTCTGCTCCTGGTGGTGAAGTCGGAACAGAAAGCGTGGAGTCATCACGTGCTAATTACAATAGGAGCGAAGCATTTGAGATAAAGAGCGGGGACACGATTTATGTCAATGTTACCGCCCCCGCCACCTCCGTTGCCATCTTTGCAGTAAAAGATGGTAGCATATATCGGAGTTTGCAGAATGGTGGAACGGGAGAACGAACAATCACTTACATCGCACCGTATGATACTCTTGGCATTGTCAGTTTCCAGGCGGGAACGACACCGACCGTTCAGCGAACAAGGACGCTTGACGATTACGATTCCGCAAGGATTGTTGCGTTAGAGGAATCAATCGGCCAGGTGGATGTCCTTGCAGGACAAGTGACGGGGTTGGAGGGGGAAGTGGCCGATGTGAAAGGGAAGGTAAATCCAATCGTCACGGACGATATGACAACGGACATCGTGACCGGGAAATTTATCGCCCACAATGGGGAAATCGGCTCAAATGAAAGTTTCGCCTACAAGGAGTTCCAAGTAAGGGCGCGGGCGAAAATAACGGTACAATGCACCGAACACCGTAACATCGCAGTCATAGCGAAGAAGGTTTCCGACACGAAATATGAGGAGTTGGTTGCCGGAACAACGCAGACTGCGGTGACGGTGAATTATGTCGCAACCCAAACGATGACGATTGCGGTATCCTTCTATGCCACCCAAGACCGGAGCATCGTAATTGACACCGACTATGTGGATTCAAACAACATTGAAATCGTTGCACTTCAACAAAGGGACGCAGACGAAGAAGTCCGTCAAATTGACCTCGGTTTCCTGTTCAACAAGATTGCCGTTATCGGGGACAGTATGTCGGTCGCAACGATGGACGGATATACGCCACCGCTCGGTGCATCGTGGCTCTCCTTTCTTGCAAAGCGGTGGGCGAGTGTCGGAAAACAATGGTATGCGATGGGCGGGACAGGTGCTTATAATTGGTTGAATGATACCACCTACGGCCTCGGAAAGTTGCTTGCCGATGAAACCATCTACAACTGCTATTTCATCGCATACGGACACAACGATTCTGCAACGGTAGGAGAGGCCACCGATGAGGCCGCTCCCGTCACGATTACCGATGGTGTCCCTTCCTGCCCGGACGGGTATTCATTCTGTGCCTACTACAAGGCAATCATCAACCAAATCCGCGCGAAAGCACCCCACGCGATGATATTCTGCCTTTCGCAGTACGATTATGCGGTCGCTCCTGGTGGCTGGCACTATCTGTACGGCGAGGCGGTGGTGGATGTCGCAGAACTGATTTACAATGGCGGCGACAAACTTGTCCATCATCTTGACACGGGCGGTGTTCCTGTCAGCGGTATGGATATAGGCGGTCACTATTCCACCATCGGCTATGCCTACATCGCAAAGCGAATCAATGACGAGGCAAACAAGGTCATTTATCAGTATCGTGCGGATACGGAGATAAAGACCTTCGGTGTTTACAACTTATAGACTTTCGGCCCAAACTTGCAGATTAAGGAAAAACAATGAAAGCAGTTTTTAACAGTAAAATTGAGTGCTTGAATTGGACTTTTGGGAAAGCATACGAAACTAAGCCATCGTTTGTTCGTGGATATGTTTCGGTGTTTGATGATAATGGAGCAGAACACCTTGTTCGCTTTGGAAGTTCCGACTTTTTATGGGAGAACTAATTCATCTACGGCCCTAATTGACTGACTTACGATCTCGGAAAGGGTGGCAAATAGCCGCCCTTTTTCCTTGCATTTCTCCCGGAAAATCCGTATCTTGTAGTAAATCTTCACACACAAATGAGACGGGTTTTTCCAATCCTGGCCCTCCTGTGCGTGGTGTCCTGCAACAAGCAAGCGGACATCCCGGCCCGGCAGGAGGTGACCTTCGGGGCGCATCTGGTGGATGCGTCTTCGATGACAAGGGCCGTGAACCATTCCGAGGTACTCGACTACCTCCAAACTCTCCAACCTTCCAACGTGTCCCCGAAGTTCTACAAGGACGGGGACCGTTCGACGACGAAGTACGTCCCCCTGGGGCAAGCGGTGACGATGGACGTGGGCCATTATGAGGTCGAGTGGGAGAACGCCCCGAAACTCGTCCTGCAAACCCCGCTGGACGTGTGCGGTTTCTCCACCACCCCGAAGTACCGCATCGCCACGGAGGTGGACATCGTTCCGGGCGTGACGCAATACTCGCTCCCGGTCGGCATCGCGTCCTCCGGGTTCGTGGTGGACTACGGCGAAGTGGCCTCCGTCCGCGTTATGAACCTGGCGCAATCTATGACGGACGCGGCGCAAGCCTTCGTCAATCGGGGCGACTTCGGCATCTCCTTCTTCTCCGGCGACTTCACGGACAACTGCGTCACCGTCCAGGTGCGGCCCGTGGACACGGTCGCGGCGGAGGCCGTGACGTTCCGTTTCACCTGGGACGGCGCGGACTACAAGGGGAACCCGACCTACAAGATGGAGCCGGGGAAATACTACGTCCTGCACCCGGATGCCGTCACGGAGTTGGAGGGCCTTTTCGACCTGGAGTTCGCCGAGTGGTCCTGCGGGATGGAGTAGCACCCTATTGCATTGTCGGGAAATTTCACTACCTTTGCGGTATCATCGCCGTCATTGTGTGTGA
>Ga0326511_10004220_pt1 | contig 11508 bp, 11 predicted proteins | sample 0_2496_0518_D_FD_203701 | JGI IMG/M metagenome (GOLD analysis project Ga0326511, IMG submission 203701) | Bovine rumen microbial communities from UC Davis, California, United States - 0_2496_0518 | ecosystem: Host-associated > Mammals > Digestive system > Stomach > Rumen | place: USA...
TCGATAATTTCTACGTCCTCGTCCTCGTTCTCCTCGTCGGATTCGCTCGGGTAGGTGTTGTACTTCATCCGCGGCTTCTCGGCCTCAGGCTTCAGCTTGGCGAAGATAGCCTCCACCCACGTGCCCTTGGCCACCTCGAGCACCTCGTAGCCGTCGGCAATCTTCTTTTCATACATGCCACCTTTCTTGTGCAGACGGTCCTTGGGCAGCGTCGTGGTAGAGATGTCGAACCCACTCTCGATAATATCTTTGATACTCTGCGAGAGCGAGTCCCAGCCGCCGCCAAAGTTGCGGTCGAGCACTTCTACGAGCTTGGCGGCGGAGATGTGGCGGATGTTCTCATACGTCAGGTCGGTCACGCGTACAATGGGGCGCTTCTTGATAGCCCACGTCACCTTCGACGTCTCGTCAATCTTCACCTGAGCCACCTTGTAGCCCTGTTTCTCATATTTGGCGCGGGTGTCAGAAGAATCTTCTTTCAGTTCTTCTACCATAAATGCACTGCGCACAATATCCTTATAGTGGCGTATGTTCTCGCGCACCTCAGAATCTTTCTCGGAACTCTCCCACAGGCGAAACACGTCGTTCTCCTGTATATCCCATACGCTGCTCTTGTTCAATGTCTTTAGCGTCAGCGTATTGCTTTTCTCTGATTCGTTTGCCATGTTTAATGTATTTTGGTTTCGGTTGCAAAGATAATATAAATTATGAATTAATGCAGAGAAACATTCGTCCTTTAACTCCCTTTAACGCCTCAAGGCTAGCCAAGTCGCAAATTTCTTTGTAACTTTGCGGCCAATTTATGTTACAACCATTAGCAGAATGTCACAACCATTAGCTGAAAGGCTACGTCCCCGCACGCTCGACGACTATATAGGGCAGCGTCACCTCGTAGGCGAAGGAGCTGTCCTGCGCCGAATGATTGACTCGGGACACATATCGTCGTTTATACTCTGGGGGCCACCGGGAGTGGGCAAGACAACGCTGGCGCAGATCATAGCCAACCGCCTGGAGACGCCCTTCTACACGCTGTCGGCCGTCACCAGCGGCGTTAAAGACGTGCGTGACGTGATAGAAAAGGCGCAAAAGGGACGATTCTTCAATGAGGCTTCACCTATTTTGTTTATAGACGAGATTCACCGATTCTCAAAGTCGCAGCAAGACTCGCTCTTGGGAGCCGTGGAGCGTGGCGTGGTGACGCTCATCGGCGCCACCACTGAGAACCCCTCGTTTGAGGTCATCAGGCCGCTGCTCTCCCGCTGTCAGCTCTATGTGCTCAAGTCGCTCGAGAAGGACGACCTGCTGCAACTGCTCCACCGCGCCGTCACCACCGACATCGTGCTGAAGGAGCGCCATATTGACCTCCGCCATACCGACGCCCTGCTGCGCTTCAGCGGCGGCGACGCCCGCAAGCTGCTGAATATCTTGGAACTTGTGGTAGAAGCCGAGGCCGGTGACGTGATTATTACCGACGAACTGGTCGTTGCGCGCTTGCAGCAGAACCCGCTGGCCTACGACAAAGACGGCGAGATGCACTACGACATCATCTCGGCCTTTATCAAGAGCATCCGCGGCAGCGACCCCGATGCCGCCCTCTATTGGCTGGCACGCATGATTGAAGGTGGCGAAGACCCGAAGTTTATTGCCCGGAGGCTGGTCATCTCGGCGGCCGAAGACATCGGGCTGGCTAATCCCAACGCCCTGCTGCTGGCCAACACGGCCTTCGACGTGATACAAAAGATAGGATGGCCCGAGGGGCGCATACCGCTGGCGGAGTGTACCGTCTACCTGGCCACGTCGCCCAAGAGTAACTCAGCTTACCTTGGCATCGACGCCGCCCTCGACTTGGTGCGCCGCACAGGCAACCAGCCTGTGCCCCTGCCCATACGCAATGCCCCCACACAGCTGATGAAAGACTTGGGCTATCACGACGGCTACAAATATCCGCACGACTATCCCGGCAACTTCACCCCGCAGCAATACCTGCCCGACGCCCTTACTAACGAGCGCCTCTGGCACGCCCAGCATACGCCCGCCGAGGAGAAACTCTACCAGCGCATGCTCTCCTGCTGGGGCGACAGATATCGTGAGAAATAAAAGGTTCTACAAACTTTAAAACACATGGATCAAGACCTAATTTATAACCTGATAGAGCTGTTGGGTACCTTTGCCTTTGCCATTTCCGGCATCCGCCATGCAGCCGCCAAGGAGTGCGACTGGTTTGGAGGCTACATCTGCGGCATCGCCGTGGCCATCGGCGGCGGAACGTTGCGCGATGTCATGCTGGGCACTGCGCCTTTTTGGATGACTACACCTATTTATATGATATGTACGGCGGTGGCACTATTGGCGGTGGTGTGCTTCGGCCGGTGGATGGAGCCGCTGAAGAATGCGTGGTTTGTATTCGACACACTGGGACTGGCACTCTTCACCATCGCCGGCATACAGAAGTCGCTCGCCTTCGGACAGCCTTTCTGGGTGGCCATCATCATGGGCTGCATCACAGGATCGGCGGGAGGAATCATTCGCGACGTGCTGCTCAACAACGAACCCGTCATTTTCCACAAGGAAATTTATGCCATGGCCTGCGTCTTAGGAGGTATGGCATACTGGGCACTCCATGAGGTGGGAGCATCAATGGAAATGACAACAGTGGTGTCGTTTCTCGTAACGTGTGTCGTCAGGTTCCTGGCCGTCAGATACCATATTTCGTTGCCTCTATTAAAAAATGAATAGTTTTTGAGGCCTTATGGTTGTAATTATCACTAAATGAGGGTGTTTTTGTAATAATTTCAAAAAACTTTTTCAGAAAACGGCAAAAATGTTTGGATTGTCTGTAAAATTTCCTTATATTTGCAACGAAAACTATACCATTATAAATCACCCTCTTGATGTATGGCAAAATATAACATTACCGAGAAGAAGGAAAAGGAGGCTAACTATAGGAGCTTAGTGAGCCCCAGGCTGATGGATGAGATGAAAGAGAAGATCCTGAATATCATCGTCATGCAGAAGAAGTACAAGGACAAGGACTACTCAGCTAAACGGCTGGCGGAGGACTTGGGTACTAACACGCGTTATGTGTCGGCGGTGGTCAATGTCAGGTTTCACATGAACTATGCCTCATTCGTCAATAAGTACCGCATTGAAGAGGCCATGTCTATCCTTGTCGATAAGCGTTATCAGGACTTGCGAATGGAGGAAGTGAGCGATATGGTAGGCTTTGCCAACCGCCAGTCGTTCTACGCCTCGTTCTATAAGCTCATGAATATGACGCCACGTGAATATCGCATGCAGCATCTGCAGCAGCACCCCTCACAGGCCGTGAAAAAGGCCAAGAAGAAATGAATGTTTAAAAGTATAGATGGAAAATTTTACTTATACGGCTGAGCGATTTGCCGACTTGCAAATGCTCCGCTACCAATTAAAAGGATTCAGTCAACTATCATTACAGCAAAAGCGCCTCGTCTTTTTTCTTTCCAAAGCAGCACTGTTCGGACGTGATATCACGTTCGACCAGTATGGTTTTTATAACCTCCGTATCCGCAAGACGCTGGAGACGGTGTACACAGACCTCTGCGTTGATCATGGCTGCGACGACTTCAAGGCGCTAGAGGTGTATCTCAAGCGAGTGTGGTTTAGTAATGGTATCTATCACCACTACGGCTGCGAGAAATTCGTGCCGGCTTTCAGCGAGAAGTTTCTGAGGCGTGTGCTCCATGAGGTAGACGCTCGCCGCCTGCCGCTTGACGAAGGGCAGACGGTTGACGAACTCTGCGATGAGCTGTGTCCGGTTATTTTTGACCCTATGATGCTGCCCAAGCGTGTGAACAAAGCCGACGGCGAGGACCTTCTATTGACGTCGGCCTGCAACTTTTATCAGGGGGTGACGCAGGCCGAGGCCGAAGCCTACTATGGCGCCAAGAAGGCTGAAGGTGAGGCCGCCAGCCAGGCCCATAAAGGTGAGGGCGGTGCACCGTCGTATGGGCTGAATTCTACGCTGGTGAAGCGTAACGGAGAGCTGGTAGAAGAGGTGTGGAAGGCCAACGGCCGCTATGCTGGCGCCATCCGTCACATCGTTTACTGGCTGCGTAAGGCTGCTGGCGTTGCCGAGAACGAGCGCCAGCGCGAGGTGATTGAGACGCTCATCAGCTATTATGAGTCGGGCGACCTCGCAACTTTCGACGACTACAGCATCCGCTGGCTACAGTGTTTGGAGGGTAGGGTAGACTTCATCAACGGCTTTATCGAGGTTTACGGCGACCCCTTAGGACTTAAAGGTTCATGGGAGGCGCTGGTGGAATATATTGACGAGGAGGCCACCCACCGCACGCAGACCATCGCCGCCCACGCGCAATGGTTTGAAGACCACTCGCCGGTAGACTCGCGGTTCCGCAAACCGGTGGTCAAGGGCGTGTCGGCCAATGTTATCTGTGCCGCCATGCTCGGTGGTGAGGAGTACCCCTCCACAGCTATCGGCATCAACCTGCCTAACGCCGACTGGATCAGGGCGCAATACGGGTCGAAGAGCATCACCATATCCAACATTACCGAGGCTTACAACAAAGCCTCGCATGGCAGCGGGTTCAAGGAAGAGTTTGTCATTGACGACGCCACACTGGCAATGATAGAGAAATATGGTGACTTGTGTGACAATCTGCATACCGACCTGCACGAGTGCTTAGGCCATGGCAGCGGACAGCTGCTGCCAGGGGTAGACCCTGATGCTCTGAAAGCTTACGGCAACACCATTGAGGAGGCGCGTGCCGACCTCTTCGGACTCTACTATATGGCCGACCCGAAGCTGGTAGAACTGGGACTCGTGCCCGACGATGAGGCTTACAAGTCGCAATATTACACTTACATCATGAACGGCCTGATGACGCAGCTCATACGCATCACCCCGGGCAACCAGATTGAGGAGGCACACATGCGCAACCGCGCCCTCATCGCCCATTGGTGTGAGGCGCAGGGTGACGTGGTGCGACTAGTGAAGCGTGAGGGCAAGACCTATGTGGAAATCAGTAACTACGAGCAGCTGCGCACTCTCTTTGCGACTCTGCTGGCAGAGATCCAGCGCATCAAGAGCGTTGGCGACTATGAGGCGGCCCGCCAACTGGTGGAAAAGTATGCCGTCAAGGTAGATCCAGAACTGCACGCCGAGGTGCTGGAACGCTACAAGCGCCTAAACCTTGCCCCCTACAAGGGATTCATCAATCCGCAGATGCTGCCCGTCACTGATGGCAATGGCGAGATTATAGATATCCAGCTGAACTACAGCGAAAGCTACGCTCACCAAATGCTGCGCTACAGCAGCGAGTATTCCACACTCATTTGATGATTGAAAATTGAAAGTTGAAGGATGATGAGTGACGAAGAAATAAGAGCAAAGATACGCGAAGTGAAGCAGTCGTTCCGGCTGATGATGGACGGTGCTGTGGCGCAGTCGATGCGCGACAAGGGTGTGAACTATCATCTGAACTGGGGCGCCACGCTGCCGCGGCTACAGCAGAAAGCCGCTGAACTGGGTAAAGACTATCATCTGGCCATCGCCTTGTGGAAGGAGAACGTGCGAGAATGTAAGATTCTGGCTACGATGGTGATGCCCGCCGACGAGATACTGCCCGAGGTAGTGGACATTTGGATGGAACAGACCGAGACGGTAGAGATAGCCGAGCAGGCAGCGATGAACCTCTACCAGTATCTGCCCTACGCTCCGATGAAAGCTTATCAATGGATAGCGTCCGACAAGGAACTGTACCAGCTGTGCGGCTTCCACGTGCTGAGCCGCTTGTTTATGAACGGACAAGAGCCGAATGAGCGTGGCATCAATGAGTTTCTTGACCAGGCTCATGCGGCTCTTGCCTCAAAGAATATGTCGGTACGCAAGGCGGCCCTTAACAGTATCAACCGCTTTGGCGAGTTGGAACTTGTCTATCAGCGATTGGCTGATAGCGTGCTGCGGTTAGTTTCAAAGTAGCTATGCAGCTATTTTCCAGCTGTTAACCTTTCAGTTCTGCAGCCATTTCCTGTTGCAGCTTATGGGCTGCCTCAGCGGCAGCCTGAGCAAAATCGTCGTCTTGAGAGGCGTAGATAATGCCGCGGCTGGAGTTGATAAGCAGTCCGCAGTCGTGTTTCAGCAACCCGTACTTGCACACCTCATGCAGCGAGCCGCCTTGGGCGCCTACGCCGGGGACGAGCAGGAAGTGAGTGGGAGCCAGGCGGCGAATGTCCTCAAACATCTGCCCCTGTGTGGCGCCGACAACGTACATCATCTGCTCGTCGGTAGCCCACTGCTGGCTGCGGCGGAGCACCTTCTCAAACAGACGCTCACCGTCGGGTGACTCCGTGAGCTGGAAGTCGTGGCTACCCTTGTTCGACGTCAGTACCAGCAGGATGACCCATTTACCCTCGTAGCCGAGGAAGGGCGTGACGCTGTCCTCACCCATGTAGGGCGCTACGGTGATGGCGTCGACTTGAGCCTTGCCCTCGAAGATACTCTTGGCATACATCTTCGACGTGTTGCCGATGTCGCCGCGCTTGGCGTCGGCAATGATGAAGTGGTGGGGGTACTTGGCGCGAAGATACTCCACGGTTTTCTCGTAAGCGTAGAGACCGTCGATGCCGTAAGCCTCATAGAAGGCCAGGTTGGGCTTGTAGGCCACGCAGTAGGGAGCCGTGGCGTCGATGATGAGTTTGTTGAAGGCGGTGATATACATCGCCGTACGATCTTCCTCGTCGCACTGTTTATCAACGAGGCGCTTCACGGCCTCGGGAATCTTGGTGATGTCGACATCAAGGCCGACGCAGAGAAACGACTGTTTCTCCTGAATTTGTTGTATCAGTTCTTTTCTGTTCATGGCTTTTCTCTGCGGGAAAGCCGCAGAGCACACTGTTTATAATTCTGATTCTTTCATGCGTTCGGCGTTCTCGGCCACGGTGAGGGCGTCAATCATGGGCTGGATGTCGCCGCCGAGGAAGCCCTGCAGGTCGTGGGTGGTGAAGCCTATGCGGTGATCGGTGACACGGCCCTGCGGGAAATTGTAGGTACGAATCTTGGCCGAGCGGTCGCCGGTAGAAACGAGACTCTTGCGGCGCGAGGCGATGTCGTCCATATACTTCTGGTGCTCCTTATCATATATAAAGGTATAGAGCCGAGAGAGGGCACGCTCTTTGTTCTTTGGCTGGTCGCGGGTCTCGGTACACTCGATGAGAATCTCCTCAGTCTCGCCGGTGTTGGGGTTCTTCCACATGTAGCGCAGTCGTACACCGGACTCCACCTTGTTGACGTTCTGCCCGCCGGCACCGCTGGAGCGGAAGGTGTCCCACTTTATTTCACCCTCGTTGACGTGTACCTCAAACTTGTCGGCCTCGGGTAGTACGGCCACCGTTGCCGCTGAGGTATGCATACGTCCCTGGGTCTCGGTGGCGGGTACGCGCTGCACGCGGTGGACACCGCTCTCATACTTCAGCGTACCGTAGACATCGGCGCCGGAGACAGCAAAATCGATTTCCTTGTAGCCGCCGACGGCACCCTCGGAGACGCTCGTGATAGAGAGCTGCCAGCCGCGCGAGTCACAATAGCTCTTGTACATCTTAAACAGGTCGCCGGCGAAGAGGCAAGCCTCGTCGCCGCCGGTGCCGGCGCGTATCTCCATCTGTACGTTCTTGGCATCCTCTGGGTCCTTGGGAATGAGGGCAATCTTTATCTCCTCCTCCAACTTTGGCTGCAAGGCCTCGTTGGCGGACAGCTCCTCGCGAGCCATCTCCTTCATTTCCGGGTCATCCTCATTGGCCAGGATATCCTTAGCCTCGCGGATGCCGTTGAGGCAGGCGATATATCGCCGGCGGGCATCCATAATGTCGCCCAAGTCTTTATATTCCTTCGTCAGTTTCACGAAGCGCTGCTGGTCGCTGATGACGTCGGGGTCGGTAATCAGTGTCGATACCTCCTCGAAGCGTGCCTCTAGGCCGTCGAGCTTCTGTAGTATGCTATTGGTTGTTTCTGCCATTTATCTTTGAGAATTGAGATTTGAGAATTGAGATTAATGATTACCTTGTTGTGGCAGTCAAAACTTCACTATCCACTATTCGCTAATGTAGCGCCCCGTTCCCTTGCAGGCTTCGCAAATGTACTGGCCGTCGGCACTGCGTCCGACACCAGAGCAGACGGGACATTTGCCAGCTTTCTTCAGCGTTTCCTGCTCCTTGGCCTTCTGCTTGGTGCTGATGCCCTTGGTGCCGCTGACGCTGGGTTTTGCCTTCACGTAAGCGCTGTTGACATCAGAAGAGAGCATGGGACTCACCACATCCTCGACGAGCGTTGAGCACGCCACAAGCATTAAGCCCACGATGCAAGCCGCAAACAGCTTAATAGTCGAACGTGCCATATTCGCTGTGAATGGTCAGCGAACGCTGGCCTTCCTCAATATGCCCCACTACCTGGGCGTCGATGTTGAACGATTTCGAGATGGCCATCACCTGCCCGGCTACCTCAGGGCGCACGTAGATTTCCATGCGGTGGCCCATGTTGAACACCTGGTACATCTCGCGCCAATCGGTGCCAGAACAATCGTGAATGGCCTGGAACAGCGGCGGCACCGGGAACATGTTGTCCTTGATGACGCGGCAGTTGTCGCCTACGAAGTGGAGCACCTTGGTCTGTGCGCCGCCGGTGCAGTGCACCATGCCGTGGATCTCGGGGCGCAGTTCGTCTAACAGGCGCTTGATGACGGGAGCATAGGTGCGGGTGGGGGAGAGCACAAGCTGACCCATGTTAGCCCCCCCTACTGCCCCCGAGGGGGCTTCATTACCCTTGTTGGCATTTGTAGCCCCCTCTGGGGCTGAAAGGGGGGCTGTCAGCTTGTACTTGCCGCTATACACCAACTCATCGGGCACGGCGTGGTCATAGCTCTCGGGGTATTTTTCTGCGAGGTATTTCGAGAACACGTCGTGGCGTGCCGACGTAAGGCCATTGCTGCCCATACCGCCGTTGTAGCGCTGCTCGTAGGTGGCCTGACCAGTGGAGGAGAGGCCTACGATGACGTCGCCGGGACGGATGTTGGCATTGTCGATGACGTCGCTGCGACGCATACGGCAGGTGACGGTAGAGTCGACGATGATGGTGCGCACGAGGTCGCCCACGTCGGCCGTCTCGCCGCCGGTGGGCCAGATGCCGATGCCCATCTCGCGGAGCTCACTGAGCAGCTCGTCGGTGCCGTTGATGATAGCCGAGATCACTTCGCCGGGTACGAGCATCTTGTTACGGCCGATGGTGGAGCTGACCAGAATGTTGTCGACGGCCCCCACGCAGAGCAGGTCGTCGGTGTTCATCACGATGGCATCCTGGGCAATACCCTTCCAGACGCTGAGGTCGCCGGTCTCCTTCCAGTACATGTAGGCCAGACTCGACTTCGTGCCAGCACCATCGGCATGCATGATGTTGCAATACTCAGGGTCGCCGCCCAATATGTCGGGGATAATCTTACAGAAGGCCTGTGGGTAGAGGCCCTTGTCGATGTTTTTGATGGCGGCGTGGACGTCTTCCTTAGCGGCAGAGACGCCACGCTGCATGTAACGGTTGTCCATTTCTTAAAATTTTACTTTAGGAGCATTCTGAGCGTCGGAGTCTGCCTCAAACTTATCCATCTTCTGGAAGCCAAAGATACCGGCAAGGATATTCTTGGGAAACGAGCGTATGACAACATTGTACTGCTGTACCACGGCATTGAACTTGTTGCGAGCCTCGTTGATACGGTTCTCAGTGCCTTCAAGCTGTACCTGCAGGTCCTTGAAGTTCTCGTTGGCCTTCAGCTCGGGATAGTTCTCCTGCACGGCAATCAGGCGCCCTAAGGCCGAGCCAAGTTCGCCCTGAGCTTTCTGAAACTCCTGCAGTTTCTCCGGCGTCAGGTTCGTGGGGTCGAGGGTAATCTGCGTGGCCTTGGCACGGGCGTTGACAACGGCCTCGAAGGTGCCCTGCTCATGAGCGGCATAGCCCTTGACCACCTCCACAAGGTTGGGAATGAGGTCTGCACGGCGCTGATAGGCCGACTGCACATTGGCCAGGGCGGTGGTAGCGTTCTCCTGTTCGCCCACCATAGTGTTGTAAGCACTAGCAGCCCACATAGCGATAACGACGACGGCTGCGATAATTCCGATGGTTCCTTTTGACATTTTCATAACCTTAAAGCTTTTATAATTTACTATATTTTCATTTTTCTATTTATTACAACAGTACTACCAGCGTGAGGTTGCGCCACCGCCGCCGAAGCTGCCGCCGCCGAATGAGCCTCCGGAGAATCCTCCTCCGCCACTGAAACCTCCGCCGAAGCCGCCGCCGCTACTGACGTGGACAACCCTTTCCAAAAAGGGATTAGCCATCAGATGGACGGCGCCGACAAGTCCCAACCACTGGTACTTGCCGTTGAGCTTGATGAACAACATTGCCCAGCCGATAAGCAGCAGCATAAAGATACCGATATTGCCGGAAACAGCGTCCTCGTAAGCGTCGTTGGGGCTGACGAGTGGCGACATGACGGGCAGTTCCTTCTTCTTAAGCGTAGAGTAGATGGCGTCGGTAAGATAGAGCATAGCGCTGTCGGGCATCTCGGCACGCATTGCCGGCACGACATATAGCTGTTGCAGCTGATGGCACTCGGCATCGGTGAGGTCGGCCTCCAGACTGCGTCCCGGCGAGATGTTGATGCTATGGTCTTCGTAGCCCACAACAATCATCAGTCCGCGGTCGTTACGACCCACGCCATACTTATTGCCTACGTCCTGGGCCAGCCGGAAGGGGTCGTCGTTCTCAATGTGGTTCACCACAATGACCACCGACTGCACGTCTAAGCTATCCTCTAAGCGGCGCATGGTAACGTTCACCATATCAACCGTTTGCTGACTGAGCACATTGTCGGGGTTAGACACGTATTGTGTAGAGTCCTGCAAGTAGGGAATGGGCACGTTGTCAACATTCCAATAGTGCTGCTCGACGGTCTCTGATGAAGTGTCCATCATGCCCGATGCTTGTGGTGTAGGGTCTTCGGGCATGGTAGCCATGCAACCCACCATCAGCGCCAGGATACCGACGACGAAGACGCGTCTCCACCATTTACGCCCCTTGGCCCACTCAGGGTCGGCCTGCTCTACGGCAGCCAGAGCCTGACGGCAGTCGTTACGGTAATCCTGCACCAGCCTGTCGTAACGTGCAGAGTACTGCTGCTTCAGTCCGCGGGTGCTCGCTGTCCAGTTTGTGGCTTTTTTCTGTCGGTACTCATGCTCCAGCTGGGTAATGGCCTCGTTGTAACGCTTGGTTATTTCGTTGACTCTCTCGCTATAGCTACTCATAATGACGGTAAATGGATTAATTAATCTTTAGCGGCGTGCCGTGACGAACGGACTATTTCTTCTCATGCCAGAACTCCCACGAGGCAAAGGCCTGCAGCAGGAGCATCTCTAAGCCGTTCTTCACGTCGGCGCCCTGCTCGCGGCCCTTCTTCATGAAGAGCG
>Ga0326511_10004221_pt1 | contig 11506 bp, 18 predicted proteins | sample 0_2496_0518_D_FD_203701 | JGI IMG/M metagenome (GOLD analysis project Ga0326511, IMG submission 203701) | Bovine rumen microbial communities from UC Davis, California, United States - 0_2496_0518 | ecosystem: Host-associated > Mammals > Digestive system > Stomach > Rumen | place: USA...
GCTGTCACGGCCCGTGACTTCCAAGGTGTGGTAGCCCGGGGCCGTGTCTTCCAAATATGTTCCATTTATCCGCATCCTCTGCGGAAATCTGATATTCATAAGCCAGCCCTCCGGTTCTTCTGTGTCCCGAGCCGGTCAAGCTCTGTCTGTGTATAGGTAGCCGTGGCCCGGGCAAAGGCCCTTCCGTCAATGTTCAGCGGGACGGAAATCGTATAGGACCCGCCGCCCACACCGGCCAGAACCGGCTCCGGAGCCGTGAAAGCCACACCCTGGGTCTGAAGCGCATAGTTGTCGTTAAAAGCCCCTACTGCCGCCTTGGCCATCTCTGTGGCCATGTCTACGACCTTAGGGATGCCCTTGTCGGTGCCTCTGACGATACCTTCCGTTGACATCTCGGCAATCCACTTGAATTTCTTCGAAGGGGAGCTGATGCCCAGGAAATTCTTGGCGGCGTTGAAGGCGTTTCTGGCAAGGTTCTTTGCCGCATTGACCACGGCAGAGGCGCCATTACTGATGCCATTCTTTATGCCATTGATAAGGTTCCGTCCGATAGAACCCCAGTTAAGCCCACGGAAGGCCCCTGCGATCCTGCTGAATATCTGCGGGACCGTCCTCACGACCTGCGGGATGGCCCTGACCACGCCGGAGGCCAGCTTGGCGATCAACTGGACGCCCTGCTGAAGCATCTTCGGCAGATTCCGTACGATGGTCACAAGCAGCTGGGCCAGTACCCTCGCCATGCTTCCGATGATCTGAGGAAGCGCCCTAATGACGCCCATGGCCAGTCTTCCGATCAGATTCATGCCGGAGCTGATGAAGGACGGAAGGTTCTGCATGATGTAGGACAGCAGATTGCTGAGCATCTGACCGCCTGCCGAAATGATGGACGGAAGATTATCAAGGAAGCCTTGCGCAAGGTTCCCCACAATCTCCGTACCCTTCGCCCAGAGGCTCGGTAAATTGTCCATGATGGCCTGCCCGATGCTCTGGATGATTTGCCAGACGGACTCGGCAAAGACCGGGATGCTTTCCGTAATAGTCGTGGCGATGCCGGTAATGCCTGCCGTGATCATGCCCAGACCGCCCTCAGCGTCTCCGCTGAAAATCTCAGTCAAGCCGTTCATGCACTCGGTAATACCGGGCAGGAATTCGCTCATGAGACCCCTTCCAAGGCCCTGAAAAGCCGTGGTCATGTCCTGAAGGCTGTCCTGATAAGCGGCAGAAGCCTTGACGGCATCATCGCTCATGACTCCGCCCAGCTCACTGACCCGGTCACGCATGGCCTGTGTTTCTTCGGCGGAGGTATTAAGCAGGGCGGCCATCTCCTGCGCTCCACGGCCAAGCAGGTCCTGCGCAAGAGCGGCCCTCTCTGAGCCTTCCTCCATGCCCTGAAGGCCGGTAATGACTGCCGCAAAGAGGTCTTCCTGCGACATCGAGGCGGCTTCTTCCTGGGAAATGCCCAGCTGCTGGAAGGCCTCAGAACCGTCAGCGGCCGCATTGGTCAGCTTTTTCATGGCCGACTGCATGGTATTAATGTCCGTGCCGGAATGCTGAAGGACGGCGGACCATTCCTGATATGCCTTTGCGGAAATGCCGATTTTCTGGCTCTGCTTGTCGATAGTATCGCCGTATTCGGCGAGGTCTCCGATTCCGTCAAAAGCCGCTTTGATGGCAACGCCAATGCCCGCCGCCGCAAGTGCTGTCTTAAGTTTGCCGACAAAATTAGCCCCGGCTTGCTCTCCCGCAGAATCGCCTGCGCTGGAAGCCTCCGGGGCCAGAATGTTTTCTATGCTTCCCGGAACGCCTTCGGCGGACGGGACTATCTGGACATATGCTTTTGCTAATTCCATAAGGACTACTCCTCACAAGGAGGCCCACATTCGGTCGAAGTCCTCCCCAGATGCAAATGTCATAAATTTCTTCTTTTCGCCCCGGTCCATAATGCCGAGCATGGCGGGGACAAGGTACTCTGGCCGATTCCGTCCTTTGTGCCCGTCTTCGGTCTGGAACCACACGAGCGTGGCCAGATGATCAGCGCACATGGCCAGAACGATGTCAGACCATTTGCCTGTGTATCCGTTCAGCTTCGCCCAAACCCTTGAATTGGGGCCAAGGCCGTTGGCCAGAATCGCCAGAGTCCGAAGGGGCACGGAACGCATGTCATATATATGGTAGGTTTCCGCCATATCGCAGACCAGCTCGTCCCCCGCCACCTTCAGCATCCCGGCCAGGGCGATTATTTTTTTATTTCCGGAGCTGTGAAAAGCTCATTCAGGACCTGTGAGACCTTGCTGACGGTGACCCGGTGCGTCTCCGGATCACGGCAGAAGTCGTACAGCCTTTTCTTGCCTTCAGCGCCAAGGAGGCGGAGGACCACCTTTGCGGCGATCCATTCCTCCCCAGCATCGAGCCTGCACAGGTCATCGAGCAGCTCCATATCATCCAGCGCCTCCGGAAGGATTTCTGCCGTAAAACCGGAAGGCGTCTTAACTCTAATTGCTTCGCTCATTGCTTACCCCCCTGTCTGTGCTTCAGGTCACTTAAGCGGCCTCTTTGAGATACTCGTAGACTGTGACGCCACTGGCGTCCGGAATCGTGCCCACGGTCACCTCATAACCGGAAACATCGTTGTCAGCATAAGTCACCTCGGAAATGGCGGTGATAACGCCATCCGGGATTACCATCCTGCATTTGACGCCGCCGGTCATGATCTGCTCAATGACCCAAACTCTGTGCTCGCCCTCGTAGGAAGGCTTGTCCTTGATCGCCATGCCCGTGCTAAGAGTCCCGGTAACGTTGGAAGCGCCGTAAACGACCTTCTGCACAATGGCGTTAAGGTACTCGATCATCTTGAAGGTGAAGGAAGTATCCTTACCGGTCCGGGTCCTCAGGACCACATCGCCGCCCCATGCCTTGATAGACTCGGAGCTGATTTCCTGTGCCCTGCTGAGGCCATCCTCGGAAATGTATCCGACATGCTCATAGCCGGTAGTCAGAGCGGTGTCGGCGTCTGTGGGGATGGTGAGATTTGCGGACACAAGGGCCGTATAGATGGCACCTGCCACGGCAGGCTTGCCCGCTGTGACATTCGAAGCTGTATTAGCCATGCTTTATACCTCTCTCGTATATGTGACATCGAAGACTGCCTGATACCGCCAGCGCTTCTTTGCCAAATCTGTGTAATCGTAATCGGAGTTGAGCCTGCACCCGGAGACGGCGGAAAGACCAGTCAGGCCACGCATGGCCCCGACCACGGCCTCGTTCATCCGGGCGGCAGATTCTTTGGAGCCGGAGGAATAGGATTGCACAACGATTTGGGCCGTGCAGAGATGATCCCGTGTCCTGCTTCCGGTCTTCTCGACCAGATAGTAAGAGTCCGGGACTTCCTTGTCCGGGGTATCTCCGTAGACGGAATGCTCTATGTCCTCGTGTGAGGATAGGTATTGGATTATTAAGGATTCAATAATCATTACAACGCTCCCAAGATCGTGTTGTTCTCAAGATTGTCCTTGTATGCTTCTTCGGTCACAGTAAAGACGGATGACACATTCCTGTTTCCTGCATCGTATATGTCGCAGTCATAACCGGCTCCAAGAGTCCCCACTATCCGCTGGGCCTCCGCATAGCATACGGTCGCTCCGCATTCGTGCAGAAGCTCCTGAATTCCGGCGTCACTGATTTCAATCCGTATATGTGCCATTGCCTTCTACCATCACTTTTTGATTCCAACGAAGCGGGACAAGGTCATCAATTCCTCTGACGGAATGCCCGAAGATGCGGAATTCCTCGCCCCAGAAGCGGACATGCCTGCCGGAAGTCCAGTCATGCGTGTCTCCCTTGGGGATTCCAAGGATGTAGACCGCTTTCCGGCCATACAGGTTCATGGCATCCACCTGCTCCTGGTCGGTAGGCTGGCCGACTATAACATCGGCAACATCCGTCCAGACCGAGGAGTAAGTGGGCGCATTAAAGCTGTCCGTCCCGGTAGGCTCGAGTACTTCCAGCTGGATAGTCATTCCGTGCAGGGGTCCCATATCTCCATCGCTCCATATCTCTGGCGTCTTAATCCGAGACGTTTCAAATCATTCCGCATGATTGCCCCGGAAATGCCTCCGCCCGGGATCGCATATGTGCCGGACCATGCATATCCAAGCGCACTCTGCGATTCCTGCGACAGCGGCTCGCCTTCCTGTGACTGTCGCATGACCCGTGCGACCACGTCCACGGCCACGAGTTTGACCGTATTAGCATACGCCGCACTGTCTTCGACCATTTCATCCAAGTCCTTGCCGACCCTTTCAGCCTCCCACCTCAGAGCATCAGAGACAAGGGGCAGGAGCGCCGATATACGCCCCTGCTCTGCCTCTGTATATGTCTTTCCGGTGAGCGTCTGGACGTCAGCAAGAGTCGCATAGGCGCCCATAGGTCAGCCCCGCCTTATGCGTGAGTGCGGGTGATTCTGTTGAAGCAGCTGGTGTCGCACCGGAAGCCGATCTCGATTTCCGCACGGACTGCGAACATGTTCCGCTCCCACAGGGAAGTCAGCGCATTGCTGATGGTCAGGGTGGCAGTATCGGACATGTCGATCTTGACGCCTTCAACGATGCCATAGACGGCCTGAGTCCAGTCGCCTGCGAAGCCGAGGACATCAGGAAGGGAAGAAGTGCCGTCCTTGTAAGCGGCCTTAGAATAAGCAACAGGGTTGCCAAGGATCTGAGGGATGGCGCCTTCGGCCACGGAATTGATGAACAGGGGGCGGTCATCGCCGTCTACTGCGGACAGAAGCTCGCCCTTGCCCTGTGCGGACATGGCAAAACCGTTGCAGATGCCGCCAGCGGTGGCAATAGCAGTGTCGGCGGCTACCAGAGCGCTGTACATGCTGTGGCCGGTGCCGGAGATGGTCTGAGCGGTGACAGCCGCCAGAGTGTCGAAGTTAGAGCCGGGAGCGGTGCCGTGGAAGACGGTGGCGTCAAACTTCTGGGCCAGGGCCAGAGGAAGACGGGCGACCAGAGCGTCATACAGACCGGCCATGTCTCTCCGGAACTCGTCGGAGAAGGGCACGATCACGGCCAGCTTATAGCCCTGCATAATCTTGGTGGACAGGGAAGGATTAGAAACAGGCTTAACAGCGGTCTCGTCTACCCATGCGGCTTCAGGATCGCCGGTGATGACCGGGATGGTGAGGCCCCTGCCGGGGAGTACGATCTGGCGGGCCAGCTGCATGACTGCGGACTGGTCCTGAACCTTCTGCATAATTTCTGCGGACACTTCGGTGGGCAGAGTGATGGTGGTGCGGTTGGTGTTGATACCGGACATATTAATCTCCTTTCGTATCGATCAGCCGAGGGCTTCTACGGCCCAGTCGGCAAACTGTGATCTCGTGGTCTTGCCCACGGAAGCGTCTCCTGTCTGGGGCATGGGGGCGGGGATATTCTTCCCGGCAGAAAAGGCCTGGATCTCTTTGACCATCTGCTGGGCGTCCGCCTGCCACTCTTCTTCCGTGGATCCTCTAAGTCTTGTAGCCTGATCGATGCTCAGGCCAGCTGCTATGGCGATTCTCGTTTTTGCCAGGTCGGCCCTGTATGCTTCGCCCTTAGCGATCTCTGCATCCTTTGCGGCAAGGATCTGTTCCGTGCTGGCGGCGGCTGACTGAAGCGTCTCAATCTGCTTGGTCAGCTCTGCCGTGAGGGCCTCGACTTCTTCGGTGGTCTTCCAGCCCTTCTCACGCATTTCGGTTTCGAACTGGCGGGAGTATTTCTCCCTGTCCCGCTTCAGCCGGTCGGCGATCGCCGCATCGAATGCTTCCTGAGTCTCGATGACTTTAAATTCAGACATTTGTGTTCCTTTCCCCGATTACCGGTCGGTATCCGTAAATGTATAAGCATCAAAAAAGCACCGGAACTTCCGATGCCTTAATAGCTTACTCTTTGTTTTTTCTTTTCTGCCTTTGTCTCTGAGCAAATCCAGTGAGCGATGATCATGCTCTCCAAGAGAGCTATGTCAGCTCCGTCCAACGAGGACGCATATCCAAGGCCCCCGTTCGAGCCTATCTTCCTGCGCTCGCAGTTGCTGACGACCTGTGTCACGGCTGACTGGTGCATGTGGACGAAGGTCCCTTGCTCCATGGCCATGTCAAATAAGGCGTTCGCCTTTATGACCTGCTGGACCGTCATGACCTCTGGGCGCTTCAGCTTGGCTTCTTTCATGGCGTCCCGGAGGATGTCCGTGCCGCTCTTTCCGTCGACAGCAACGATTTTGGCTCCAGAGCGATAGATAAAATCCACCATCCAGTCCACGCCGTCCCTTATGGGCTTACATCCGATCACCTCGCAGAATATCTTTTTATCTGAGGTGCGGACCGCCACGGCAAGGGCCACGTTGTTTCCGTCAACGCCAAATTTGATGCCCACGAACATCTGCCCGGTCAGCTTCGGCATCTTGCTCAGCTGAAGGGCTTCCCATTCGTTGCGGCTTATCGCCGAACGCTGGTTGTATTTGATCCAGAGGCCCAGACGCTGGATGTTGAAGTCGGTTCCGTCATCACCTATCTCCGAGCGTATGGTGCGCTCTTTCAGGACCGTTCCAAGAGATGGGTTAGTTTCGTACCACAAGTCAACATCGTTGGGGTCGGACATTTCCGGTACGGACCACTCGGCCCATCCGGATGCGTAGGATTCACTCTGAAGGATATGCTTGCGGAGGTTAGGGAAGACCGTCCCGGCAGATATAGCCGTGGGAGGCGTCCCAAAGAGAATGGTCTGTGGATTTGCTGAATCCGTGACCACATATTTGAGGGCGGTCTCCTGCTCCGGCGTATATTCCTGGGCTTCGTCAATGATAAGCAGGTCAAAGCCTTCACCGAGGCCTCCGGTGCTTGTTCTGGTCCGGAATTCGATCACGCCTTCCGTGTCGGCATAGAGGTGCTCTTTGCCAAAGGCCCGGAACGACGAATCGATGTGGACTCCGCATTTGACACAGAGCCTGCTCAGTCTTTCCCATATGGAGTGGGCAGTTGACGCCCGGTGGGCGGTGTACAGAATCCTCTCCCCATGCTTCAGTCCCCAGATACACCTAGCCAAGGCTATTTCCGTCTTGCCGTTGCGTCGGGGTACTGAGTACCCGAATTTCTGGTGGATCCACAGGCCGTCATCGTCCACGGCCATGATGTCATAGGTGAGGGCCGTCTGCCACTCCAGCATATCCTTTTCACTTGTATCGTATAGCTCGATAGCTTCGGGACCTTTGGTGTCCCGGTAAGGCAGGATCACGGACACGGTCGGGGACTGTCTCCCGACTCTGTCCATTCATTCCTCCTCGTCCGTCACTGGGTCTTTGTTCCGCATAGGCCCCTCCTCATAAGTCAGACATATCTTTCCAGGCACCCTTCCATCTCGACCACGTTCGGGTCTTTCCGACTTCGTAGGTGATCACGCATTGACATCCGGGATGGCGGGCAAATGCTCCGGCCTCTTTCGCATCTTCGTAATTGTCCCAGGTCCCTTCACGGTCAAGGCACCACTGACACGGTCTGGCCCATTTCGTGCCATCATGCAGGCCGACATCATCATACCTTCGGACTATCTTACAGGACAGCCCCATGCCGGAAGCGGCTTCGAAATTATCCTTGATAGATGTGTCTACTACCTTCATGGCCTCCGTGGTAAGCAGGCTGGTCAGCTGCTCCAACGTCCCGCCGTCCAATGAAGCGAACGCAACGGCCATTTTCGTGGCGATGGCCGGGTCATATTCCGCAGACAGGATGCCGATGCCCAGCTCTGCCTGATCATTGAGGAATCGTTGTATCTTCCGGCAGATGCGTGACACATCCGCATGGCCCGCTCGCATGCCGACATCCAGAAGCATGGCCAATTCGTCCGCATCCCCTTCCAGCTCGGAAAAGACGGCCCGGCTGACTGCCTCCCCTGCGCCCTTTGCATAGGAATAGGCGTCCGCCCAGCTTCTGGCGCTTTTGGCCGCTTTCTTCATGGCTTCGTTTTTGCTGACTGCGGCCTTATATATCCGCAGAAGTCTATCTGTATCGGCCATGTCTTAGATACCTGTAAGCTCTCTTAGCTTATCTTCCGTAAAATATTCCGGGAAGGCTGACTGGATCTTCTGCACGGCATCGCCCACGCCTGACAGGGCGGACACATCCGGCTCGAAGATAGGCTCCCAGCGGACTTCCGTTTCATAAAGCTGGTTCCGTTTGTACTCCACGCCGTCCCGGAGGCATGCGGCGAGATAGCCCGCATTCAGCAGGCCCACGGCGAAGTCCTTCTGCGCACCTCTGGCTATCAGCCGGAGCGTCTCGTGGCTGGCCTTGATCGCCTCGGAGCTGGAAGGGTTCTGGGACGGAAAGCCCAGGTCGTCGAGGGTCAGGCCGGTCTCACCTGCAAAAAGCCCGGCGAACATTTTCAGCTGGTCGAGATGCGGGGCCATGCTCTGCTGGGCGAACTGCCCCACGGCAGGCTTGTCTCCGTCATCATCCTTGTCAATCCTCAGCAGGCTGGACATCGTGATCTGCCACTTTTCCAGCTGCTCAGCGTCCGGATCCATGCCGAGGACGTACCGCTGAGGGAAAGAGTAAAATTCCGCAGAGATCTCAGACCGCTTGGCCGTCCGGGCGGCTCCGTCAACAATAGCCATACACGCCCTGCTGATGCGGGAATGTCCAAAGGGGCGTTTTGCATCAGGGCGATAGATGACAGGGACCAGAAGCGGATAGGGGGCCGGATGCCGATATGTCTGAACAAATTCCCCGTGTGAGTAAATGTCCGTCTCGTGGGGCTTCAGGTGAGCCTCAAGGACCGGCCTCCCGTTTTCATCGGCCTCCAGAATGGCGTAGCCTTCCGTCAGCATATTCGTGATCGGGTCGATGACTCCCGTGGCCCTTTTGGCGTCGATCACCTGCATCATCGGGAAGCCTTCGCCGTTCTCAGAAATGTAAATGAACGAACACGAGCAAATCAGGGCGCCAAGGATCGCCGAGCGGATCAGGATGTCCTTGTTGTTCAGGTTATAGATGCCATTGATTCCGTAAGCATCATTGGCAAAGGAATCGAACACGAGCCGGTCCGCCAGACTGTCCACGGCCTTCCCGCACCATCCCAGCGGATACATCCACCACCTCAGCTGAGGCGGGGTGCTGATCCGGAAGTCATCTGCCATATGCTTCATCTCATATGAGCGATACCTGGCGTCTATTCTGCTTGTCTTGGAGGCTAATTTGCCCCGAAGGTATTCAATGCCTTTGTAGTCCATTTCTGGGTCCTCTGTGGGTTATCGTGTGTTTTTCTGTGCAACAGCGGCGGCGGGATCTCCAGATCCGGGTGTCTGGGGAGGTATCCCCCCGTCATTCCGGTCGATAAGAAATCCAATCGAAATGCTGCTCAAGCTGATCATTGGGGATGAGGGAGTCCCCCTCTTCACTATCTTTTTTTCTCGGCTCGATCAAGCTGTCAGACTTCTGGCGATTGCAGCATCGGTGAGCCAGTTGAAGGTTGGAGATGTCTGACGGGTGCCCGCCCTTGGATACCGGGATGATGTGGTCAACGGTCGGCGACAGCGGATGAGGATTCCGATAAGAGAAGTCCACGGGCTTGCCGCAGATTCCGCAGATGGTCTGGGTCTTTAGAATCTTCTGGCGGGCGGCCTCGTATGCGGCTCGGTTCCCTGGGGTACGGTCTGATCTCATGGGGGTGGTATAAACCAAACAGGAGCCTGCCCATGCACGATGAACAAGCTCCCATTCGGAGGGGGTAAGTTATGAAGAAGATACTGCGGCCCAGCGGAGTGAGCGCTGACAGGACTGCGGGTAACGTGTTAACTTGATTCCCCCTGCCTCTGTCCACTTGGCCACGGTAATATTGTAAGCCTTATTTTTTTCCCCGGTGTCCTCGATTAAAGTAATTTTAGCCGGTTGGCCACCTCCCAGACAAAGCGGCTCTTCCACTTTCCGTAAGCAGACCGGGCCGAGTCAACCGGGAATGGATTGTAATACATAATATTCTGCCACACCCCTGCCCGGTACTCCGCAGGCAAACAGGCCAGCGCCTTGTCGATGGCATCCGTCTTGGCCACCAGCCTCTCCCTCCGGATGGCCTTGGCGGCGTTCGGGTCGCTGATTCCGTTCATGCCGTGGGGCTGTCCGTCAGAGGGTCCCGGGGATTCATGCAGGATAGCTTCGGCTTCTTCTTTGAGGCGGTAGTAGTCCCTGATGATCCAGATGGTCTGGTGGTAGACTTCACGTGGAAGGATGTATTTGCCTTTGGTTCTTTGGTAATCTCTCATGCTTTCCGTCATAACCCGCCACCGAAATGGTTCAGAATAATGTCAATCCATCCGTCATCCAGTCCGACCATATCCTCGCCCTGCTGTCCGCAGAAGAAAGCGGTACCGTAAATGAAGTGAGGCGGAAGGGAGAAGTTGTACGGAAGGTCACGGATGATACCTTCCTCGTTGCAGATGCAGACCACGTGCCGGTCGATGTAGATGGGGTCCTCGAGATACCCGCCCACAATGTCCTGCATGCTCTCAAGGCTTCCGTCAATCACTCTGACGGCAGCGGGCTTACGGGGTTCTTTTACTACGACTTTCATCTATCCTCCTCTCCCAGCGGTCTGCTTTGTAGCCCTCCATTCCGGCTACGAAATTCTCGTCCCACCACGGCACCTCGGTTAATTCCGTCACGCATACGTCCACGTCTGCCCATTCGCTGAGGACATTCCTCCGGCATTCATCGATGCTGACCGGCGTGGGATTCTCGCCACGCAACTTCCGTGCTAACTTCTGACAGGCATGTCCAAACTCTATTGCTTCCTCGGCGGCCTGCTCCAGAAGGGCAGGCTCGCCTATGATGCTGATAATTGTTCCGTCAGTCATCCTGCTCCTCCTTATTCTCCATCCCAAATCAGCGGACTTCCATCCTTATCCACAAGTAAAGTAAAAGACCCGTGGTTATACACCCCGTTGGACATCACATACACGACTCCTGTCTCACGGTCTGCCACAATCAAATATGACCATTCAGTTTCAATTGTCACAAACCTCTCACCCTTGTCAGACTCATTTTCGGCTCTTGTGGTTTTTCCGCATCCCACCAACATCAGCAGGATAAGCAGAATGGCTATTACTTTTTTCATTCCTTCTCCTCTCTTTGTCTCATGTCGGCCCCGCACCCATGACAAAATTCATATTCGTTTATATCATCTGTCATTACATTCTTGCCGCAGTTGGAACATTCATAAATACCGGCAGGACTTATCTTTACCCACCTGCCTCTCGGCCTCGGCTCAACCGTAGGGGCGTGTTGTACATCTATGACTGGAACAGCAATACACCCATTAGGAAGATGGTAAAAAATACATCTGTCCAGTAGCCTGTCCGCATCAATCAGTCGCATCCTGCTCCTCCTTTCTCATGTCGGCCCTGCAATTAGGGCAAAAAATAAACCGATGCCAGTCCCAGTCTTTTATGACAAATCCACATTGATCGCACTTCATGGTCA